>Ga0074044_10003957_pt1 | contig 12422 bp, 10 predicted proteins | sample BogForMeECP23OM1_FD_94443 | JGI IMG/M metagenome (GOLD analysis project Ga0074044, IMG submission 94443) | Bog forest soil microbial communities from Calvert Island, British Columbia, Canada - Bog Forest MetaG ECP23OM1 | ecosystem: Environmental > Terrestrial > Soil > Wetlands ...
CATTGCCCGTGATGGTGGCAATCGAAGCTCCCTTCAGCGACACCGCCACTCGTCCCGTGCCGGAATTGTCAACCGTATAGTTGCCCGTAACGGCGCCCGTGCCGACAAGGCCCGCATTGTTGCCGTCGGAAGTGGCGCCCATCAAATTCGCGACTCCGTCGGAAGTGTAGGTCGCCACAAGAGCGGCCTGTCCCAGCGAAGTGGCCCCGAAGGCGGTGAACACGTACGACGAGCTCGTCGGCAGTACCGAGGGCGAGGTAAAACTCCCCGTCTTGGCCCCCTGCCCGACCGCGAATCCGGACGTGGCGCCGAAATTCGGGTCCACTTCCACAAATTTCAGGTGGGTTGCGTCGGTAATGTACGCGGCCAGGATTACCGGGCCGTTGACGCCCAGGTTCTGGTTGTTCAGATTTCCGATGAAGTTCGGGCGCAAGGTGATTTGGGTCCGGCCGAACGCATCCGGACCCGTGTAGCCGCCCCCGGGAGTGAATCCCTGCTGCGTCGAGATGAATCCGCCGTAGTTGGCGTCGCACACGCTTCCGGCGCCGGAGATCACGCCCGGGCCGGTCACGTTAAAGACCCCGCCAAACCCCAGCGGCTGGGGATTTGGGACCATGTTCGTGGGGAGACTGGCGCCGCCGGAAACGAAGGCATAGCCCCCGCTCAACGTGGATAGAGAGAAGGAGGCGGGGGGAATAGTCTGCAAGTCCATGGTCCCGCTCCCGGTGGCCGAAGTGTCGAATTCCGTGATCAACAGGTGATTTGCAGAGATAAGAACGGCGCCGAAGGTTTCCACGCCGTTGACGCCGATATTCACGTCCGAAGTCGTGAGCGTGATCGTGCCGCGGCCGTCCGGTGTGAACGAATAGCTTCCCGCGATGATGCTGTCTGGGGTGTTTCCGGTGGTGAAGGTCAGGTCGCCGAAATCCTGCTCGCCGCCCGTGATGCCGCCCATGCCGTCGGCCGTGAACTGCCCCGCGATGGCAAATGGACCGCTCGCGTCCACGCCGGAAAGCAGGTAAGTGTAGTTGCAGTTCTGGCACAGGAACGCCGCAGGAGTCGTGCTGCTGACGTTGATGACAGCGGTCACGCTGTCCGCGGGATCAAGAGTTGACGCGGCCTTTATGGTAACGGCCAGGCCGCCCGCCGGCGTGCTGGGCGGAGCCGTGTAGCTCGTGGAGGTTCCGCTGGCCGTGTGCGCCACACTAAACGTGCCGCATCCGCTCGTTGCGCCGGAGCATGTCGCCGTCCAGTCCACTCCATCGCTCACCGCGTTCGCCACCGTGCTGGTGATAGTCGCCGATACTTGCGCGGCACTAACCCCGCCACCCCCGCTGATGGTGAGCGAGGGGGGCGGTGCCGGCGGATTAAAGCTGACGGTGATCGCGCCTCCCGCGTTGATGGTCACGTTGCCCGAGGCGAACTTGCCGGTATTCGCTACCGAAGTCGCAATGATGGCCACGGATCCCCCCACGGGCACCATCGTCGCCGTGAATGTAGTCGGAGCGCCGCTTGCTGTGTTCTGCGGGCTGAACGTTCCTGCCGTGCTGGGGTTGCAGCTCCAGCTCACTCCTTTATTCGACGAATCGTCTGCCACGTCCGCAGTCACCTGGAAGCCGGATCCCACATTGACGGATCCCGGCAGCGCGCTATTGAAGGAAACCGCGATGGGCAACGGCGGCCCGGAAGAACTCCCGAAACACGCCGAGAGCAGCAATAGCGAAGCCACCAGGCAGGCCAGTGGGAAAACCGGGCGCCGCGCGTTCATCGCAGGCCTCCCGTCGGCTGGGCGCCGCGCACGGTTCTCGCGGGCGGCGGGAGCGGGTGCACGGGAATCCCGCGCTCGTTCCGCACGGTGATCGTCTGGTTGCCCACCACCACCACCCGCGCCAGGAACACGTCGCCGGCGTCAAAGTGCGTGGTCATGCCGTACATCTGGATCTGCGCCCCAGCCACCAGGCCCTTTTCCGCGGCGCTGCGGCCCAGATACGGCCCCAGGTGCACGTCCACCGTGCCCTGCCCGGTCGAAACCATCACATGCAGGCCCATCGGAAGTCCCGCCGCCGGGCGTTGCACCACTTCCGTGATGGTCCCGCGGAGGATCACTTCCTTCGTCGTGTCATAGGCCCGCGTGGCTGGTGGTGCGGCGGCGCTTTCGCTCGGCGTTTGCGCCCAGGCCGGGGAAGCGATTGCGGCAATGAAGGCTAGAAAAAGTACGCCGTGCAATAGCACAAGGGGGTGAATCCTGCGCATAAATCCTCCCGCATCCGTTTATGCCTTATCAGGCGCATCCCCGCCGCCCGCCACACGCACGTGCCGCCGGCGGCAACGCCTCGCCGGATAGGGCTCTCCCCTGGGCCGGCAGCCCCCACATAGATTGGAACCCAAAAGCGGGAAAAGAGTTGTGCGGGCGGGCCCGCGCGACGCGAACCCATTACAACACAGAAAGATAGCGATCCCGCGCTGACGGCCGCGGGAACGTCGTTTTCCCAGCGCGCAGCGCCCCGTCTAAAAGGACAGCATGGGAGTGTCGCAACGCCCCTGCAGAGCCGTCGGGAGTTTTCTGGTCACACAGCACACATGACAATTCCAAGATGCATCTTTAGATTTGTCAGAGTGTGTTTTCGTTCCCTCTCCCCGCTGGTCGCGGCCGGGCAGCCGCGCAGGTGCATTTCGGGGCGTCCCAGGTGCCGGTGAGTTGGCCTGCTACAGGCCCAGGTACGCGGCGCGCACCTGCTGGTTCGCCAGCAGTTCCTTGGATGACCCGCTCAGCACCACCGCCCCGTTTTCCACCACGTACCCCGTGTCCGAGATGCTCAGACCGTCCACCACGTTTTGCTCCACGATCAGCACGGTGACCCCCCTCCCGGACACCTGCCGCAGCTTCTCGAACACCTCTTCGACGATTTTCGGCGCCAGCCCCAGCGAGGGCTCATCGAGCAGCAGAAGCACCGGCTGGGCCATCAGCCCCCGTGCGATGGCCACCATCTGCTGTTCGCCGCCGGAGAGGGTTCCGGCGAGTTGCTTGCGCCGCTCCTTCAGCCGGGGGAACAGCTCGAACTGTTCCTCCATCAGTTCCCACAGGCGCGGCCGGCTGCGCGGCACGTAGGCCCCCAGCGCTAGGTTTTCTTCCACGCTCATGTGAGGAAAGAGCTGCCGGCCTTCGGGCACGTGGCTGATCCCCCGCTCTACCATTTCGTACGGCTTCACCCGCGAAATGTCTTCGCCGCGGAAGCGGATGGCGCCCCCGTGCGGGCGCAGCAGCCCGGAAATCACCCGGAGCGTGGTGCTCTTGCCGGCGCCGTTGGCGCCGATGATGGACACCACTCCGCCTTCCTCCACCTGGAGAGAAATATTGAACAGCGCCTGGAAATCGCCGTAAGCAGCCTCGATCGATTCCAGAATCAGCAGCGGTTCGCTCACAGGCCCAGCTCCTTGTACTTCGATCCCAGATAGGCCTCGATCACCCGCGGCTCTCGCACCACCTGTTGCGGAGTTCCCTCGGCAATCAGGGAGCCGTGATCCAGCACCACCACCCGGTGCGCGATGCTCATCACCACCTGCATCACGTGCTCCACTCCGCCCACCGCGGAGATTCCCCACTCCGGCAGTTGCTTCAGAAGTTCGGCCAGGCTCAGCGCCTCCGAGGTGGAAAGCCCGGCCATTACTTCATCCAGAAGGATGAGCCGCGGCTGCGTGGCCAGCGCGCGGGCAATCTCCAGACGTTTGAGCATAGGCAGCGGAAGCCCGCGAGCCGGCTGATCCGCGGCGCTCGCCATCTGCAGGTACTGGAGTACGCGCCGCGCCTCCGTAGCCGCTTTCGAGGTGCTGCTCGTGCGCAGGAAGGCTCCCAGCATCACGTTTTCCAGCACCGATAAATTCCGCAGCGGTTTCACCAACTGGAACGTGCGCCCGATGCCGATCTGCGCCGCCTCGTTCGGCGCGATGCGCGTGATGTCCCGGCCCTCAAATCGAATCGAGCCCGTGTCCGGATGGAAGACGCCGCTGATCAAGTTGAACAGAGTGGTTTTCCCCGCGCCGTTCGGTCCCACCATGAACGCGATTTCGCTCTCGCGCACGGAAAACGACACGTCGTTCGTGGCCACCAGCCCGCCGAACCGCTTCGTCACGTGCTCGATTTCCAGAAGCGCCATTTCAGTTCCTCATCGCGGTTGCCGCTTGCGAGTGCGGCGGGCCGAAGGCCTTTGAGTGCGAGAGGCGCCGGGGTTCAGGGGCCTCTCGCCTTTGAGCGGCGCCATCGATCCCGTGCACCACAGCTTTCTCATCGTCTCTCTCTCTCCATGCCGCCCAGGCGCCTGCTGCAGCCTGCTTCGTTTCACGCCGCGCAAATGCGAGAGGCCCCGGAAAACAGAGCCTCCCTCACTCAACGGCCTCCTCGCTGGCCTTTCATCCCCTTTTGCCTGCGGAAAAGAGAGCCGGCTCCCCCGACGATTCCTTCCGGCAGAAAGAGCACCACCACGATCAGCAGCAGGCCGTAAATCAACAGGTGCGCCTCCTGGAACACGTTCTTGAAAAGTTCGGAGGCGGTTTCCAGCACTACCGCGCCTACCAGCGGACCAAAGAGCGTCCCCGCGCCCCCCAGCATCGCCACGATCGCAATTTCGTTGGAAATATCAATCGAAAGGACCTGGTCCGGCACGATGAACAGAAACAGGCTGCCATAGAGCGCGCCCCCCAGCGCCGTGAACCCGGCGCTGATCAGCAGCGCCTTCAGCTTCGTTCGCGCCGTATGCACGCCCACGGAGAGCGCGGTGTCCTGGTCTTCGCGGATGGCCATCAGGTAATATCCGAAGCGCGATCTCGTGATGATCGCCGTGGCCGCCAGCGCCGCCGCCGTCAGCAGTACGGCGCAAAAATAGAAGGAACGATGCACGTGATCGTGGAACAGCGCTGGCACCTGGATGCCCACGTCGCCCCCGGTCAGGTTCGGCAGGTTTTTCGCCGTCGCGTGCAGCACTTCCGCAAACGCGATGGTGCAGAGCGTGAAGTAGGGACCCCGCAGCCGGAAGGATGCGCCGCCGATCAGCAGCGCAAACCCCAGCGCCAGCCCCACCAGAAGCACCAACGCAATCCCGATCGGAACCCCCGCGCGCGTGAACAGCGCCAGGCCGTACGCCCCCGCGCCAAAATACGCGGCGTGACCCAGCGAGAGCTGCCCCGTATACCCTCCCACCAGGTTCCACGCCAGTCCCAGTGCGGCAAACAGATAAATGCGGAAGAGTACCTGGAGATGATAGTCCCCGTGCACCACCAGTGGCAGCAGCAACGAGATCACCAGCCCGGCCAGCGCCAGGATCACCTGCCCGCGCTTCATGACCGCTGTCTCCCGAAGATTCCGCTGGGACGCAGCGAGAGCACCAGCAGAAAAATCACGAAATCCACGGCCAGCGCCCATTCATTTCCCCAATACAGGCTGGTCAGGCTTTCCACCACGCCGAGCAGCAGGCCCGCCATCGCCGCTCCCACGATGGATTCCATCCCCCCGAGCACCACCATCACAAACGCCTTCAGCGTGAATTGCCCCCCCACGTCCGGGTACAAATAGAAAACCGGAAGCAGCAGGCTGCCCGCCACCGCTGCGGTCGCCACTCCCAGCCCGAACCAGAAGGCCTGCACGCGGTGAAGATGGATTCCCATCAGCGGCGCGGCCGCGCGGTTCTGCGCGATGGCCCGCGCCGCGCGGCCTACCATCGTGTGCATCACCACAAAGTACAGGCCGCCGCACGCCGCCACCGCGATGCCGAAAGAAACCAGCCAGGGCGCGCTCACGTTGATTCGCCCGCCCAGATGATAGATTTTCCCCAGAAGCGGGAAATTGATCTGGTGGTAGTCCGCCCCGAACACAAGTTGAACCGTATCGGTGAGCGCCAGGCCGATTCCCAGCGTCAGCAGGATTTGCATGAAGTCCGATTGCCCGTGGATCGGCCGCAGCAGTCCTTGGTAGATCACGTAACCCAGCGCAAACATGCCCAGCCCCACCAGCGGAAATCCAAAATACGGGTTCAGCCCCGTGCGCGTGAACAGCACGTAAGCCGCGTACATGCCCAGCATCATGAAGGTGCCGTGGGCGAAGTTCACGATGCGCATCACCCCGAAGATCAGCGCCATCCCCATGCCCACCAGCGCGTAGAGCGCCCCAGTGAGCACCCCGTTGATCACAGCCTGCAGTGCTGTAAAGAGGTCCATGCGTTATTCCCGCTCGGCTGGCAGAGTTTTGTTGGATGCGGTCATGGTGCGCTCGGCCTTTTCGGTCAGCACGGACTTGCCGCGCCTGCCCGCCGTGGCGGCGCGAGTCCGCGCTACTGCCGCTGCGACCACGGCGGCGTGGGAAGTATGGGCGGAGCTTCCGCGTCGTCGGGCGACCAGACCACCTTGTATTGGCCTCCCTGTACCTGGGTGATGAGGACGGGATGCGGGTTTTGCCCACGCTCGTCGAAATGGATGGGGCCGAACGGCGTGTCCGGCAACGAAACCGCGCGGATGGCGTCGCGAATCGCAGCAGGCTGCGCGTTTCCCGCCTTCTGTATGGCTGCCGCAGCAACAAGCAGCGCCGCGTAGGCTTCCATGGCGTGATAGGCCGGGTGCGCGCCGGTGAGTTTGGTGAATGCCACGTCGAATTCTCTCGAGCCTGTCCACTTTGCGCTGGGCAGCCACTGCGAAACGCTAAAGGTGTACTCGGCATACGAGCCGGCGCCTTTATCCTTGGTTGGGAACTCGGCGGCGGCGAAGCCAGTGCCCGCTGAAGTGTAGTAGTGCGGATTCAGGCCGACTTCGGCGGCCTGCCGCATCAGCGTCGAAGCGTCGAGCAGATAGGAAGCGAAATAGACCACCTCGGGATTCTTGGACTTCACGCGCTGGAGCAGGGCCTTGTAATCCGGCGAACTCGCCTGGTAGGCCTCTTCATCCACCACGTTGATTCCGGCCTTCGGCGCCTCTTCTCGCATGGCTTTGTCGTTGGATTGCCCGAAATTCGTGTTTTCGTAGACGATGGCCAGTGTCTTGGGGGCGCCGTTGTGCTTCAGGAAGTCCACGGTGGCACGGGCGTACGCGCCCGAACCCACGCACACGCGAAAGACCCAGGGCGAGCCGGTTTCCATCACGTTGTCGGCCGTCGCCGTGGGCATCAGCAGGGGCACCTGCTTCTGCGTCACCGCGGGCACAATGGCGCGCGTGTTCTCGCTCGAGTAGGCCCCCAGGATCAGCGGCACTTGATCCTGGTCCACCAGCTTCGTGACGCCCTGCACGGCCTGGTCGGGTTTGCTCTGGTCGTCGTAATACACCAGCTCGATCGGTTTTCCCTGCACCCCGCCCTTGGCGTTGAGATCCGCGAGCGCCACCGCGTAGCCGTTCTTGTGCGCCTGGCCGAACGCGGCGTTTTGGCCGGTAAGTGAAGTGATCACCCCGATTTTGAAAGTATTCGACCGCTCCGAGCCTCCTTTGCAGGACCCGAGGATCAGGGCTCCGGGCAGTGCGCCAACCAGCAGCCACGCGGCCAGACGTTTCATAGCAGTCCTCTCTTGGGCGAGAGTACTAGCACTTCAATTCCCGCGCCGCAATCGAAATGTGGCGCGCCAAGGCCGCGTTGCCTCCAGGGGCGGGCAAGCAGCTGACTGGGGAATCAGGGAAGTGGGGGGGCCGCTCCCAGTGTTCTGAACCCACAAGACAGCCCCAGACGTACACCGTCCGAAAAAGGCTCGCAGGGATCGCGAACTCCACCTCCGTGTGCCGTCTCTGCTAGAGTATTGCCTGTCTGGCTGTGGGATGGCCCTCGAGTCATTTCCGCAACCGGAATGACTCGGCCGAACAACCCACATTCGCGAGAGAGGTGCTAGATGCCGGAAGCAGGGGAGCGAACCGTACATTCAGCGGATGCTCTTCCCTCGTTCAAGCGTATCCTCCTGGCCACTGATTTCTCCGTCCGCTCCGCTGCCGCGGTGCCATTTGCACGCTTGATCGCTGAGTATTATGGCGCCGTGATCGTGGTATTCCACGTGATTACCGCCGAGGAGCCGGTCGGCGCTGGGACGCAAACTCAGGCCGAGTTGGACGAGGCCCGGGATCTGGCGGAATCGCAAGTCCGGAAGTTCGTTGCCGAGAACCCGCTCGGCCAGGTTCCTTACGAGACTGTGGTCGGCCGGGGTCCCGTAGGGGAGGTTTTCGCGCCTCTGGTCGAGGAAAAACACATTGATCTCACCGTTCTCGGCACTCACGGTTGGAGCGGCATGGGAAAGCTGCTACTGGGTTCTGTGGCCCAACGCATCTTCAGCCAGGCGCCCTGCCCTGTTCTCAGCATCTCACCAAGAGCCCGCGCATTAGGGGAACCAAACGGCAGGCGGGCAAGGATTCTGTTCGCCACCGGCTTCTCGCCCTCGTCGCTCAAGGCCCTGCCTTATGCCCTCTCGCTCGCCAAAGTAAGCCATGCCGAGCTCCTCCTGCTGCACGCACCCGAGGCCGCTGCGGCGGATTCCGCCCAAATCGTCCAGGGATACCATGAACATCTGAACGCGTTGATTCCGGCCCAGGAGAGAAGCTGGTGTAGGTACGACACGCTCGTCACAGCAGGCGACCCCGACCGCATGATCTTGGACGCCGCAGAACGGAATAGCGTGGACTTCATTGTGATGGGCGGTCATTCCCTTGAGGGGCCGCTTTCGTCTTTCCAAGTGCCCTTATCCACTTCCTACCGCGTGGTCGCCCATGCGCCCTGCCCCGTGCTGCGCGTTCGGAGCTGAAAACACCTGCCGTTTTACGCCGCCGTTCCGATCGCCGGATGATGATTCCCCGCAAGTAGCCTTGCTCCGGCCGCCACACCCCCACGGCGGCGGGTTGTGGCCCCGCAGTGCCTGCAACTTGAAATCGACCAGCCCGATGGTATGCTCCTAGCGAATCTTGGGTGAAGGCGGTGGATTATGAAGCGCATACTTCTGTTCCTGTTCGTATTTTCTCTGTTTCTGGCCCCCTCCGGTTTTGCGCAGCAGAACATCATCATCGGTTTTACGGTGTCCAAGACCGGCGCGCTCAATGTGGACTCGCTGGAACAGTACCGCGGGTTCGAGCTCTGGCGCGACCAGGTCAACGCTGCTGACGGCATCCTGGCGGGCGGCAAGCGCTATAAGATCCAATTTGTCAATTACGACGATGAATCCAACTCCAAACGCGTGCAGCAGCTCTACTCGCGCATGATCCTCGAGGAGAAAGCCGATTTCCTTTTCTCCCCCTATTCATCGAGCCTCACCGCTACCGCCGCCGTCGTAACCGAGCAATATGGCAAGATCATGCTCACCACCGGCGCCGCGGAAGAGAAAACCTATAAACTCGGCAACCACAGCCTCTTCCAGATGTTCACTCCCGCGTCCCAGTACCTCACGGTTGCGCTGGACGCGCTGAAAAGCAAGGACCCCAAAGCCGCTGTCGCCTTCGTCTACGAGGACTCCTCCTTCTCCGTGGCCGTGGTGAACCCGGCAAAAGCCTATGCTCAGCAACTCGGGTTCAACGTCGTTTTCACCGAGGCCTACACTCCCAACACCACGGACTTCAGCCCCATTCTCGATAAGTTGATCGCCTCGAAGGCCACCGTGCTGCTCGGGGGAGGGCATTACACAGACGGGTCAACTCTCGCCCGCCAGCTCTTCAACCGAAAGGCTGCCCTGAAGATGATCACCCTGCTGGTGGCTCCCGACAGTCCCCAGTGGGTGGAACTGGGGGAAGCGGGATTGGGTGTGATGGTGCCTTCGCAGTGGGAACCGCAGACGGCCTTCAAGGTGCAATACGGGCCCACCGGAATCCAATTCGAGAAGGCCTACACCGCGAAGTACAACACTCCCCCGAGCTACGAATCCGCCGGTGGATTCGCTTCCGGGCTGATCCTGCAACGCGCCATCGAACAAGCCGGCGGAGTTGATTCGGTCAAGGTGACGCAGGCGCTGGACGGCACCGACATCATCACGTTTTACGGGCACACCAAATTCGCTACTGCGGCCGAGGAGCACGGGCTGCAGGCAGGACACTCGATGGCGCTGGCCCAGTGGCAGAAGGATAAGTCAGGAAAGCTCGAGAAACAGGTGGTCTGGCCCCTGGCTGCCAAGAGCGCCAACATGCTTTATCCGATTCGCTGACGGTCCCGCTTCCTCCTGGCTTTTGCACCCATGTGCGGCAGACGGGTTGGGCCTGGCAAATCGAGCAACAGGGTAGCAACACCACATGACTGCGCAGGGTGAGCTGTGTCCGGCATTCTAGCCTCCATGATCGATGGCCTGCTCGTCGGTTCGGTCTACGGACTGGCCGCCATGGGCCTGAGTTTGATCTGGGGCGTCATGAATGTCATCAATCTCACCCACGGCGCCATGATCGCCCTGGGCATGTTCGGGATGTACCTGCTGTTCGGCGCCACTTCGGCCAACCCATATATCCTGTTGCTCCCTATCATCGCAGCGGGCTTGATTCTGGGCATCGTGGTCTATTGGGTGGCCATCCACTGGGTCATCGGCCGCCCCATGTTGATGAGCCTGCTCTCCACATTTGCCGTGAACATGATGATTATTGGAATCGGCACGGCGGTCTGGAGCACCAGCCCCTACAACGTCAACTTCAACCTGCCCGGCATCACCGTGGGGAGCTACACATTCACGGGGAACCACATCGCGGCGGCAATCGCCGCTGTCATCATCGCCCTGTCGCTGGATATATTCCTGCGGCGCACGCGGCTGGGCAAAGCCATCCGGGCGGTCTCGGACAATCGTGAAGCCGCCGAGTTGATGGCCATTTCCTCGACCGCTGTTTTGGCGGTCGCGTTTGGGATCGGTATCGCCCTGGCGGTTGCCTCCGGGGCCCTGGTTTCCACGCTGTTCCCCTTCACCATTCTTTCCGGGGCGGTCTACCAGCTCAAAAGTTTCGTGGTGACTGTCTTGGCGGGACTGGGCAAACCGCTCGGCGCACTGGTTGCCGGGGTGCTCCTGGGCCTGCTGGAGGGTGTGGTCACTCCCTTCATCGCGGCCAGTTGGATTCCGCTGATCGAGTTTACGCTTTTCGTCGTGGTGCTGGTTGCCTTCCCGCGTGGCATTTTCGGGAAGGTTGCGGCATGATCCTCCACCGTCCCTCTTTCTGGCTGATCCTGATCCTATCGGCCTCATTCATTTACCTTCCCCTGCGCGGCCAAAACGTGCCCCTGCGCGAGAACCTCATTCTGGTTGCCGTGGCGATCATTCTGGCCAGCAACCTCAACCTGATGATCGGCTACACCGGCTACGTGAACTTCGGCCACATCGTCTTTTATGGGCTGGGAGGGTATATCGGCCTTTACCTGACCACGGTGCGAGGCTGGAATCTGGTGCTGGCGGCGCTCACGGCTGGCGTGGCCGTCAGTTTTCTTGCCCTCCTCTTCGGACTGGGCATTCTTCGATTACGCGGCGCCTACTTCGCCCTGGCCACCATCGGTGTTCTCGAGGCGGTGCAGGCCTTTGTCGTCAACTTCGATCCCTGGGGCAGATCCACCGGCATGTATCTGTCCTTCACCTCCTACCAGGCCTGGGGCGGCGCCACTCGGGCGCTCTGGATCGATTACTACCTGATTATCGGAACCATGGCTTTGTCGCTGATCCTGAGCCTCGGCATCAAGATCTCCAAGTTTGGTTTGGGATTATTCGCCATCCGCGAGAACGAGGACGCCGCGGCCGTACTCGGGGTCAACACCACGCTCTTCAAGGCCATTGTCTACAGCGTCTCCGCGTTCCTCCCGGCCGTTGCCGGCGCCTTGATGTTTTTCAAGAACGGGATGATCGACCCCTTTGTGGCCTTTGAGTTCATGCTCTCGCTGGAAGGCATCGTGATGCTCATGCTCGGCGGACAGGGGTCGGTGACTGGGGCGGCCCTGGGAGCGGGCATGTACGAGTGGCTTCGGTCCTTCCTGCTCACCTCTCCGAAACTTTCCGACTTCCAACTGGTGATTGCCGGCGGCCTTCTGCTCGTGGTCGTGCTGTTTGCCCCCGGCGGCCTCATCGGATGGGTCTACCGGCTGGTCCCGCGTTCGCGAGGGGTGATCGAATGACCCCCTTGCTGGAGGTGCGCGGCGTTAGCAAGCGGTTCGGCGGACTGCTCGCGGTTTCCAACGTGACCTTCAACCTGAACCCGGGCGAAATCCTCGGCCTGATCGGTCCGAATGGCGCCGGCAAGACAACGTTGTTCAATGTCGTGAACGGCGTCTACAAGACGGTCGAGGAAGGGTCCATCACCTTTGACGGGCATGACATCACCGGCATATCTCCCCACAAGGTCGCCCATCTCGGTCTGGCGCGCACGCACCAGATCGTTCAACCCCTGAACGACATGTCCGTGCTCGACAACGTGACCGTGGGCGCCTGCTTCGGCCGCGAGTACTTGAGCCTGACCGCAGCGCGAGCGGTCGC
>Ga0074044_10003958_pt1 | contig 12422 bp, 13 predicted proteins | sample BogForMeECP23OM1_FD_94443 | JGI IMG/M metagenome (GOLD analysis project Ga0074044, IMG submission 94443) | Bog forest soil microbial communities from Calvert Island, British Columbia, Canada - Bog Forest MetaG ECP23OM1 | ecosystem: Environmental > Terrestrial > Soil > Wetlands ...
ACCGCTCGCGCTCCGAAGCGCTCATCGCCAAAACCCCAATAGCCATCAACGCCCCCGCCGCAACCCACAGGGGACATTCCTATTTTGCTAAAAGGGGACATTCCTACTTTGCGCTAACACCGGCCTACTTTGCGCTAACACCGGCGATTTCACGGGTTGCGCCTCGAAAAGTCCTATGTTAGGCAACGCCCGCCTTTGGGGTCGGACCGGCTCCCGCGGTCAATTCCGCGAAGCGGAATCATCACGAATTCCGGGGGGTTGGCGAGGTCGAGAGGCTTCGCCGCACGCTTTCGACGCCTTCTGAGGTTACGAGCTTTGGCACAAGACGAGATCCTCGTTTCCGGCGTCGCCGGCCGGTACGCATCCGCGCTCTTTTCGCTTGCCCAGGACGATCGTCAGACGGAGGCCGTCGCCGAGTCTCTGGCGAAGCTCGACGCGCTCATCGCAGGAAGCCCCGATCTCGAGCGGCTCGTCCGCAGCCCCGTTTTCTCAGCCGCCGACCAGCTCAAGGCGCTAAACGCCATTCTCGACAGGGAAGGCATCGGCGGCATCGCCGCCAATTTCGTCCGCCTCGTCACGGTCAAGCGGCGGCTCTTTTTCATCCGGCAGATGGTCGCGGACTATCGCAAGCTCTACGACGCGAGCCGCGGCGTGACGCGCGCGCACGTCACCAGCGCAACCACGCTTTCCGACGCGAACCTCGCGGCGCTCAAAGACCAGCTGAAGGGCGCCTCGGGCGGCCGCGAAGTCGATCTCGACGTCAAGATCGACCCTTCGATCATCGGCGGGCTGATCGTCAAGCTCGGCTCGCGCATGGTCGACGGCTCGCTTAGAACCAAGCTCAACGCAATTCGCCTAGCCATGAAAGAGGTCGGCTGATGGACATCCGCGCCGCAGAAATTTCTTCGATTCTCAAGAGCCAGATCGCCAACTTCGGCGCCGAAGCGGAAGTGACCGAAGTCGGTCAGGTGCTGAGCGTCGGCGACGGCATCGTGCGCGCCTACGGCCTCGACAAGGTCGAGGCCGGCGAGATGGTCGAGTTCGAGAATGGCACGCGCGGCATGGCGCTGAACCTCGAGACGGACAACGTCGGCATCGTCATTTTCGGCGCCGACCGCGAGATCAAGGAAGGCCAGACGGTGAAGCGCACCGGCGCGATCGTCGACGTTCCGGTCGGCAAGGAGCTCCTCGGCCGCGTCGTCGACGCGCTCGGCAACCCGATCGACGGCAAGGGCCCGATCCACGCGGCCCGTCGCGCGCGCGTCGACGTGAAGGCGCCCGGCATCATTCCGCGCAGGTCGGTCAACGAGCCGATGGCGACCGGCCTCAAGGCGATCGACGCGATGATTCCGATTGGTCGCGGTCAGCGCGAGCTCATCATTGGCGACCGTCAGACCGGCAAGACCGCGATCGCGCTCGACACGATCCTCAACCAGAAGCCCCTGAACCAGGGCGACGACGAGAACCGCAAGCTCTACTGCGTCTACGTCGCGGTCGGCCAGAAGCGCTCGACCGTCGCCCAGTTCGTCAATGTCCTCGAGGAGAACGGCGCGCTCGAATATTCGATCATCGTCGCCGCCACCGCCTCCGACCCGGCGCCGATGCAGTACCTCGCCCCCTTCTCAGGCTGCGCCATGGGCGAATACTTCCGCGACAACGGCATGCACGCGGTCATCGTCTATGACGACCTGTCGAAGCAGGCCGTCGCATACCGCCAGATGTCGCTCCTGCTGCGCCGTCCGCCGGGCCGCGAGGCCTATCCGGGCGACGTCTTCTATCTCCACTCCCGCCTGCTCGAGCGCGCCGCCAAGCTCAACAAGGACAACGGCTCGGGGTCGCTGACCGCGCTCCCGATCATCGAGACTCAGGCCAACGACGTCTCGGCCTACATCCCGACCAACGTCATCTCGATCACCGACGGCCAGATCTTCCTCGAGACGGACCTCTTCTATCAGGGCGTCCGCCCGGCGGTGAACGTCGGCCTCTCGGTGTCGCGCGTCGGCTCCGCGGCGCAGACCAAGGCGATGAAGAAGGTCGCCGGCAGGATCAAGGGCGAGCTTGCGCAATATCGCGAAATGGCGGCCTTCGCCCAGTTCGGCTCCGACCTCGATGCGGTCACCCAGCGTCTGCTCAACCGCGGCGCGCGCTTGACCGAGCTCCTGAAGCAGCCGCAATTCTCGCCGCTCAAGATGGAAGAGCAGGTCTGCATCATTTACGCTGGCGTCAACGGCTATCTCGACAAGCTGGCCTTGAACCAGGCTCGCCCGTTCGAGGATGGTCTGCTCGCCTTTCTGCGTTCGAAGCACGCCGAGATTTTGGAGGCGATCCGCTCGACCAACGATCTGGCGCCCGACGTCGAAGCCAAGCTCAAGTCGGCGGTCGAATCCTTCGCCGCCAGCTTCGCCTGATCCCCCTGTCCCCCAACCGGACCCCGCGCTCGAGCGAAGCGCGGGGCGGAGACGCCAAGCGATGCCGTCCCTAAAGGACCTCAGAAACCGGATCGCCTCCGTCAAATCGACGCAGAAGATCACCAAGGCGATGCAGATGGTCGCTGTGTCGAAGCTTCGGCGCGCCCAGGCGGCGGTCGAAGCCGCCCGCCCCTATGCCGAGCGGGTCGAGGCGGTGCTGACCAATCTGGGAGGCGCGGCCAAGGAAGGCCAGGCCCCGCGTCTGCTGGTCGGCTCCGGCTCGAGCCAGACCCACCTCCTCGTCGTCTGCACCGGCGAGCGCGGCCTGTGCGGCGCGTTCAACACTGCGATCGTGCGTCTGGCGCGCGAGAAAGCCAACGCGCTCGCGGCCGAGGGGAAGTCGGTCAAGATCCTCTGCGTCGGCAAGAAAGGCTACGACCAGCTACGCCGCACGCACGAGAAGCAGATTCTGGAGTTGATCGACCTGCGCGCCGTGCGCACGATCAACTATGAGACCGCGCGCCCGATCGCCGAGAAGATCATCGCGCTGTTCGACAGCGCCGAGTTCGACGTCTGCACGCTCTTTTTCTCGCGCTTCAGGTCGGTCATCTCGCAGGTCCCGACCGCCCAGCAGCTCATTCCGCCGGAGCTCGGCGAGAAGAACGAAAAGTCGCCCTCGTACGATTACGAGCCGGACGAAGGCGAGATCCTGACCCAGCTTCTGCCGCAGGCGCTGACGGTGCGCATCTATCGCGCGCTCTTGGAGAACGCCGCGTCGTTCTTCGGCGCGCAGATGAGCGCGATGGACAGCGCGACTCGAAACGCCGGCGACATGGTGAAGAAATACACGCTTCGCTACAACCGCACCCGCCAGGCGATGATCACGAAGGAGCTGATCGAGATCATTTCCGGCGCCGAGGCGCTGTGAGCCGGCCCGTCGCTCCGCAGCGACCTGACGATTGAAAAACGAGGACGTCAACATGGCGAATATCGCGAATGCCACCGGCCAGGTCACCCAGGTAATCGGCGCCGTCGTCGATGTTAAGTTCGACAGCTACCTGCCGCCGATTCTCAACGCGCTCGAAACCGACAACAACGGCAACCGTTTGGTGCTCGAGGTCGCCCAGCACCTGGGCGAGAACGCCGTGCGCTGCATCGCGATGGACATCTCGGAGGGCCTTGTCCGCGGTCAGGAAGTCGTCGACACCGGCGGCCCGATCTCGGTTCCGGTCGGAGAAGGCACGCTCGGGCGCATCATGAACGTGATCGGCGATCCCGTCGACGAAGCCGGCCCGATCCAGATGGAAGGCCGCCGCGCGATCCATCAGCCGACGCCGGAATTTGTCGAGCAGTCGACGGAAGCGCAGATCCTCATCACCGGGATCAAGGTCGTGGACCTGCTCGCCCCCTACGCCAAGGGCGGCAAGATCGGCCTGTTCGGCGGCGCGGGCGTCGGCAAGACCGTGCTCATTCAGGAGCTCATCAACAACGTCGCCAAGACGCATGGCGGCTATTCAGTGTTCGCCGGCGTCGGCGAGCGCACCCGCGAGGGCAACGACCTCTACCACGAGTTCATCGAATCGAAGGTCAACGCCGACCCGCATCATCCCGATCCGAACGTCAAGTCGAAGTGCGCCCTCGTGTTCGGGCAGATGAACGAGCCGCCGGGCGCGCGCGCCCGGGTCGGCCTGGCCGGCGTCACCGTCGCCGAATACTTCCGCGACAAGGGGCAGGACGTGCTTCTGTTCATCGACAACATCTTCCGCTTCACCCAGGCGGGCTCGGAAGTGTCGGCGCTGCTCGGCCGCATCCCTTCGGCGGTCGGCTATCAGCCGACGCTCGCCACCGACATGGGCGCGCTACAGGAGCGCATCACCACCACGACCAAAGGCTCGATCACCTCGGTGCAGGCGATCTACGTGCCGGCCGACGACCTCACCGACCCGGCGCCGGCGACCTCCTTCGCCCACCTCGACGCGACGACCGTGCTGTCGCGCGCAATCTCGGAAAAGGGCATCTATCCGGCGGTCGACCCGCTCGACTCGACCTCGCGCATGTTGACCGCCGCGATTGTCGGCGAGGAGCACTATGACGTCGCCCGTCAGGTGCAGCAGGTGCTGCAGCGTTACAAGGCGTTGCAGGACATCATCGCGATCCTGGGAATGGACGAGCTCTCGGAAGAGGACAAGCTGATCGTCGCCCGCGCCCGCAAGATCGAGCGCTTCCTGTCGCAGCCGTTCGACGTCGCGGCCGTGTTCACCGGCACGCCGGGCGTGCAGGTCAAGATCGAGGACACCGTCAAGGGCTTCAAGGGCATCGTCGAGGGCAAGTACGACAACCTGCCCGAGGCGGCCTTCTACATGGTCGGCACGATCGAACAGGCCATCGAGAAGGCGAAGAAGCTCGCGGCGGAAGCGGCCTGACCGAGCGGAAGCCGAGGTTCAGCCTATGGCCGCATTTCCCTTCGAACTCGTGTCGCCCGACCGGGTGCTGTTCAGCGGGCCCGCGCAATCGGTGGTCGTGCCGGGCGACGAGGGCGACTTTCAGGTGCTGACGGACCATGCGCCGACGGTGTCTTCGGTGCGGCCCGGCGTCATCGCAATCGAGGACGCGGCCGGCAGGCGCCACCGCGTCTTCGTCCGCGGCGGCTTCGCCGAGGTCCATCCGCTCGGGTTGATTCTTCTTGCAGAGACCGCCATCCCCTTCGAGGACCTGAGCGCCGCCAAACTCGATCACGAGATCAAGAACGCCGAGGAGGACCTCGCCGACGCGAGCGAGGACCAGAAGCGCCAGGCGCAGGAGAAACTCGACCGCCTGCGCGAACTCAGGGACTCGATGAAAACTCTGACGGCAGGCGGAGCAGACCGCTCGGCCTGAGCTTCCTTGCGAGGCCCCTCGCGAGGCGGCCCATGACCCGCGAAGAGTACGACGCGTTCTGCGCCGGCCTTCCTCAAGCGACGCATGTCGTCCAATGGGGCGACGCCAGCGTATGGAAAGTCGGGGGCAAGGTGTTCGCGATCGGCGGATGGTCGGAATCCGCCGAGTTTGCGGTGACCTTCAAATGCTCGGAAACGAGCTTCGCTGTGCTGAAGGACTTGCCTGGCCTCCGTCCCGCACCCTATCTGGCCTCGCGCGGCCTGACATGGGTTCAGCGCGCCGACCGCCGGACGCTCGGCGACGCGGAGCTCAAGGACTATCTGCGCCGAAGCTACGCCATGGTCATCCCGGCGCTGCCAAGAAAGACGCAACGTGAGCTCGGACTCGATCAGCAGTGAGAGCCTCCCCGCGGAGCAGGCCGTGACGGCCGCCGACATTCGCGCGGCCCACGCGCGGATCGCCAAAAATATCCGCCGCACGCCGATTCTCGAGACGCCCTCTCCGATCGCCGGCGCGTCCTCGGTTTCCCTGAAGCTCGAATGCCTTCAGCATGCCGGCTCGTTCAAGGCGCGCGGCGCGTTCCACAACCTGTTGACCCGCCCTGCCCCGGCCGCAGGCTGCGCCACAGCGTCCGGCGGCAACCACGGCGCCGCGGTCGCCTATGCGGCGGAAAAGCTCGGCGTCGGAGCGCGGGTATTCGTGCCGGAGATCGCGACCCCCGCCAAGATCGCAAAAATCCAGGCTCACGGCGCCGAGGCGGTCGTCGCAGGAGCATCCTACGCCGAGGCGCAAGCTCGCTGCGACGCCTATGTCGCCGCGAGCGGCGCGCTGTCGATCCACCCCTACGACGCGCCCGAGACGATCGCCGGCGCCGGCACGGTCGCCCTCGAATGGGAGGAGGATCTTGCGCGTCTCGCCCTGCCGGCGCTCGATACGGTGCTGGTCGCCGTCGGCGGCGGCGGGCTGATCGCCGGAATCGCCGCCTGGTTCGCCGGCCGGATCAAGGTGGTCGGCGTCGAGCCGGAGTTTTCGCGCGCGCTGCATGCCGCTTTCGAAGCCGGCCGCCCGGTCGACGTTGCGGTCAGGTCGATCGCCGCCGATTCGCTCGGCGCGAAACGGGTCGGCGATCTCAACTTCGCCATCGCGCGCCGGTTCGTCGCGGAGATCGTGCTCGTGCCGGACGCGGCCATCGTCGAAGCGCAACGCCGCCTGTGGAGCGACGTCTCGATCGTCGCCGAGCCGGGCGGCGCAGCGGCCTTCGCCGCCCTCGCCAGCGGCGCCTGGCGGCCCGAGAAGGCCGAGCGCGTCGGCGTCCTCGTCTGCGGCGCGAACGCCGATCTGGCGGCGCTGGCGAAGGTTTTGTGATGCGAGCGGATCTCCTCCCCCCTTGTGGGCTACCGCATTCACACATCTCAAGTCGCGGGGGCTCCATCCCGGCTTGCTGGGGAAGCGAACTCGGTAGGGTCAAGCCCGGGGAGGATCGGCCTTGCCGAGAGAGGGGTTTGGCGCCCTGATTCTCCCTGATAACCCCTGATAACAGGCAGAAAACAAGGAGAATCGGCGGTCTTTTGACCGGTTTCGCAGGAAAATCCGTTTGAATAACAATATGTTGGACAAAAATGGCCGCGCACGCGGAACAGGACCATAACAGGGAGATAATTCGCGCATAACAGTCGCGGTAGGGACAGGGATTGCTCCCTGCCCCCCGCACAGATCCCGGCGTGCGGCTTTCCCGCACCGGGCTCCTGCCGGAGGTCGGGCGTGATCGGGCGAGCGCGGACGTTGCTCCGCAGCGCCGATCCGCCGGCTGGCGACGGGGTACAGCATGCTTGGTCCGGTTCGGTGCCCGGAGCATCGCCCGTCGTCCGCCATCCCTCCGACCGAGCCCCCTTCCCTCCACGCCCTCCGCCGCCGCTCCTCGCGGCCTTGTTCGGGCGCTTCACCGGTACTACGAGGCTCGTCCGACCCCTCGCCTGTTCTGCGGCAGCTTCGGCTCCTCGCCTTCCTGCCGCAGCCCGGGATCGCCGCAGCGACTGCGGGCCAGACGAGGTCTCCCAGGTTCCGACGCGGTCCTTTCGTGCGTGATGTGGTCTTTGACCACGGCAGAGCGACGGCCCCTCGCATAACGGGACCGCTCATGTCGCCTTCGACGTTTCCCACCGTCTCGGCCCCTGCGATTACTGTTCTTTCGCGGCTCGATAGCACACCCCACACGATTGCTGTGTACGCTTCGCGACCGCCGTCGCCGACGGCCCCGCAACACTCACTACCGGGCGCCCGCTACGGCTTACCCGCACCGGTCTTCCACCGGCAGGACCGCGCCAGCTTGCCTGGCGCACGGGAGAAAACAGGTGGAGGGACGCGCATAACAGGGAGATTCGGCGCCGACGCCGGATGGGCCCTCAAATCCGATGTTTGGAAGTCGCGTTTCGGTCGCGACAGAAGCCGCGGCATGACGCCGGAAAACGTATTGTTTCGTGATACTTGGAGGTTTTCCTTATGACAGAGCTTTCGCCACGAAGGACACGAGGGGGCATGAAGTCAGAGCGCGCAGAAAGCGCCGGACGAGGGCATTCAATTTCCCGCCTCCTCGGCTAGCCTCCGCCACTAGGTTTGGTCCTAGTTCCAACCCGCCTCGCAACTCCATGAAAGCGTTACGAATTCGACTTGTGTGAATTCGGTAGCCTTGTGGGGGAGGTCGGGAGGGGGGTCGCGCCATGCCGATCCCGATTGCTTCGTTTGCGCTGGCCTGCGGTCATAGAGTGAGGCCCACGTAGCAGCGCTGTATTGAGCCGTCCGCGCGACCCCCCACCCGGACCCGCCCCCACAAGGGGGGCGGGGGCGCAGCCGCCCGCAAGACGTCGGCGCGACAAAATCCCTGGGCCGGCCATTGCGGCGCGCCTGAGCCCGAACTATTGTCCGCCCGCTTTCGGCCGGGCCCGTTCGGTCCTGCCGCCGATTGGGGCGTCGCCAAGCGGTAAGGCAGCGGATTTTGATTCCGCCATGCGGAGGTTCGAATCCTCCCGCCCCAGCCAACGCTATGACGCGCGCGCTCAGAACGCCAGCTACGCCCCGGCTGATATTGTGGCCCATTGCCCGCACCGCGGTGGCCACGGCACTCAGTGGGCCTTCCCTCGCCGCGCATTTTGTGGATACACAATGTAATTGCAAAACGTGGCTACAAGCGGTAGGCTCCTCAGCGGACTTCGAATGGCACGAGGTCAAGCGCCAAAAAACGCTGAAGGAGCGGAACCTCGATTTCGCGGACGCCTTTCAGTTTTACGGACGGCGAGTCATTCATCAGCCCTCCCCGCGCGACGGCGAGGATCGTTGGAAGTCGACCGCCATGTTTGACGGCCATTTCTTCACCGTCGTCTGGACAAGGCGCGGCGCTGCCCTGCGGATCATTTCGATGTGGCGAAGCCATGAACAGGAACAAAGGCGATATCGCGAGATATTCGGAAGCTAAGCTTCGAGCGATGCAGGCGGCAGGCAAGACGGGGAGCGATTGGCAAGCCGCTGCGCGAAGGCCCATTCCCGATGGGAGCGACCCCGACGACGCAATGGAGCATGTCGCATGGGCAACGACAGAACTGCCCATGCCCAAGCGCAAGGAGCATATCAATTTGCGGATTGACGCCGACGTGCTGGCGTTCTTTCGCGGCCAGGGCCGAGGTTATCAGACGAAGATCAACGCCGTTCTTCGCTCCTATTTTGAACAGCTGACAATGCGCCGCAATGAGGAAGTCTCGCCGAAGAAGGCCGTTTCACATGATCCGGGCGGAACGGCCAAGAAGGCCAAAAGCGCCCAGAAGATCCGAAAGGTCGGTCCACATCATCCAGCTAGACGCGTCGGTTAATCCGCACCGGCGGTCCGCACGACGGACGCCACGCCTTCGCCAGGCGGTAAGCAGCGGATTTTGAATCCGCCACACGGAGGTTCGAATCCTCCCGCAGCCATGAAATTCAACAGATTAGGTCATAACCAAGCTGCGAGAGGAGCAGCTCGGCGCCCGCAAGCCTGCCGCGCTGGCCTTCCGCCGCTTCGTGAGAGAGCGAAATCGCAATTGCAATCACGGTGTCAAAGCCACGCTGTTTCTGGTTGCCGTGTTGCGATCGCCTCTCTTCTCTGTTTGAACGCGTTCACAGCGAGAAAGTCATGCTTCGTTCAATCATTGTGCTGACAGTTGCGCTGACGGCTGGCCCAGCGCTCGCGGCGCAGGACTATCCTCCGGGCTTGTTCGAAAACTCGCCCGACGTTTCTTCCGGACCACCAAAGGCAACCGTTCCTCCGGGACCACCGGATTCCGGCGCCCCTTTGGGACCTCCTGACGCGCTCGGCCCGCCGGACGATTATTGCGCTGGCGTCGCCTCCCGCACCTTTCGTAGTCTGGCGGAAGTCAGGCAGGCGCACGCACGGTGCGATCCTGCTCACAGCGCCAAGCCGCTGTCGCCGCCTGCCGGGGACCAGTCCGACGAGTGATTGGGACGCCTGGAAACGACTTGGCCCGCGCCTCACGCGTGTCCACCGCTCTCTCCGTTCGGGTAGAGCAGCACCTTCAGGTAGCCCGGCCGGCTCTCCGCGAGCGCCTCGAACAGCTCCGGCGCTTTCTTCAGGCCCTCGCGATGCGTCACCAAAACCTTCACATTCACCCGTTCTGACGCGACGAGACGGATGGCGCGCGGATAGTCGTCGCCCATGCGGCGGACGAACTTGATGTTGAGGCCGCGGCGACGCGCGCCCGCGGCGGGCAAAACATAAGAATCCCCGTCGGGAATGCCGGCCAGGATCACCCGCCCTCCGATCCGCGAGGCCATGACCGCGTCGCAGAAGCCGCGCGGGCTGTTGGTCGCCTCGACCACCAGCGGACAGCCGTCCCTGCCGTTTCCGTGGACGAAATCCTCGACCGCCGCGACCGCCGTCTCGGCGCCGAGTTCGAGCGCGGCCGCACGGCGATGTTCGAGCGGCTCGACGACATGGACGTCGCCCGCGCCCGCGACCTTGAGCACCTGCAGGATCAATAGGCCGCTCGGACCCGCGCCGAGCAGCGCCACGCGTTCGAGCAGGCGCGGCTTGGCGAGATCGACCGCATGGATCGCGACGCCGAGAGGCTCGAGCATCGCCGCCTCGAGCGCGCCCATGGTCTCCGGCAGCGGCACGATTTGCGATTTCGGAACCCAGGTTTGCTTCGTCATCGCGCCGTCGAACGGCGGCGCGCCGATGAACTCGACCTTCGGGCAAAGATTGCGATGCCCCGCGAGGCACCATTCGCACTGGCCGCACGACCTGTTCGGATCGACGGCGACGAGCGCGCCGCGCTTCAGGCCGAGTTCGGGGACGTCCTCGCAGAGAGCGCCGCCGAACTCGTGTCCCGGAACGAATGGAGCGCGGATTTGGGCTGAGCCGATGCCCCCATCCTTGTAGTAATGCAGGTCGCTGCCACAGATCCCAACCGCGGCGACGTCGAGGAGCGTCTCTTGCGGGCGGCCCTCGCGCAGATTGACCGGCGACACGCGCACATCTCGCGCCCCGTGCAGGAATAAAGCTTCGCTCATCCATGGTCTTCATCGCATCCGCCGGCTTGACGCCTGCGGCGCGTCGCTTGCGGCTTTTTGCGCTTCATCTCGCGCCGGCCTTTACTCCGAACGCAATCGGGGGAGGCAAGGAAACTGAAAGGTGCTTTATCGTTTCCCGGACGCTTCAAAGCCATCCGACGAACAGCAGGACCGCAGCCGCAACGAAGCAGGCCATCGACAGGATATAGGCCGTCTGCAGCGTGATGGTCTTCCACCAGAGGATGCGCGACAGGACCGCGCATCGCTCGGGCAGCGCCGCGAGGTCGGCCTCGGTGTCGGCGATGAAATCGAAATCGTCCGGATCCGGATTGCGCCAGAGCGGGAAGCGCGCCCGTCCGGAGCGCGGATACCGCGGATAAACCGAGATCAGCAAGTTAAGAAAGATGATCATGAACGGCGTCAGGATGACCGGCACGCTCAGATACCACGGATAGAGCAAGCGGAACTGGAGAACCGTCCCCATCATGATCGCCAGGAACAGCACCGCGATCAGCGCCTTGATGTCGCTGAGGCGGATCGAGTCGCCGTAGCCGGCGATGAGATTGCGCAACTGCGCGTTTTTGTCTTTGGCCATCGATCGTTCCCACTCGCCCGCGGCGCGGGCCCCAGCATCACGTAACCCAGACGTAAAGAAGGAGAAGGAGGGTCAGGAAAACGCAGACGATCGACAGGAGGAAGCCGATGCGGATGAACGCCGTCTTCCACCAGAGAATGTCCGACAGCACCGCGCAGCGCAGCTTCAGCTGTTCGATCGTGTCCTCGGTCTCGCCGACGTGGTCAAAATCCGCAGGCGTCAGGTTGCGGGCAACGAGGAAGTTCTTGCGGCCGCGCTCGGGATAGCGCGGAAGGAGCACCATGAACAAACAATAGTAGACGACCAGGAACGGCAGCAGGACGATCTCGACCGGCAGATAACTCGGAAGGCTCGTGTAGTTCCACAGGATCGAATTCATCATGAACATAACGAACAAAAAAGCGATGTTCGCCTTGAAATCGCTCACGCGGATCGCCTCGGTATATCCGGCGATCAGACCGCGATAGGGCTGAGAAGGATCGGAAGCGGGTTTGTTCATCCGACTTTGGACGCTCCTCCGGACTCGGCGCGAGGGGCGTCCAATACCGGCATTCCGGCTGAACCCCGCGTCTTCGAACACGAGAATCGCGTGAAGCGCGACGGCCTGTCAAGTCGACGCTGAGCGTCAGGATCGCGTCCCGTGTCGGGTCATGGCAGCCGACCGATCGCCGGCTTGGGCCGGATGTTCAGATCGCAATGGCGGTCAATCCGACCCATGCCGCCCGTGCGCTTCGTGGGTCCTGCCTCCGGTTTGCGGCTACCGCATTCACACACCTCAAGTCGCCGGGGCTTCATCCGAGCTTGCTGGGAAGCGAACTCGGCAGGATCAAGCCCGGGTTGGAGAGGGGCTTGACGCCCACATTCTCCCTGATACTCCCTGATAACGGGCGGGAAACAGGGAGAATTGGCGGTCTCCGGACCGGTTTTTGCAGGAAAATTCATTTTAATAACAATAGCTTGAGGAAAATTGGCGGTGCGCGAGGAAC
>Ga0074044_10003962_pt1 | contig 12419 bp, 9 predicted proteins | sample BogForMeECP23OM1_FD_94443 | JGI IMG/M metagenome (GOLD analysis project Ga0074044, IMG submission 94443) | Bog forest soil microbial communities from Calvert Island, British Columbia, Canada - Bog Forest MetaG ECP23OM1 | ecosystem: Environmental > Terrestrial > Soil > Wetlands ...
CCGCTATTTCCTCTCGGTCTCGCTGTCGTGGGCCGAAGAGGCGATGTTGTTTCTGATGATCGGCTCGGTATTCCTGGGCGCGGCTCCGGTCGGCTGGTTGGGACGTAACATCCGCATGGATGTCGTCGTCTCGCTGTTGCCGCCGCGCGCCCGCAGGATTTTTGAGCTTTTTGCCGATCTGGTCACGATCGCGACTTGCGTCACTCTCGCGATCTTCGCCTGGCCAGTCATGACCATGCTGGCCGAGCTCGATCAACGCAGCGAATCGGCCAACATTCAGCTGGTCATTCCACAGGCGGTCGTGCCGCTCGGGCTCTTGCTCACGGCGCTGTTGATTGCCGTGCGGCTGATCGTGCAGGGCGTTCGCCACGACGACGTCATCTCGACCGAGGGGTCCGAGCACTGAGATGGCCGCCACGTTCGTCTATTTCATCTTGCCGGCGATATTGTTGATCCTCGGCCTGCCGATCTTTGTCGTGCTGCTCCTGACCTCGACGGCCGCGATCCTGTTCGTGGCGCAGGTTCCGACGCAGGTGATCCAGACCTACATGTTCGGCAGCCTCGACAGTTTTCCGCTGCTCGCCGTGCCGTTTTTTGTGCTGGCGGGCGAAATCATGGGGCGCGGCGGCATCGCCAATCGCGTCGTCGCCTGGGTGGTATCGATCATCGGCGGGGTGCGCGGCTCGCTCGCCGTGACGACGGTCGCATCATCGGAATTGTTCGGCGCCATGGCGCACACTTCCGTCGGCACCGTCGTCGCCATCGGCCGGTTGCTGTTTCCCTCGCTCACCAAACAAGGCTACACTGAGCGGTTTGCCGTAAGCCTCATTACCTCGTCCGGCGCGGTCGCGGTCATCATCCCGCCGTCGATCTCGATGATCCTTTACGCGATGACGGCGCAGGTATCGGCGATCAAGCTGTTTACCGCGGGTGTGCTGCCGAGCCTGCTGATCGGTGTCGTCGACGCCATTTACGTGCTGATCTATGCGCGCATCAAAATGGTGCCGCTGTCGTCGCCGGCGCGCTGGAAAAACATTTGGGCCTCGACCAAGGAAGCGAGCTGGGCGATCGGCACCATCGTGGTGATTTTTGGCGGCATCTACGGCGGCGTGTTCACGCCGACCGAGGCGGCCGGCGTCGCGGTGGTCTATTCGCTGTTCGTCGCGATGTTTATTTATCGCGAAATCGGCTTTGCCGAGCTTTGGCAAGTCATCGTCAGCGCAGTGTATTTGATCGCGCAGATCCTGATCATCGTGACCGGCGCGGGAGTTTACTCGTGGCTGATGACCACGAGCGGCATTCCCGGAAAACTCATCGATCAGATCACCGCGATGCACCTGCCGCACTGGCAGACGCTGCTCTTCGTCAATGCCGGCCTGCTCGTGGCGGGAAGCTTTCTCGAGCCGCCGGCGGCGATCCTGATCCTGACGCCGCTGCTGCTTCCCGTGGTCGAAGCCGCGGGCATCAATGCGCTGCACTTCGGCATCATCATGGCGGTCAATTTGAGCATCGGCCTCTACATGCCGCCGTTCGGCCTCAACCTGTTTGCCGCGCGCGCCATTTTCAACGTGCCGATGGGGATGATCTATCGCGGCGTCCTGCCGTTCGTAGTCGTCAACTTCGCGACATTGCTGGTCATCACCTACGTGCCGGCGATCTCGATGGTCCTGCTCGGGCTGGGGCGGTAGCAGTTTCGTTGCTCGCGACAATCCGGCGCAAGCGGGAAACTCTAGCACGCCCTCTCGCGTGCGGTCTTGGCAATGAATGCATCGACATCGCGCAGCACCGGAACAAGCGACCGTAGCAGCGGCGCAAATGCGGCGATGATGATGTAGTGGCCTACCCGCGGATAGGTCAGGACCATTACGTCGTTGCCGGCCGCGCGAAGCCGCGCGGCAAAGCGGGTGGCGCAGTTTCCCGGAAGCCATGCTTACCGATATCGCGACAATCTTAATGGCTGGCGCACCTCAATTTTAGAAAATTTGCGCGATGTTGCTCCGATCGTGCTCCGACGTAATTCCAGCCCGTAATTCCAGCCTTCCTGACGTCGGGATGCATCGATCCGAGATCGCCATGAACAATTTCTGGAACAACTGGCTTGAGGCCATGCGTTTCACCTGCGAGGCGCAAGGCGTCATCTCGGCGCGGCTCATGCTGTTTGCATCGGGTGCGCCGAATGCGGCGGACGAAGCGGAGCGCATGATTTTCGAAAAAGTCGCCGCCTTTACCGAGGCCGGGATCGCCGCCGAACAGGCGCTGGTGGACGGGCGCGGAATTTATGCCGCCGCCGAACGGGCCTATTCGCCGCTGCGGCATTGCGTGCATGCCAATAGCGACAGACTGATTAGCCACTGACAAAGCGCGCTGACACAGACCGTATCGATCGACGCGCATGAGAACGGGTTTTTTTGCAAACCCGATGCCTCCGCCAGCGAACAGAGCGATTGTAGCAGGTGGTGCAGGGGCCAAAGCGCTCCGGTAGATCACGCCACGGTGCACCCGAACGCAGGACCCAAAAGATGCCGTTGAGTACGCACCGGTCATTTACACGAGGCACGCCGCGCGGCTTGTTCGGCAGCATCGGTTTGATGGCGGCCCATTCAAGATCGCTGAGTGCGTAGCGCCTGATTCGCGGCTCCGGTATGCGAGCTTGAATCACGTGCAGGGCGAGACCATCAATGCTGTGATTTTGCTTCCGCTTTCAGGGCTAAGCGGACATGGCTGGGCATGCTGCTCGCTCGACCGCGTCGCGAATGACCTAGGCTGTGTGAAAACTGCGAAGTTGAATTTGCGGGTAGAAATTTCGTCTCGACTTCGTCAATTCTAAAAATAGCAATGCCGGCAACGACTGTTGGGAGAAGCCTAAAGAGAAAACAATTCTGCGCCTTTCTCGCGCGCGCTCGTTTTCACACAGCCTGGACCCGAAGCGGCGCTTCGCCACCGTCATTTGACGCATTGCGAAAGGTTTACTCGATCACCTCGTCGGCGCGGCCGAGCAGCGGGAGCGGGACGGTGAGGCCGAGCATGGCAGCCGGCGTTATCTGACAGAGGAACATGTGGTTGCAAAAACGTTAATGTTGCGCCGCGATAGGATCGCGGCTGCGCTAAGCAAATCTTGAACAGTTTTCGATAGCATCGATTTTAACTCGCAGTTGTCGGCGCGTTTCGCAATCGAGATGCGCCCAGAGTGGCCATGAGGCGTCCATGTTCTACGAGATGAAAACCCTTTGCCGCCCGCTTGTGTTGGCGATGTCCGTCATCTTTTGCGTCGGCTCGGCAGCGATTGCGCAGGATGCGGCTTGGCACATCGGCAAATCGTCCGGCGATGTCTGGGTGACCAGTGCGGGGGCGCAGCAGGCTTCCCTCACCAATGACGCGGTTTTGCAACCCGGCGACAATATTCGCACTGGCCGAAACGGCCGGGTTCTTCTGATGCGCGGCGCAGAAACCATGCTCATTTCGCCAAATTCGGTCATTGAGATCCCAACGGAAAAGACCGAGGGACTGGCGACCACCATCATTCAGCGGGCAGGTTCGATTCTCCTCGATGTGGAAAAACGCAACGTCAAGCATTTCGAGGTCGAGACGCCTTATCTCGCCGCCGTGGTGAAGGGGACGCAGTTCCGCGTCTCGGTGAACAAAGATGATTCCAGTGTCGACGTGCTCAGGGGCGAGGTCGAAGTGGACGGTTTCAAGTCCGGCCAGTATGCGACGGTTCTGCCGGGACAGGTGGCGAAAGTCGCAGCGCACGGCTGGGGTTTTCTGTCGCTGAGCGGCTCAGGCACCTTGAGCCCCATCCAGCAGCGCGAGCCCCGTAAATCATCGGTCACTCCCGTGACGGTGCCCAAAGAGGGCCTCCCGGCCCCAGGCGACGCACCGAAAGGACGGCAGGTTCGTATCGTGGCGCCGCTGGGCGCAATTGGATTAGCCTCTGCTCTGTGGGCGGCGCCCGGCGGTGTGACCGTCAGCGACGCAGGCGCCGTGAGCCCCATCCAGCAAGGCCAGTCTAATCCATCATCGTCGGACCGGCCGCCGGTGCCCAAAGAGCATCTCTCGGCCGCCGACAGCGCGCCGAACGGACAGCGGATCCGCATCGCAGCCGCGCCGGGCGGGGTTGAAGCGCACCCCGCTTGGTCGGGAGGCAACGCCGCCGACGACAACACCGACGAAAACGCAAACAGAAACGCCTGGGGCTTCGGTTTCTTTGCGCCCGGAGACGGTGTCCGTAATGCCAGTGGCCATAGGAACGACCTTGACAAACGAACCCTTGGCTTCGTCTTTGGCATTGGTATCGCCGTTGCCGTTGCCGCCGGTGCCAAACGGCGAATGCAAAACAAAAAGCAAAAGCTGACGTGACCATCAGCCGTCGAGGCCACCTCATCAGGCTCCTGCGCTTGCAAGGGGACGGCAGGCAGATGGGTGGGGGCGGGGTGAAACAGTATCGAGCGCATTGTTTTGTTTTGTGCGTCCTGGCGGTCATTGTGCTGAGCGGGACACACCAAGCATTGCGGAACGCCATCAACGATGTGCGGTTCGGCTGGCTTCCTCGCCAGGCCAGCGGCGACGTCGTCTTGGTAGCGATCGATTCCTTCTCGATCGAGCAGATCGGAGTTTGGCCGTGGCCGCGGTCGCTTCATGCCGCGTTGATCGACAAGCTGGAAAGCGCCGCAGTAAACGACATCGTATTCGACGTCGATTTTGGCTCGCCGTCGGATCCCACCTTTGATCAGGCCTTTGTCGATGCCCTACGCCGGGCCGGCGGATCGGTCGTCCTGCCGTCATTCAAGCAATCGGTGGCGGATCGCGGAAATGGAATGACGATCCATGTCAATCGCCCCTTGCCGGAATTCAGCAAACAGGCGTGGTCGGGGGTCGCGAATGTCGCGGTCGAGCCGGACGGCCTGGTGCGTCGCTATTCGTTCGGGGAAACGCTCGATGGAACGTTTCTGCCTTCGTTGGGCGCGCTGTTGGCGGGCCAGTACGAGAGGAATGAGAAAGGCCTGCTGATTGATTTCAGCATCCGTGCTGATTCCGTGCCAACCGTCTCCTATGTGGACGTCTTGCGCGGCGATCCCGCTGCCTTGCAAAAGCTCAAGGGCAAAAACATCATCATCGGCGCGACGGCGATCGAACTCGGCGATCACTTTAGTGTGCCGAACGGTGGTGTCATTGCGGGCTCACTGCTGCAAGCGCTTGCGGCTGAATCGATCCTGCAAGGCCGTGCGCTGCACGGCTCCTCCAATTTCGTAACGCTGGGCGGACTTTGCATCCTGGCGCTTGTCATGACGGTGCTGTGGCGCCGCCATTCCGCCGGGCTGCGGGTTTTGATCCTGGTCGGCTTGGCGGTCGCGACTGAATTGGGCGCTGTGCTGTTGCAGGCAAAGCTGCCCATTGTTCTCGATACATCGCTTTGGCATGTGGCCATCGCCACGTATCTCGCCGCAATGGCGCTCGACGAAATCGATATCCTCGGCCTGTTCAGCAGGATCGCGGAAAACCGCTTTCAACGGATCGCCATGTCGCTTGGCGATGGTTTGGTGTGCGCCGACCGCAACGGCCTGATCACGGTCTGGAACCCGGGGGCCGTGGCGATTTTTGGCTACGCACGGGAGGACATGATCGGCCAGCCGCTCGATCGAATCTACACCGCGGGCGAGCATGCCGGGACTGTTGCTTTCTCGATTCTCGATTTGCCGCACGAAGCGCTCCAGCACTCCGGCGGCAAGATCATCGAACTCGACGGACGCCGCAAGAACGGCGAGGCCTTCTCGCTGGAAGCTTGTTTCTTCGGATGGCAAGGCGCCGACGGGTTTCATTATGGCGCGGTTTTGCGGGACATATCGGTTCGCAAGCGCGAAGCGGAAAGAATACGCTATTTGGCGGCGTACGACACGCTAACGGGCCTCGCCAATCGCAATACGTTGCACGAGCATCTGGCGGCCAGGCTCGCCGACGCGCAAAATGAGTGCAGCGACGTTGCATTGCTGGTGATGGACGTCGATAAATTCAAGCAGATCAACGATACGCTGGGCCATGCTTGCGGCGATCAGGTGCTGTGCGCCGTTGCCCGGCGACTGAACGCCTTGGTCGAGGGAGCCGGCCTGGTCGCCCGTTTGGGCGGCGATGAATTCGCAATCGTGATCAGCGGCGCCGACGTGGCGAACCGGGCCGAAAAGCTCTCGGTGCGGACAGCGCTGGCATTCAGCAACAACCCGCTTGCCGTCGGCGCGCGGCAGTTCCGCGTCGAACTCAGCATCGGGGCGGCAATTTATCCGCAAGATTGCGGGACTGCGGAAGAGTTCCTCGGTAACGCCGACCTCGCGCTCTATCGGGCGAAGGCCACTGGGCGTGGACGGCACGTATTCTTCGATCGCGCGATCAGGGTCGAGCTTGAAGCACGGTTGGCGCTGGAGACCGAGCTGAGGCAGGCCGCGGAACGCGGTGAGTTCGAGCTTTTCTATCAGCCGCAGGTCGGCCTCAAGGACGGCAAAGTGGTGGGCGCGGAGGTCCTGATCCGCTGGCGGCATCCCAAGCGCGGCCTGATCTTGCCGGCGGATTTCATGCCGGTCGCCAATGCGTCCTCGATGTCGGACGGCATCGCGTTCTGGGTCATCGAATCCGCGTGCCGGCAAGGTTGCCTGTGGCAGCAAAACGGGCACGCCATTCGCCTCGGCGTCAATCTCTCACCCTCGCAGCTGCAATCCGGCGACCTCGCGGCGGCGGTCGAGACGGTCCTGCGGGACACCGACTTTTCGCCTTCGCTCCTCGAACTCGAGGTGACGGAAAATATCTTGCTGGAGGATGACGAGAGGGCTCGCGGTATTTTTCGCCAGATTCAGGATCTCGGCGTCCACATCGCTTTCGACGACTTCGGCACCGGCTATGCGAGCCTGACCTATCTGAAGAAGTTTCCGCTCGACCGGTTGAAGATCGACAAATCCTTCGTGCGCGAATTGCGGGTGGATTCGGACGATGCGGCGATCGTCGGCTCCACAATAAACCTTGCCAAGCTGCTGGGTCTGTCGGTCATCGCCGAAGGCATCGAGCAGCGTGCCACAGCCGATCTGTTGGCGAGCATGGGGTGCGCAGAAGGACAGGGGTATTATTTCGGTCGTCCCATGCCGGCGGCGGAATTTGAACATCGGTTCCTGTCGAAGGATACTTTCCTGACTCCCTGCATGTCTGTGACGCAACGGGCCGCTACTGCGGCCTAGGTGCGGTTTTTGAATTCGGCCGAAATCAATCAAACTTTATGATTCGGCTACGGAAGGGAGTTGCTGGCAGTGGACGGAATTCGCCCGATTTCCGGTCTTGCCCCATTGCGACGTGTTGCCCTGAATCGGTTATCGGTCGCTTTCGCGGCATAACTCCCTCATCCGTGGCGGGACAGGAAGCACGGCCGGACCGTCGCATTGGCCGACAGTTCTGTTTTTTAATGCGCTTGCGGACAGACAATCTCCACCGTGCAACCCGGGCAGCCGGCAATGGTAAAACGAAAACCGTGCAATTTGACGACCGCGGTGACCAGGCTCAAACCCAGGCCCACCCCGTCGGTGCGTCGGCTTTTGTCCGAGCGATAGAAGCGCTTGGTCACCGCCTCACGTTCGCTCTCGGGGATGCCAGGACCGGTGTCGCTCACACGAATAACGCTCTCGCCTGCGCGGCGCAGCGCGGCGAGTTCGACACGTCCGCCCTCGGGGGTGAATTTCACGGCGTTGTCGACCAGATTGGCGACGGCCTCAAAAAGCAGATCGCGGTCGCCATGCACCGTCGCCTCGTCCGCGACTTCGACCGAAATCGTCACGCCCTTGTCCTCGGCAATCGGTTCGTAGAAATCACCCACCTCGCGCAGCAGAGGGGCGAGCCGCACCTCGCTGAAGCCGGCGAGCCGGCCGCTATGCTCGATCTCGCCAATGCGCAACAGCGCCGTGATGATGGTCAACGTCTGGTCGAGACCAGCGATCGCCTGATCGGCGACCGCGTGAAATTCCGCCGGCGTTGCAGCGTGCTCGCGCCCGCGCTCGAGCCGGACACGCACGCGGGTGAGCGGCGTGCGCAAGTCATGGGCGATGTTGTCGCCTATGCCGGAAATTTCCTGGATGAGAGTTTCAATCTCGTCCAGCATCCGGTTGACGCTAACGGCAAATTGGTCGAACGGGTCAGTGCCGCCGCGGGCTGGCAGACGCTCGCGCAAGTCCCCCGCCACGATACGCTGGATTCTTCGGTTGACCTCCGAGAGCCGATTTTGGGCGCGCGAGCTCAACACCAGTCCGATGCCGACGGCGAGCCCAAACGCCGGCAGCAGGCCGAGCATAAGGGCGCGCCGGACGATCTCCGCAATCTCGACGATCTCCTCGATGTTCCGGCCGATCGCCAGAACCTCGCCGTCCGGCAGCCGCTCCGTCACCAGACGCACTGTCTCTGTTTCGCGGCCGCGGTTGTCGACGCGAACCACCACGGCGGCGGCTGGGACGTCCGGTGTAAGGCTGCCGGGCAGGCTCTCCATGTTTCCCGCGATGCGATGACCGTCGGCGCCGAACAGGGCTGCGATCCTGACGCGGCGGGGATCGTTGTTCAATCGTTCGTTGATCTGTGCCAGCCGCCGCTCCGGCGTATCGGCGGCAATGATGTGTAACTCCCCCGTGATCAAATCATCGAACGAGGACGTCATGTAGGCGGCTGTCTCCCAATAGACGAAGCCGAACAACACCAAGGTGCACAGCACGAACGCGCCGGCGACTGCGAGGGTCCAGCGAAACGTCGTGGTGCGGACGAAATCAGGTAGGCGCACGGAGGATGAATCCCGCGCCGCGCACGTTGTGAATCATGGCCGGCTCGTTCGGCGCGTCCACCTTGCGCCGCAGCCGCCCCATATGAACGTCGACCAGATTTGTGTGAGGGATGAACTTGTAGTTCCATACCTCTTCCAGCAGCATAGCACGCGTCAGCATCTGGTCTTTGCGGCGCATCATGTATTCGAGCAGGCGGAATTCGCGCGGCAAGAGATCGATCGTGCGGTCGCCGCGCTTGATGGTACGCTCGATGAGATCGAGCTCGAGCGGTCCGACCCGCAGCACCGTGTCGCGGCTATCCGCCGGCCGGCGCAACAGCGCCTCGATCCGGGCGACGAGCTCGACCGTTGCGAACGGCTTGGTCAGATAGTCGTCGCCTCCCGCGCGCAGTCCGCGGACCCGATCGTTCACTGCGCCGAGCGCACTCAAGACCAGGACCGGGGTGTGCAGGCCGTCCTGGCGCAAGGCTTCGATAATGGTCAGACCATCCATGCCCGGCAGCAGCCGGTCGACGATTATGACTTCTGCTCCGCCCGAACGCGCCTTATCGAGCCCTTCGATGCCGTTGGCGGCCCAGTCGACATCATGACCGCGATCGCGGAATTCGGCCCCGATTTCGTCGGCCGTCTCCTTATCGTCCTCGATCAAGAGCACTTTAGCCATCGTCTCGTTCCTAGGCGCCATTTCCTAGGCGCCATGGCGACTGTTTCGTGATCGGCAGTCGCCAAAGTCGACGTTTGCTGGCCGCCGCTTTCCCTATCTACGCGGGAATTGTCCTGCGATCCATCATGCAGCGACAGCATAGGATTTTCCATTGGTCGACAGGCGATTGCACCGTGCCGTCTCTCGAAGATAAATCCGCGATGACGGCGGCACCATTAAAACGGATGTTAGGGTCACTAAATTAATTGTTAAAATCCGACCTTCCTGTCATGTGCTGAAATGGCATTTGTCGGCCGCGGGTTTGCGGGCTATCGCGGCTCAATCGCTCGCCCAGTTCCCACATAAATTCGAATTTAGTTTTCTGAACGCCAATTTAATAGCGCCGCCAGCCTGACGGCCTATTTTCAATCGTGCAGCCAAGTGCTGCGCACCGCAAGAGGTGCAGATCAACCCAATCTAGGAGAAGTGCTATGAAGAAGATCATCATGATTGTTGCTCTCGGCGCCACCGTCCTCGCGACCCCGGCGTTCGCTCAGTCGTTCAACCCAGGATTCGGCACCGGCAACGTCTTGCCATTCAGCTCCGGACCGACGGCCGCGGCGAACGGAAGCGCCGCTGTGTCTCATCAAGGCGGTCGTCGGCTGTTCGACATGGTTCAGTCCGATCCCGCTTCGAATTCGAACACCCCGGCGGCGACCGGCGGTGGGAGCCTCGGCTACAATGAAATGCTGCTGATCGACTGACCGGCAAACAGACGATCAAGAAACCAGGGCGGGCCGCTGGCTCGCCCTGTTTTTGTAGAACGCCGGGGGCCTGCGCAATGGAGCGCCATGCCTAACCGCTACGCCCGAATGCCGCTCGCGAGGATTGCCTCCGCGAGTTCGGCGGCGGGTCCGCGCAAGGTCCTGCCGGTGCCGAGCAGAACGAACTCCACGGCGCCGAGATCGGGCAGACCGTGACCGCTCGGGATCTCGGCGAGACCCGGCGGGATCAGACCTTCCGAGAAAACCGTGACGCCGAGCCCGGCGAGCGCAGCGGCGCGCAATCCGCTCAAGCTGCCGCTGGTGCACACGATGCGCCAGGGACGACCGGACCGCTCAAGCGCGGCGAGAGTGATGTCGCGGGTGATGCTGGGCGGTGAATAGAGAATCAGCGGCGCGGGCGTGGCTGGATCGAGTCGTCGCAGATCGCCGGACACCCAGACCAATCGATCGCGCCAGACCAGGCGTCCGCGATCATCGCCCGGACGACGTTTGCCGCAAACCAGGTCAAGCTCTCCGCGCCCAAGTTTCTCGTTGAGCTCGCCGCTCATGCCAACGGTGAGCTCGAATTCGACCAGCGGATGAGTGCGGACAAACTCCCGCAGCACTTCCGGCAGAAGCGACGCGACGAAATCCTCCGACGCGCCGAACCGCAGCCGACCGCGCAGCTTTGAGCCCGCGAAATAGCGCTGTGCCCGCTCATTGGCCGCCAGGATGCCCCGTGCGAATTCGATCATGGCCTCGCCGTCGGCCGTCGTTGTGACCGAATGGGTGTCGCGGACGAAGAGCCGACGCCCGGCCTCTTCCTCTAGCTTGCGGATGTGCTGGCTGACCGTCGACTGGCGCAAGCCCAGCCGCGCGGCGGCCTGGGTGAAGCTCCGGGTCTGGGCGATCGCCAGGAAGGTTTGCAGCAGGACGGGATCGAGCATGGTTGGTTTGTCATCATGATATACGATTACAATAATAGATGTATGCGCTATTCACAATGACAAACTTGTACTGATATCACAGGGCGATCGCCGGGAAATGAGGCTTCCATGACTGGGTTCCGCTCTATTTGGTCACGCATCGATGAATTCCTCGCCGCCATCTTGCTGACTGTCGCATTCGCCTCCCTCGTGCCGGCGCGCGGTGATGCGGCAGTGGCCGTCGGCTGGCTGACGGATGCCGCCATCGCGCTGTTGTTTTTCATGCACGGCGCGCGCCTTTCGCCCGAAGTGGCGCTCCTTGGAGCGCGGCAGTGGCGACTGCACATGACGGTGTTCTTGAGCACGTTCGTGCTGTTTCCGCTGCTCGGAATATCCGCGCACGTCCTGGTCCCAAGTCTGCTGTCCCCGCCGCTGTGGGCCGGGCTGATTCTGCTCACCGCGCTGCCCTCGACAGTGCAGGCTTCGATCGCTTTCACCTCGGTGGCGGGCGGCAACGTGCCGGCGGCATTGTGCAGCGCCTCAGCATCGAATGTTCTGGGCGTTTTCCTCACCCCTCTCATCGCCGGTTTCCTGCTCAGCCGTCACGGCGTCGACCTATCTGCGCGCTCGGTTATAGCCGTCGTCGTGCAGCTGCTGCTGCCGTTCGCGGCGGGTCAGGCGTTGCGGCCATGGATCGGCGCTTACGTGACGCGCAATGCGCGCGCGCTGAAGTGCGTGGATTACGGCTCGATCCTGCTCATCGTCTACTCGGCTTTCAGCCAGGGCGTCGTGAACGGTATCTGGCATCAGATCGATGCGGCCCAGCTCGTCCGGCTCGTGCTCGTCGATGCCGCGCTGCTCGCGACAGTGATCACCATCCTGACCTGTGCGAGCCGGAAGCTCGGCTTTTCGCGCGCTGACGAAATCGCCATCGTTTTCTGCGGATCGAAGAAAAGCCTCGCCAGCGGCCTGCCGATAGCAACCTTGTTGTTCGCCGGGCAAGTCGGGCTCGTGATCATTCCAGTGATGGTGTTTCATCAGATTCAACTCATGGTCTGCGCGTCGCTCGCACGGCGCTACGCAGCGCGCCGGGAGTTGAAAGTACCGAACGGCCCGGACTATCGGGCGGCGTCAGTCACGGACATGGTCAAGGACTCGAACGGATTGCGCGCGAGTCTTCTACGCAGCGTCAACTAGAGTGGATTCCGATCAAATTGACCCGACCCGCGGCGCCAGCTTTTGGCTGCATTGGGCAACTCCCTGCATTGCTCCGCAAATTCCCTGTAATTCCCTGC
>Ga0074044_10003963_pt1 | contig 12417 bp, 9 predicted proteins | sample BogForMeECP23OM1_FD_94443 | JGI IMG/M metagenome (GOLD analysis project Ga0074044, IMG submission 94443) | Bog forest soil microbial communities from Calvert Island, British Columbia, Canada - Bog Forest MetaG ECP23OM1 | ecosystem: Environmental > Terrestrial > Soil > Wetlands ...
ATAAGGGCATATTAATCTGGCTCAAGCCAGTCTGGATCAAGGCCAAACTTTCATTCTACGCTATGGGGAAGGCATTCCGAAACAGCTCAATCAATGGCTGGCTGGACTGACGTTCATAATACACGGTCACCACGTCGAAGCGCCACCGGCACGAAGGTGCCACTTGACGAAGGTACTCATTTGCAACGGCCGCCAGTCCACGCTGTTTGTCGCTGTCCACAGCCGCTTCGGCAGGCTTTACGTCGTGGGTGGTACGTGTTTTCACTTCGATAAAACACAATACATCTTTGTCCCAGCCAATGATGTCGATTTCTCCCCGCCTGCGTGGCGAGCGAAAGTTGCGCGCCACCATCACGTATCCCAGGCGCCGCAGGTAGAAGTACGCAGCTTCCTCCCCGCGCCGTCCCGTCCGCTGATGCATGGGAGAAACGTCGGGCGGAAGTGTGTGCTCTGCCACCCAGTCCAAGGCAAGAACTGCAGCCTGCGTAACTCGTCCTGAGAGCCCCGAAAGCGAGAACCCGGAAAACATGATTGACCAATCTAATCATGTTAAGGGTAGCCACACATCTCGAATGTGATGGCCATCACAGGAAAGAAAAAAGCCTCGCTGGCCCGGGCAGCCAAGAAAATGCCGGTCGAGAATTGCGTCTCGACCGGCCAATATTCGACTACCTTAGCGTGCCCTTATTGCTGCGCTGCGGGCTTCGCCTTCTTTTTGGGGGCAGCATGGGGATGATCCGGAACGGCTTTCACGACGGATTCATCCACCGGCTGGGTGCCCGCTTCCGAGAACGTCCCGCCTGCGGGAACGATCCAGTATTCAGCGCTCATGGTTCCAGCGCTGCCGGTGCGGCACTCGATCCGGCTCGGATCGATGCCCAGCTTGGCTTCGCCGCCGGTGAGATAGGCCTTCGAATTGACGGCGCGTTCAGCCGCCAGATTCGGACGCTTCTCGGTGGGTTCCGCATTGCCGACGATGACCAGTTTGTTATCTGCGTTCTGCTGCAGGTTCTTGGCAACGTCGTCCAGTTTGCCCTTGCACTCGTTGTCCACGCGCCACGGCTTCTTGATCTTAGCCATGTTCTCGAAGCCGCATTCCGCCAACTTGCTGGCTTGCGGCGGAGGCGGCGGGGCCGGATTTGCAACCGTGACCTGCGTAGAGGCGGGCGTATTCAGGCCGCGCGAATCCGTACAAGTCGCGTTCACCGTAATCGTACCGGCAGATGCACCCGTGGTATTGAGGGTCGCGGTGTTGCCGCTCCCTGAAATCGTGCCACCGCTGGCGGTCCAGCCGCCAACGTTCACGGGCACGTTATCCGGACTACTGCAGGTGCAGTTAATGGTGGAGCTTCCTCCCGCCTGCAAGGAGTTCGGGCTGGCTGAGCAGGACATGGTTGGCGGGTTCTTCGGCGGTTCCTTGACCGTATAGTTCGCGGTACAAGTGGCCTGTCCGCCCGTCTTCTTTTTGGGATCGGTGATGGTCGCGGTGACAGTGTAACTGCCGCCGGCGACTCCGTTGGTGTCGAGGCTGGCGGTATTGTCCTTGCCGGTCACCTTTCCGCCGGTAGCGGTCCAAGCGTAGTTCAGAGTGTGCTTGGGATTGAAGTTAGCGGTCGCGGCAGTGGCCGTGATGGGCTCACCCACCATGACCTCGCTGGGCTGCACCGAGCAACTGGCGCTGGGCGTCACTATTTCAGGATATCCAAAGTTAAACACCAAGCCGGTGCGCAGCCGAATGCCCTCGAGCGAGGGGCGCCGAAGATCAGGATCCGCGGCAGTTACGACCGAGGCGTAGTTGTGTCGGGCCCAGACATAATCTGCCTCCACGATCCGCAGAGAGAGCATGCGAGTGACTTTCAAGTCCCACCCGCCACCGAGAATTGCGCCGATGCCATTACTGCTGGGCAGGCCGTCTACGCCGAGCCGGTTGTAGCTCAACAAGGTATGCAAAAAGTAGTTTGACTCGTCGGTGCGGAGGTTCAACTTGGGACCGGTCGAAATAGTGGTCTCATAGTTATCCCAGTTGGTCCCGAAGTCACCTTCCAGTCCGAAATACTTCTGGAAATTGTAGGTGAAGGCGGTGCCAAAGCCAGCGGACATATCTGGAAGCTTCATTGGGGTGGGAGCGTTATAGTTACCGAACGGGGCTGGAACAGTGCCGCCGGGATGCAGCCACTGATAGCCTAAGAAGATTTCATACTTGGGAGTTTCCACGTCCTGCGCCAGTGTGACGGCCGACAGCAGAACGACGGTTAACATCAGCAACAAAGCAGCACGCAGCACACTCATGCTTCTTACACCGGGATGAAACGACATATCGTCCTCCGAAACTATTTAGTCAGCTTGTGTATCCATGCACGCGTACAAAGATTGGGAATCCACCGCATGGCAACCACTAGAACGTCACTACTTGTTAATATCTTGTAGACAATTGCACAGAAGTGCAGGTTTGCATAATCATCATAAGGAATTCAGACCCAACATTCTACTTGAAGGCGATTCGCCACGTCCAGCAACGAAGTCGTAGAGTGTGTCTTGATTTGAGATTTAAGTGCGCATAACTCCCCGGGCGGTCGATGAATCGGGTTGGGAATATTGACGCTGCCCCGGCTTTCCGGTCGTTTTCCCGCATCAGAAGGAAGCACGGCTTGCAGGGACGGCGGCCAGCCATAATAATGATAATGACTTGAGCCTGTTGCATGAGCCAGGGTTTATGAGCCAGGAAAAAGTACTGATTGTCGAAGACGAAGAAAACGAGCGCACGGGGCTTGCTGAACTGGTCTCGGCGTGGGGCTATACGGCAGAGACCGCCAGAGACGGGGCTGAGGGACTGGAAAAGGTTTCGGCTTGGGCGCCTACCCTGGTGGTTACCGACCTGAAAATGCCGCGGATGGGCGGCCTGGAACTGCTGGAGCGAATTGCCGATGACAGTAAAACCATCGCGGTGATCGTGGTTACGGCTCAGGGAACAATTGATAGCGCTGTGCAAGCCATGCGCATGGGGGCTTACGACTACATCACCAAGCCTATCGACACTGACCGGTTGCGCACCATCCTGCAGAACGCCTCGGCGCTGCTTGGAACAAGGGTGGAACTTGAGGTCACGCGGCGGAAACTGCGCGACGCTGGCTCGCTCGGAACTCTGGTGGGGGCGTCGAAGAAAATGCAGGAGCTTTTCCGGCTGATTGAAATGGTGGCGCCCAGCACGGCCTCAGTGTTGATCACCGGGGCCAGCGGCACGGGAAAGGAATTGGTGGCCCGCACTATTCATGAACTCAGTCCTCGACGCAACCGGCCGTTCGTGCCTATCAATTGTGCGGCGATTCCGGAAACCCTGATTGAGAGCGAGATTTTTGGCCATGAAAGAGGAGCGTTCACGGGAGCGTTGGAACGCCGCACGGGCTGCTTCGAACTGGCCGAAGGCGGAACCTTGCTGTTGGACGAGATCGGCGAAATGCCGGTCGGCACCCAGGCCAAGCTTCTCCGGGTGTTGGAGGATCGCAAGCTGCGCCGCCTGGGGAGCAAAGTGGAAACGACGGTAGACGTGCGCGTGCTCGCGGCGACCAACAAGGTGCCCGAGGAAGCCGTGGCCCGGGGCGAGTTGCGCAACGACCTTTATTACCGGTTGAATGTTTTCAACATTCACATGCCGCCGTTGCGCGAGCACAAAGACGACGTTCCTGCGCTCGTAGAATGTCTTTTGAAAGACATGAGCGCCAAGCATGGACGCAAGGTGGCGGTGGTGAGCGAGGCTGTTCTGAATTTGTTTCAGAACTATTCGTGGCCGGGAAATGTTCGCGAGCTGCGCAACACTCTGGAGCGGGCAGTGATTGTCTGCGACGGGGCAGTGATTGAGACCAAACATCTGCCGCCTGGATTTGGGCAAAGCACAATTCGCACCTCGTCCGAGGATCCCGATGCAATTCACCTGGGGGTGGGTACGACCGTGGAAGAGGCGGAGAGGCGGCTCATTCTGAAGACCATCGAGTCCACCAGCAATAACAAGACGCGGGCGGCAGAAATTCTCGGCATCAGCCTGAAAACCCTGCATAATAAGCTGAAGGAGTACGGCAACGCAGCGGCCGACGCCGCCCTGGCCAGGGAAGAATAGCGTGCGGAATGAACTCCTCATTCGGGGGGACAATTGACTTGTTCGGTCCGAGTCGCCATCCTTTTCGCGTAAGGACTGCAGAGGTATGCGCCGAAAAACCCAGATCGTGCTGGCCATCACCTTCATGGTGGCGGCGCTGGTGTGTGGATTTTCCTATATCTATGTTTCGCAGATATTGCGCCAGCGGATCGCATACGCGCATGACACGGCGGCCTCTCTAGAATCGCAAATCGCATATATCGCAGCTAAGGCGGTGATCCCGGATTTTGCGGACACCCGGGTTGATACGAACAATCCGGCCAAGGTGCGCCGGGCAATTACCGACTATCTGGCGACCAACCTCGATCTGAATACGATACTGGAATCGGTCGTGGACTGGCCCATGATCTACGATGCCGCCATTTTGGACGTGGATGGCAAGGCGATCCTGCATACAAATGCCGAGTTGATCAACAAGACGGTTCTTCCCCGGCCGGACTTCCAGATTGTGCAGGATGCCAAGTTCCGACGGCAACTCCGCCTGATTTACCATCCGCCCACCCTCTACGACGTCAGCTTGCCCCTGAAGTTAAATGGTCAGGATTTCGGCAGCATCCGGCTGGGCGTATCCACTGTATTCCTTAAGAACGAAATCACGCCGCGACTGGAGCACGCGGTGATCTTCTCGGGAATCTCGATCTTGCTCTCCCTGATGTTAGCGGCGGGTCTCTCGCACATCGCTCTGGGGCCATTGGAACGCATCAACCGCAGCCTCGATAGCGTTACCGGCGGGAACGCCGACGCGGTAAGCGAGGAGGAAGCCGGCCGCGATGAGTATGGCCTCGTGACTCTGAAGATTGCGCACCTGGGCCGCCAGATGCGCGATGCCAAGGAAATCTTCTCCGCGTTGAAGGACAACGTGGACCAGATTATGGGAAACCTGCAGGATGGGTTGATGCTGTTCACGCGCGATTCGCGAGTCGTTCTGGTGAGCGCTTCGGTAGAGCGTTTTCTGGGCCGCCCGAGAAGAGAATTGCTGGGCCGCACGGTGAAGGAGATCTTTACCCGGGACTCGTCGCTTGGAGCGCTGGTGCTTGACGGTTTTCAATTACGGCAGTCCATCGCCCAGCGCGATGTGGAAACCTCGAATACAAAACGGATACAGGTTTCTCTCGATTTCATTCAGGAACGGGGCTCGCCAATTGGCGCCCTGCTGACCCTGCGCGATGCCGAGTCGGTGCGGCGTATTCAGGATGAAATCGAATTGTCGCGTCAAATGTCCGCCAGCGGACGCACGACGCGCGGGGTCGCCCACGAGGTGAAGAATCCGATTAATGCCATTGTGCTGCATTTGCAGCTATTGCAAAGCAAGCTGCAGCAGATTGATCCCGATACGCGCCGCCACATGGACATTATCGGCAATGAGATTCATCGCTTGGATCGCGTAGTGCAAATCCTGGTGGACTTCACTCGGCCGCGCGATTTGCGTCTCGAGGAACTCGACCTCCGCCGATTGCTGGAAGACGTGATCATGCTGGCCACACCCGACACTGAGCAGCACGGCGTGACCGTCAAGCGCAAGCTGGGCACCGAACCGCTAGGCGTGCGAGTGGACGTCGATGTGATGAAGCAAGCCATCTTGAATGTGATAATCAACGGCATGCAGGCGATGCCCCAAGGGGGAACGCTGACCATTTCTGCCCGGCGGGAGGAGGATAGTGTTATTACCGAGATTCGCGACCAGGGCATAGGTATACCCCACGAACTGCAGGAAAAGATTTTCGAACTGTACTTCACCACCAGAAAAGGCGGCAGCGGGATTGGGCTCGCGCAAACCTACCAGGCGCTGCAGTGGCACTATGGCTCGATCGATTTCGAGACTGTGGAAGGGCAGGGCACGACCTTCCGGCTTCGCCTGCCGGTGGTCGAGCTCCGAGCTGATAATAGCGAGAATGGCCGGGCGGTCGCACCGAGCTTAACCGTTCCAAGTTCCTGAGTGGACATTTGAGCGGCTGGACGGATTGCGGAAAAACCCTCCAGGTGCTGCAGCTTTGAAAGGGCACGGCTGGAAGCGGCACCCTTTCAACCCCTAAATGCCGATTAATCCCCTAAGTCGATGCTGCAACAACGTCGGTTCGGCGATAGAATTCGTGGTAACTGATTGCCGGTCGATAAGCTTCCGCAAGTCTTGGATAGCTGAATATGGCTCTGGCCCCCATTGTCGGAATCTTTCTGCTGTTGTCTTGGCCGTGCGCCAGCGTTCCATCCCCGCCAGAAATGGCAGTGTGGCAATCGACACAGGTGCAGGAGAGCCAACCGAGCAATTCTTCGCAGGCCGCGAAACCAGCAACCGATCAGCAACAAGCTCCAGACCAAGCATCTGCGCCGCCACAATCGCCCGCCCCTGCTGGCCCGCCCTGTCCGGATAATGTGCAAACCGGTTCGAGTGTGAAATCAGACTGCAAACCCTCGGCGTCCACGGGAACCAAAACCAAGAAGCACCACCACAAAGCAGTTGCGCCCACGACGGCTCCGACGGGCTCAGGTCCAACAAAAACCGTTGTGCGCAACGGAAGCGCGGCTGATCCTACGGTGGATCTGTCTCCCGGCCTGAGCCCGCAACAAGCTTCCAACCAGACGGAGAGCACCAATCAACTACTCGCTGCCAGCGATGCGAATCTGAAGAAAATCGCGGGCCGGCAACTCAACCCGAGCCAGCAGGACACGGTGAAACAGATCAAGAGCTACATGGATCAGGCAAAGAAGGCAGAGAGTGACGGAGATGTGCAGCGCGCCCACAATCTTGCCGTCAAAGCTAGCTTGCTTTCAGCTGACTTGGTGGGACCTGAGAAGTAGGCTTCAGACTTCAGCTACCTCCCTTTGGCGCGCGCGGCGTTTACCTTCGCCAGAAGATCCTGGGCAGGTTGTTGTACCGGTCCTGAAATCTTCACCGCTTCTTGCAAGACTTCCCGCGCTTCGGAAACCTTGTTCAACTTGGCGTAGGCAAAACCGAGACGATACATGACGATGGCATACTGCTGATCGTCTTGTCCTTTCAACAAAACCGAAGCCGATTTCAACTCTGGAATTGCCACCGCTGTTTTATCTACCTTCATGTAGGCGTAACCCAAAGTTCCGTGTGCCATTCCGCCGGAGACCTTGCGGGAGCGGTCGGCGTCGGGAGCATCGGCTTTCGCCACATCGATCGCCTTCTGCGCATAGGTTATTGCCTTGGGCAGGCTGCCAGGTTTGGGGTCGTCGGCGTAAGTAGAGGCCAGGAGCAGCAGCGCCGGCAAGTTGTTTGGATCGGCAGCCAAGGTCTTTTCGGCGTAAGAGATCAGCCGCGGCGTATCCTTCAGGTCCGACAACGACATCATCGCATAGGATGCAATCTGCTCCTGAAAACGTGAGTTAGGGAATGCCGGCGTAAAACGCTCGATGTATGCCATACGATTCTTGGCATCCGCTTCCTCCGCGATGGCATTGAACGCGGCCGCTTCCAAAAACTCGTAGGAGCTTTTGGCCCCGCTTTTTTCCTCTTCGACGCGTTGGGCAAACTCCTGATCACTCATTCCTTCAGGCTTGGCTTGCTTGGCGATGGAGTTGTATAGTTCACCGCCGCGCGTCGAATAATCAATGACCTTGGCGTTGTCCTTCAGTTGTTGCGCGATGCCGGTTTGCGACACGAGAATATCCAAGTTGTGCGGCGAGCCGGCTAAAGCCTTGTCGCCGTATTCGAGAGCTTTCTGCAGATCTCCCGCCGTTTGATACGACTGCGAAATCTGCCAATTGCCGTACGCCACGGCCGCCGGATTCGCCGAAAACTTCTGCAGGAAATCCTGGTACATCGCCAACTTTTTTTGTGTGTCTGGCTCGTTCGAAATCGCCGTTAGCGCTTGATCTTCCGGGGTGCCTGCGGGAATTACGATTCTGTCGAGCTGTGCGTGTCCGAGAACAGATAAGACAATCACCATCAGCACAACCAGCCAACGAGTGCGCTTCATGGGTCCCTCCGGGTTCGCGGGAATCGTAGCTCTGAATGGCAAAGCTTGCAAGCCCGGTTTGCAGCGGTGGAGGACGGGGGTCTCGCCCGTCCCGCCGGGCGAGGACGCCCGGCCTCCATGCGTCCGTGGCATGGGAAGAGTCAATGCTGTACTCTGGGCCGATGGAGGATGCAGGTCGCGTCGCAAGGAATGTGCTCACGGCTGAACAGAATCGGTCGGAGGAATCTGCGCGCCAGCCTCTTCATCATTCGATTCTCTTCATCGTTCTGATTGCCTTGTTGCTGCGCCTGGCCGTGATTACGGTGGGCCACACTTACCGGATCACGCCTCGCCGCGATCACTTTCAATTTGGCTGGGAGATAGGCCGCCTCGCCCGTTCTATCGCCGAAGGCCAGGGATTCAGTTCGCCCACCGATCTGCCGACCGGGTCCAGCGCATGGGCGCCGCCGCTTTATCCTTACATTCTGGCGGGAATATTTCGGTTATTCGGCGTGTACAGCGCACTCTCCGCCTGGGTAATTCTGGTCTTCAACAGCATCTTTGCAGCTCTGACTTGTCTTACCCTGTACCGGATTGCAGAACGAATTTACGGAATTGCGGTGGCGCGTGCAACCGCCTGGACCTGGGCTGTTTTTCCGTACGCAATCTACTGGCCGGTGCGGGTGGTCTGGGAGACGAGTTTCACCACATTTCTGCTGAGCCTCGCGCTGTTGCTCACCTTGCGCATGGCTGACCAACCGCCGCGGCCCCGCAAGTGGATTCTGTTTGGATTGCTGTGGGGCGTAATTGCGCTGACCAATACTGCGGTGGTGAGTATGCTGCCATTCTGCTTGCTTTGGCTGCTGTATCATTTGCCCCGCAAGCCCCAACAATTTGTTGGCGCTGTTTTGTGTGTGCTTACCGTTGCTGCGGTAATGAGCCCATGGCTAGCGCGCAATTACCACGTGTTCGGCAAGTTCATCCTGATTCGTGACAACCTTCCGCTGGAAATGTACGAGGCCAACAACGACCAATCCGCCGGCCTGTGGACACGCGGCGAACATCCCGGCAACAATCCCGAGGCCATGCGGAGATTTCAGGAATTAGGCGAAATCGGCTTCATGGCAGAGAAGCAGCGGGAGGTCCGCCAGTTCATCCACGCGCATCCCGGACGGTTTTTGTGGTTCACGGTCGAGCGCGCTGTTTATTTCTGGATTGCTCCTCCGCAGGCAACCATCGTCGCGGGGTACGATCTGATGATCTCCCGCCACACCAATTTCTTGTTGGCGGCCGTACTTGCTTTCGCAGGGTTGTGGCTGACGATTCGCAACCGCAAGCACGGCGCGTTCCTGCTGGCATGTTTTTTGCTCATCTATCCGCTCCCATATTATCTGGTGATGCCCTTCGTTCGTTACAAACACCCCATCGAGCCGGAGATGATCATGTTGATCGTTTATCTGTTCTGGGAAGCCCGCCGCAAACAAGTCCGGTGGCCGCGAATCGGAATAGCGTAAACCACAAAGGACACCAAGGTTCACAGAGGAAGATCAAGATCTGCAGAGTTCGTGCCATCAACTGCACGGTTGCGTGCGGGGGTTGGCGACTTCGTCCTCTTCAATTTAAATTAGATCATGCGGTCCATTCTGCAGAAGCCGGCGCTGCGCTTCGTTTTCGCGGCTAATTTGATTTCGATGCTGGGCAGCGGCATGAACGCCGCTGCGGTTGCCTGGTACATCCTGCAGGCCACTCATTCTGAAATCGCCCTGGGAACGTTCGCCGTTCTGCAAACCATCCCGGCCATGCTGATGCTGCCGTTCACGGGCGTCATCATCGACCGCGAAGACCGCCGCCGTCTGGTGATGATGCTTGATGCTGCACGGGCCATCATCATCCTCACGGTCTCCATCCTCGCCTTCATGGGAAAAGCGAAGATATGGGAACTCTACCTGATGAACACTCTGGTCGCGGCTGGATTCTGGATGTTCTGGCCCACCATCACCGCCTTGATTCAGGAACTGACCCCGGGCGAAGAGTTTGTGCACGCCAACACGTTTCTGTTAGCGGGAGTCCAGGGAGGCTGGCTGATTGCGGGCTCCATCGTCGGATTTGTTTACAACCGCATAGGGCTGGGTGGCGTGTTGCTCATCGATTTCTCCACTTACCTGGTTTCGTTTCTCTGCTACTTCGCGGTGCGCAAAGGACGGCACGTGGTGCCCCGTCCAGCAGAGTTGCGTGCCGACATCGTGGCTGCTGAAACAGCAGTCGAACGCTTCGTACGTGAGATGCGCGAAGGCATCCAGTTTCTCCGTGGCAGGCGCAATTTGGTTTTTCTGGGAATCAGTTGGGCGCTGTTTTTGGCCGCAATGATGACTGGCGTTGTGGTCACGCCTCCGTTGAGTGACAAAGTGTTTCATGCCGGCGCAGTGGGTTACGGATGGTTAAATGCCGGCTGGGGTACGGGAGCCTTCGTGAGCGCTCTGTATGCGCCTTGGCTGATCGCGGGACTGGGGGCGCGGCGGTCGATTGCGATCTCCATGGGATTGCTGACCATCAGCATGATTTTGGCGCCGCTCTCTCCCGTGCTTGCCATCGCCGTGTTTATTTACGGCTTGATGGGATCGGCGCGCGGCGTCAGTGGCGTCGCCATGAATACGAGCATCATGGAGCAGGTTCCGCAGCATTTCATGGGACGGGTGCAGAATACATTCTATTTCGCCGGCACAGCGCTGCAGATTTGCCTGGCGCTACTGGTGGGAGCAGTGGCGCAGGTGAGTCTGGTCGCCGGATTTTCTGTCATTGGGTTGGTGTACGCGGTCGCGTTTGTCAGCGCAAGTTGGCCGGTGGCGGCGGCCGTCCGTGTCAGCGAGGCCACACCAGTGGAATAGAACGACATCACCACAGAGGCACAGAGGCACAGGGGAAACTTAGGTCATTTGAATTACAAAACCATTGTCTTTCTCTGTGACTCTGTGTCTCTGTGGTAAATAAGCTGTTATCCTTTCTGTTCCAATTTTCATCAGGAGACACGCATGTCCTCCAGCCTCGAAGGTCGGGTAGCCGTCGTCTTCGGAGTAGCTAACAAGCGCAGCATTGCCTGGTCGATCGCGCAGGGATTGCACAACGCCGGCGCCAAGCTTGCCATCACGTATCAGAACGAGCGTATGGCGCTGGAGGCCAAAGACCTGATTCATTCCCTACCCGGCGCGGAAGCGGTCGAATGCGACGTTTCGAGCGACACCGAGATCGACCTTCTTTTCGCCCAACTCAAAGAGCGCTACGGCAAGCTGCACGTCCTGGTACACAGCGTGGCCTTCGCTCCCGCTGACGAACTCAAGGGTGATTTCTTGAATACCAGCCGCGAAGGTTTCCGCGTAGCGCTCGACGTTAGCGTCTATTCTCTTATCGCAGTCTCCCGCGCTGCCGCGCCGCTCATGGACGATGGCGGATCGATCATGACCATGACCTACTACGCTTCGGAAAAAGTCGTGCCCCGTTACAACGTGATGGCCGTGGCTAAGGCCGGCCTGGAATGCACGGTGCGCTATTTAGCTTTTGAACTGGGCAAGAAAAACATTCGTGTCAACGCCATCTCCGCAGGCCCGATCAAGACTTTGGCTGCGCGCGGCATCGCCGGCTTCAGCGATATGCACAAAACTCACGCCGAGCGCGCGCCACTCGGCCGCAATGTAGATGTAAACGAAGTGGGCGCGACCGGAGTGTTCCTGGCTTCCGATGCCAGTTCTGGCATCACCGGCGAGGTGATTTACGTCGACTGCGGCTACAACATCATGGGGTTCTAAACGCCTCTTTTACCACAGCGTCACAGAGGAACCCCAAAATGTTTCTCTGTGACTCTGTGACTCTGTGGTAAAGATTCTTAGCGGGTTTTGATTCGCACCCGTCGCTTGTTCTCGCCCACGAGTTCCAACGCAATCTCCACATCGCGTTCGCGTTCAAAGCGGGCGAATTTCTCTCCCCATTCGATCAGCAGGACGCTGTTTTCGGCGATGAGGTCATCGAGCCCTAGCGTTTCAAGTTGGCGAGGCGTATCCACGCGGTATAAATCGATGTGATAGAGAATCGCTGCTGGCCCGCGGTATTCGTGGATCAGCGTAAATGTCGGACTGGTGACATCGTCTTCCGAGGCCGCTTGGAAGGCTTCCGCGATGCCTTTGACGAGCGTGGTTTTGCCGGCGCCCAGATCCCCGCGAAGCACAACGATTTTCGGCGGGGTGAGCATTGCGGCCAGCGTGCGCCCAAGCGCAACCGTCTCTTCTGGCGATTGGGTAATAAATTCACGTGTCTCCATGAAGTCTGGAAACCAGTATAACGAGAGTTCATCAC
>Ga0074044_10003964_pt1 | contig 12417 bp, 13 predicted proteins | sample BogForMeECP23OM1_FD_94443 | JGI IMG/M metagenome (GOLD analysis project Ga0074044, IMG submission 94443) | Bog forest soil microbial communities from Calvert Island, British Columbia, Canada - Bog Forest MetaG ECP23OM1 | ecosystem: Environmental > Terrestrial > Soil > Wetlands ...
CCGGAGCGATCATTGGCTCGGTCATCGGAGCCGTGGTCGGGAAGAGTTTTGGTTCAGAGAAGAAAATTCAACAGAAGGTAACAAAGGAAACGAAGGATTGGTGAACTGGTAGGGCTGCGGTGCTCCGCAGCCCAAATATCAAGGCGGCGCAGCAACACCGCCCTACCAATGAATTACTGCGTTGGATAACGCCAGACCCAGTCGCCGGTTTCCATGTCAATGCGACCATCCTTCATTGGCGCGACCTGCCCGCCATCATCCGTTTCATTCCAGCCGACCGAATAGAGCAGGAATTTGCCATCTGCGGTGCGGCGATAATGCAACGGCTGGCCGCCGATGATATCGTGCGGCAATTTTTCAATGAACTGCGGCGCGAGCACGTCGAGCGTTTCGGGATATTCGCCATGTGCAAGACGGTAGCGTTCAAGCGCGCAGACGATTTGGGCTTCGTTGGCCATCGTTTGATTGCGCGCAGTCGTTTGCCATGCTTTTGTGACATTGGGAATAAAAAGTCTGGGGAAAAAATTATAGAGCCGATGATTATCGAGTGCCTTTTCTGTCCCGCGCATTGAGGCGTCAATTTTTCCAGGAGAAAGGACGCCGCTTGTGAGGTCAACACCGGTTTGCATCTTCTGGTCAAATTCGGCTATACCAATCATACTTTGATAAATCCAGCCGCGCGGAGCAAAAGTCACAAAGAGAAATTCCGGGTCTGTGAGCAGTGGTTTTACTGAAATTCCATATCTTTTGGTTTCAACCAATCTTTGATTTTCAAGTTCCGTCTGTGAAATGTTGGCCAGCATGAAGCATGCGGATGCACGCTGTTCGTTGAACGCTTTCGCCACGAATGGAGATAAATCAATTCCCTTGAGTTGTTCCTGAAGTGCGGCCAGTTGTGGCTCCTGCCAGACATGTAATCTGAAACCGTCAGCGATTGTTGAAACGTAAAGTCCGGTAATCGCCACATTGATCATCGCTTCGACCAAGGTCATCGGTTTGCCCGATGGCGGCTTTTCCAGAATCCGGCACATCCCGTGCATCAACGTCAATTCCCGCAATGCCTTGTCCGGCTGGCCAATCAGCAAATAGCATTGCGCCCGCTGCGCCAGCGTTTGCGCGACGGCACGCATGGTCACGAAATTGGGAATCGGTTGCTCATACGGCTTTGTATAATTGCCTGGAATCACAGCGTAAGGCCGTTTCAATGCCTCGCGAATTTCATCAAAGGCAGGCTCGAATTGGTCACTCCATTTCAGATAGTCCGCCGCCGCCGTGATGTGCACTCCAGTCAGCAAGACCTGAAACATTCCCTTGTCGCTGGTGGCTTCGACTCGCAAATGGCCGATGTTCGTAACCGTATCTGAAGGAATAAGCCTTTCCAAATCGCTGATAGATGGAGGCGTGTCTGCCTGTAACAAAATCCGTGCGGTGGTGAGGTTGCTCAATTGAAGTTCGGAGAACTTAAAACCTGCCGCGCCATTGATGCTTTGGCCGATGGTTGTTTGAATCAAGTCCCGAACTCGTTCGCGCGCGGCGGGGGCGTTGGGTTTGATGATGATACTGTCATTGGCGGATTGGAGGGCCGCGCCGGTGGGCGGCAGGACGGTCAGTTCGGCCACGACCAGCGGTTTGGACTTGGCGGTGTCGAACACTGGAAAGGAATTGGAACCGAGCGGAGGCAGGCGAAGCCACGGCAATTGCGCTGCCGCGTCACTCTGTGCCGAAGTCTGGGCTTTGTGAAACCGTAAAAAAATATTGGTGCTGGCCGTGAAAAAATTCTGATCGTCCGGCACGGGCGTTGGGATAAATTTGTTCCAATCCAATACCGCACCCTTGGCTTCGAGTTCGCGTTTGCAATTTTCCCACGCGCGTTTGCCCCGCCAGTCTTCCTCGGTGTAAAAAATGGCAATCAACGTGGCCAGAATGGCCAGGCCAACCAAAGCCCATCGAATGATTCGCCGCCGCCCACTTTTATTTTTTGGTGTTTCGTTCATATTCAATTCGCTTGGTAGGAGTCGAGGTGACGAGACTCTAAATTTTGACATGAGACTCCTCACGTCGTCTCCTACGGATTTACGCTGTCAAAATCTCCATGTTTTCAGTGCGTGGCTTCGGCGAAAAAGTCTTCTGCGGTTCGGCGTCGTGCGGTGCGGAACGGTCGGTCAGCAACTCCGCCAGGATTTTTTGCTGGTCTTTCAAGCTCATCATCATTTCCGCTGACGGCCCGGATTTGACGATGGCTGGCGATTGTTCGCGCAGGGAGATATTTACCGCCAGAATCACCACCCAAACCGCCGCCAGGCCCGCCCAAATGCGCCGGCAAGGCCAGATCACATCATGCCACCATTCGCAGATGGTCATTATCGGCGTGAGCCGGCGAACGGGCGCCGGCTCTGCCGCCGCTTCGACCGCCTTTGCCCAGCGCATCCGGATAATTTGATCCGGTTCAATGTGCTTGAAGTTGCCTTCCCAGTTGGCCAGCGGCGCAGCCATTTTCGTTATTTCATTGCAATATTTCCTGCAGTCCGCACACGCAGCCAGGTGGTTTTCAACCTGGCTTCGCTCTGGTTCCGAAAGGACGCCGCCGGCCAAAAGACAAAGGCTCTGGCGATAACGTCCGCAACGGTTCAGAAACCATTTCATATCTGTGTATCCCCTTTCAAATCCGGAAGGTTCATTTTCATTTTGCGTAATTTTTCCAGAGCGTGATGCAGCCGTGATTTCACCGTGCCCACCGAACAGCCAAGCACCGCTGCCATGTCCGGCAGCGAGGCGTCTTCAAAGAACCGCAGCAAAACAACCTGCCGGTGTTTTGATGGCAATTCCTCGACACATTGGCGCAGCTCAATGAACAATTCATGCTGGGTCGCCGCTTCGGCGGGCGAAATTTCGGTTGCGGCAATATTATCATGCCGGTCGTGCAGTTCCTCCGTTTCGGAAAACGGCAGCCCGGCCAGCGAAACCGGCCGGGAACGTGCCCGGCGGACGGATTTCTGATGACGATGCAGCAGGATGGCGTAGAGCCAGGTGGAAAACCGGCAGGTTTCGTTGTAACGCGGCAGACTTTTCCAGGCTTCGACCAGGGTTTCGGAAACAAGATCTTCCGCGGTGCTCACGTCGCCGGCCAGGGCCGTGGCCTGTCGCAGGAGGCGGGTCTGCAACGATTCGATTAAAAGGCAGAACGCCCGCGTCTCTCCTGCGCGTGCGCGGGAGAGAAGTTCCGGTGCGGCTGACGTCTCGACGTGGTCGTCCGTAATGACCATCTGTCTATCAATCCCCGCCACGCACAGAAAGGTTCAAAAATAAAATTGTTTCAACCCGAAGGCACGCAGGCGCGAAGCAAAAGGAATTTCCATTTTGCAGGAGACGAGGTAACGAGACGCTAATTTCCTGGTGGAATTCGGACTTTATCCGGAAAATCAGAGACTCCTTACGTCGTCTCCTACAATTCACTTCGCCGGATATCGCCAGACCCAATCGCCTTTTTCCCGGTCAACTGAACCGCTTTTTGTAAAGGCAACTTGCCCGCCGTCATCCGTTTCATTCCAACCGACGGAATAAAGCAGGAATTTCCCACCTGCCGCGCCGGCGCCTTGCGAAGGCGGGTCATCCGTGCGGCGATAATGCAACGGCTGGCCGTTGATGATGTCGTGCGGAAGTTTTTCAATGAATTGCGGCACGAGGGCGTCAAGCATTTCGGGATATTTTCCGTTCGCGAGACGATAACGCTCCAGCGCGCAGGCAACCCGGGCCAAATCAACACTGGCTTGGGCAAAGGCAAATTTCTTGACCGCCGCATTAAGAGCCGGAAACATAATCAGTGCCTGGACTTTGTAAGGTGAATAATGTTTCCTTTCCGCGCGAACGGCCTGGTCGGCACGCCGCAGGCCGTCAGGCGAAACAACACGAGTTTCCGCATCAACGAGCGGCAAAATCCATTGCTGACACATCCGGGCAAAAGCGAGTTCGTTTTGAAAAAAGTAGGCGCTGGGCGTCAAACGCAAACTGACAGTTGTAATTTTATTTGTCCCGGAACTGTCGTCCACCGTTTTGTATTCGCGCGTGATTCTTTGTTTCTCGACTGATTCAATCGCAAATATTTTTTCACCCTTCATGGCGAGTTGAAAGTCGGCCAAAAAATCCAGCTTTGCCAGCGCCCGTTCCAATTCCATGAGTTGAGCCTCAGACCATCGTTGTTGTGCCAGGCCTTCATAAACCGGCTGAAGCGTTATGGCCATCATCGCGAGGCGAACCAGATGTGAAATAAGAAACGGCTGGTCGCGAATGGAATCAGTCACCCCCAGCAGGAGTTTTACGTCATCCAGCGCCTTTTCACTTTGGCCATTGTCCAATTCCGCAAGGATTCGCAACTGAAACAATTGGCCGCACCTTTTCACATTTGCCAGATAGGGTAAAAGTTCCCCGACAACGTCAAAACCGCTTTCATAATCAAGTGGAAACCGCGAATAGGGACGCTGAAGGGCTTCGCGTAATTCTTTGATTGCCGGATCAAAACAGCTTAATGCCAGCAATATGTCTGTGGCAGGTGTTTGCGGCTGTGATGCAACTGGAAAACCATTTGTTTTTCCTTGGGGCGTTTCGGCAAAAGCGCGGAAATAACGCTGCCATTGTTTCAAGTCAGTCAACTTGCCTTTTTGCCAATTGCCGCCATCCGTCGGCCAGTTTTCCGAGTTGCCGCGATAGAGGATGAAATTCATTCGATTTACGACATGGTCAGCGCTCTGCTCCAACGCGCCCGTGTTTTGATTCCGGTTCCAATTCAAGGCGCTGGCAACAATCGGTGCAGAATAAAAATTCTGATCGTCCGGCACGGGTGGCGGAATGACAGAGGCCAGATCAAAGCGTTCGCCGCGCGCCCCGGCCTCGCGCTTGTAATTTTCCCAGGCGCGTTTCCCGCGCCAGTTTTCTTCCGTGATCAAAATGGCAGCCAGGGTTGAAAGGACGGCCAGCCCGATCAGTCCCCAGCGCAACAGCCGCCAGCGCCATTTGGTTTTGGGTTTGTCATTCATAAATCAAACGGTGGCGGTTCCGAGTGTTTCGCTTCGTGGCTTGGGCGCAAAATTTCGGGAACGGTCGGTCTCCGGCGGTGCCGAACGATCCGCAAGCAGTTCGTTCATCCAGCGTTGCTGGGCTTGCAAGCTCATACTCACTTCCCCTGAACGAGCGGGTTTTCCAGTGACGCCGCTCACGTTGTCGCGCTGGGAAAAATTGACGATGAAAAGCAAAACCCAGACGGCGACCAGGGCCGTCCAGGTCCGGCGGCAAGGCCAGATCAGTTCCAGAAACGAAAGCCTGATGGCATTTGCCAGTGTGGCCGCGAATGTCAATTCGCGGACGGGTTGTTTCCGCCGATTGACATCGGCGGCTACTTCCACAACTTCCCGCCGGATGGCGTCGAGTTTCGGCGCGGCGGAACGATGCCGGGCCAGCAAAATTTCACGCGGGGTTTTCATGCCGTTGTTTTGGCAGGGCGCGTCACTCCGTGCGCGCCGTCATTGGCGTGCGGACGAGCGGCGGGCAGAGGACTGCCCACCCTACCTTTGCGTCTTTGCGCCTTTGCGTTGAAGTTGTCCTCGGAATTCATGGCTGTATTTTCTCCAGCAGTTTGCGGAGCGCTTTCTTGGCGTAGTGCATCCGGGATTTCACCGTGCCGATTTGCGCGCCGGTGATGCCGGCGATTTCTTCGAGCGAAAAATCCTCGACAAAATGCAGTAGCAGCACCGAGCGCTGCGGCAACGGCAGTTGGTTCAGCAAATTCATGAACTCAGCCTCCTGTTCGTGCCGGATGAGCAAGTCGTCCGGGCCGCCTTCAAATTTGTCCGCTGATTCAGGAATAACATCGAGCAAAACCTCCTCGCGGCTTTGTTTCCGCCAGCGTTGCAGGCATTTCTGGTGGGCGATGCCGAAGAGCCAGCTCCCGAATTTCGCGTCGTCGCGCAGGCCGCCGATGTGCCGGACGGCGGCGATGAACGTCTCCTGCACGAGGTCGAGGCTCGCCTGTTCGTCATGCACCAGTTCAAAAACATAGGCATACAAGGGCAGTTGGTAGCGTCGAAAGAGAATGTCCCACGCCTCCGGTTCTCCGGCTTTGGCCTGTAGCACGGGCAGTTGTTCGCGTTCAGCCACCACCAGCATTTACACCGAGTGGAATGCACTAGGCGAGAAAAGGTTCAATGCGATTGTGGGAAATCCGAAACCCGAATGTCGAAATCCTAAAGAAATCCGAATGTCGAATCCAAAATCTGGCACCAGCCGGGCTGGCCTTCGGATTCCGGTCTTCGGGCTTCTTTCGGGTTTCGGGTTTCGGGTTTCGGCCTTCGGATTTGTTATTCATTTCCATTGTTGCCAACCCTCTCTCAACGCGCTAAATAAGACGAAATGTCCACGGTCGCTGAACAACTTCGTGCCGCACGTGAAACCCGGAAACTCACGATCCCGCAGGTCGCGGAGGCCACAAAAATCCGCACCGACCACATCCGCGCGCTGGAGGAGGGGAATTTCGATTTGTTTTCCGCGACGATTTACATTCGCGGCTCGGTGAAAAATTACGCCACGCTGCTCAAACTCGACGTGCCGCAAATCATGGCCGCACTCAACGCCGAGCTGGGTCGGACGGAAAAATTCAGCGAGCCGCCGCCGTTGACTGAAGCGTCGAACACACCGCTCGACCGGCTGATGTTTCTGCTCGCGAAACTGAATTGGAAGGTCGGGGTGGCTGGCACCACCGTTTTGGGAATTGCTTTGGTTGTTTTCTTCGCCAGTTTTGCGTGGCGGCACCACAAACGCAGTGACCCGCTGGCGGGCTTGCAACCCGCGGTTTATCAATCGGCGAATTCCGGCCAGACGCTGCCCCTGACGTCACATCATTGAAATGCAGAAGGCAGAATAAAGACGTGAATTCCACCGGCTTCAGATTTCTTTTCTACAATCTTCCTTCTGCCTTCTGCCTTTGAGCGAAGCTCACATATCGCTCAAATAAATCGCCCGGTTGCGCCACAAATAAATCAGGCCGGACGCCGCCGTCAGCGCGACCGTCACCCAAAGCATGATTTCTGCAAACCCGACCACCCACGGCGTGAAAATGCCCTGCAGCCACAGCGGCCATTCGTGACAGGCTTCCACGACCAGCAACGCATTGATGGCCACGATTTGCGAGATGGTCTTGTGTTTGCCGAATTTTTCGGCGGCGAGCACGATGTTTTTTGACGCCGCCAGCAGCCGCAAGCCGGTGATCGCCAGTTCGCGGGCGACAATAATGATGACCATCCAGGCGGCGACCTTGACTGGTGCGTCCGGTTTCAGGCGCGTGCTCTCGACAAACGCAATGAACGCCGAGCAGGTCATGATTTTGTCCGCCAGCGGGTCCATCAAAATGCCGAAATTGGTGATGAGACCGCGGCGGCGAGCGATGCGGCCGTCGAGAAAATCCGTGATGCCCGCTGCGAAGAAAAAAATCAAAGCCAGCGTGTTCCTGAACGGAACTGGCCAGGGCCAGAACAGCGCCCAAAGAAAAACCACCGTCAGCGCGAAACGCGAAACCGTCAGCTTGTTCGGCAAATTCATTGTTGGTGAAAAGTTGCCGGGGAAGCGCGGCGGCTGGCAACTTAAATCGTTCTCGTTCTCCTTCTCGCCCTCGTCCTCGAAATTTCGAGGATGAGAAACGAGGACGAGGACGAAATGAAATCAGGCCCCGAATTTGTCGAACATCTTCGCATTCGCCTGCATCAGGCGGATGAGATATTTCGCCTTGAACACGCCGAGCGAGCCGCTGTTCGCGCCGGTTTCCGTGAACCGTTCCAGTTTGTCCGAACCGCTCACCGCCGAGTGCAGCAGCACCGGTTGCGGATGCCACGAATGGCCCTTGATTGCGCACGGCGTCGAATGGTCGCCGGTGATGGCCAGCACGTCCGGCTTTTTCTTCAGCAAAATCGGCAGCGCGGCGTCGAAATCCTCGATCGCCTTTTTCTTCGCGGCGAAATTTCCATCCTCGCCGTATTTATCGGTGTATTTGTAGTGGATGAAGAAAAAGTCGAAATTGTTGTATTCCTTGAGATAGCGCTCGAATTGTTCCGTGATGGTCGCCGGGCCTTCGATTTTTTTCATGCCGACCAGTTGCGCCAGTCCCTTGTACATCGGATAAACCGCCAGGCACGCGGGTTTCAATTTGTAACGATCCTCGAACAGCGGAATGTGCGGCTGGTGCGCGATGCCGCGCATCAGAAAACCATTGGCCGGCTTTTCCTTCGCAATGATCGGCAGCGCCGCCTTGTAAAAATCGGCGATGAGCGCAGCCATCTTTTTCTGGCCGGCATTGTTTTCATCGCGCGGCTTCACGGTGGGAATGGCAAAACCTTCGCGATTCGGATCGGCGTCCGTCAACGGGCCTTCCAGCCCCTTGCCGCGGAACACAACGACAAAACGGTGTTCCTTGCCCGCCTTGATGAGAATGTCCGTGTCGCCGATTTTTTTGATTTTGGCGGCGAGCATCGCGCAGAGTTTCTCGCAGGTTTCCGTCGGGATGCGGCCGGCGCGGCGGTCGGTGACAACGCCTTTCGCATCCAGGGTGGCGAAGTTGGCGCGGGCGCAGACGTCGCCGTGCTTGAGTTCCATGCCCAGGCCGAGCGCCTCGATGACGCCGCGGCCGACCTGGAATTCCAGCGGGTCATAGCCGAACAGGCCGAGATGACCGGGGCCGCTGCCGGGCGTGATGCCGGGCGCGGCGGGAATCATGCGTCCCTGCGCGGAGTCCTTGCACAGCATGTCGAGGTTCGGCGTCGTGGCGGCCTCGAGCGGAGTCATGTAATTCTGCTCCTTCGTGGCGATGTCGCCCAGGCCGTCGAGCACAACGAGCGCGAGCTTGGTCCCGCCTTGCGGGATTTTCAGTGTCAGTTCGGAATAAAGCGCGTCCAAATTCATCCGCCCATTCTGCAACAAACGCGCCGAAGTGCAATTCGATTCCGTTTTGAGCCCAGCGTGTGTAGCGTCCGGCCTGTGGCCGGAATCAGAACAACCACGAAACATCCGCTTGCAAAGAAAACAACCCAGTCGTAACGTTCCAGCATGACAGTTGCTCTGGCCAGAGATGTTGAAGATTTCCTGCAGAATCAAGTGCGCTCCGGTGTCTGCGCCGATGCCAGCGAACTGGTCAACGACCTCATCCGTTCCCTCCGCGAACAACAGCAAAAACCGTTCGACATCACGCCTGAACTCGAAGCGTGGCTGCTGGAAGCGGCGGATAAACCCACCACACCGCTGACAAAATCAGATTTCGCCGCCATCCGTGAACGGGTGCGCGCCAAAACCGCCGCCGCATGAGCGCGCGCAAGTCCGACGATTTCATCTCGGACGTGGAACGCCAGTTTGAATGGTATGCGGTCAATGCGGGCTGGGACATCGCGGAGCATTACCTCGCCAGTGTTGAAGCCGCCTGCCATTTGCTCGCCCAACATCCGCGGCTTGGTCCCTGCGCCGGATTTTCCCATCCGCGTCTTCGTAACTGGCGGTTCATCGTTGTGTTTCGTCCATTTCAAAAGCACATCCTTTTCTATGAAACAGTCGGCGATGATGTGTTGCTGCGCCGCGCCCTGCACGGACATCGGGATTTGCCGCGACGACTGGTGGAGCCACCAGAAACGAATTGATCCCGCGCACTGCGGGACGAACGGCGGCGGGCGAAAATCCGCAAAAAGTGTGGAGTTGCCGTTTGGGAAAGTGAAAGCCCGCCAGGGCTGACATCTTTGTAGTTTAGCAATTCCAATCGGGATAAAGCTCCGTCAGGAGCGGCATCGTCAGAAAGGCAGGCGGAATATGCCGCTCCTGACGGAGCTTGAATTGGTTTGGGCGACAAACTACAAAGATGCCGCGCCGACGGCGCTGGCAAAAAACGGGCTTGTCGCCGGGTCGGGCGGAGTTACAGTGGAACCAGCCATGAAAATGCTTTCACGGCCCATGCGATACTGGTTGGCCGTTGTAGAATTCATGCCCATGAAGACCGGGAACTTTCCAAGAAATCATCACATCAAAATCAGCCTTGGTTCGACTTGAATCACGGGGATTTGCCATTCGATAAAACATTTCAAGAGGCATTTGCGGAATGGAATATCCAGTTGCGCCATTTGTTCTGATTAAGACTTGAGGTTCGTAACGCAAATCGCTGTCCAATTGAGTCGCTCTGAAGACATCAACCAAAGTAGGGCGCTTCAGTTCCACCGATGCAGGTGGAGAATTCGAATGGAGCGGATTTACCCGACGACGAAATTTTTCCAAATTGCTCCAGCCGTCCAACGTAGTTTCCTTAAATCCATCAAGAATTCCAGTGTGACCGGTATCTGCATTGTCGGGTTCAGTGCCAGTGACGAGAACTTCATAAATGTCCGGTAGCCCGTCGCCATCGCTGTCTTCGCCACACCCGGCAGTGAATTCAGGATTAACCACAAGTGACAAATGGTGAACTTCTGGTAAGGCAATAGGTTTTTGGTCGCCGGTAGCCATCATGCCAAATGAATCCACATTCACATGAAATGGTGTGTCCTTTTCAGGAGTGAAATAACCACTTGCACGCCATTGCGGGTCATTTTTGTCACGAACCAAAAGCAAATACCACGCATGTGCGACAGGCTTTAAGACTGTCAGGTCATAGCCATTCGTAGCTGGACGGCAAACGACAGCCCGCACCGTTCCCCGAATGCTGGCAGCATCTCTTTTTGTGGGGACAACATGGATTGGTGGCGTGGCATGAGCTTGAATGCGGTAAAGTGGTTGAAAAAAAGAATCCGCGTTCGTGTCCGTGAAATGATAATATGTCCCCCACAATGTGTTTTCTCGCACCGGCTCGGCTTCGACCCTTGCCAAAAATTTATAGGGGCCAGTTATCATGCCGTTTGGCTGATTCGGCCGGTTAAATTGCCGAAAAAGAGGAATCGGTTGAGGCTGACCTTGAAGATTGGTGCGGTTTAGCGGCATCCCAGGGCGCGCAAAAGGAAAACGCATTCGATTGGTATCGGGCATTCGCTCCGCCTTTACGATTATGAAATATTCCGGAATTGGATCCGGCCATTGCCGCCACCGAATCGTGGCCGTTCGGTTTGTGACAAAACGAATGGTTATGTCGTCGGGCGGAAAAGGATTTTCCCAAGTGAACGGGCTAACGTCACTTTGCATTTTTTGCAAAAGAGTCCGTCCATCATTGGCAGGTTTTTGATATCCATCATTACCACTGTATGGGTCTGTGCGTGAAACCAAATCCTCGTAAAGATCGGGAAGTTCATCCTGATCCGAATCCTCCCAACTGCCGGCAACAAATGTCCAGTTCGTGAGAGATTGCATCGTTGGGCCTTTGGCATTGTCTAAAGCGCAAGTAACCGTCAGGGTGTTGTTTGAATTGCCCAGAAGAAAAAGGTTTTGAAACCGCATCCAATGCCCGTCGGGACCATTGCTTCGGACTAAAATGTTATACATGACATCAGGCGCAGTCGGGCCGAACGACAGTTTAACTTGATTATTCCCTTGTGGTTGGACAGTTAAGCGAATTGGTTCAGCGTAGGTTAAAGAAGCCGAAAAAATAAGAAACGCAGCAGGTGAACAAATTGATTCACGCATGAATCTGAAAACAGCCGGGTTCATTGAATGACTTTAATCTGGAGGATTTTTGCCAACAAGAATTTTTCTCGCCCGGCGCGCCGGTTGCCGGTTTAATCTCCGGGCGCATGAAACAAAAGGCTTACGCCGCCGCCGGCGTTGACATTAATTTGGGCAACAAGGTCAAGGCGACCCTGCCGCAACTGCTCGCCTCGACGCACCGCCGCGAGGTGCTCGGCAAGGTCGGCGGCTTCGGCGGGCTCTTCGCGCTCGACCTGAAGAAATACCGCGAGCCGGTGCTCGTGTCGTCCGTGGACGGCGTCGGCACCAAGCTCAAGCTCGCCTTCGCCATGGACCGGCACGACACCATCGGCGCCGACCTCGTGAACCATTGCGTCAACGACATCGCCGTGCTGGGCGCCGAGCCGCTGTTCTTCCTCGATTACCTCGGCACAGGCAAACTTGAGCCGCACGTCTTCACCGAAATCATCAAGGGCTTCGCGCGCGCCTGTGCCGAAAACCATTGCGCACTCATCGGTGGCGAAACAGCGCAAATGCCGGGCTTTTACCAGAAAGGCGAGTACGACGTGAGCGGCACCATCGTCGGCGTGGTGGAAAAATCCAAAATGCTGAACGGACAGAAAACCGTGAAACAAGGCGACGCGGTCATCGGCATCGCTTCGTCCGGCCTGCACACGAACGGCTATTCGCTCGCCCGGAAAATCTTCTTCGAGCAAATGCGGTTGAAGCCAACGAGCCGCGTGCCGGGATTGAAAAACACCATTGGCGCTGAACTGTTGAAAGCCCACATCAGCTACG
>Ga0074044_10003965_pt1 | contig 12416 bp, 9 predicted proteins | sample BogForMeECP23OM1_FD_94443 | JGI IMG/M metagenome (GOLD analysis project Ga0074044, IMG submission 94443) | Bog forest soil microbial communities from Calvert Island, British Columbia, Canada - Bog Forest MetaG ECP23OM1 | ecosystem: Environmental > Terrestrial > Soil > Wetlands ...
TGTATCGTTGAACGAGATTTATCCGCTCGACCGGCACGTACATCGTGTCGTTGCCCGAGTATTCGAGATTCAGAAAGTCGCCCTCGACGTCGGCGACCTTCATGTGCCGCAGGCCGCGGTACTGCGCGATGCCGTGATCGATATGCACGACGAAATCGTCGGGCTTCAGCTCTTCAAGATTGAGCAGCGCACCCTTCGCGCTCGGACGCCTGCGCCGACGCGCTCGCGGCTCGCCGAAAATCTCCTCTTCGCTGTAGATGTAGAGACCGTCCGCCTGCAAAACGACGCCGGCGGAAATCTCCCCTTCCATGATCGCGGGGCGGTAGTCCGGCCACTCCAGCAGCGCCGACAAACTTTTGCATTCGACGTTGATCTCGAGGTCCCACGCCTCCAGATGACGGCGCAGGCGCGCCACCTGATGCGGCCCGTCAACGATCATCAGCGAACGTCCCTGCCCGCGCTGGACTTCGCGCAGTTCCATCGCCAGCGGCTCGAAGCTCGGCGGCGTCCGCACTCCGCTCAGTTGGTTCGATCCCAGCCGCAAACTGGCCTGCGACTTGACCTCAACCGGCACCGCCCATCCCTCGCGCGGCGCGGCCACCGTCACCAGCGAGCCAACCTCGACTGCGGTGAAGCTTCCGAGCGCGCGTTCGAACGCGTCAGCCCCGAGGAACAGCGAATCCGGCGCAGGATGAAACGCGGGCTTGCGCGCCGCCGCTGCCGTCTCGACGGAGACCGTTTCAGCGAGGCGATTTGCCTCGGCGAGAATCCGCCCCGGATCGACGAGCCACAGCAACGCGCCCGCCGGCATGTAATCGAACACGCTGTCGAGCGCGCGCCCGTACGCATACGGCATCAGCAGTTCCGCGCCTGGAAACAGCAGCCCGTTCTCGAGCGCCTCGGCCTGTTCCGCGGCCTCCTTGCGCACCATGCCGATTTCCGCGGCCCGCAACGCGACCTGCTCGCGCAGCTTGGGGTCCTTCAGCGCCGACGGCGGCACGTAGCGAGTGCGCGTGATCGTCGCCTCGAGCAGTTCGCCGCCCGAGCGCTGGCTGTCCGCGTCGAAATGGCGAATCGAGGTGATCAGGTCGTCTTCGAGCTCGATGCGAATCGGCTCGCGGTACAATGGCGAGAACGCATCGACGATTCCGCCGCGCACGCTGAAGTCGCCCACCTCTTCGCTCTGCGGCACGCGCTGATAGCCGCACGCCGCGAGCGCTTCGACCAGCGCTTCGAGATCCAGCCGATCGCCAAGCGCCACTTTAATGATCGATTCGTTGAACACCGTGCGCGGAATCGTGCGTGTCATCAGCGCTTCGGCCGACGCAACGACCAGCGGCGACTCATGCCGAAGCATCGTGAACAGCGCCGCCAGTTGCGACGCCTGCGCGTCCGTCGGCGGCGACAATTGCGCCATCGGTTTCACTTCCCACGAGCGGACCAGGTGCACCCGGCGCGTGGCGGCGTCAGCGTCCGGCTCCTCACCGAGAAAAAACGCAACCTCTCCCGCCAGCGCCTCGGCTTCCGACGCCGTTGACGCGACCGCGACGATTGGACGCCGCAGCCGGATGCGCATCTCGCGAATCATCAGCGCGCCGGCCGCGCCGCGCAGTCCCATCACCGGGAATCGGCGTTCGGTATTTGCAGCGAGCCGCGCTTCGAGTTCGCCGACCGCTTCTTTGAGGCTGCGTTGCAAGTTTTTCCGATCCGAATACGCAAATTCGCCTTGCGGCGATGCGCGCGAGGAGCGCACATGCCGCTGGCGTCCCAAAATGATAGCAGAAAATCGCGCGCCAACGCGCGCCGCCAAAGAAAACGTCCTTCAATCCGGCCGCGTCAATCCGCCAGCATCAGGTCAATTCGCCGCACTTTCCGTCGATACCGCTGGTGGCGCGCCCGGCGATGCTCCCGCTGGCGGGATTGTGTTCCCCTTCGCATCGGTTTCGTGATCGATATGCAGCGCGATCCGCATCGTGCGATGGTATCCGCCGTGCAGCGGCCGAATCACCGTGATGTAAGCCGTGTCGCCCGCTTTGATATGGCCGAGCGCGCTGAGCAATTCACTCTTGTTGCGCACCCGCATGTCGTCCACCGCGACGATCAGGTCGCCGCCAGTACCCAAGGCGCCCGAGTTCCGCAGCAGCGGAAAAGTGATCAGCGCGACCGGCCCGAGCAGCACACTTCCGAGCGCGCTTAGATCACCCGCCGGGGTGCTTCCCGTTCTCGCGATCATACCGGCGCGTGCCGCCGGGCTGTTCGGGTACACGTTGACGACTTCCAACCCATGCTCCTCCATGCCGAGATAGCACTGCGTCGTGTACTCGAGATCGAGCCCGAGGTACGGCCGGTGGTGATTGTCGTCCGGATCGTGCGGATGGAAATTGCGATTGAGCCTTGCGATTTCGGCTTCGCGCGACTGGCGAAACGCGCGCTCCTCCGGGGTTTCGCGGTTGTCGGGCGCGCGAACTTTGGCCGACGGTTGCGGCGCCAGCTCCAGCGTCGCCGACTCACCCGGCTGTCGCCCCGGGACGCGCTCATTGGCGCTCGCGCTCGGCTGTCCTGCCGGAACGCGTTGATCCCCGTTATCGTTCGGTTGCGCCGCTATCGACGGCGAAACGTGGTCGTTGGAACTGTCTGCCGCAAGGGTTGCGCAGGGAGCGAGAAGGACGACTAGCAGCGGCCAGCCGATAAGGACGCTCGGACTTCGCATGACCGATCACCTCGATGCAGATTTTGCGCTCGGTCCCGATATTAGGTCCGAATTGCGCGAGGCTCAAGGTGGGAAATTACGCGCGCGCGACCGCGCTACCGGAGGAACAATCGTGAAATGAAATCTCGAGGCTAGTGGCGGTTGCCGCCCGGCGGCGCCGCGTTCGCGATTGGCTCGCCCACCGCGCCGACCTGTACCTTGATTTTGATTGACTGGTGCGGCACGTTGTCGCCCGCCCCCTGCGGCCTGATTACCGTCAGCCACATTGTGTCGCCCGGCTTAAGCCGCGACATCGCGGCTTCCAGATCGCTCTGGTCGCGCACGCGCCGATCGTCAACCGCGACAATCAGATCTCCCCCCTGTCCCATCGCTCCTGAACTCCCCAGCGCCTTGTTAGCCAGGATTGTGCCGCCGGGCAGTATTCCCGTCAGGGTGGCAACCGCCGCGCCGACTGCGGTCATTCCAGAGCGCGCCTTCAGGCCCGCTTGGGCGGCCGGACTGTTGGGATCGACGGTCACCACCTCGAGCCCGTGCTCCTCTCCGCCCTGATAGCACTTCGTCGTGTATTGCACGGTGATGCCGAGGTACGGCCGGCCATGCGCTCGATTGCTGTCGCCGTTACCGTTGCTGCCGATATTGCCGGTGCCGTTCTCGGTGTTCGGGCGGAAGTTGGGCTCGATCGACGTGCTGTTCTCGCCCGGATTGAAATTCCGGCCGCCGGGAATTTCCTGAACGCCGGGTTTCGGCGCCGCCAAGCCGGGCTGCGGAGCTATCTCGAGCGTCGCGTCGGCGCCGCCGCCCTGCCCCGCAATTCCCGGATTGGCGGAATCCCCGCCGCCCCGGGAGCCCGCCTGCGAGCCGGCCGTCTGCGCGACTGCAAGATGAGACAGCGCGAACAGCGCCGCTGTCGCCACCCCCAGCGTGAGCATGTTTTGCAGCTTCATCTCATCACGCTCGGCGATCGATCCGGTGATACAGGAACTCTGCAAATATAAGCCCGCTACACGACCTGCTCAAGCCGGACGATTTCTACTTGAAGGGCGCGCGAACCCATGCGAAAGTTTTGATGCGTTCATGAAAATAATATCCACAGTTGCGCTGCAGCCCGCGCATCGCGCCGCAATCACCGGCGCAGTGCCCGGAGCCGAGCTGGCCGATCGCCAGTGCCGAACCCCCGAGGAAGTCAGCGACTTCGTCAGCTCCGGATGCGACGTGCTGCTCAGCTTCCGGATGCCGCTGGACATCACCAATCGGGCGCGCGGCCTCAAATGGATTCAACTGCTCAGCGCGGGGGCTGACCACGCGCTCGGCGGACCGCTCAAGGGCAGCGCGATTCCGGTCACGACCGCGAGCGGAATTCATGCGACGCCGATCGCGGAATACACGCTGGCCTCGATGCTCTCGTATGCGCATCGGATTCATCTCGCGATTCGGGCGCAGATTCGCCGCGAGTGGATGCGCTCAGGCGCTTTCATGGCGAGCGTGGACGAAATCCGTGGGCGGACCCTTGGCATCATCGGCTACGGGTCGATCGGCAGGGAAACGGCGCGGCTCGCGGCCGCATTTGGGATGACCGTGCTTGCGCTCAAGCGCAACCCGGCCGAGCGCGTCGATCCCGGATGGTATCCGGCGGGGCTCGGCGATCCCGAAGGCAAGATTCCCGGACGCTTCTTCGGTCCCGGCGATCGCGAAACGATCCTGCGCGAATCCGATTACGTGTCCGTCACGTTGCCGCTCACCAGCCATACGCGCAAGTTCATCGGCGAGCGGGAATTCGCCGCGATGAAGCCGGGCGCGTTCCTGGTAAATATCGGGCGCGGCGAAGTGATCGACGAGCGCGCGATGGCCACGGCGCTGGCCGCGGGAAAGATTGGCGGCGCGGGCCTGGACGTGTTCGAGCATGAACCGCTCGAAGCCTCGAGCCCGCTTTGGGATCTGGAAAATGTCATCCTGACGCCGCACATTTCCGGCGCCAATCGCGGTTACATGGACAAGGCATGCCAACTGTTCGCGGAGAATCTGAAAAGGTTCGCCGCCAATCGCCCGCTGCTGAACCTGGTAGATCGAGACCTCGGCTATTAGCGGATTTGTTCCCCTTCTGAGATTACCTCGCCCGTTATATTTCACGGGAAAGGACGCCGAGCGCAGCGGGATAGGTGAGGGTTCTGGTAACCTGACCCCCTGCTACCTGGCCTGCAGCGCTGCCAGGAACCGTTCCTTCAATCGATCGAATGGCCCGTTCGACATGAACAGCGCAACGTCGCCCGCGCGCGCGTCGGACAACATCCGCTCCAGGATCTGATCGTTCGACGCGCACGCGATCGCGCGCGCTCCACGGGCACTGATCGCAGTTGCGAGCGCGCCGGTTTCCAGCCGCTCGCCCGGCGCGATCGGATCGTTTTCCTTGAAATAGACCGGGCCCAGGTAAACGCGCGACGCGCGATCGAATGCGGCCGCGAACGCATTTTGAAACACGTTGCGCCGCGCCGTATTCGAGCGCGGCTCGAACGCCGCAAGTATCCGCCGCCCGGGGAACCGTTCGGCAATCGCCTCGAGCGTGACGCCGATCGCGGTCGGGTGATGCGCAAAGTCATCGACCACCGTCACCCCCGCCGCCTCTCCGATCAGCTGCTGCCGGCGCACCACGCCCTTGAAGGTGCGCAATCCGCTGCCAATCTCCTCGCCGGAGACTCCAAACGCGCTCAGCAGCGCGTAAACGCCCAACGCGTTGGCGACATTCATTCGGCCGCCGATCGGAAGACGGATTGAATCGGCGATTCGGCCGCCGTCGCGCGTCACCGAAAATCTTGCGCCGTCCTCGCCCACCGTGATGTCCGTCGCGCGGTATTCGCCCTCGCGCAGCCCGTACGTGAGCCGGCGCGAGCGCGCCGCCGCGCTGACCTCGAGCGCGTGCGGAAAGTCGGCGCATACCGCGAGCACGCGCGACGAATCCATCTGCTCGACCAGCGCGCGGAAACTCGATTTCACATGATCGAGATCGCGATAGATATCGGCGTGATCGAATTCGACCGCGGTAATAATCGCACCGCTGGCCCGGTAATGCAGAAACTTCGGTCCCTTGTCGAAAAACGCGGTGTCGTACTCGTCGCCCTCGATCACGAAGTCGGCGCCCCGGCCAAGCCGGTAGTTCGATCCGAAATCGCTTGCCACTCCTCCCACCAGCATCGAGGGATCGCGCCCGGCCGCGGCGAGCACGTGCGCCATCATCGCGGTCGAGGTGGTCTTGCCATGCGTTCCGGCGACCATCAGCACGCGCCGGCCCTTAAGAAAAAAATGCCACAGCGCTTCAGGCATCGAGAGATACGGGATCGCGGAATCGAGCAGCGCCACCGCTTCGGGATTGCTCGGCACGATCGCGTTGCCCACCACCACCAGGTCGGGCGCGGGCGACAGGTTCGCGGGCGAAAATCCCGTCATCAATCCGACCCGCGAGTTTCTGAGCAACGACGCCGTCGGCTCGTAGAGCTGATTGTCGGAGCCCGTGACCGACAAGCCGCGCTCCACCAGCATCCCCGCCAGCGCGGCCATCGCGGTGCCGCCGACTCCGATCAGATGCACGCGCCGGGGGGACGCCGGAATGCGCGCGAGGCGCGCGGCGCTGCCGCGATCAGCCACCGTCGAGCGCATCCATGATCAAATCGTGAATTTTCGGGCGGAACTCGCGAATCTTTTGATTGTCGCGCCGCGGATGAACGCGATTGGTCAGCATCGAGATCGCGACCTCGCTTCCCGGCTCGATCCATATCGAAGTGCCGGTGAAGCCAAGATGGCCCACTGCCGCCGGCGAGAATCGATGCCCCGAGCTGGAATGCTCCGCCGACGGCGTGTCCCATCCGAGCGCCCAGGTCGAGCCGGGCACGGTCGTGTCGCGGGTCCAGAACTCACGGATCATCTTTTGCGGCACGAAATCCGAACGTCCCGCGTAACACGCGATCAGCTCGCGCGCGAGGCGATCGACCTCGCGCACCGGCGCGAACAGTCCGGCATGACCCGCCACCCCACCCATCGCGAACGCGTTCTCGTCGTCAACCTCGCCGACCAGCAGCCGCTTGCGCGAAGGACAGACTTCGGTCGGCGCGAACATGTCGGCGACCGGCTCCAGCCGTCGCGAGCGGACCAGCGAGATGTCTATATAGTCAGTGGCGCGCAGGCCCAGCGGGCGAAAGATTTTCTCGCGGCAGAATCGGTTGAGCGCGACACCGGCGACCTTTTCGATCGTCTCGCCCAGCACGATGAATCCAAGATCCGAGTAGATTGTCCTGGTCGCGGGCGCGGCCTCGGGCTTTTCGCGATGAATCTCCTCGTAAGCGAACTCCTTGGCGCCGTGGCTCGCCATGAAGTTCACCCGCCCGCCTTTTTCGATCTCCGCGATCCGCTGGTACAACGGCCGCCACGCCGCCAGCCCCGAGCAATGCGCCAGCAGATGGCGAAACGTGATGGCGGTCTTGCCGTGCACGCCAAAGTTCGGAAAGAACCGTGTCACCCGATCGTCGAGGCGAAACTTGCCGTCGCGCGCCAGGAGCATCACCGCGACTGTCGTCGCCAGCGCCTTGGTGAGCGACGACAGGTCATAGACGGTTTCGAGTTTGGCCGGCGAGCGGCTCGGCTCGATCGATCTGAATCCAAATGCGCCCTCGAACGCGACCTCCGCGCCGCGCCGCACGACGACCGTCGCGCCGGGAATCACCCGCGCCTCGACCGCGTCGTTGAAAGCCTGCTCGACCTCACTCCATCCCAACGCCCGATCCTCCGGAAGACCTGCCGTTACCGCGTCACGGCCGGCTCGGTGAAGATGATTCGGCGCGCGGCGGAATCGATTCGCGCCACCACGCCGAACGGAATCGTAAAATTTTCGGTGCCATGCCCGGCCTCGACGCCGTACAGCACCGGGCATCCAAGCCCGGCGGTCTGCTCGGCCGCAAAGCGCGCGATCAGCCGGCTCTCCTGCTCGTTTCCGTCGATCGCGCGAATCGCGCCGAAAACGATTCCCGCCACTCGGCCGAGCGCCCCGCTTTGGCGCAACTGCACGAGCATCCTGTCGATTCGATAGGCTTTCTCACCCGTGTCTTCGAGGAACAGGATTCGGCCGTCGAAGCGCGGGGCATATGGTGTGCCTATCGTCGCCACCAGCACCGACAGGCAGCCGCCGATGACCTCGCCCCGTGCGTCCCCCGGATGCATCGTCTCGCGCGCCTCCAGCTCGAAGCCGTCGAGTTTGCCGCCGAGCAGGTCTTGCATATGCTCGAACGCGCGCGGGCTCAGGCCGCGCGCAAGATCCATCGCGACCATCGGCCCGTGAAACGACACCATCCCGGCGAAATCGACCAGCGCGTTGAGCAAGAACGTCGCGTCCGAGAAGCCGACGAAGATCTTGGGCGTGCGGGCCATCTCCTTGAAGTCGAGCAGCGGCAGCAGTCGCCCGCATCCGTAACCGCCGCGCGCGGAGAAGATCGCCTTGACCTCGGGATCGGCGAAGTATTCTCGAAGCTCGCTCGCCCGCTCGCGATCGTCGCCGGCCAATATCCCCGAACGCGCCAGCACTCGCTGCGAAACTTTGACCCGAAAGCCCATCGAGGCGAGCACGTTGACGCCGCGCTCGAGATGCTCGCGTTCGATCGCCGCGGCCGGCGCGACGACCGCAACTGTATCGCCCGATTTGAGCGCGTTGGGTTTGATCGGTCTGCGGTTCACGCTATCTCGCCCCGGATCCTACCAGAAGGCGCACGCGAACGCCCGCCAGTTGTGCCAATCGCGCCGCTTCTGCCCTCCGATCAATCGTCGGCGCCGGCGACGGACGGCGCCGCATGCTCCGCCATCCCGGTCAGCGAACCCACTTCGGAAAAGCCGAGCAGCGCCGCAGTGACCCACAAACCCGCCGCTCCGATCGCAATCGTCGGACGCAGCCCGATCATCCCACCCGCTAATCCCGCGACGAGTTGCCCGGCAAGCACGCTGCCAAGGCTGACGAATCGCAAGCTCGCATTGACCCGCCCGAGCATCGCCTTCGGCGTGATCGTTTGGATCAGGCTGACGGCGTTGATGAAGTACACCGTCGCGGCGCTGTCACCGATTAGCTGCTGCGCGACCAGCAGCGCCACCGAACCGGGACCGGCGCCTCGCGCTATCGGCAGCAGCATGAGCGCTACGCCCTCGATCGCGAGTCCCGCGGCCATCGCCATTCCCGTGCCTAGCGTGTCGGCGGCCCGCCGCGCGGCCAGCGCACCAAACAGCGAGCTCGCGCCTCCGACCGCGAAGATCACGCCGAGCACGCCGGGCCGGAAGCCGAGCGAGTTCACGACGAACAGCACGTAGAGTGTGGAAACCAGACTGTTGGCGAAACCGCCCACGATCGCGATCGCTCCGAACGCCCGCAGACGCCGGTCGCTGAATATCAGACGCGCGCCGGCTGCGATCTCGCGGGTTGCGCTGGCGTCGCGGGCGCGCGGCGCGGGTCCAGGTTCGGGCTTGCGGATGTATGCAATCGCCAGGGCCGACGCAAGGAATGAAATCGCGTCGATCAGAATCGCGAATGGCGCCGTCAGCCACTCCACCAGCCAACCCGAGAGCGCGAACCCTCCCGCTTCTGCGACTCCGGCGCTGGCCGTGAGCTTGCTGTTCGCGTCGAGCAGATCTTCGCGCGCCACGAGCGACGGCAGGTAGGACCGGTAAGCGACGTCGAAAAAAAGGTCCAGCGCCGAGTAGGCGAGGATCACCGCGTAGAGCTGCGCCATCGTGAGCGCCGCGAACATCGCGGCCATCGGTATCGTGCCCAACACTATGCAGCGGCCGATATCGGTGCCGATCAGAATCGGGCGGCGGCGGATGCGATCGACCCACACGCCGGCAAACAAGCCCAGCACCAGCGTCGGCACAATTCGCGCCGCGGCGAGGATGCCCATCTGCAATGGAGTCGCCCTCAGCGCGATCACGGCGGCAAAGCTGATGGCGACATCGCCCATCCGCGTCCCGAACAGCGAGACAGTTTCTCCGGTCCACAATTTCATGAAGTCGGCGTGGCGAAAGAGCACGCTCTGGCGGCCCATACCGGCGCCGATTGATTCGTTGTCTTTTTCATTCGAGTGCATCGTAAGTCTCACGCGCGGCCTTCCGCGGATAAAAAAGAAAGAGCCCCGGGCTTCGACGCCCGAGGCTCTTTCAAGCCAGCTTTCGAAGTATCCCTCACCCGGCAAGTAAACGGTTGATATGGATGAAGGTGACTTTCACGGGATGCTCCGAGTTCTGGTGAAGTTGCGAGATTACTGCCGAGGACTGATTAGGTCAACAAACCGACGGCGGTGAATTGCAACCGCGCGAATCAGTCGAACTTGAGAATGATTTTCCCGAAATGCTCGCTCGCTTGCATCATGCGATGCGCTATCGGCGCGTCCGCGGCCGGGATCACTTTGTAAATTGGCGGACGCAACCGGCCGGCTTCGAGAGCCGCGCCGAATTGCTCGAGGAACGCCGCGACGATCTGCGCTTTCTCGGCGGCTGGGCGCGTGCGCAGAGTCGAGCCGAAGATTTTCAGATGACGGCGCAGAACCGCGGCCAGATCGAGCTCGGCGCGCGTCCCATTCATCAAGCCTATCAGGACCAGCCGCCCGCCGTTGGCCAGCGACTCGATATTTCCGGGCAGGTAGGCGCCGCCGATGCTGTCTAAAATCACGTCCACACCGCGCCCGTCTGTCGCGGCCTTCACCCCCGGCGCGAAAGGCCCACGCTTGTAGTTGATCGCGACGTCGGCGCCCAGCTTCCGGCATTGCTCGCATTTCTCATCCGAGCCCGCCGTCACGGCTACGCGCACGCCCGCTTCCTTGAGCAACACAATCGATGCGGTGCCGACGCCGCTGCCGCCACCGTGAATCAAAGCGGTCCCGCCGCGCTTGATTCCGGCGAGCATAAAAAAGTTCAGGAATGCGGTCAGAAAGACTTCGGGGATCCCGGCGGCTTCCTCGAAACTCAGCGCCGCGGGAATCTTCATCGCGGATCCGTAATGCACCGCAGCTTTCTCCGCGTAACCGCCGCCCGGCAGCAACGCCATCGCGCGATCGCCTATTTTCCAGCCGATGACGGCGGCGCCGACAGCGGCAGCCTCGCCGGCACATTCCAGGCCGATGATTTCCGACGCGCCCGGCGGAGCCGGATAGAATCCCTGGCGCTGAAGAATGTCCGCGCGATTCACCCCGGCGGCTCGGACGCGAATCAGTATTTCGTCGGGCCTGATCGCGGGCTCGGCAACTTCGCCGATTTTGAGCGCATTTTCATCGCCGGGTTTTTCAACGATTACTGCTTTCATGACTTCAAAACTGATCGATCGAGGCCGTGTAGTCAAAGCGCCCGCCAGCGTCACACTGGCGGCGGTGCTATCTATAAATCATTTGGACCGATATCTGCTTCGTGCCGGTGCCGTCATAGTGAAATTTCGTCTCGTCGAACGACGGCGCTTTGAACTGGGCCTTGGCGTTGTTTGAGAAGCCGTAGCCCTCGAGCGGGTAGCCGAAGAAATTCGAATCGAACTTGCCGTTGCCGTTCTCGTCGTGAAACAGGGTGACGGCATAGTCGCCGGCCGGGACTCCGCCGAAGACGCACTCGCCGCGACCACCGTGAATCGGCGCCCAGACGTGACCTGATATATGGGAGTCGTCGCGGGGAAATCCCTCGGGACCGGGCCACAGCGAGCATCCCAGTTGCCCCTTGTCATTTCTAAAGCCGGTGACCTCGACCTTGATACCGCCCGCCTTCGCCGCGTCGCCGGCGCGCGCCGGCGACGCGGCCGCTGCCAGCAGCAGTGCGAACGCGACCAGCCGGGTTCTGATTCTCATTGAATTGCGCCTTCAAAAACGAGGAGGGTCCACGAGGACCCTCTCACGCGTTCAATTCTCACGAATTACGAAACGCCGCGTCTAGTGTACGATCGGAGCGCCGCTTGATTGCGACGCGACATCCAGCCTCGATACACCGCCTTTGCCGCCGAATCGGCAAATCCCGTCTGCACCATCATCCAAGCAACCGCGCGACGGTCTTCTCGAATTCGCCCGGCCTGCCGCCCGCGTCGATCTCCACCGGATGCAGGTCGACGCCTGCTTCCTCCTGCGCCTTGAGACGCTCGATCGCGCCTTCGACTCCACCGATATAACCCAACTCGCCCAGCAGTTTGGGCGATAGCGCCGCGGTGCCGGCCTTCGAGCCGCCCGCATCCCACGCCTGCTTGACCTTCTGCACCTCGTCGCCGAAGCCAAAGCGCGTGAGTTGCTCGGAATAGAAGGTGCCCATGCGCGCGGCATAGAACGCGACGTTGGCGGCATGTCCTGCCACTGCGCGATCGACGTTGGCGGTCACCGTCACGTGTCCGGGCGCTTTGACGGCAACCGCGCGCGGCTCGCGCCCGGCGGCGGTCGCAATCGCGCGGAAATCGGCGATCGCTTTCTTGAGCGAGTTGATCGGGATCATCACCGGCAGCCATCCGTCGGCTTTCTTGGCGGTGAACTCGACACTCTTTTTGTTGAGCGAGGCGATCCAGATTGGAATATGTTTGCGCGGAGTCTCGAAGCGCATCGTGAAACCGCGCTGCAGCTTGAACAGCTTGCCTTCGTAGTTCAGCGGCGTCTGCGCCATTATCATGTTGATAATTTCCACGTACTCCTTCATCCGCGTCAGCGGCGGATTGAACGGAATACCGTGGAAA
>Ga0074044_10003966_pt1 | contig 12415 bp, 9 predicted proteins | sample BogForMeECP23OM1_FD_94443 | JGI IMG/M metagenome (GOLD analysis project Ga0074044, IMG submission 94443) | Bog forest soil microbial communities from Calvert Island, British Columbia, Canada - Bog Forest MetaG ECP23OM1 | ecosystem: Environmental > Terrestrial > Soil > Wetlands ...
CATCACCGCCTGGTGAATTCCGCTTGACACAATATAGTGAATTCACTATATTGATATTTGCCCAATGACCGATGAACCGCCTTTGAAACCGGTGACCTGGGTTGGGACGAGCCGCAAAGATTTGCGAGAGTTTCCCGAACCTGTGCAGGATCATGTGGGTTATGCCCTATACGTCGCACAGCGTGGCGGCAAGCATCGCGACGCGAAGGCGCTGAGCGGCTTTGGCGGGCCAGGGGTGGAAATCGTCAAGGACCATCGCGGCGACACGTTCCGCGCCGTGTATACCCTGAGATATGCCGGGGCGGTATATGTCCTTCACGCTTTCCAGAAGAAATCGAAGACCGGCCGGGAAACGCCGCGCCGGGACATGGAGTTGATTAAGCAACGACTGCGCGAGGCCGAGCAGATTGCCAAGGGGATGAAGCCGTGAGCAACAGGAAGGGATACGAAACCGGAAGCCGCAATGTGTTCAAGGATATCGGTGTACCCAATGCGGAAGAGCATTTAGTCAAGGCGCAGCTTGTGTTTAAGATCGACGCGATCATGAAAGATCGCGGCCTGAAACAGGTGGAGGCCGCCGAGTTGTTCGGAGTCCGCCAGCCCGATGTATCGAAGATGCTGCGCGGTGAGTTCCGGCAGTTTTCGGTTGAGCGCCTTCTGCGCTTCCTGGTGGCGCTCGATCAGGATGTGGAGATTGTGGTGAAGCCGCACCGTGACCGAAACCACGCTCCAGCCTTGCAGGTCTTCTGAAAAAAACAATACGCGGGGGATGGCGGGGTGGCTTGACCTTTCGCGTTCTTTGTGAAGGCCGGGTTATTTCAGTCGTCATTCAGAGTGAAAACCCCCGCCCTGTCTCTCCAAAAACCGGAGAGACAAGGGCTGGGCACCCTCGTCAGTAAGATCTGAAAGAAAGGCTGGGCCAGCCCCCCGGGGTCGTTCGGGTTAACGATTAGCAGCTATTAGAGCTCAGATTGACTGGGGGGCGACGGCGGTGTCGTTGCTCTCCCAGGTCTCGAAAAGCGCGAGACTTGGGGGATCCGGCCGTATCTCTCGAACGTCGAGGCGATCAAACTCTCACTGATTTACGGTACGTACAAATAGCCGTGGAACACACTGCCCGCGTCAAGGTAGTAACCTGCGACATCCCCCGCTGTGTTGATGCCCATCTCGAAGCCTCCCGGCACGACAACTCCGAGCCTTCCCGCGCCCGGCGCGTTAAATGTGGTGATCGTTCCATCGGTGGCGCGCACGAAGCCGTGATTCCCGCCGCCGGCATCTTGGTAGAGTCCCGTGATCACCCCGGCCGTGTTAATGGCCCACCCGGCGGTTTGGCGTGGATTGTTCGGAGCATCGAAGCTGGTGATCGCGCCTGCCTTTGTGCGCACAAAACCATGCGTCAACTTGTTAGTGTCTTTATAGAATCCCGTGATCGTGCCAGCCGCGTCGATCGCCGTAGCCGCGGTTCCCACTGCTTTCGGATAGTTGAAGTCGGTGATCGTTCCGTTGGCAGCGCGCACAAAGCCGTGATAATGGCTGTGGGCGTCGTAATAGGTACCCGTGATCGCTCCGGACGTGTTGACAACAGTGGCGCTAGTTCCCTGATGATTGCCATTGCCCGCGCCGGGAGCGTCGAAGGTGGTGATCGTCCCGGTCGTGGAGCGCACGAAGCCGTGATGCGCGCCAACGGAGTCCGTGTAAAATCCCGCGATCGCGCCCGCGGTGTTGATGCTGTAGGGCTCGGTTCCCTGTCCCGCCTTTGTACCCGCGCCCGGCGCGTCGAAGGTGGTGATCGCGCCGGCCTTGGTGCGCACGAAGCCATGCAGCACGCTGGTGGAGTCAATGTTGAATCCCGTGATGACACCCCCTGTGTTGATGCCGGTGCCAGCGGTGAGTTTGACTCCAGTACCCGGCGCGTCGAAGCTGGTGTACTTGGCCTTGGAGGTGCGCACGAACCCGTGCCCGACGTTGTCCTTGTCGACATAGGCTCCCGTGATCGTGCCCGGCGTGTTGATGGTGACAGCAACGGTTCCCTGACCGGAGGCTGTGCCTGCGTTCGGATCGTCAAACGAGGTGATGGTTTGTGCTGGCGAGGCAATGGCCGCGGCTGCGAAAAGTAGACCGGCGAAAAGCTTTCCTGGTTGAGTCAATTTGAAATCCCTCTTTCGCGTTCAAAGCACCGAACGTGTAGCGACTGTCGCACGAGTCGGCGCTCTAGTCAAGGGTTTCGCCGTGGCGTGCTGCGGGCGCGTAGATGACGTAACAGAAAAACGTGTTTTCATATAGTTGGGAATCGGCTCCGCACTCTCTCCGCTTTCCTCTTGCTCTTTATTAGTTCAATCGCGATAATATAAACATAACCAGGATATCTATAAGATAATCTGCGTTCTTTGACAACTTGACACGGGCGCAGCGGACAGCCAAACACCAGCGGCTGTGTCCGATCATCCCGATGAAGATGAAAGCCCCTCTCCATAGCTTTCCCCGTCGTTCCAAAGCCGAACTACAGGCAGCAACTGAACCGCGTAACTCCAACGTTTCGAATATTTTGCCTGGAACTACCTTAAGAACCATAGAAGGCAAGAAAAATTCCGGCCTTTTGTTTTCTACATTTTGCGCTGAAAGAGAGATTTTTCAACGAAAAAACTGCACCACGATTAGTGCAAATCGGGGTGGCCGCTCTCCCAAGTCTCGAGAGGCGCGAGACCTGGGGCACCCCGGTTCTTGAAAAAGAGAAGACGGGCTCGTTGCCCGTCTTCCTGAAAGCTGAGAGCTGCTGGCTGACAGCTAAAAGCTCTAATTGATGTCGAACTGCTCCTGGTGTAATGCGGGGTCGCTTTTCACGATTACCGTGCGCTTGGTTAGCTCTTCCATTTCGGTTAGGAAGCGGCCGTTGTTGGACTTTAGGGCTTTGGCGATTTCTGGGTTGACTCGCAGCATTACGTCGGCGTGATCGAGGTGCTTGGCCATCTTGCGCATTTCTACGTAGATGTCGTTGCAGACTGTGGTTACCGATTTCACGTAGCCGGTTGCTTCGCAATAGGGGCACGGGGAGCCGATGGTGCGCTCCAGCGATTGCTTTACTCTTTTTCGAGTTATGGCGACTAATCCGAAGTCGTTGAACTGCAAAACTTTCGACGGGGCGCGGTCGCTGCGTAGCGCTTCTTCGAGGGCTTGCATGACTTTTTGGCGGTTGCGGCGCTCGTCCATGTCGATGAAGTCGATGATGATGATGCCGCCGAGATCGCGCAGGCGGACTTGGCGCACGATTTCCTTGATGGCGTCGACGTTGGTTTTGACGATGGTGTCTTCGAGGCGGGCGGTCTTGCCTACGTATTTGCCGGTGTTGACGTCGATGGCGACCAGGGCTTCGGTTTGATTGATTACGATGTAGCCGCCACTCTTGAGCCAGACTTTCGACTTGAGGGCTTTGTTGATTTCGTCGTTCAGGCCGAACTGGTCGAATAGCGGGACTTCCTTGCTGTAGAGCTTTACGCGGCGCACTAACGCTGGCTGAAAGCGGTTGGCGAAGCGAAGGACGCGCTCATATTCCTGTTCGGTGTCGACCCAGATGGCGGTGAAGTCGGAGGTGACCTGGTCGCGGAGGACGCGCTCGACTACGTTCAGGTCGTGATAGATCAGGGTGGGGCCTTTGCCGTTGTCGGCGCGGGTTTTGATTTCGGACCAGAGATTTTTCAGGAAGCGGATGTCGGCGCGCAGCTCTTCTTCCGATGCGCCCTGGGCGGCGGTGCGCACGATAAAGCCGCCGTGTCCGTTTTCGCGTTCGCTGATGATGATGCGCTTCAGGCGCTGGCGTTCTTCTTCGGCAGCAATCTTGCGCGACACGCCGGTGTGATTCACCGTTGGCATGTAGACCAGGAAGCGGCCGGGCAGCGCGATGTGACTGGTAATGCGGGCGCCTTTTTTGCCAATGGGTTCCTTGGCGATTTGAACCAGGATTTCCTGACCTTCTTTTAGCAGTTCGGTGATCAGGGGAACGTTTTGCGGTTCGTTACGGCGAAAGCGTCGGCCGTTTCCGCCGCGGCGTCCTCGCTGAGCGCGCCGGGGATCAAACGCGGGACGCGGAGTGCGTTGGGTATAGGCGGCAGTGGCGGCCGGGGCGCGGACTTCAACCCGGACGTCGACCGTGCCGTCGCCGCGAGCTTCTGCATCGAGGAGCGCTTCGGCTTGGGCCTGGGCTTCTTCGAGTTCGGCTTCTTCGGCTTCTTTTGCTTCCTGTTCGGCAACTGCGTCGTCGACTTCTACTTCGCCAGGGACAGGCTCGTCGATGCCGCCTTCGATGACAAACGGTGCTGGCGTTGTGGTCTCGGTCGCCGTTTGTCCGGGTTCGCTCGACGCTGCTATTTCCTGCGCCGCGGGCTCGCGATAGTCTTCGGCATGTCGAGTCTCCTCTTCCAGTTCCTCTTCTTCGAAGGCCTCGTCTTCGTCGAGCTCTTCGGCGTACGGGCCCAGGTCGGCTTCTTCCTCTTCGATTTCTTCTTCCACCATGGTTCCCGCAGCGGCGGGTGGTGGGGTTCGATCGGAAGGCTCGGGAATAGCGAGCCTCTTGTCGTCCAAGTCATCTTCGTGTTCGTGGACATCCGCAGGTTCAGTGGCTCCCCCAAACACGGCTGCAACATTCATCTCGTGCAGGCGCTTTTGGTCGCGATCCCACTCCGAAGAACCGACTTGAGCGTTGGCGGCCGCGCTTTTTGCGCGCTCTGGTAATTCCGGGGTCAGCGGTTGCTGACCGATTTCGGGCTTGGCGAATAGTGGTTCGTCCTCAGGAAACGCTGCCGTAATGGATACTGGCGCGTCGGGAGTCTGCGAGGTTTGCCTTGATCCCACTGATTGCTGGGAAGCTTGAGTCTGCGCCAGACGCTGATATTTTGAGATCGACTCGCCGGGCAACATGATTGGTTGGTATCCGGGCGGCGGACCGTAATCGGAGCGCTCGCTTCGTTCCGGACGGTCCGATCTTTCTGGACGATTCGATCTTTCCGGACGATCGGTGGGCGGCGCCTCGGAAACGGGGTGGGCAAACTTGGATTCGGGCATGCGCTCGCCGCGGCGGCCGCGACGGCGGCGGCTGCGCCAATCTCCTCGTCCTTCGCGGCTTGGACCAGCGTTGGACCGTTCGCGATTCTCCCCCGGCTGAAGTGTTGGCGCGGCATTCGCTTCCGGGGCGGAGTGCGCTTCACTGGCGGGCGCAGCCTCGGATATGGAAGGCTGATCCTCGGTTCGGGCGGGCGATTGATAAGGTTGAGATGGCGCGAGGTTGGTGGGAATTTCCTCGACTTCGTCTTCATCCTGCAATTCCATGAAGTCGGAAACGTAGAGGAAGGCGTCGCGCTCCAGGCCGATGTCCACGAATGCGGACTGCATGCCGGGAAGGACGCGGGTTACGCGGCCTTTGTAGACGGAACCAGCTAAGGTGTATTCGTTTTCGCGCTCCAGATAGATTTCGGCGAGCAGATCGTCTTCCACAAGCCCCACCTTGGTTTCATGAGGAGTAGAAGAGACAAATAGTTCTTTGGTCATACGGACTCCGGTTCTGCGCCGTCAAGCGGCGGCAGAATTCACCGGAACATAGGCAGGGTAGGGCCGGGAGGATGGAGCGATGCGATATCCGTCCCGCAGCAGGGACGGCTGGGGCTACGGAGTTTTCTCCGCAGCCGGACTCGTGACACAAGCTTGGAAATCTTTCGCACTTATCGCATTGCGCTTGCCCAAGGTTTGTGACCGCTCTCACAAAAACCTTCTCAGGTCTTTGGGGGGGCCGTTACCCGCCTGGCAGCGCTTTAGCTTCAATCCTGCCCGGCCGTTCACTGCTGTTCTGGCCGGTGAGTGCCCTCTTTACGCGAGGGCGATCGTAATCTTGTTTTTTGGCCGCGTATGGCAACGCGGCAACTTTCCTTGCCTTCTTCCCCTGTTTTAGTTCACGAAGCGGCGCATCCGCACATTCATCACAATACCCAGCGCCAGAAACATAAACAGGACGGAAGACCCGCCATAACTCATTAAGGGCAAGGGTATTCCGGTGACCGGCATAAAACCGACCACCATGCCGACGTTGACCAGGATGTGAAAGCTAAGCACAGCCACCACACCCATCACTACGAACGTGCCAGCGCGGTCGGGCGCCGTTTGCGCGTTCTGCGTCAAACGCATCAGCACGATAAAGTATAGCAGCATTACGGTTAGCGCGCCTACAAATCCATGCTCCTCGGCAAAGGCGGCGAAAATGAAGTCGGTTTGTGGGACTGGGAGAAATGCCTGGTGAGTCTGAGAGGCGGCAGTACTACCCCAAAGCCCGCCGGAACCTACGGCGATCAGGGATTGAATGACCTGGTAACCGGAGCCCTGGCTATCGGCCTCGGGCTGCATGAAACTGGTGAGCCGGTCCCGTTGATAGGGTTTCAGCACATGGAATGCGAGCGGCATCATGAGCCCCGCCAGCACTACCACCGTGGCTGCTTGCTTCCAGCGAACTCCGCCCAAGAATAACCCCATGACCGCGATTGGGATGTAGGTCAGCGCCGTCCCCAGGTCGGGTTGAGCCAGCACCATGAGCATGGGCACGCCTACAATTGCGCCAGCCTTGATGAAGTCAGGCCAAGTGAGTTCCCTTTGGTGCAAGTCGGCGAAGTATTTTGCCACCGCCAGAATCAGGATCAGCTTGACCCACTCGGAGGGCTGGAAATGTCCTCCGCCGGGCATCTTGATCCAGCGTCGGGCACCCAGATATTTCTGGCCGAAGATGATCACCGTCATCAGCGAAGCGATGGAAACGATGTACATCCAGTGAACGCTGTCGAGGAGTTTCTGGTAATTGATGAAACTCATTAGAAACATGCCGGCAATTCCGCCACTGATCCAGTAGAGCTGTTTGACATGCGCGCCGGCAAACTTGGTATGCGCCGTGGCGCTGCGGATCTCGAGCACACCCAGCCCGCAAAGCAGCAGGACAAAGACCAGCAGCAGCCAGTCAAAATCGCGGAATGAAATGTAGCGTGACATGAGGTCGTTGGTCGTTTGCTGCAAAACTAAAACTGTCTTCTTCTCCGCGTACTCTGCGGCTGTTCTCCACGAACTCCGCGATTTAAGACTTTGCGCTTGTCGAAGTCAAAATCTTAAAACGCAGAGACCGCAGAGATCAGCCGCAGAGTACACGGAGGAAACATCACTGAATTCCTGGCGCTGCTGCCGCCAATGGCAAGCGCTGCTTCGGTACATCAATCAGGAACCTGCCTCCGTGCAAACTGTCCTGGTCGGTGCCGTCGGGGCTAGTGGAATTCCAGACTGCTCCGATTTCCACTTTCTTGCTGCCTTGTGCGACCTTGGTCGGTTGACGGCGCTGCTTCTCGACGAAGGCCTTGACCACCTGAGCCGCTATGCGGGCGGCAAACTGGCCGTGTTCTCCGCCTTCGAACAATACGGCGACCACGATTTCAGGATTTCTTCGCGGAGTTACTCCCACGAACCAGGCGTTGTCCTTGTATTTGGACTTGCCGTTAGCGGCCTTGGCCTTGAACGCATTGCTCACGGTTTGCGAGCTCCCAGTCTTTCCGGCAAAGTCGATTCCCTGCAAATGCGCGCTGCCCGCCGTACCCAAGGGTGTGGGCACATTCGACATGGCATCGGTGATGATCTCCCAGTTTGCGGGATCAATCGGGATTTTCACCTGGCTCGGTGTATCCGTGGCGGGAATGACATTCGCTGGCAACTCCGCTGGATTGGTCACATGCGGCCGCACCAGCAGGCCGCCGCTCGCAATCGCGCCAATGGCACGGGCCAACTGAATGGGAGTCACGGCGACGGCTCCCTGGCCGATGCCGACGGAAATGGTCTCTCCGGCGTACCACTTCTGTTTAAAGTTGCGTACCTTCCATTCTTCGGACGGCATCACTCCGCTGACTTCCTGCGGCAGGTCGATACCGGTCTTTTGTCCCAGGCCAAACAGGGTTGCGTATTTCGCAATGCGATCGATGCCAAGTTTTTCCGCCAGCGTGTAAAAGAAAACGTCGCAGGACTGGTAAATGGCCTTGCTGATTTCCACCACTCCGTGAGTGCGATGCTCCGTCGCTACCCAGCATTTGAAGTAGCGTCCGTAGAATGTGGCGCCGCCGTTGCAGATCACGTGCATGTCCTGGGCGATGCCTTCCTGCAGGCCCGCCGTGGCCATGATGATCTTGAAAGTCGAACCGGGTGCGAGTTGAGCTTGGATGGCTTTGTTCAGCAGAGGGTGATCTTCGTCATTGACCAGCTTGCTCCATTGATCGCGCGAGACCCGAATGGCAAAATCATTGGGGTTAAAGGTTGGGCGGCTCACCATGGCCAGAATCTCGCCGTTGCGAGGGTCCATAGCCACGATGGCGCCGTTCTTGTCACCCAAAGCCTGTTCGGCCGCGATCTGCAGATCGAGATCAACGGTGAGCTTGAGTTGTTTGCCCGCTTCGGCCGGGGTCTCATCGAGGCGGCCAACTTCTCGCCCACGGCTATTCACGACGGCCCGCCGCGATCCGTTCTTACCCATCAAGATTTGGTTGTATTGCAGTTCCACGCCAGACTTTCCGACCACGTCGCCGGGATTGTAGAACTCCCAGCGGGGCTGGTTGAGCATCTCTTCGCTGACTTCGCCGACGTAGCCGATGAGGTGAGCCATGAAGCCGTTGCGAGGATAAAGCCGGCGGTGGGCCACGATGGTATCCAGTTCGGGCAGTTCGTTGCGGTGGGCCTCGACGAACGCGAGCTCATCTTGCGTGATGTCGTCTTTCAGAAAGATGGGCTGGTATTGCGGCATGGAGGCGAAGTGGCGGATGCGGTCCCTGACTTCTTTCGGGTCGAGATGCAGACCCTGAGCGATGAGGCCAGCGTCGGCGGAGAGATCACGGGAAGAGTCGCGCAACAACAAGGCGGTAAACGAAGGATAGTTCTCGACGATGGTGCGGCCTTCGCGATCCAGAATCTTGCCCCGCGGCGCGAGGATGGGCACGTTGCGAACCCGATTCTTTTCCGCGAGCGAAGCGTACATATCGCTCTGCACCACCTGCAGCCGCCACAATCCGTAAGCCAGTATCATGAAAATGGCCAGGATGATGTACTGCACCGCGGTGAGGCGGATCTGCGATACTTTTTCGTCGCGGCCGATCATCAGGCGTCAGACTTGGGCGTTAGGCTTCAGGCGTCAGGCTTCGGGCTCCTGGGGCACGCCGGAGAACTCAATCCACGCTGACTCAGTCCTTTCGGGAAGATGAGTTCATTGTAATCCGGCAAACGCAAGATTGGGGTGCGATTCCGGGTGACGGAAGGGCATAGACGGCGGGAGGAGCGCGAAGGCTGACCGCGTCCCAGGCCTAAGGCTGGTGAATGTCCCGGCCTGAATGCGAGCTGGTCCCATGATCGCGGCAAAATAACAATCATGGCAAACAAGCAGTCAGTTTTCTTTTCCGGAGGGGCGCATGCCCTCCCGACGGGTCACAGGCGTCTCGTTTTCAACGGGCCACGAATCTCTACACCACAACCGCCGCAAAAATGACTACTCCGACCAAATACGCCCAGCCGCGTCCTTTTTGGAGCTTTTCCTGATCTATCATGGAAGCGCCCTCGCACGACTAATTCTACGATGTCACAGCAGAATGCTGAAGCAAGACTATGAAAATTGAAACGGGGCCACTATCGCCTTCCCCCCTTCCCGATTTCCTTTACGGCACCGCCTGGAAAGAAGACCGCACTGCGGCCCTGACGGAACTCGCGCTCCGGATGGGTTTTCGGGGTATCGACACGGCCAATCAGCGCCGGCATTACTTCGAGGCGGGAGTAGGTGAGGGGCTGGCTGCCGCCTATCGCTCGGGGGTGGCAACGCGCGCCGACGTTTTTCTGCAGACGAAGTTCACGTATCGGCCGGGTCAGGATCACCGGCTGCCTTACGATCCCGCGGCCAGTCTTTCCGATCAGGTTGCGCAGTCGATGGCTAGTTCGCTCGAGCATCTTTGGACCGACTACGTCGACAGCTACGTACTGCACGGCCCCGCTTCCGGTTACGGTTGGACGGATGCCGACAGCGAGGTCTGGGAGGCGATGATGAAGGAGCGCGATGCCGGCCGGACGCGTTTCCTCGGGCTGAGCAATGTTTCGCTGCGGCATCTTGAGCAGATGGCGGCCACATACCCGGAAATGCCCGCATTTGTTCAGAACCGTTGTTACGCCCGGCTCGGGTGGGATCGCGAGGTACGGCAGTTCTGCGGGGAACGAAAGATCAGATATCAGGGCTTCTCGCTGCTCACCGCCAATCCGGAGGTACTGCGTCATCCCCTGGTTACCGGGCTTGCTGCGCACGCTCAGGCCACCCCGGCCCAGGTTGTTTTCAGCTTCGCCAGGGCGGTCGGCATGCTGCCGCTGACTGGTACATCCGATGCCGACCATATGCGGCAAGACCTCGCCAGCGTCGGCTTGGCGCTGCCGGCGGAGGCGGTGGAGGCGATTGAGTCTCTGGCCGGCTGATGGTCGGGGATGCCGGGGAAACCTGCATCCGGTGAGGTTAAAGTGGCTGCGGAAAACTGATTTTCCGCAATAAAATGCGACCTCAGCGGCAGGGGCCTTGTTCCACCGTGTCGATGGAGACGGGCGAGGACGCCCGTCCTCCATTGAGAAATTCTAGTTCTCACGCACACAGTGGAAGCGCTGGGGCCACCCAAAATCAAATGCAGAGTCGAGTTTTTCCGGAGCCTGAAAGCTGGTCAGCGAACCTGCCAGGGCCCAACTGCCCTTCGGCTGTGTAACGTTTTACCGATCTTGATCACTATTTTGCTGCAGCGGGACAATAGGGGCGGAATTTTTGATGACTTTCAGGTTTGGGAAACGGGCTCTGGCGTGCAGATGAGGGGGCAGTGGGTTAGGTTGGAAGACTCCCCACCAGATCCTTCCCCGCTGGTGGGAGCGGCACCTTCGGCGTGACGTTCTTGGAAATGGAGCCCGACCCAGCGCAGAGAAAGCTTGATCTTGACTCTGGTTGGCGCTTGTGGTAAACCGAAGCACCACCTTGGCATAAGGTCAGGGGCATCTCCGTCATCAGCGGCCTTTTCTTTGAATTGTCTTCAACGATCAGTTTTCCGGCTGAGCGGTACCATTTGCCCGACAGAGAGCTTCTGAGGGTCGAGGAAGTCTGAAAGTCCTGGAAGGAGAACACATGGCTAGACAAAGCGCGCAGCACAAGCTGGATCGGGTGCGCCCGCCCCGGGTGCAGATCACCTATGACGTGGAGATTGGCGGCGCAATTGAAATCAAGGAACTCCCGTTTGTTGTGGGCGTCCTCGGCGACTTTACCGGCCAACCCGAGCAGCCGCTGCCCCGGCTGAAAGACCGCAAGTTCGTGGAAGTGAACCCGGACAATTTCGACACCGTGCTCGAGGGTATGAAGCCGCATTTGTCCTTTGCGGTGGAGAACAAGCTCAGTGACGATCCCAATGCTCCGCAGCTGAAGGTCGATCTGCACTTCAAGAAGATGGAAGATTTTGAGCCCGGGAACGTGGCCAAGCAGGTAAAGCCACTCAAGGAACTGCTGGCGCTGCGCACCCGGCTGGCAGACTTGCGGGGCACGCTGCAGGGCAACGACAAGCTGGAAGAATTGCTGCTCGATGCGGTGGGCAACACCGAGAAACTCGACAAGCTGAAGGGCGAAATGGGAGACAAAGAAGGAGGGTCCAATGGCTAATCGAGCGACGGCCCAGCCGACAGGAGCAGAAGTTCTCAGTACCCAGGAAAAGGGGCTGCTCGATCAGATCGTCGAGCAGGGACGATTTGGCGCCGACACCACGGCACGCGAGCGCGGCAAGAATCTGGTCAAAGAATTCGTGGCCCAGGTCCTCGAAGGCTCCATGACCGTGGCCAAGGACGCGGAGATGATGATCAACGCGCGCATTGCGCAGATCGATCATCTGCTCTCCATCCAGCTGAATGAGATCATTCACCATCCGACGTTCCAGAAGCTGGAAGGTTCCTGGCGTGGTCTGAAGCACCTAATGGATAACAGCGAAACCGGGGTAGGACTGAAGATCAAGGTCCTGAACGTGAGCAAGAAGGAGCTTTTGCGGGATATCGAGAAGGCGCCGGAATTCGATCAGAGTGCGCTCTTCAAGAAAGTGTACGAAGAAGAATACGGCGTCTTTGGCGGCGCACCCTTCGGCACGCTGATTGGAGATTACGAGTTTGGCAAGCATCCCGAGGATATGGCGCTGCTGGAAGGCATTTCCCACGTGGCGGCGCAGGCGCATGCTCCTTTTGTCAGCGCGGCTGCCGCGGACTTGCTGAACCTGGAGAGCTTTACCCAACTGGGCGCGCCCCGTGACCTGGCCAAGATTTTTGACAGCACGGAGTACGCCAAGTGGAAGTCCTTCCGGCAGAGTGAAGACTCCCGCTA
>Ga0074044_10003967_pt1 | contig 12412 bp, 10 predicted proteins | sample BogForMeECP23OM1_FD_94443 | JGI IMG/M metagenome (GOLD analysis project Ga0074044, IMG submission 94443) | Bog forest soil microbial communities from Calvert Island, British Columbia, Canada - Bog Forest MetaG ECP23OM1 | ecosystem: Environmental > Terrestrial > Soil > Wetlands ...
CGAGGCCGCACGCGCACGCGCCCCCCAGGATCGCCACCACAAAGGCCTCCACAAGCACCTGCCGCAGAATGCGCCAGCGGCTCGACCCCACGGCCACGCGAATGGCAATCTCCCGCGTGCGGTCTGCCGTACGCGCCGCGAACAGGCTGCCCAGGTTGGCGCACGCGGCCAGCAGCACGATTCCCGCCAGCCCCATCACCCCCGCCAGAAAACCGCGCACTGGCCCGCCGATAAAGTCGCCCACCAATCCGGGACGTACCAGCTTCAACGCCAATCCTTCTTCCTCCTTCGGATTCTGCCGGGCGATACGGGCGGCAATCGCGTTCAATTCCGCCTGCGCCTGTGGCACCGTGACCCCGTCCTTCATGCGCACGATGGAAAAGAGATTCCTGTAGGTCCGCGACTCCAGCCAGTCGCTCCCGTCCAGCGATGCTTGATTCGCCATCGGAACGAAAATGTCTGACAGGGCGATTTTTTCGGTTCCGTAAAAGCCTTCCGGCGTGACTCCCACGATCGTGTACGGATGCTTGTCAATGCGTACCGTCGTTCCCACGATGTTCGAGTCTCCGCCAAAATCACTCTTCCATGCGGACCAGGTAAGCACCGCGGCCTCCGAGGCTCCCGGATGATCGTCATCGGCGCGCCCCAGCAGACGCCCCAGGAACGGCTTGATACCCACCACCTCGAAGTATTGCCCGCTCACTTCCGATCCCCACACGGGCCGGGTCACTCCGTTGGCTTCCAACCCAAAATCCTGTATCTCGATTGCGGCCACGGCGGAAAACACGGAATTCCCATCGCGCACGTCGCGCATTTCAGGATACGAAACAAAGGGGCCGCCCTTCTTGGGCTGGAGCGTCATCACCCGGTCCGCGTGCGGCACATCCAGTTGTCGCAATGCCAATCCCTCGATCACGCCGAATACGATCACGTTCGCGGCAATGCCGAGCGTCAGGATAAGGACCGCCGTGAGCGCGAAGCCCGGATTTTTGCGCAGCGTCCGCAGAGCGAAGCCGAAATCCTGAACCAACTGCTCCAGCCACACGAAAGTCCACACCTCGCGCGTTTCTTCCTGTACGCGCGTCACATTCCCGAACTTCCGGATCGCCGCGTAACGCGCCTCTTCCGGCGGCATCCCCCGCGCGATGTTGTCCTGCGTCTCCGTCTCGATGTGCTCGCGGATCTCCTGCTCCAAAGCCTCCATCATGCGTTTGCGTCTGAACATGGCCTCGCCTTTCCGCCGCCTACGCCTGAGCTACTCGTATCTCAATGCGACCATGGGATCAACACGCATGGCCCGTCGCGCCGGAATGTAGCTTGCCACCAGGGCAATCAGAATAACTACTGCCGAACTGGTGGCAAATGTAATTGGGTCGCGCGGCCTGACGCCGTATAGGAGGCCCGACATCAGCCGCGTGACGCCCAGTGAAATGCAGCAGCCAACGACGATCCCGATGCCGGCGAGCCTCAGTCCCTCAGAGAGCACCAACCGCAGGACGTCCCGGCGCTCGGCGCCCAGCGCCATGCGGATGCCGATTTCATGCCGTCGCCGATTCACCAGAAACGAAATGAGGCCGTAGAGTCCGGTGGCGGCCATGAACATGCCCATCATGCCGAGCGCGCCCACGAACCCTGCGGCTGTCTGGTCCTCCCAAAATGCCTGCTGCAGCAGATAGTTTAGGGTTCGGACTCCAACCGGCACGTTTTGGTCCACATTTCCGATTTCCCGTCGAATTGCGGCCACCATCGTCCGCGGATCGCCCCGCGTCTCTACGATGAGCGTGCCCCAGTTGATGGGCGACTGCGCGAACGGAAAATACATGTAGGGCTCGGGCGCTTCGTGGATATGGATGATCTTGGCGTCTTCCGCCACGCCGATGATCTGGAAGTCTTTGCCATCCGCCACGATTTGCTGGCCCAGGGCATTCTTGCCGGGCCAGAAGCGGCGCGCCATCGTCTCACTGATCACCACGACCCGGGCGCCTGAAGGGCCGTCCGCCGCTCTGAAATCGCGGCCTTCGATGAGACGTGTGCCCAGAGTCGCAAAGTAATCGAGGCCGACCGCGTTGAACTTGATGGGCACATTCGGCTGGCCTTGCGGTAGCTCGACGCCAGGAATTGAAACACGCTGCTTGGCGCCACCTTCCGAATCGGAAAGCAGCACACGGCGCGCGAAGCTTGCGCGCCTTACGCCCGTGAGCCCGCCCACTTTTTCCGCCGCCTGCTGGAAGAATCTTAGGCTCGCCTCCGCGTTGTAGCCAGCGAGACCGGGAGAGAGATCGAAGAACACCAGGCTCTTTCGTGTGTCGAACCCCGCATTCAATCCGCGGCTGTAAACCAGGCTTCGGACCAGGAGGCCTGATGCCGTGAGCAGCACTACCGAAAGCGCAATCTCCCCCAACACCAGGACGTTGCGCATCCCAAAGCGGCGCGCCGGGCCGGGGCCGGATTGCACCGGCTTGAGAGCTGGAATGAGGTTCAAGTTTGCCGCCGGGAGGGCGGGTACCAGTCCGAAAAGAATCACCGTAAGCGCAGCAGCCACCAACGTAAAGGCAAGAACTGAACTATCCAGGCGCAGATCGAGACCAATTTCGAAGGGTGCAGGAGGCAGCAGCGCGGGCTGCAACCTAAGCAGCCAGGAGGCCAGAAGCAGCCCTAGTCCCGCTCCAACCGAGGCCAGCAGGGCGCTCTCGGTAAGCAACAGGCGCACCAGGCGTCCACGCCCAGCACCGAGCGCCAGCCTCACCGCAATCTCGCGGTGCCGCATCTCCGTCCGCGCCAGAACCAGTCCGGCCACGTTGGCGCAGCAGATGAGCAGCACCAACCCAACCGCTGTCATGAGCATGAAGGTGGGAAATAGCGCGTCGCGCAGGCGCTCGCTCTCGGACACTAACGTGAAAGTTGTCGCCTTGTTGGTAGACGGATAGGCCTCGGCCAAGCGCCGCCCGATCGTCTCAAACTCAGCCTTTGCTTCTGTGGCCGTGACGCCCGGTCGGAGCCGGCCGAGCAACTCAAAATCATGGTAGGCCCGATCCTGCAGCTCGCTTGCGGATTCCATGGAGACTGGAAGCCAAAGATCGGTGGGCACTTCGCGCTGCAGGCCGCGAAAGCGCGGGGGCGCAATACCAATCACGGTGTAGCTCTTGCCCGTGAGCAGGATTGGCTTTCCGACCAGGTTTGGATCAGCATTGAAAACGCGATGCCATAGGGCGTCGCTGATCACCACGATCAGTTCACGGGTTGGGTCCGGCGTCTCAGACAATGTCCGGCCAAGCTGCGCGTGAACACTCAACACCGTGAAATAGTTGGGCGAGACCCAGTCATCAAGGACGAATTGCGATTCTGCTCCGACGCGCAGTGTCATCTGGTGGCGCGACCATGCCACGATCCCTTCCAGTGATTGGCATTGCTCGCTGAGGTCCCGGTAGTCAGGATAAGAAAACCATTCGGTCCCGCCCTGCGGCGTCGTGGCAACAATCTTTGCCAGGCTTTCAGGCGACTTCGCCGGCCACGAGCGCAGCAAAGCCGCCTCCGCGAAAGTGAAGACCGCCGAGTTCGCGCCGATGCCGAGGGCGAGCATCAGGATTACGACAACTGCGAACCCAGGGTTCCTCGCCAACATCCGCAGGGCGAAGCCAAAATCCTGCAGCAACTGCTCCAGCCACACGAAACTCCACGCCTCGCGCGTATCTTCCTTCACCCGCGTCACGTTTCCGAACTTCCGCACCGCCGCGTAGCGCGCTTCCTCCGGCGACATGCCGCGCTCGATGTTGTCCTGCGTCTCCATCCCGATGTGCTCGCGAATGTCCTGGTCGAGATCCTCCATCATGCGTTTGCGGCGCCTCATGGTTCGCCCTCTTGTTCCGCTGGCCGCAGAATCTGCGCGATTGCTCCCGCCAGCTTGTCCCATTTGCTGGTCTCGACCGCCAGTTGCCGCCGCCCCTTGGCCGTCAACCGGTAGAACTTGGCCCGGCGATTGTTCTCCGAGGTGCCCTCTTCGACCCCGATCCATCCCCGCTTGATCAGCCGGTGGAGCGCCGGATACAGCGATCCCTGCTCGACTTGCAGCACCTCGTCGGAGTTGAACTCGATCGCCTTGGCGATGGCGTGGCCGTGCGCCGGCCCCCGGACCAGAGTGCGGAGAATCAACAGGTCCAGCGTGCCCTGCAGCAGTTCGATGCGTTCTTTCTGCTCTTTGGTAGACATTCTAGGTGAGGCTACCGCGCTTCCGGTAGAATGTCAAGGGGAGAAAGCCGCAGCGAGCCACTGGGGCAGCGCTCAAGGAGGCACCACGAAAGGATAACTCGCGGGTCGGCCGTTGTTCCACCGGTACGGGTGCCGCTAAATTCTCTCCCTCGCAAAGCACGAGGTTGCAAAAGCACGCGTGCCGCCTGCAAGCTGATCACCATGCCGGAACTGCCGGATATCGCCGCCTACTTCAGTGCACTCGAACCACGCATCGTCGGGCAGCCGGTCGAGCGAGTGCGACTGGCGTCCCCGTTTCTGCTTCGCACCGCACAGCCGCCACTTACGAGTGTGGAGGGCCGCCGGGTGAGCGAACTGAGGCGAATCGGCAAGCGAATCGCGATTGGTGTGGAAGGCGATCTCTGGCTGGTGCTGCACTTGATGATTGCCGGCCGGTTGCACTGGCGGCCGCCGAAGGCAAAGCTGGCAGGCCGCCGGAATCTGGCAGCCTTCGATTTTCCCAGCGGCACTCTCGTGCTTACCGAGGCCGGCACAAAGCACCGCGCCTCGCTGCATGTCCTCGCCGGCAAGGAGGGCTTGCGTTCCGTCGACCCGGGCGGAATCGACGTCTTTGCATGCGATCTCAGCTCATTTCGCGACGCGCTTACGGCCGAAAACCACACGCTCAAGAGAGCACTTACCGATCCGCGTCTGGTCAGCGGCATTGGCAATGCGTATTCCGATGAAATCCTGCACGCGGCACAGTTGTCGCCTGCCACGCTCACCCACAAACTGAAGCCGCCCGAGTGGGAACGGCTGTTCGCAGCCACCCGCGACACCCTCAAGGCCTGGATCGACCGGCTGCGCGCCGAGGCGGGCTCCGGCTTTCCCGAAAAAGTTACTGCGTTTCGCAAGGGAATGGCCGTGCACGGACGATATGGAGAGCCATGCCCGCGGTGTGGAGAACAGATTCAGCGCATCCGCTACGCCGACAACGAAACGAACTACTGTGCTCGATGCCAGACAGGTGGAAAACTTCTTGCGGATCGTAGCTTGTCCCGGCTGTTGGGATCAGACTGGCCGCGCACGCTCGAAGCACTCGAAGCCCTCAAACGCCGCTAAGAATGAATCCCTCGCCACAACAATCCTAGGTTTGTCTCCACTCGGAAATCGCACGGCTATCCTCGACCAACCTATGCGTCGCCATTCCGCGCACTGTCAACTTTTGACTTTCGGCTGACAACCATAACCTGCTAACTTTCCCTCATGCCGTCCCGTTCCTCCTCACCAGTCACCAGCGCGCCCTCCGAAGCGGTTTCATCGCGCAGGGGGGGCACCATCCGGTTCGGCACCGACGGCTGGCGCGGCATCATCGCCGACGACTTCACCCATGACAATGTCCGCAAAGTAGCCTACGCCATCGCTCGCTACGTGGTTCGCGCGGAGAACCCCGAGCGCGGCGTGCTCGTGGGCTACGACAACCGCTTCGCCTCGGAGCGCTTCGCGCGCACCGCCGCGGAAAGCCTCACCCTCGCGGGCATCCCTGTTTGGCTCGCGGAGCAATCCTGCCCCACGCCCGCCATCTCGCTGCTCGTCCGCCAGCGCGGAGCCGCAGGCGGCATCGTCATCAGCGCCAGCCACAATCCCGCCAAATGGAACGGCGTGAAGTACAAGGCCAGCTACGGCAGCTCCGCGCTTCCCTCCATCGTCTCGGAAATCGAGCAGGAACTGGCCGTCGTGTTGCGCGACGGCGTACCCGCGCTCCCACCCCGCCCCGCGCTCATCCACTCTCTCGACGTGCGCGCGCCCTATCTCGAAACCCTCGACAAGCTGGTGGACTGGGACCGGCTGAAAGCCGCAAAGCTCCGCTTCCTCATTGACCCAATGCACGGCTCCGGCGCCGGCCTGCTGAAGTCCCTCTTCGATCGCCACGGGATTGCCTGCACCGAGATCCGCGGCTGGCGCGATCCCCTGTTCGGAGGCGCGCATCCCGAGCCCATCGAGCCCCATATCGAGCCCATGCGCGCGGCCATGCTCGCCGAGCCCTTCGACGCCGGCTTCGCCATGGACGGCGACGCCGACCGCATCGGGGCAATGGACCGCGACGGCACATTCGTCACCCCTCACCAGATATTTTCGATTCTCCTTTGGCATCTCGCCGGCACCCGCCACATCCCCGGCGATGTCGCGAAGACATTTTCCGTCACCAAGCTCGTGGACAAGATCGCCGCCAAATTCGGCCGAACGCTGCACGAGGTCCCCGTCGGCTTCAAGTACATCTGCGAGTTGATGCTCGAACGCGACATCCTGCTGGGAGGCGAAGAAAGCGGTGGCATCGGCACCAAGCTCCACCTCCCGGAGCGCGACGCCACCGTCTGCGCGCTGCTGCTCGCGGAAGTGCTCGCCTGGCACCGCAAATCGCTGGGAGTGATCCTCGGCGACCTGCACGCCGAATTCGGCGAGCACCACTACGGCCGCGTGGACCTGGAGCTGCGCCCGGGCCAGAAGGAAAAAGCTCTCGAGTATTTCGGCAATCCAAAGCTCGCCCGTCACCTCGACCACCCCATTGTGAAACGCGAAGACATGGACGGCGTGAAACTGTACCTCGGCGACGCCGGCTGGCTCATGGTCCGCGGCTCCGGCACAGAGCCCATGCTCCGCCTCTACGCCGAGTCCAGTTCCGCTGCCACAACTGGCTCGATTTTGGATCGCACTGCCGCTCTCGTGCGCGCCCTGTAGAGCAGGTATTCCAATCGAAAATTCCGAGGCGAGCGGAACTCCTTTCCCGAAGCGCCTGCCAATCCACTCACCTGCCAATCCGTCTCTCCGCCCGCGCTCAAAAATCCGCAGAATCGTGCCGCACGCAGGCCATCTCACGTATACTCGCCTTTGCGCGCTGCGGCTCTCTCCTCTTCCCCACTCGCTGGCGCGTAGAAACGGTGCTCGCGGTGAAGAGACGCTTCTATACACTGGACGTATTTACCAGCCGGCAATTTGCCGGCAATCCTCTGGCTGTCGTCACCGACGGCGACGGCATATCCACCGAGCGCATGCAAGCCATCGCCCGCGAAATGAATCTCTCGGAAACCGTCTTCGTCCAGCGCCCCTCGCACAACCGCGCCCTGGCTCGCCTGCGCATCTTCACCACGACTCAGGAACTACCTCTCGCCGGCCATCCCGTCATCGGCACCTGGTTCCTGCTGGCCACGCTCGGCGTCGTCCCGCTCAATGAAGGTACGGTGCGCATCACCCAGGAAGTGGGCGCAGGTCTGCTTCCCGTTGACGTCGAGTTCGAGAACGGGCGCCCCTCGCGCGTCACCATGGTGCAGAAGCCCGCGCGCTTTTTCCCCGCACGCGTACCCGCAAAAGCCCTGATGGAGGCGCTGGGCCTGCGCGCGGGTGATCTGCATCCCAAGCTTCCGCTCGAATACGCTTCCACGGGAATCTTCAACCTCATGGTGCCGCTGCGCAGCCGCACTGCTCTGAAGCGCATTCGCCTGGACATTCACGCCCTCGCCCATTTGATCGCCGAGCACGGCACGCTCGCCTACTGCTTTGCCGCCGGGCGGCGGGGCGAAGTCTTTGCCCGCGGCATGGTTCCCTGGGCGCTCTATGAAGACCCGGCCACAGGCTCTGCCGCCGGCTCGCTGGCCGCCTATCTCGTGCAGCACGGCAAACTCGCGCTCGGGGAAAATCTCCAGATCCATCAGGGCATCGAGATGGGACGCCCGAGCGAAATCAGCGTTCAGGTCGAGCAGGCCGGATCGAAGCTCGTGCCGCGCGTCAGCGGAACTGCCGTCCTCGTCATGGAAGGCCACATCGAAGTCTAGGCGGGAAACGCAACTCGACATTCAAAAATCGAACCCCGCCAGAACTCAGTCTTCTCCCTCCCGATTTTCGATTTTCGGATTTCGAATTTCGGTCTTCTTTGAAATCGCATCCAGCACCCCATTCACAAACGCAGGCGCCGCGTCATCAGAAAACTTCTTCGCCAGCTCCACGGCTTCATCCATCACCACGCGCGGCGGGGCGGTGGCATACCGCAGCTCAAAGGTGGCCAGCCTCAGAATATTCCTGTCGATTGCGCTCATGCGGTCGAGGCGCCAGTTCGTGGCGTGAAGTTCGATCAGCGCGTCGATTTCCGCTGCCGCACCCACCGCGCCCGTAAAGAGCCGGTGCGCGAATTCCCGCGTGCGTTGCGCAGCCCGCGCCTCGCGCCAGAACGCCTCTTCCACTTTCTCCGGCATCTCCCCGCGGAGTTCCCATTGGTAGAGAAGCTGGAGGGCCAGCTCGCGCGCCTTGCGACGCAGCGTCATCGCGCGCTTCGTGGCCGGCGCGGCGCGGCGGAGGAGCGCTTCCGGCCGGAGCCGGCGACGGGAGGAGCTGTCGGCGAGGCTGCGGCGACGGGCGCGAGCTTCCGCACCAGGCTGGCCATCTCGATGGAAGCGAGCGCCGCCTCGGCGCCTTTGTTCCCGCCCTTCAGCCCGGCGCGGTCAATGGCCTGCTCCAGCGTGTCGCAGGTGAGCACGCAGAACGCCATGGGCACGCCCGTGTCCATTTGCGCCAGCATGACGCCGCGCGCGCTCTCCGAACAAACGTAATCGTAATGCGAGGTCTCACCGCGCAGGATGCAGCCGATGCACAGGATGGCCTGGACGCGGCCCGTCCCCGCGAGCCGCTTCGCGGCCACCGGAATTTCAAATGACCCCGGCACGCGCACGATTTCCAGGTCGGAATCCGCCGCGCCAGCCGCGCGAAGGGTATCGAGCGCGGCGCCGAGCAGCCGCTCGGTGATAAAGCTGTTGAAGCGCGAAACCACCAGGCCGAATCGCAGCCCCTCGGCGCGAAGGCCACCCCGCATCTCGTTGCGCTCTGATGACATCGACATTCAATCCGCGCGGGGAATCAATTTTCTCCGCGTCTCGAGCCCGGCAATCCCTCAGGCGTCCGCCCTCCGCAGCACCAGCGCAGATTCCTCCCGCGCCCGCCCCTCGAAATGCCGCCGCGCCAGCCGTCCCAGCGCGCGCGTGGTGGCGTAATTCCAGGCCGCCCCGATTCCCACCGACGCCATGGGCACAGCATATTTCAACAGTGACCGGCTCGCGAGCTTCGCGCCCACGCGCTCCCCAACGAGTTTCCACGGCGCCAGCATTTCGCGCCTCATGCGCCTCTCCACCATCCGCCGCGTAGCCCGCGCGCCGATTTTCATTCCCAGGCGCCCCGCGCGCTCCGCCAGCGACCCGCCCAGCGCGAACGTAAAGATCGTAAGCACGTCTTCGGGGTCCTCGGGATCGAGTTCCACGCCATACAGCCTCGCCAGGCCGGCCACCATCTGGAGCTGGAACCGCACCAGCAGCACCAGTTCGGCGCCCGCCGCCGCAAGACCCAGAAGAACGTTTCCCGGGAGCCCGATGCCCCCTTCGCCCGCGGTGAACAAACCCGCCAGCTCGTCCGCGGAAATCGCCGCTCCCGTCACGCTGCCCAGCAGCATCGCGTTCTTCGCCGCAACTCGGATCAGCCGCTCGGCGATAAAGCCCGCGTCCTTTCCGGGGTATTTCTCTTGCAGGTATTCGGGGGTGGCGCGCTCGTAGTAGCTGCGAAAGGTCGAGCGCGCAAAATCATAAAACCAGGAGCCGCTCTTCAATCCCGCCCAGCCGCCCAGGCCCGTGAGCGCACCTTTGGCCCATTCCCAATCGGTGCGCAGGGAGCTCGCGTCCTCGCGAGCGCCTTCTCGTTCCGTTTGCCGCGGCATGCGACCATGTTCGCCGGGTGCTCTCCGAAATGCAATCCCAGCTTCCCTCCGCGCGCCCATCCTTGTCACCCCTTGCTTCTTTCTGGGTCCGTTTCCGGGCTTTCATTCCCGGGTTTCCCGAAATTCGTTTCTTGAATTTTGGCTCTTGCGTCGCCTACTTGCCCTTGAATTCTGCCGGACGTTTCTCCAGAAACGCCCGCGTGCCTTCGCGCATGTCTTCGGTCGAAGCGCAAAGCCCGAACAGGGTCGCCTCGAGATACAGCCCCTCTTCCTGCGGCATTTCCATCCCGCGCTCGATGGCTTCCATGGAGTAGCGCACCGCGAGCGGCGCCTGCGCGATGATTTTCCTCGCCAGGGCCTCGCATGTGGAGAGCAGTTCGCCGGGCTCGGTGACGCGGTTCACCAGGCCGATGCGCAGCGCCTCCTCCGCCGAAATCATTTCGCCGGTCAAAATCATCTCGTGCGCCAATCCCTTGCCCACCAGGCGCGTCAGGCGCTGCGAGCCGCCGTAGCCGGGCATAATGCCGAGTTTCACTTCCGGCTGGCCGATCTTGGCCGTCTTGCTGGCCACTCGCAGCGAACAGGCCAGTGCCATTTCACAGCCTCCGCCGAGGCAGAAGCCGTTGATCGCAGCGATCGAAGGCTTGCCCATGGTCTCGAACTGCCGGACAACGCCCTGGCCGAAAAGCGATGTTTGCTGGCCGGTCACGGGGTTCATCTTCGCCAGCTCGTTGATGTCCGCGCCGGCAACGAATGCTTTCTCCCCCGCGCCGGTCAGGATCACGACGCGCACAGCGTCGTCCTCGCCCGCCGCGCGCAGGGCCTGGCCGAGTTCCGCCATCGTGGCGTGGTTCAGCGCGTTCAGCACCTTCGGACGGTTGAAGGTGATCCAGGCAATCTTCTCGCGCACTTCATACAGCAGGTTCTCGTAGGCCATTCAGGTCTCCCGGCGCCAAATGCCAGATTTCATCCTGTCCTGCAATTCCCAGTTCGCATGCGCAACACCGCAGCCCGGCCCGCTTTTCGTCTTTCGTTCTTCGATTGCCGCTCTTTCTCATCCCAGCTTCATCGGCCGCGGATTCTTTGGGTCCGAGTAATCATAGAATCCCCGCCCGGCTTTCCGGCCGTTCCATCCGGCCATCACCATGCGCTTCAGCAGAGGCGGCGACGCAAAACGTTTCTCGCGGAATTCGTTGAACATGATTTCCGCGATGTAATGCGTGGTGTCCAGCCCCACGAAATCGAGCAGCGTCAGCGGGCCCATGGGGTGCCCGCAGCCCAGCTTCATGGAATTGTCGATGTCCTCGATGGAAGCCACTCCCTCCTCGAGCGCGCGCACCGCGTCGAGCAGGTAGGGCACCAGCAGCCGGTTGACGATGAATCCGGTGCGGTCCGACGTGCGCACCGGAGTTTTTCCCAGCCGCAGGGCAAACGCGTGGGCCTCGTCGTACGCCGCAGGATCGGTGGCGATGGTGCGGATCACCTCCACCAACTTCATCACCGGCACGGGATTGAAGAAATGCATCCCCACGAAGTTCCGGGGCCGCGAGGTCGCGAAGGCCATCTCCGTGATCGAAAGTGAGGACGTGTTGCTGGCAAAAATCACGTGCTTCGGGCACAACGGCTCGAGCGCCGACCAGAATTCCCGCTTGGCCGCCAACTGCTCGATGATGGCCTCGATCACGATGTCGGCGCCGGCGAGATCCTCGATCTTCGTGGTGCCCTTCAAGCGGCCGCGCGCGGCGTCGCGGTCGGCGGCGGTCAGCGAACCCTTCTCCACCAGCCGGTCCAGGTTCTTCTCGATGCTCTTCAGTCCCTTTTCCAAGAGCGCCTCGTTCACCTCGCGCACCACCGTCGGGAATCCGGACTGCGCGCACACCTGAGCGATGCCCGAGCCCATCAGGCCGCAGCCTGCCACCGCCACCTTTTCAATTGCCATCGGTTCTTCTCCTGAAGGATTGCGGCGCGAGTAGCACAGGCTTTCAGCCTGTGAGCGCGTTCCCCCGGCGCGCCTCCCGCCCGAGGGGCGGGGCGCCGGCCGCCCGGCTACGGGCACTCGACGACGGCGTTCCCTTCTCCCTTGCGCACGTCTTCCAGCGCAAAATCCACGCGGTTGATGAGGTGCGTGACGATGTCCTCATTGTCGTACTGCGCCTGCACCGCGGCCTCCGCCACTACCGCGCTCAACGTCACTCCCGCGCCATTCCACGGTGCCTTCACCGTCCCTCCGAGCTTCCGCAACTTATCCGCCAGCGAGATCGCGTTGGTGCCGTTCGTGTCCGGCATCACCAGCGCCACGGCCCATCCCACGTATTTCACGGCGATGTCCGTCTGGCGCACGCCGGAGAGCAGGGCGCGCGACAGGTTTTCGATATACCCTTCCACCTTGTCCTCGCCGAACTGCCGCGCCAGGTCGCGCGCCTTGTCCACCTGAAGGATGAGCAGCGAGAACGGCGTGGACTGCTGCTTGGCGCG
>Ga0074044_10003968_pt1 | contig 12409 bp, 4 predicted proteins | sample BogForMeECP23OM1_FD_94443 | JGI IMG/M metagenome (GOLD analysis project Ga0074044, IMG submission 94443) | Bog forest soil microbial communities from Calvert Island, British Columbia, Canada - Bog Forest MetaG ECP23OM1 | ecosystem: Environmental > Terrestrial > Soil > Wetlands ...
CGTATGTCTTCCAGGATGGCGTCCAGCCCCAGTGCGAGGGATGGGTCGTCAGCCAGAACGGCAACGCGATCGACTCCATCGCTGCCCTCGCCCATACCGCCCCCTCCTGCACCGGCTCGGTGGGCCGAACCTGCACCATCGACGCCATCGATTACAACAACTGCATCACCGACCCGTACTGCAAAGCCTGGCCGTCCGGCCGCGGGCCGAATTCTGGACCCGGTAGCCTCGGCGTCATCACGGACGTGAGCCACATCCTGCTCGCCGGGTGCGACCTCGCGGGGGCGACGGGCGGGACGTGGGACGGTCCGTCCTGGTTCACGTGTCCCAACGGGCAGTCCGGCAACCTCCAGTACGTCCCCCACGGTCTCGGCAACCAACCCAACACCGCCAACCCGGGACTCCTCCAGGCGCTTCGGGAGATCGGTTTCGGTCCGGTGAGCACGAGTGAGATCGCCAAAGGCACGGGACAGCCCGTCTTCACCTTCGTTCCGTTCGGCAACATCGCCCTCGCCCCGGACGGACAGCTCAACGCCTCCGCGAGCTGCATCCGGGACGGAGTTCCGTTCCCGACCTGCCAGAAGACCCCGAGCCTCCTCGTCCACAACGGGGTCACCTACCTGGCGTGGAACTGGTCCACCAACGCGTCCAGCAACTCGATCTTCGTGGGCGACAGCTGGAGCGCGTCGTTCAACGTCATCGCGACGGGAAAACCGTACACGGTCGTCCCCGTGGACGCGTGCACGACCGACGACTGCAAGGCCGCGGGCAGCGGAGCGCTCTCCGGCCTGTTCACCTGGGCGGACTACCTGACGGACAACAACGCGACCGTCGCCGTCCAATCGTTCCCGCTCTCCTCGATTAGTGTCGACACCTCGATCGCCCTCGTGACGGTCCCGCCGCCGCCGCCGCCACCGCCGCCCCCACCCCCGCCGCCTCCCGCCGCGATCCTCTCGCCGACGCCGGTGCCGCAGCAGGTCGGGGTCGGCCAGTCGGTGGCGGTGTCGAACGTGTCGTTGCAGGGGGTTGCGGTCGGAGCGATCGCGGCCGGCGCGACGCAGGTCGGGATGCGGAACAAGCCGATCCGGGTCGCGGTGATGTCGGCGAAGATGAAGGCGCAAGTGGCCGCCGATATGGCGCACAAGAGTACGGCGTTCGGACGCTGGGGTTGATCCACCTGACATCGCAGTGTTGTGCACGTGTCGCTTCGACGCAACGCCGGTCCGGCCTCGGGCCTGCTCTCGGTCTGGTCGCGTTGCTCGCCGTCGTTCTCGTGAGTTCGCTTCCCTCCGCGGCGGCCGTACCTCCGTCGCTCGGCGGGGCCCACGCGGCTGTGGCACCGAGCGTGTTCAACCCCAACTGTGCTCCCATCATCCCGGGCGTGTGCGTGGCCGTGCTCAATCCCACGGAACCGGACATCGTGCCCCTCGATGGCAGCTTCACCTCGAGCGTCGAACCCAATGCGTCCACGAGCCTGCCGCTCATGGTCAAGGCCGAGTTCCCGCTCAACCAGAGCGCCGGAGCGAGCCCCCGCAGCGGCCCCGATTCCGCGATCATCCTCAACGTGACCGGAAACCTCTGGGACGGCACTCCGTACTACTCCCTCGCCGACGGTTCGGTCTACCACTCCGCCACCGCCCAATGGTGGGACGGACCGGAGAAGAACTCGAACACGACCTACCCCTGGTGGTACCTCGTCAACATCTCGGCCCTCAACTCGGCCGGCCGGCCCGAATTCTTCCCCGGCATGTCGATCAGCTGGTCGATCGAGATCACCTTCAACGTCTCGGACAACTTCATCCACGAAGGAAGTCCGGAGTCGATCCCCGCCGGCCCCCTCTTCCATTACACCTACGCCGGCGCGTGGCCCGAGTCCCCCTATGCGGGAGCGGCCCAGTTCGACGGCGCCGCCGCCTACAACGAGGACCTGACCACGACCCTCATCCCGTCCGAGCCGAATTGGAACGACTCCGTGACGGCGACCATCAGCCTCACCACCGCCGATCTCGTACAAGGGGCCCTCATCGGAGAGGCGTACCTCGACCTCACGGAGAGCGCGGCGAACGGCACGCCGCTCCTCACGCACACCTTCGTCGACTCCAACCCGAACGGCTCCGGGACCGGGTTCAGCCGGCTCCAGTTCCTCGTCCCCGCCGTCTACGCTCAGCAGGCCAACGCGAGCGTCCGGTACACGATCTACGCCTCCGATGCCGCGGGGGATTGGATCGATTCGGGCGCCCGGACGTATGAGGTCGGTGGGAACGGCTCGTTCTCCGTCGGTCAGTTCGGCGACGACCTCGAACTCACTTCGAGTCCCGTCCTGAACTCCTCCACGCCACCGATCGCGCCCAACACCGCCGTCTTTCTCCAGCTCCACAGCGCGAACCAGCACACGGCGATCGCCTCCGCGACCGTGTTCTACACGGTCGACCTCCCGGTCCTGAAGGAAGTGGTGTCGTTCTCGTCCGGTTTCAGTCGCGTGAATTCGACCTCGTTCGTGGGCGAGATCCCGGCCCTACCCGTGGGCTCGGGGGTGAACTTCACGGTGGAAGCCTGGGACTTCTCCTCGCTGGGCGAGACCTCGGCCAACTACAACTACTCCGTCGAAGCCCTCGCATCCGCGCTCCCGTCGCTCGCCGAGAACGGGAGCTTCTTCTACGTAGCCGTCCACGATGCGGGCCGGAACGCGTGGGTGAGCGGGGCGACTGTGACCATCTCGGGCCCGGGCGGGTACTTCCGGACCTCGTCCCAGACGTTCGCGGGACTGGCCTACCCCAACGCGAGCGCGGGCCCCTACTATCCGATCGCCGTCCCCGCCAACCAGACCTACCTCGTCAGCGTCTCCGGCGTCCCCTCTCCCGTGGCGGCCCAGATCGCGGCCTCCCACACGATGGGGGCCCACCGGATCCTGCTGGTCGGCGGAAACTACTCCGTCTACCAGGAAGGGAATCTGATCGTGTTCTGGTTGAACGCGACCTCGGTGACCCCGACGAACGCGGTCCCCGACACGACGCCGGTCCTGGTGGGGAGCGCGATCGGCCTCGTCGCGGCCGCGGCGGTCATCATTCCGGTCTACGGTTGGTGGGTCCAGATCCAGAAGCGCCGGGAAGAGGAAACGAAGCGGGTGACCCTATGAGTCGCCTCCCGATCCTCGGCCTCCTCTTCATTCTCGTGATGGCGACCATCCTGGTCCCGCTCACGACGGGGAGCCTTGCCCCGGCTGCTCCGACCGCCGCCCCTGCGGTGTCCGCGATCGTCCCATCCGCGGCACCGAGCGACGCCCCCACCTCCCACGCGGCCCAGAAGTGCCCCACGCCCCAACTTCTTCCCGACTGGTCGGGTCCGTCGTTCTTCAACGACGTGCTGGTCTCCTTCAATGTCCCGGGCTATGCGAACCTTTCCGCCGGCGACTTCCAGACCGTCCCGTGCACCAACTTCCTCCCGACCTACCTGCCCGGGTTCTGGATGAACATCTCGACCGACGTCCCCCTCGTCCAGGGCATCGTGAACATCTGGGGGACGCTCTGGCCGACACCGAATTTGCCGCTGGCCGACCTCCCCGGATACCCCTACGACTCGGCCAACGTCACCCAAAAACCGATGCTCATTTCGCCCGGCACGCCCGACGAGGCGTCGTTCTACTTCAACACCTACCGGTTCTTCTACCCCGGGTCCACGGTCTACTTCAACGTCACCCTCAAAACGTCGGTCGGGAGCCCCGACTCGATCAGTTCGGCCACCGCCCTCAGTCAGATCGTGCCGGCGGGGACGGACCTCAATGCGACCTGGGCGTTCTCCCTCAACCCGCCGTGGTGGTCGCACACTTCGTTCGCGAGCAATATCCTGGTCTCGACCAGTCCCTCGGTCATCGGCGGTGCGATCTATGAGCCGAACGAGAACCAGTCCTTGAACGTCGAGATCCAAAGCCTGGGCCCGACGGGCGGCGTGGGGGCGCCCATCCCGATGGCGGAGCTCACGCTCAACATCATGCGCGACGGTGGGTTCGACGGGACGTACGGGATCCCGTTCGGCGCGACGAACCATTCCTTCCAGAATCTCAGTGCTACGATCGGCCCGTATCCGGGGGCGGAGATCGAGTTCAACCTATCGGCCTGGCTCCCGTGGGAGAGCGGGGCGATCGACGGGATTTCGAGCCCCCACTACTGGTTCAATTGGTCGGCGCAGGGCGGTTGGCCGTCGCCGGCGCTCGGGCTGGGCGCCAACGCCGTGATCACGGTCACGCCGACCGTGGGGGCGGGCACCACTACCAAGTTGCCTTCCGACACCCCCGTGAACGTCTCGGTGATCGAACCGACCGCCAACGTCACCATCTCCTCCTCCATCCTTCGGTTCCACTATTCCGACGCGCAGGGTTCGCTCTCGGGGATCTTCCCGATGCATCTGGTGGGGCAGCGCGCGAGCTACGCGACCCTCCCGGGCCTGCCGGCCGGAGGCCATCTCACCTTCTCCATCCTCGCGAAGGACGTCTTCGACAACCCGCTCGCGTCGGGGAACTACTCGTACGTGGAGAACGGAACCTCCGCGGCCAACCTGACCCCGTTCTCCTCATTCTTCTACGTCGAGGGGATCAACGCGTCCACGGACACCCTCCTCAGCGGTGCGTCCTACACCGTCTCCAACTCGAGCTGGTCCCAATCCGCCGTGACCACCCCGTTCGGCTTCGGGGTCCTCATCATCCCCAACGGGGCGGGGACCCTGCAGCTGCCCTACGGTCGGTACACCGTCTCGATGACCGCGCTCGGCCACGCCCAGTCGACCCAGGTGACGCTCAACTCCCCCACTCCGTTCACGGTTCGATTCTGGTTCGCCAACGGCCCGGTCGGCGCGACCTCGGACCTCCCCCTCTCCTCGCTCACGGTCGGGCTGGTCGCAGGTACCGCGGCCCTCGCGCTCGCGGTCGTCCCGCTCTACCGTTGGTTCGAGGAACGCCAGAAGAAGGCCGAAGCGGAACGCACACGCGTGACATTGTAGGAACGATCGAGGAACGCTCATGATGGCAGAAAACACTCCAGTGACCCCGGGAGCCCCCGCCGACGAACCGATCCCGACCGCCCCTCCGGCGGCGGGCCCACCCGCTCCGGCGGCGACCCCCGCGGTCCGTCCGGCGGCCGCTCCCGCGCGGCCGGCCGGGGCTCGTCCTCCGGCGGCCCGCCCGGCGGGACCCCCCCGGCGACCGGCGGCGAAGCCCGCGGCGGCGGCTCACCGGAACCGGACGTTCCTCTCGCTGATCGTGATCGGCCTCGTCCTGGTTGGGATCGGAGGCGGTCTCGCCGTGACGTGGTATCCGTATGTCGTCCATTCGACCGACGCGGCGACGTTCCTCACGCAGGCGGACGCCACGCTGACGACCAACCAAGGCGTCGACTACGTCTACTTCGCGAGCTCCTACTACCATGCCGGGCAAACGGTCGTCATCCAGGACACGGTCAAGTCCGCGTCCTTCAACGCGACCGCCGATACCACGACGCTCACGTTCACCTCGATCGCGAACAACGCGAACCTCGCCCCGGTCCTGGGACCGCTCTCGGCCGACCTGTTCGGCACCCTCCAGGGCACGGTCAGCTGGATCGGCTCGAACACTCCGGTCGTCCTCACGTTCACGGTCGTCCAGGTGCAGCTCCCCGGAGGGCCCTCCGGTAGCGGCCACTACCTGACCCTCGACGCGTCCGCCGATGCGAGCTACCGCGCGCTCACGCAGGGGCTCTCGGGCCCCGCCGCGGTGGCGATCCTTCCGCAGTACGTCCAGGGGTACCCGGCCCTCCAGTACGACGGCCTGTTCTACTTCCTCATCGGTCTCGGAGTCGCGGTCATCGCCCTCGGCTACCTCTACTCCGCCCGGATCGAGGCGTTCCTCGTTCGGCAGACGAAGGACCCGACCGCGCTCCCCGTCCTGTTCATGGGGTTCCTCGGGGTGCTCGGAGGATCGTTCGTCCCGTTCTATCCGTGGCCGTTCGTCCTGCTCATCGCCGTCATCGTGATGTTCGTGGCGTGGAAGTATCCCCAGCTCGCGCTCCTGGTCCTCGTTCTCTTCGTCACTCCCGCCGTCGCCTACCAGTCGGGGGCGCTCGGGTTGGTCTTCCTGTTCGCGACCATTCCGATCCTGTTCGCCTCGCTGATCGATTGGCGGTTCGGGGCCGGGGTCTTCCTGACCCTCCTCCTCGCGCCGTTCGGACTCTCCTTCATCGGACCCGTGTTCTTCGCGCTCGTCTTCTCGCTCTACCTCGGACTCGCGGTCGCGGTCGCGGGCGGGGTCCTGGTGAGCCTGTTCGTCACGCTCGGGAACTTCCCGGTGTTCGGCTACCTGACCGGACCCGGCGGGAACGGCACCGTCAGCCTGGTCTCGGGCCATTCCGCCCCGCTCCTGCCCACCCTGTCGCTGCCGTTCTTCACCGCGAACGCCATCGGAACGGCGTACCTTTCGGTACTGAACCCGAACCTCTCGCAACTCGCGAACGGGGGCGCCGGTCTCGGGGCCCTGCCCATCCCGCTCGCCGAGATCGGGGTCTGGTGCTTTGCGATCTATCTCATCGTGTCCATCACGAAGGACCGATCCCACCTGACGACCGATAAGGTGCTCACGTACGGGACGACCTCCGGAGCGCTGGTCGCCGCCGGAACCGCCGGCGGCCTGATCGCGTTCGGCTACCTCGGCATCGACTCGGTGCTCGTGGTCCTGATCGTCCCGGCGATGCTCGCCGCGATCCTCTCCGCGCTCATCCTGCGCGACGCCTTCGAGGCCTACTTCACGTCCCGGCTCGGCGGCACCACGGTCGGAACCCGCGTCGCCGAGATGAAGGGCATCGGCAAGGTCACCTTCGAGATGGTCGGCGGCCTCCACGACGTCAAGGCGGACATCAAGGAGTCGATGATCGTGCCGCTGCTGCGGCGCGACGTCACGACTCGGTTCAAGCTCGACCCTCCCAAGGGGATCCTGCTCTTCGGCCCGCCCGGCTGCGGCAAGACGATGCTCATGAAGGCCCTCGCGACCGAGCTCGGCGTCGAGATGATCTCGATCAAGTGCTCGGACGTGATGTCGAAGTGGTACGGAGAGAGCGAAGGGAAGATCGCCGAGCTCCTGCGCACCGCGCGCGAGCGGGCGCCCTGCATCCTCTTCATGGATGAGATCGACGCGATCGCCAAACGCCGCGACATGTACAGCGCGGACGACGTCACGCCCCGGCTCCTCTCGATCCTCCTCTCCGAGATGGACGGGATCGACAAGTCGGCGGGGGTCATCGTCGTGGGCTCGACCAACAAGCCCGACCTCATCGACCAGGCGATGCTCCGGCCCGGCCGCCTCGACAAGATCATCTACGTTCCGCCCCCCGACTTCCAGGAACGGACGGAGATCCTCCACGTGCACCTCGTCGGCCGTCCCGTCAAGGGCGACATCGACCTCCAGGAGATCGCCCGGAAGACCGAGCGGTTCTCCGGGGCCGACCTCGCGAACCTGGTGCGCGAGGCGACGACCGTCGCCGTGCGCCGCCAGATGACGAGCGGCGCCCGCGCCGCCATCTCGATGGACGATTTCCGGGCCGTGACGCCCCGGATGAAGCCGTCCATCTCGCTCCGCATGATCGCGGACTACGAGACGATGAAGCTCGACTACGAGCGCAAGATGCACCAGACCCAGCGCACGGAGCGGAAGATCGTGGTCCGTTGGGACGACGTCGGAGGCCTCGAGGACATCAAGGCCGCCATCCGCGAGTACGTCGAGCTGCCGCTCACGCGCCCCGAGCTCATGGAGAGCTACCGCATCAAGACCGGTCGGGGGATCCTCCTGTTCGGTCCGCCGGGATGCGGGAAGACGCACCTCATGCGGGCGGCGTCCAACGAGCTGGACGTCCCGATGCAGATCGTCAACGGGCCCGAGCTCGTGAGCGCCCTCGCCGGCCAGAGCGAGGCGGCCATTCGGGAGGTCCTCTACCGGGCGCGCGAGAACGCGCCGTCGATCATCTTCTTCGACGAGATCGACGCGCTCGCCTCCAAGGACTCGATGCGGACGCCCGAGGTCTCCCGTGCGGTGAGCCAGTTCCTGACGGAGATGGACGGTCTGCGCCCGAAGGACAAGGTCATCATCATCGCGACCACCAATCGGCCGCAGACGCTCGACCCCGCCCTCCTCCGGCCGGGCCGGTTCGACAAGATCTTCTACGTGCCGCCGCCGGACCTGACGGCCCGGCGCGATATCTTCCGGATCCACATGAAGGGGGCTCCGGTCGAAGGACCGATCGATTTCGACCTCCTGGCCGAGCGGAGCGGGGGATTCTCGGGCGCCGACATCGCGAGCCTGGTGGACGAGGCGAAGCTGATCGCGCTCCGCTCCCAGCTCCACATCGAGTCGCCGGACATGGTCCATGCCGCGCCCGGTTCTGCGGCCGCCGTCCTCCAAGCGGTGGACGTGAAGGGCGTCCGGATGCAGGACCTCCTCGAGGCGCTCGGTCGCGCCAAGAGCTCGATCACCGCGGAGACGCTCACGTGGGCCCAGGAGTTCATCCGCACCTACGGTACGCGCGGGTAGGACGATGGATGCCGACGGGGAGACGCCGGTCATGGCCGAGGACCGGCCGCCGAGCGGGGGGCCCTCCCGGGTCCCTCCCTCGACCTGGGTCGGCGTCGCGGTGATCGGCGTCGTCCTCCTCGGCCTTGGAGTCTGGCTTCCCGCGTGGCGGGGGGTCCCCGATGGCTCGGGCGGGCTCAACCTGGTCTCCGCGGCGGGGGGGGCCGTCCTGTTCATCGTCGGCATCACGCTCGCGTGGCGCGGCCGCGCCGCCCAGCCCACGACCCCGATCGACCAGATGGCCGGGGTCGAGGTCTTCCGACCGCCCCCGACCAGCCGGGTCCGGGTGGTCGAACCGATCGCCGACGAGGACGACCGGTAGGGAGGCATCGATGATCGGATGGCGGGGGACGGTGGGGGTGGCGCTCGTCGTCGCGCTCGCGTTCCTCGGGACGATTCCGTCCGTCGCCGCGCTGCCGACCGCTGCGAGCTCCGCCCCGCTTCCCTCGGTCTCCGCCGCCCCACCTCCCTCCCTCCCGGTCGTTCCGAGAGCGGCTCCGCCCCCTCCGCTCCTCTGCCCGTTGGGATACCCCGGCTTCGATCAACTCCCGGGGAACGTCTGGCCGCTCGACCCCAACCCCAACCTCCAGGGTCCGTGCCCCCTCGTCGCGGTGGACGAGATCCATGGGTCGTTCGCCTCCGGCTCGAACGGGTCCGCCGAGCACTGGTCGATCCCCTGGACGCTCCCGGCACAGGGGAGTGCCGGACAGCAGTTCGTGGAGGAGGGCCTCTACCTCGGGATGGTCGTCTCCGGGGACCCGAACTCGACCGACAACCAGTCCTACCTCGAGGTCCTCGCGACGCCTTCGACCAACGCCCTCGACGACCTCGTCTGGGGGATCAACCTCACGGTCCTCTCGTTCGTGAACTCCTCCCACTTCATGCATGGGCTCTGCCCCGCCGATACCGAGAACCTCTCCTGGAACCAGTCCTACTTCTGCGAGCTCGACGACTTCGCGCAGGACCAGGCACTCCCCCTCTACTCGGGTCTCGCCGCGGGCCAGCCGCTCGAGGTCATCTTCAACGGCACGAAGGGAGCGGCCGGCGGAATGCAGGTCTCCCTCAGCGGCAACGGCCTCACCGCCACGAACGTGACCCTGAACGCCGCCACCACCGGGACGTACGGGTTCCAGCCGGCCTACACGGCCGCGTGCGCGGTCGACTGCTTCCTCGACTGGGGCCTCTCCTACGGCCTCGGGGTCGGCGTCGACGTCTGCCCCTGGTTCACCACGGTGTTCGCCCAGTGCGACTCGTACAACGAGACCGCCTATCCGAGCCTCCCGCCGGTCACCTGGGGGACCCCCGAGTTCTGGAACACCACGACCCAGAACTACACGGGAGATTACCGGTACTTCCAGCCCGAATCGGCGTCGGGAGTCTGCGACACCAACCCACCCGGTGGCGTCGCGGTCGCCGGATGCCAGGAGTATACGACCGGCGGCGGGGACGGGTTCTACCCGTACTTCTCCCTTACCGCGACCGGGCTCGACTTCGGGATGACGTACCCCGAGTCCGCGACGACCTGGGGCGGAGCCTACGGGCAGTACCTCGACACCTCCGGCGTGCAGGATCTCGTCCCCCTCGTGGTGACCCACGTCGTCGACTCGAGCCTCGCCGGCTTCCTCGCCCCGTCGGACCCGCTGAACGTGACGTTCAACGTGACCGACTTGGGCTCCATCGCCACCGCCACGCTCGCCTGGGACCTCGGCGGGAGCAGCTGGACGACCGATGTGCTCTCGGGCGTCGGGACCCCGTCCGGCAGCGCCTACCTCGGGACGATCCCTTCGGGAGCGAACGGCCTCCTCCGCTACCAGGTCAATGCGACCAACGATGCCGGCCTCGCGTACTCGACCCCCGTCCGGTCCGTCCTTCGGGGTCCGTTGCCGACCTTCACCGTTACGGTCCTCATCGCCCCCGCCGGCTGCGGGACGGTCCAGATCGGCGGCCTCCCCTACGCCAACGGCTCGTCGGCCCAGCTCGGTCCCGGACCGGTCGCGATCTCGGAGTCGGGATGCTACCCTTACCGATTCACCGGGTGGTCCGTCACCCCGGCCCTCACCGCCGACCCCCCCGGAGGCGCCGCGGCGACCCTGACGGTCGCCGGGAACGGGACCCTCACCGCCAACCTCGTCTTCGTGCGACCGACCGAGGCGCTCGCCATCACGGTCCGCCCGGACGGCTGCGGGGACGTCCTCCTCGACGGGACGCCCTACGCGAACGATTCGGTCGCCGAGCTCCTCTTCGGGATATCCTACGACCTCGTGCCGAGCGTGCTCTGCGCCGGCTACGCGTTCGGAGGCTGGAGCCCCGGACCGAACGTCACGATCCTCGGCCCGTCCCTTATCGTGAGCAACAACGGGAGCCTCGCCGCCTCGTTCGTCCCCACCCTGGACACCTCGAACGTCACGTTCGCGACCACGCCCACGACCTGTGGGGGGATCGGGCTCGGCGGGGCGGCGTACAGCACCGGCGAGTCCGTCTTCGTCTACCCGGGGACGTACACGCTCACGCCCGACCCGTGCCGACACTTCGGGTTCGATAACTTCACGACCGTGGGGAGCGGCCTGAGCGTCAGCGGAACCCTCCTGACGGTGTCGGGCGCGGGGACCGTGACCGAGCACGACTTCGCCCTCACCGAGATCTACGTCGCGACGAACCCCGGCGCCTGCGGCGGGATCGACCTCGACGGCACGGACTACACCAACGGCTCGTATGTTCCCGTCAGCAACCACTCCTCCGACACGGTGACGGCGTACACCTGCGCGGGCCACTACCTCGACGGTTTCACGGCGGAGGGCGGACTGGTCCTCGACGGCTCGCTCCTGACCGTCAACGGGTCCGGCACCCTCCTCGTGGTCTCCCTGCCCGGGTCGCCGAGCATCTTCGTCGGCTTCGTGACCGAGCCGGGCAAGTGCGGGGCGATCGACCTTGCGGGCGTCGCCTACGGAAACGGCGCGTTCATCTCGCTCGCTCCGGGGACGACCGCGACCGTCGAGGCGGTCCCGTGCACCAACTACGGCAACGTCGCCTGGTCCCTGACGGGGAACATCGCCATCGTCAACGGCATCGCCTACCTCAACGGCTCGGGGGCGATCACCGCCGTCTTCGGGGCGCTGGTCCCGATCCTTATCGAGACCGAACCCGCCAACTGCGGCGCGGTCCTCCTCGACGGCTCGGCGTGGACCTCGGGGTCGACCCCGACCCTCATCAACGGTCGGGTCTATTCGATCGTCGCCGCGCCGTGCGCGCACTACGAGCTCGAGGCGTTCGAGTCGAGCCCCTACGTCGCGATCGAGAACAAGACGATCGCGCCGGACGGCCCGAGCACCAGCACGGCCGTCTTTCTCCCGACCCCCTACTCCGTGGTGACGAACGTCCTCGGTGACGGCTGCGGCTCGGTCGCCCTGGGGGGCGCGCCGGTCGGCTCGGGCGAGGTGTTCAACCTGACGGCCGGCAACTACACGCTGACCGAGCTCCCGTGCGGGACGAGCGACTTCACCGGGTTCAACCTGAGCGGCAACCTCTCGTTCGCCGCGGGCCACCTGTTCGTGAACGGGAGCGGGACCCTCTCGGCGACCTTCCTGCCGATCCGGCCGACCGTGTCGCTCGGCGGCAGCACGGACGATTTCGTGGGCGGGACGGCCCTCTTCTACGCCGCGGTCCAGGTCCCCGTGGCGACCTCGGGCTACACCTACGAGTGGAACTTCGGCGACGGGACGACCAACACGTCCTTCGGCAACACCTCGACGCATGTCTTCGACCGCACGGGGTCGTTCACGGTGACGGTCGAAGTGATCGACCCGTACCAGCACACGGGGAACGCGACCC
>Ga0074044_10003969_pt1 | contig 12406 bp, 11 predicted proteins | sample BogForMeECP23OM1_FD_94443 | JGI IMG/M metagenome (GOLD analysis project Ga0074044, IMG submission 94443) | Bog forest soil microbial communities from Calvert Island, British Columbia, Canada - Bog Forest MetaG ECP23OM1 | ecosystem: Environmental > Terrestrial > Soil > Wetlands ...
CGCGCAGATGGCGACGCTGCCGCGGATGAAGCCGGAGCGGTTTTACGACCTGGTGGTCGAGGTCGCGATAATTCGCCCCGGCCCCATCGTCGGCAAAATGGTGCACCCCTATCTCGATCGCCGCAACCATCGTGCGCCCGTCGAGTATCCGCATCCTTCGCTCGAGCCGATCCTGAAACGCACGCTGGGCGTCCCGCTTTTTCAGGAGCAGTTGCTGCGAATGGCGATGACGGTGGCGGGCTTCAGCGGCGGCGAGGCCGAGGAACTGCGCCGCGCGATGGGCTTCAAGCGCTCGGCCGAGCGGATGGAGAAAATCGAAGCGCGGCTGCGCGCCGGGATGCTGCGCAACGGCCTGCAAGGCAATGTCGCCGACGACATCGTGCGCTCCATCACATCCTTTGCGCTGTACGGCTTCCCCGAGTCGCACGCCGCCAGCTTCGCGCTGATCGCGTATGCGTCGGCTTACCTCAAGCATCATCATCCGGCGGCGTTCGTTGCCGCGATGCTGAATTGCTATCCGCTCGGCTTCTATCATCCCTCGACCCTGGTGAAAGACGCCGCGCGTCACGGCGTCGTCGCGCTCCCCGTCGATGTGACCCGCTCGTGCTGGAAATGCACGATCGAGATTGTGGATCGGCGGCCTGCGGTGCGGATGGGACTGCGATACGTCACGGGCCTCCGCGAAGAAATCGCACTTCGAATCGAAAACGAGCGTGCGCGGCGGCAGTTCGATTCGATTGCCGATCTTACCGCGCGCGTCGGACCCAACCGCCGCGAGATCGACGCCCTCGCCTACGCGGGCGCGTTCGCCGCCTTCGGCCTGGCGCGGCGCGACGCGATGTGGAATGCGGCCGCCGTCGAACGCGATCCCGGGAGCTTGCTGGCGGGCGCGAAACCGCGCGCCAGCGAGGTCCCCCTGGCGTCGATGGCGCCGATCGAGGAAACGCTCGCGGACTACGCCGCGACCGGCCTCACCACCGGACCTCATCTGATGACGTATCTGCGCGGCGATTTGACCGCGCGCGGAATTCTCAGCGCCGATGATCTCACGCGCGCCCGGCATCAATCGTGGGTCAAGACCGCCGGCGTCGTGATCGTGCGCCAACGCCCCGGCACGGCCAAGGGCTTCCTCTTCATCACGCTCGAGGACGAAACCGGAATTGCCAACCTGATCGTCACCCCCGGCCTGTTCCAGAAAAACCGCCTGCTGCTGCGCAGTGCCGGAATTATCCTGGCCGAGGGTGTGCTGCAAACGGTTGACGGCGTGACCGCGATTCGCGCGCGCCGCTTCGAGGAGATCAAGCTTCCCGGCGCGCTCCCGCCGTCGCATGATTTTCGCTGATCAGGTGGCTCGGAGCATCGAAGTGAAGGCATCCCTACGCGTCCACGCCAGGAACAGTTCAAGCGCTGCCACCACAATCGCGAGCGGCAACCCACCCGGAGCGAGAAACATGTGAAACATCACTATGTTGACGACGACCGGCGCGAGCAGCACCAGCGCCAGCGGCACGAAGCGACCCAGCAGCAACAGGACTCCGCCCAGAACCTGAGTGGCAAACAGGAGAGGCAACATGTAACCGGTCGCAGCCATAGCCGTGAAGAACGCGACCGCACGATCGGGCGTCTGCATGTTGGGAATGAAATGTAGAAACCCATTGAGGCCGAAGACCGTGAAAATGAGCCCCAGCAACAAGCGAGCGATGAGCGCGGCCATTTTCATAGCGAGGTCCTCCGCAAACGCCATTTACTTTATTTCGCCGCAATTGGTAAAGGGCTGTTCCGGGCAAAGGCGCGCGCTACGATACGGCGCTTGACTTTATCTCTGATCCACTACTAGCAGGATGCTGAAAAACTAGTTTGAAGGCCCATTACTCAGTCACCATAGCATAGCAGACCCAAGTCACCAGTGTTATTCGGAACTCTTTGCCGGATGGGCTCACGCCGTTTTGCGCGGCGCGGGCTGGATAGAGGCTCCGAACTGGGGGAACTTCGGATCATCATCGGAGACCCGGGTTTTCCGCCTGACTGCTGACTGATCGCGCGGCCATACCGGCCGGATGGGAGGGTCTGTCATGTCAAAGGTGGTCAACCGTCTCGCTCTCTTTGGATTGGCTCTGTCAATCGGCGTGGTCGCGACAACCGCGCGAACATCCGCGGACGCGGCAAAGCCCGCCGCGGCCGCAAAGGCGCGCGCCTCGCTGAGCACAACGAAGCCAGATGCGGCCGCGAAGGCGCGCGCGCAGATCAGTTACGCCAAACTGCCGCTCAGCTTCGAGCGCAACCGCGGTCAGACCGATGCGCGCGTCAAGTTTCTCTCGCACGGCCACGGCTACTCACTCTTCCTCACGCCCGCCGACGCGACGCTGATGATGAGCCGATCCGACCACCCTGTCATTCGAGATCCGATGGCGCCGATGTCCGCGAAGGCGACCCTCGATTCGGTGCGAGCAGCCAAGGTCCATCACCGAGTCATTAGAACGCGTTTCATCGGCGCAAATCCGGCACCGCAGATGGACGGAATTGAGCAGCTCGCGGGCGTCAGCAACTACTTCATCGGCAACGACAAGTCCAAGTGGCACTCGAATGTTCCGAACTATTCGAAAGTCCGATATCGATCGCTCTACCCGGGAATCGATCTCGTTTACTACGGCGATCAGGGACATCTTGAGTTCGACGTCATCGCCGCTCCCGGCGCTGATCCGAACCGCTTCCGACTCGCCGTGGATGGTGGCGACAAGACCGAGATCAATTCAGCGGGCGAGCTCGTCATTCACGCGGGCGCCGATCAGATCGTGTTCCACAAACCGATCGCGTATCAGGAAATCGCGCACGGCCGGCAATCTGTCGCCGCGAATTTCAAACTACGCAGCGGCAACGACGTTGCGTTCGAGATTGGATCGTACGACCGCCATCAGCCGCTCGTGATCGATCCCACGCTGGTGTATTCCACCTATCTGGGCGGTAGCAACTACGACCAGGGCTCTGGCATCGCCGTCGACGGCTCCGGCAATGCCTACGGGGCGGGATTTACCTACTCGGCCAACTTTCCGGTCACTGCTGGTGCTTTCCAGACTACCTTCGCCGGCGGCGCGGCCTTTGTCACCAAGCTTAACGCCAGCGGCTCGGCGTTGGTCTACTCCACCTACTTGGGCGGGAGCGGCGGCGCCCAAGCCTTCGGCATTGCCATCGACGGCGCCGGCAACGCCTACGTTACTGGAAGCAGCGGGCCCAACTTTCCAATCACTGCCGGTGCATTTCAGACTACGATCAACGGTGGCTTCACTTCGGTCGCCTTTGTCACCAAGCTGAATGCCTCCGGCTCGGCGTTGGTCTATTCCACTTATCTGGGCGGTACCGGCGGCGTCCCAGCCGGCGAAACTGACGCCCAAGCATACGGCATCGCCATCGACGGTGCCGGCAACGCCTACGTGACCGGATATACACTCGCGACCGACTTCCCCACGACGGTTGGCGCCTTTCAGACCACATTGACAGGTGGCAGTAATGCTTTCATTACTAAGCTCAATGCGAGCGGTACAGCGCTGCTCTACTCAACTTATCTTGGCGGTGGCGGCGATACTGGCCAAGGCATCGCCACCGACGGCGCCGGCAACGCCTACATCGCGGGATAGACACAATCGACCGATTTCCCTACCACGCCAGGCGCATTCCAGACCACCTACGGCGGCGGCCGCGTTGATGTTTTCGTCACGAAGGTGAATCCCCTCGGCTCGGCGTTGATCTACTCCACCTATCTGGGCGGCAGCAGCGGCGAGGAGTTTGCCGGCCCCATCGCCATCGACGGCGCTGGCAATGCCTACGTGACGGGAGATACGACCTCGACCGACTTCCCCATCACACCGGGCGCATTCCAGACTAGCGATCATCCGAATAATGCGGTCGCCTTCGTCACCAAGTTGAATCCCTCCGGCTCGGCGTTGGTCTACTCCACCTATCTGGGCGGGAGCGGCGGCGACGGTGCCAGCGGCATCGCCATCGACGGCGCGGGCAATGCCTACCTATCGGGAGGTACAGGCTCGACCGACTTCCCCATCACACCGGACGCTTTCCAATCCACGAACAACGCGCCTATTTGTAGTCGATGCGGGCCTGGGTCCAACGGCTTCTTCACGATCCTGAATACCTCCGGCTCGGCGTTGGTCTACTCCACCTACTTGGGCGGTAGCGGCGGCGCCGACGGTGCCAGCGCCATTGCCATCGACGTTGCGGGCAACGCCTACCTTACGGGAAATACATACTCGACCGACTTCCCCATCACGCCGGGCGCATTCCAGACAACCTATCCACCCGGAGCTAATGCGAATCCTTCATTCGTCGCGAAGTTCGGGACCAATCCGCCTCCTGAATGCAGCAACGCTGCCGCGAGTGAACCGACCCTCTGGCCGCCAAACAACAAATTCGTCTCGGAGAGCATCTTGGACGTGACCGATCCGAATAGCGAAGCGATAACCATCACCATCACGAGCATCCGGCAGGACGAGCCTGTGGACGGAAACTGTCCCGATGGAACTGGCGTAGGAACTTCCACCGCCAACGTGCTGGCTGAGCGGTCGGGAAACGGGAAAGACGGCCGCGTCTACCACATCGGGTTCACTGCAACTGACACGGGGGGCGCCACCTGCTCCGGCGGGGTGACGGTCTGCGTGCCTCATGACCAGGGCAAGGGGAGCGCTTGCGTCGACGAAGGACCGCTCTTCGACTCGACGGTATGTCCGTGACAAATGCACTGGATGAGCGAGCGGCCCGCGAACCGGTCCACGGCGCGCGGGCAGCGTAAATCCCCCTTACCCCTAAACCGGGCGCAGCCCGCATCCCGCGGCGGTGCCGATTTGTTTTAACACTGGGTGCAGGGGTCACCCCTGCCGTAACCGGTTTTCTCGATTAACGTACATTTAGAATAAGAGCGATCGCCGCCAATCAAGGTGGCGTTCTATTACTCAAGGAGTCGTTTATGCTTTCGAAATTCTCTCGCGGTATCGTTCCCGTACTCATGGCAATCATCCTGGTCGTTGCGGTTGCTCATGCCGCTTCGTCGAAATCAACCGGTTTTGGCGGCCATATGGGGCATCACGGCATGCACGGCGGCATGGGCGTGCTCGGCGTCCCGCTTCCGTTGCTGCTGAGAACCGCCAATCTGACCGACGCGCAGAAGCAGCAGATCCATACTATTTTCGAGAACCGGCGCGCTTCGCGGAAGGCTGAACACCAGCAGCTCAAAGCCGCCAAGGAGGCGATCGCGGCCAAGTTCACCTCGACCGGCCCGGTAGCCGCCGCCGACTTGTCCCCCTCGACTTCGCAGATCGCTTCGCTGCAGAGTCAGATGATGAATGAGCAGATTCAGGACGCCGTCGCGATCCGCAACGTGCTGACCCCGGCTCAGCTCGCGCAAATCTCGGCGACCAAGGCCAAGCTCGACCAGATTCACGCCGAGATGAAGGCCCTGTGGGGCCACGGCAGCAGCGATTCGACACCGACCGAGTAGGAAACAAGTCGGGGTCGCCACCAACCAGACCAGACGGAGTCGCGGCTAGTCACCTGCGACTCCGTCCCGCAATTCGGGTTAAATTAGAATCGTGGCCCGCCTCACAGGCAAAGTCGCAATCGTAACCGGTGCAGCCAATGGAATCGGGCGCGCGATCGCTTTCCGCCTCGCCGACGAAGGCGCAAAGGTCGCGCTCGCGGATATCCAGCTCGATTCCGCCGAGCAGGCCGCGGCGGAAATCCGCCGCGGCGGCACAGTCGCGATCGCGGTCGCGCTCGACGTCACCAAACTTGACCAAGCGATCGTGGCTGCCGATCGCGTCGAACGTGAACTGGGACCAATCGACATCCTGGTCAACAACGCCGGATGGGACGTCGTGCTGCCGTTCGTCGAGTCCAGCCCCGATCTTTGGGATAAAGTGATCGCGATTAACTTTCGCGGCATGCTCAATTGCTGCAAAGCCGTGGCGCCGCGGATGCAATCCCGTGGCGCAGGCAAAATCGTCTCGATCTCCTCCGACGCGGCCCGTGTCGGCTCCAGTGGCGAAGCCGTATATGCGGGATGCAAGGCCGCCATCATCGGTTTCTCCAAAACCCTCGCGCGCGAACTCGCGGCAAATCACATCAACGTCAACGTCGTTTGCCCGGGACCAACCGACACCGCTCTGCTCAAGAACGCGATGGCGGGTCGCGAGAAACTTCTCGAATCGATGGCGCGTGGCATCCCGTTTCGCCGGCTCGGGCAACCGGCGGACCTGGCGGGCGCGGTCGCATTCTTCGCTTCTTCCGACGCGGACTTCGTCACTGGCCAGGTGCTCAGCGTAAGCGGCGGCCTGACCATGGCGGGCTGACGTCATGAAAGGACCGATTGACCGCGGTTTCGCTCGCCGAAGCACGGATGTGCTATGAACGGCGCAGGTCCTGGAGAATCTCCTTGAGCACGCCGCGATCGCGACCGTTCCTCACGGGCATGTCAAATGAAAGCCGGTTCACCCCGGCAAAACGCTTCTTTATCACTGCCGCGATCTCGTCATAGGTGCCGACCGCAGCGAACGCGTGCACCATCTCGTCCGTCACGAGCTTTGCCATCTCGGGCCATTTCTGTTGCACCGATAATTTGTGCAACTGGTCGGCCGTGCCGCCCCATCCGTCGATTTCAAAACTGGAACGATAGGAGCGCGTCGATCCGTAAAACGCGATCGTCGATTTGATGCCGCTGAGAGCTCGCGCGAGCGCGTCCTGGTCTTTTCCGGCGCATAGAAAGCCGCCGCCGCTAATTTGAAAATTGCTCCAATCCGCGGCCGGCCGGCCCGACTTCCCGAATCCCTTTTTCAAGTTCGGGAACGCGATTTGATCAAGATACTTCCGCGTGACGATTCCATGCAGGCGCACGCCCTCGCAGACTTCACCCGCAACCTGAAGCATCCGCTCCTGCACCGCGGCGATCAGCACCGGGATATCCGGATTCGACAGCGGCGGGGGCGCGAAGTTCGGCGTCATCAGCGAAAGATTGTAGTGCTCGCTCTGATAGTTGAGCGGCTCACCTGTCTGCCAGGTTCGCCAACACGCGCGCATCGCACCGACGTAGTCTTTCATCCGCTGCGCGGGCTTTGACCACGGCATCCCGAAGCGTCGCATCACATGGCCTTTGACCTGCGATCCGAGTCCGAGTACCAGCCGCCCGCCGCTCATGCGCTGCAAATCCCAGGCGGTATACGCGGTCGCCACGGGACTCCTGGTGAATGCGAGCGCGATCCCGGTCGCAAGTTCGACCTTCGACGGTTCCTGCGCCGCGAGCGCCAGCTCGAGATACGGGTCGTGCTGCGTTTCGACCGCCACAATCGTGTCGTAGCCGAGAGAGTCGGCGTCGCGCACCTGGTTGCGAATCGTGCTCCACGTAGGCTCTGGCCGTTTGCCGCCGTCCTGCATGTCGGGCGTGTAGGGCGTTCCAAGATGAAGGCCGCGTTCAACTTTTACTTTTGCCATGCGGGCTTTATCGCGTCACGGCGTCCGCGATGTCAAGTCGCGCGCAGCCGTGACCGCTAGCTGAGCGTGATTCCCGGCGCGGGGAACCTGCGGCACATCTCCGCGACTTCGGCCGCGAGCCGTTTCAGCGCCGCCTGGTCGTTGGCGTGCGCGATCGCCTCGTCCATCCACTTCCCGATCTGCCGCATCTCCACATCGCCCATCCCGCGCGAGGTTACCGCCGGCGTGCCGAGCCGAAGCCCGCTTGGGCTGAACGGTTTGCGTGGATCGTACGGGACGGTGTTGTAGTTGCAGACGATTCCGGCCGCATCGAGCGCTTTCGCGCCCTTCTTGCCAATCACTTTCTTGCTGGTCAAGTCGACCAGGATCAGATGATTGTCGGTGCCACCCGAGACGAGACTGAATCCGCGCGCCAGCAGTTCATCGGCGAGCGTCTTTGCATTGCTCACCACTTTTCTTGCGTACGCCTTGAACTCCGGCGTCGATGCTTCCTTCAACGCAACGGCGATCGCCGCGGTCGTATGATTATGCGGACCGCCCTGCAGACCGGGGAAAACCGCCTTGTCGATCGCTTCGGCGTATTCGTTGCGGCACATGATGATCGCGCCGCGCGGGCCGCGCAGCGTCTTGTGCGTGGTCGTCATGATTACGTCGGCGTACGGAGAGGGATCCGGATGCACGCCGCCAACGATCAGTCCCGCGACGTGTGAAATGTCGGCGAGCAGCAGAGCGCCGACTTCCTTTGCGACCTCGCTGAAGCTCTTGAAGTCCCACAGCCGCGGGTACGCCGTTCCGCCGGTCACGATTATTTTCGGCCGCTCCTTGCGCGCCAGCTCGCGGATCTTGTCGAAATCCACGACCTGACTCTCGCGATCCACCACGTACTGCGCCGAACGCCAGAACGTGCCCGTGATACTCACCGGCCATCCGTGCGTCAGATGCCCGCCGTGCGGCAGCGACAGGCCCATGATCGTGTCGCCCGGCTTGAGCAGCGCGAAATATACCGCGAGATTTGCGGGCGACCCCGAGTACGGCTGAACGTTTGCGTGATCGGCTTTGAACAGCGCCTTGGCGCGCTCTATCGCAATCGTTTCGATCTGATCGACGTTGCACTGACCCTCGTAGTAACGGCGTCCCGGGTAGCCTTCGGAATATTTGTTGGTGAGAATCGATCCGGTCGCTTCAAGCACCGCTTTGGAAACGTAGTTCTCCGACGCAATCAGTCGGACCGAATCGATCTCGTACCGCTCTTCATCCTTGATGAGCCGATAAATCTCCGGGTCAGTTCGCTTGAGTTCGTCCACACCGCACCTCCCTTGCCGTCATCGAATGAGCCTATAGGCGCGGACGCAACGACGCAAAAGCGGAGGAAGAAACTCGGGATGAAATTCTTTTCTCCGCCAGCCGGCGCGCGGAAATTTTTCAACAGCCTGCTACTGCAGATCGGCCGGCGTTACCTTGGCCAGCCACGCCCGGAAACTGCCCTCGTAGCCGACCGCCCGCTGGCGGTCGCGCACCCGGCGCAGAAGGCCCGCGACGGCTTCCGGCGCAAGTCTCGGCCGCACGCTCATCGCGCCCGCGATCTTCTCGGCCGAGGCCGCGGCCTCTTTGCGCGCGCCCTCCGCGATCTTCAATTCCTCGTTCGACAGCCCCAGGTACGCCTCGGCCACGCGCATTCCAATCTCGGTTCCGCTTTCGAGCGAGTCCTTGATGTTGCCCTTGCCGGTCAGCACGTTTCCGGCCGCAAAGACCGCGGTCGGACCCTCCATCAGCAGGCCGATCTTCTGGTCGGCGTAGATATAAGTCTCGCCCTTCTGCGGAATTCCAGGAATCGGCTGCGGGATGCTTCCGATCGAACTGATCGTCAGCTTCGCGCGCGCGTCCTCCACCCCCTCCTCGACCGTCCGCACCTGACTGCCCGTGACTTCGGTGCGGCTGAAGTTGATCCCGACCATCGCGCCGTTCTCTGCGATCACTTTGCCCGGCGCGCGCAGTTCGTGGAACTCGAACAGGAATTTGCGCTGCGCCTTGTCAACGATCTTCACCCGCGCCTGCCTGAGCGCGTCCGCGCGCTTGTCCGGCGTGCCGGCGGGAATATCCGACAGCGGCATGTCGATTACGCGGCGGCGATAATACAACCTGCACGGCGCGATGCCGAGGTCGGCGTACTTCAGCCCTTTCGCATTCAGCACCGGCTCGATCCCTTCGCGCTCGAGCTCGAGCATATCGCCCTGGATACCGCGCGCCCTGAGCCCCGCAAGCGCGTACTCGATTTGCAGGACTTTCACCACGTCGATCGACGCGAGTCCGCCGCCGACGACGAGCGCGCCCGCAGGCAGCTCGTAGCGCGGGCCGTCGTAGGACTTTTCCGGATAGTGATTCCACCAATAGATCAGCTTGTTCTGATAGACCAGGCCGCGATCGATGAATTGATCTGCGCCGTCGATCGGAAGCGGGCGATCCTTCCACGCGCCGTTGGTCAGTACGATTCCACTGACTCCCCAACTGGTCCGCAGTTCCTCGAAATCGAGCTCGCGTCCCATCCCCGTCATCGGCACGTATTCGATGCTGGGATGGTCGAGGCGTTTGTTGATCTCCTCGTACTCATCCCTGCGCTGCTTGACGTGCCATCGCGGCAAACCGTCTTCGATTTTTCCGTACGGCCGCGGGTTCTGCTCGAACACGATCACCAGCGCACCGTGCCCCGCCAGGATCCGCGCGATTTCCGAACCCGCCGTCGCGCCCCCGATCACGGCCATCACGTGCCGCGGTGAAACCTTTTCTGCGTCAGTCATAAGGGTATTTAATTACCTCCGGCATCAGTCATAAGAGTATTTAATTACCTGCTGCGAGCCTGTCGTGCAATCTCAACCGGACGCAAGGGCGCTTGGGCCGAGGGCGCCCCGGTAGTTCGTCTTGCGCGCATGAAACTCTCATGGTTTCCTTAGCGGTTGTGATGAGCGTGGCGCGGCCTGTGTTTCGGCAATTTAGAAAAATCGCGATCGTCTCCTCGATACTGCTTTTCGCAGGATGTTATTTCGCCCCATATTTCGCCAACCGCGCCGCAGGCGGCGGCACCGATGCGGCCAAGGGCGAGCAGCACGACGTCCCGTACAACGTAAACGATTCGTTCCTTCTGACCCAGGATGTGTTGCGCGGTGAGGGTGTTCTGTTCGAGGTCAAGCCCTCTGACAAACTCGTCACGCTGTGGAAGGATGCCGACACGGGCGGCGGCATGCTCGGCAGCATGGTCGGCGTGCATCCGCAGTATCGCTACGAGATTGATGTCGTGCCGCAGGGCGATCGCAGCTCCCGAATAATCGTCAATGTCCGCGCCGAGGACATCCCCGACCAGGACCTCGACAAGTACAAGGCCAGCACGCGCCTGAACCTGTTCGGCAAAATCGACCAGCTCGCCGCGAAATTCCCTCCCTCGGGCGGCACTCCCAAAGAGGGCGGCGTCAACTACGCCCTCCTGCCCAACGAGGACTTGAAGGCTCTGGCCCGCCGCGCGACCGGCAACGAGGACAACTGGCGGCAAATAGCGCAGGACAACGGGCTCAAATCGCCCACCGACGCCGCCAATCTGCCCAGCGTCTGGGTCAGGAACACGTTGCTGAGCGAGCCGGGAAAGGAAGCACCAACTGGCAACTGAACCCAGGGCACGTCCGTCCTCGGGCCAAATCATGAAGATCGACCGCCACGAAAATCAATGCCCGCCCAAGTGCGCCCGGGCAGGCATCGAAACAATGCTCTCGCGCTATTCGCGGGGGTTAGTCGTTACGGAAGGATACCTCGCTTGCGTCGTATTCCGGGCTCAGGCCGGCCGGACTTACCGCCGCGACCACAGCCAGAAATTGCTCGAATGTCATCTGGAGATTGAGAAATCCCCCTTGGCAAAAGACCCATCCGTAGTAGTCCAGAATCTCGTCCGGGATCATCACCGGCAGGCGTGGCAGCGTTGAAACGACCGGAAACGGATGCGCTTCGCCCGGGATGATGTTATCCCAAACGGCAGACTGGTCGGGTGCCGGGTCCGACTCGACCATGCTTACTTCCCGTAGGGGAATTACTTTGCCTCTAGCAACTCGATTCATAAACCGTAAGGCCTCCTGCTACCCTCTCCATCATCCGGCCACTCCCTGCGCAAGTAATTCTAGACCATGTATTGAGCCGGTCAAGAAGCAAATTTGATATGTATTCACCGTTCGATGCGTTTCGTGCTTATGGGTCCCGACAAGCACAGTTATGTGCGAAAAATCCGGTCCTCCCCTAAGTACCTGAAAATATTATGTTTTCTGTATTTCAAGCTATCGTTCTCGGCGCGGTCCAGGGCTTGACCGAGTTCCTGCCGGTCTCCAGTTCGGCCCACCTTATACTGGTTCCTTGGCTACTCCGATGGCAGGATCCGGGGCTTGCCTTCGATGTAGCGCTTCATCTTGGAACGCTACTGGCGCTGTTAGCCTACTACTGGCGCGAATGGCTCGATATGGGATTATCGCTGGCCGTCGGCAACCGCCTCCCGCGCCGCCTGCTGTTTCTGTTGATGGTCGCCTCAATCCCCGGCGCCATCATCGGCGTCCTGCTCGAGAAACAAGCCGAGACGATCTTCCGCTCGCCGCTCCTGATCGCCGCCACGATGGCTACCCTTGGGCTTTTTTTATGGGTTGCCGATTGGTTTGGCTCAAAAAAGCGCAGCATAGACGACCTCAATTTCCTCGACGCCCTCCTGATCGGGCTAAGCCAGGCGCTCGCGATCATTCCCGGCGTCTCGCGCTCAGGCGCCACGATTACCACCGCCCGCATCCTCGGCATCGACCGCGCCGACGCCGCCAATTTTTCGTTCCTGATGGCGACGCCAATTATCGCCGGCGCCGGCATGCTCGAGGCGCACAAGCTTTTCCATACGGGCCTCGCC
>Ga0074044_10003970_pt1 | contig 12406 bp, 15 predicted proteins | sample BogForMeECP23OM1_FD_94443 | JGI IMG/M metagenome (GOLD analysis project Ga0074044, IMG submission 94443) | Bog forest soil microbial communities from Calvert Island, British Columbia, Canada - Bog Forest MetaG ECP23OM1 | ecosystem: Environmental > Terrestrial > Soil > Wetlands ...
CCCGAGCTCTACCGGCTGCCGGAGGTTTCGCAGATTACGCGTCTGGTTTGCGTCGAGGGCTGGAGCGCGATCGGCTCTTGGCAGGGCGTGAGGCTTGCCGACTTCCTGAGGCTGATCGGCGCCGATACAAAAGCCAAATATGTCTGGTTCCAATGCGCGGAGGGCTATTCAAACACCATCGACATGCCGACCGCGCTGCATCCGCAGACGCAATTGACGCTCAAGTTCGCTAACCGGATCCTGCCGACGGCCTACGGGTTTCCGATCAGAATCCGCATTCCCACCAAGCTCGGCTTCAAGAATCCGAAGTACGTCACCGCCATGTGGGTGCAGAACAACGACGCCGGCGGTTATTGGGAGGACCGGGGCTATAACTGGTTCAGCGGGCTGTGAGAATTTTTCGCGGCTAACGAGTATCATTCCGGGCGCGCGGGCTCGGCTTGCCAAGCCGCGTGCGGCCCTTTAGCAATCGTCGCCTCATTCCACGAGGCAGAACTCATGGCGACGCACAAGCTCCTGCTCCTTGCCGGCGACGGCATCGGTCCGGAAGTCATGGCCGAGGTGAAGCGGCTGCTCGGCTTCTACGCGAACAAGGGCATTGCCAATTTCGAAACCGAGAACGCTCTGGTCGGCGGCGCCTGCTACGACGCCCACAAGGTCGCCATCACCGATGCGACCATGGCGAAGGCGCATGCCGCCGACGCCGTCATCTTCGGCGCCGTCGGCGGGCCAAAATGGGACAAGGTGCCCTACGACGCGCGGCCGGAGGCCGGGTTGCTGCGGCTGCGCAAGGACCTTGGGCTGTTTGCCAACATCCGGCCGGCGATCGTTTATCCGGCGCTCGCTGACTCTTCGAGCCTCAAGCGCGAAGCGGTGGAGGGGCTCGACATCATCATTCTGCGCGAGCTTACCGGCGGCGTTTATTTCGGCGAGCCCAAAACCATCACCGATCTCGGCAACGGCCAGAAGCGCGCCATCGATACCCAGGTCTACGACACCTACGAGATCGAGCGCATCGCGCGCGTCGGCTTCGAGCTGGCACGCAAGCGGCGCAACAAGGTCACCTCGATGGACAAACGCAACGTCATGAAGACCGGCGTGCTGTGGCACGAGGTCGTCGAACAAGTGCACGAGCGCGAATATAAGGACGTGCAGCTCGAGCACATGCTGGCGGACGCCGGCGGCATGCAGCTGGTGCGCTGGCCGAAACAATTCGACGTCATCGTCACCGACAATCTGTTCGGCGACATGCTGTCCGACGTTGCGGCAATGCTCACCGGTTCGCTCGGCATGTTGCCGTCGGCCTCGCTTGGCGAGCTCGATGCCAAGACCAAGCGGCGCAAGGCCATGTACGAGCCGGTGCACGGTTCGGCGCCCGATATCGCCGGCAAGGGCATGGCCAACCCGATCGCCATGCTCGCCTCGTTCGGCATGGCGATGCGCTATTCGTTCAACATGGGCAAGCAGGCCGACCTGCTCGATGCGGCCATCGCCGCGTCGCTCGCCAAGGGGCTGCGCACCGCCGATATCAAGTCGGAGGGCGCAAAGATCGTCAGCACCGCAGAAATGGGCGAGGCGATCGTCGGCGAGCTGGAGCAGCTGGCGGGCTAACTCCGGGGGCTTAGCCGCGCGGGCTCGCGCCGGAACTCACGTCAAAACGGCGTGTCGGGATTGAACCCCGGTATGGAGCCAGGGCCTGGCAGCGGGTAGCGACCGGCCCCGCTAAGATCCGGGCCTATAAACCAGTTCGGGCGGCCGGGATCGCCGCCCGGCGACAGCATGTAGTCCATGAAGCCGCGATCGCCCACCGACACTTCCGTACCCGTATCGAGATAAGAGCGTCTGGGAACAACGATCACCGTCGTGTGGCCGTAGCCGTCGTGGATGATGGTCTTGGTGGGCTCGATCACCGTGCCACTCGCGGATCGCATCACCACAGGCAGCTTCTTCTTGGTTGCCGCGTCGGCGGGGCCCGCCTGTGACGCAAAAACGGCCAAAGCGGCAACGATAACGGCAAGTACGCGCATGGCTCCTCGCTTTCCCTCGCTGCCAGTGTAACCTGCTTCCGCGGGCCGCAATAGCATCCTGGCAACGGCCCTCGTCGCCGTCGGGTTCCAGCCGGACCGTCGACAGAACCTGCGTCCTGACCTTGTCCCGCAGAACAAAATACTCCCATTGGCGGGCTTTATGTCACATTATTCCTCGGGGAGCCTTAAATTAAAACAATCTAAAGCCTGGCGCCAAAAGTAGGCGCGGAGAAGAGCTGCGAGATGGAGGAAATTGCCATGCTCACACGACGACGTGTATTGGGCACAGCCGGCGCGGGCGTCGCCCTTGCCGGCAGCGGTCTCGGCTGGCCGAAATTTTTTCAAGCGGAGGCTGCCGGCGCACCGCTCTCACCGGGGGTGCCAGCGGGGCTCGACAGTTCTGCCGTCATGGCGACGTTGCCGGGCAAGAAGCCGCTGATCAAGCTGTCCTACCGACCGCCGAATTACGAATCCCCGTTGCAATATTTTCGCACGCCGATCACGCCGAATGACCAGTTCTTTGTTCGTTATCACCTCTCGGACATCCCCGACGTCGATGCCAAGACCTACAAGATCGAGGTCGGCGGCGATGGCGCCAATGGGCAGACCGAGATCACGTTCGATGACCTAAAAAAATTCCCGGCATACGAGATCGCAGCGGTCAACCAATGTTCGGGTAGCCGGCGCGGCCTGTCCAGCCCGCACGTTGCCGGCGTCGAATGGGGCTATGGCGCGATGGGTTGCGCGCGCTGGAAAGGTGCCCGGCTCAAGGACGTCCTCGATCTCGTCGGCCTGAAGCCGGAAGCGATCGAGATCGCTTTCAACGGCGCCGAAGGCCCGGCCTTCGACAAGACCCCCGACTTCATCAAAAGCCTGCCGGTGTGGAAAGCGATCGATGAATCGACGCTGATCGCCTACGAGATGAACGGGGAGCCTTTGCCGCATTTCAATGGCTACCCGGCGCGCCTCATCGTGCCCGGCTGGACCGGCACCTATTGGATGAAGCATCTCATCAGCATCACCGCGCTGACCAAGCCGCAGGGCGGGTTCTGGATGAACCCGGCCTATCGCATCCCGGTCGGCGAATTCCCGATTGTGGCGCGATTCATCACGCAGGAAAATGCCACCAGCACGCCGATAACGGAGATCGTGGTCAATTCGTTGATCACGAGCCACACCGACGGCGTCAAGGTGAAGGTCGGTCATAATACCATTAGCGGTTTGGCCTGGGACGGCGGCTACGGCATCCGTACCGTCGAGGCCTCGACCGACGGCGGCACAACATGGTCGGCGGCAAAGCTGGGCGATGATCTCGGCCGTTATGCCTTTCGGCCGTGGAGCTTCCAGCTCGCGGCCAAGCGCGGGAAGAACACCGTCATGGTCAACGCCACCAACAAGATCGGCCAGACCCAGACCGCCACTTTGCTCTTCAACCCGGCGGGCTACCACAACAACGTCATGCAAAGCCTGACGCTCAACGCCGGCTGAGGGAGGATTCAATGCGCATATTTGCGATTGCCGTGTTCGTCGCTCTCGCAGCCCTTCCCGCGGCGGCGGATGAACCCACGGTTCAGCTCAAGCCGGGGCCGGGGCTCGACAAGGTGGAGGGTAATTGCGGCGCTTGCCACAGCCTCGACTACATCCAGATGAACTCGCCGTTTCTCAATGCGGCCGGCTGGAACGCCGAGGTCACCAAGATGATCAAGGCTTTCGGTGCCCCGATCAGCGACGCCGACGCCAAAGACATCGCCGCTTATCTGGCTAAGAATTACGGGACGTGAATCGCACGCGTCATTCCGGGGCGCGGGCGTAAGCCCGCGAGCCCGGAATCCATAATCACGATCCGTGAATTTTCTGCGCTGACGGTGATTATGGCTGCCGGAATGACGGGATCAGTGCTGCGGAATATGTCCGCGGAGTTTGACAGTCTGGAGCTTTGTGCCCCGCGGCTGGGCGATCCGCTCTTCGCGTTCCGGCGTCGCAGCAAGAATCGGGTTGCGCTGGCCGCAGAAAGTGCGCTTGAGCTCGGCGTGAGCGAACAGTTCATCGAGCTTGGGATCGCCTGAGACGATGGTGAGCCGATCGAGCACGCAGGCGAGCGTCGCCCGATCGGCCACCTCCTGGCCAGCGCTGCAATACCAGCCGGCAATTTGCATCGCAGGTTGATCGAATGGCCGCGCGAAACCCAGGCAGCGGCGCTCCTTGCCGCGCAGCGCGACGGCAAAATCAACGAGCGGCACCGGGCCAAATTTGCTGTCGATCCGGCCGGCCGGCTTGACGTCGTCGGTGACGGTGAAGTCTACGATCCGCGCGGCGATCTCGCTCGACGCGTCGATGAAGCGCTCGCCCTCGGCGCCCGGCCGAAAGATTTCGACCATGACGTAGGGTCCACTGCCCGCCGCTTCGCCCAAGGTCAGCACGTCCTTGCGAGCGCCATCGTTGGAGCGGCGCAGGATGGCGTAGTTGAACGCGCTTCCTGCAAGCTCAGGCATGAGGAGCTCGAAGGCAGGGTAGGGGCGTTCGACATTGATCCATGTCGGCAGCGGCGCAGGGTCGAGGGCGGCGACACCCGCAGGGGTGCGGAAAAAACTCGCGGCCACCATGGCAAGGACCGCAAGACCGCCCATATAGGCGAGCACGCGCACGATGGTGGCGCGAATGTCCTCCGGTACTGAGCATGAGGCCGGATGCACGGCCCATCCCATCAACGTTGTGTTTGGGATGTTTCTCGCTTAGAAGCGCTTCCGCTCCGGTTGCTGCGCCGCCGGGACGGGAGCGAATTTTCGATGGATAGTTAACGGAGAGTTAACAATGGGTTACAACGTCGCCGTGGTCGGCGCGACCGGCAATGTGGGCCGCGAAATGCTCGATATTCTGGCCGAGCGGTCGTTCCCCGCCGACGAAGTGGTCGCGCTTGCCTCGCGCCGCAGCATGGGCGTCGAGGTGTCGTATGGCGACCGGACGCTGAAGGTCAAAGCGCTCGAACATTACGACTTCTCAGGCGTCGATATCTGCCTGATGTCGGCCGGTTCCGCGGTGTCCAAGGAGTGGTCGCCGAAAATCGCCGCCGCCGGCGCGGTGGTGATCGACAACTCGTCGTGCTGGCGCTACGATTCCGACGTGCCGTTGATCGTGCCGGAAGTCAACGCCGACGCCGTTGTCGGTTTCCGCAGACGCGGGATCATCGCCAATCCCAACTGCTCGACGGCGCAGCTCGTCGTCGCGCTCAAGCCGCTGCACGACAAAGCCAAGATCAAGCGCGTCGTGGTCGCCACCTATCAATCGGTCTCCGGCGCCGGCAAGGAGGCGATGGACGAATTGTTCTCACAGACCAAGGCGGTGTTTCAGGTCAACGAGGTCGCGCCGAAGAAGTTTCCGAAGCGCATCGCCTTCAATCTCATTCCGCAGATCGACACGTTCATGGAGGACGGTTACACCAGGGAAGAGTGGAAGATGGTGGTCGAGACCAAGAAGATTCTCGACCCCAAGATCAAGCTCACCGCGACCTGCGTCCGCGTGCCGGTCTTCATCAGCCATTCGGAGGCGGTCAATATCGAGTTCGAAAATCCGATCACGCCTGATGAAGCGCGGGACCTACTGCGCAATGCGCCGGGCTGCATCGTCATCGATTCGCACGCGCCGGGCGGCTATGTGACCCCCTATGAGGCGGCGGGAGAGGATGCAACCTATATCAGCCGTATCCGCGAAGACGCGACCGTCGAGAATGGGCTCGCGATGTGGATCGTCTCCGATAACCTGCGCAAGGGCGCGGCGCTCAACGCCATCCAGATCGCCGAATGCCTGATCAACCGCAAGCTGATCACGGCAAAGCGGAAGGCGGCGTAACAGCCTGCGGCTCACGTGTCCCGGGCGCAGCGCAGCACGAAGTGGTGCGCTGCAGAACCGGGACCTTCACAAACGCTGAGTCTGCGGCGGTCCCGGACCAGCGGTGCACCGCTTCGCACTGCACCGCATCCGGGAAACATCGAGAAGGGGGAGCGAGTGATGACAGTCCGCCCGCGCCGCAGCGTGCTTTACATGCCGGGATCGAACGCGCGCGCGCTGGAAAAGGCGCGCGAACTGCCGGCCGACGGCCTCATCCTCGATCTTGAAGACTCGGTCGCGCCGGAGGCCAAGGCGCAGGCGCGCGAACTGATCGTCAAATCGATGCAGAATGGAGGATTCGGCGATCGTGAAGTGCTGGTGCGGATCAACGGGCTCGATACCCGCTGGTGGGTCGACGACCTCGCTGTCATTGCCGCGGCCAAGCCCGATGCGGTGCTGGTGCCGAAAGTGTCAAATCCCGCTCAGTTGCAGGACTTGGCGGCGCGCATCGTCGACATGGGGACCGACCCGCATATCCGGGTCTGGGCCATGATGGAGACGCCGCTCGCCATGCTCAATGTCGGCGAAATCGCCGCGGCGGCGCTCGATTCCGAGACCCGGCTCGCCGGCTTCGTCATGGGCACCAACGATCTCGCCAAGGATACCCGCGCGCGCATCGTGCCCGGCCGCGCGCCGATGCTGCCGTGGCTGATGAGTTGCCTTGCCGCGGCGCGCGCCTATGGTCTCGACATCCTCGATGGCGTTTACAACGACCTCAGCAATGCCGAAGGTTTTGCCGAGGAGTGCCGGCAGGCGTGCGACCTCGGCTTCGACGGCAAGACGCTCATTCATCCGCGGCAGATCGAGCCGTGCAACGAGGCGTTTTCGCCGACGCCGGACGAAGTCGAAGTGGCGCGCAAGATGATCGCCGCCTTCGACCTGCCTGAAAACGAGAACAAGGGCGTCATCCAGATCGACGGCCGCATGGTCGAGCGCCTGCACGCCGATATGGCGCGGCGCACGGTGGCGATCGCGGATGCCATTGCGAAGACCAAGTCGGCTTGACGCTTTCTCAAAACGCGCCGTCCGGATTTCCGATCTCGATCAATTCACGCTGAAGGCGCAATCGAGACTAGACCCCGATTCGATTAATCGGATCAGGGTCTAGATTCTTCGTTTGAGCATGATCTTACCCGAAAACCGGTTTCCACTCTTCAGGATCATGCTCTACGGTCGTCACGCCAACAGCGCGATCAAATCACGAACGTCCGGCTGCTTCTCGAGCGACAAGACGAACGCGCGTGCGCGTTCGGCGCGCTCGCGCCCGATCACCGGCGTCGCATTGGCCAAGAACTTGGCCTCGATCGCGGCATCGCTCATCGGATTGTCGGCCGTGCCGCTGGCATGGGCAATGTGAAGCTCGTGGCGCCGACCGCCGGCGGTGATCGCTGCATAAGCCTCGTCCCTGCGGAGCGTCGCATCGGCCACCGCTTTCACCTTCCCGCGCAGCGCCGCGACAGTCGGGTCCGTTGCCTTCGCATCGGAATATTGCGCGACGCCGGCCGCACCGGTCTTGAGGTTCTGGTCCATAGCTTCTGGTTCATCGCTTCTGGTTCGTGGCTGCTGCGCTATTGCGGCCGGATGCCGGCATCGTGGATAATTTTTGTCCAATGAAGAACGTCCGATCTGATCCGGTCGGTAGCCTGTTCCGGCGTGTCGCCGATCGGCTCATAGCCCAGCCGGCGGAACTCGGCGATCAGATTAGGCGATTGCAACACAAGATTGGTTTCGGCGTTGAGTTTCGCGATCGCACTCTTGGGCGTGCCGGCCGGAGCGGCAAGTCCGTACCAGCCGACGACCTCGAAGCCCGGTAGAGTTTCCGCCACCGCCGGCAGGTCAGGTGCCAGCGCCGAACGTTTGGCCGAGGTCACCGCCAGCGCGCGAACTTTGCCGGCTTGCGCGAGCGGCAGGATGTCGACCGCGGGACCGAACATCATCTGGGTTTGGCCGCCGACCATGTCCGTGACAGCCTGTGCCGCGCCTTTGTAGGGCACGTGCAAAATATCGACGCCGGCCGCGCGCTTGAAGAACTCGCTGGCCAAATGCAGCGTCGATCCGATGCCGGCCGAACCATAAGTGAGCTTGCCGGGATTGGCTTTGCCATAGGCGATTAATTCGGCGACCGATTTGACCGGGACCTCGGGGTTCACTGCCAGCACGTAAATGCCTGAAACGGCGGTGACGATACCGTCGAAATCTTTCATGGGGTCGAACGGCAGCTCGCGGTACAGCCCCGGCATGTAGGTCAAGCCGCTGTGGACGAGCAGCAGCGTGTAGCCGTCCGGCGCCGATTTTGCGACCTCCTCCATGCCGAGGATGCCGCCGGCGCCGCCGCGGTTGTAGACGACGATGGGTGCGGGAAGGCTCGCATTCAGTGGATTGCTGAGCACTCGCGCGACGACGTCCAGGGCGCCGCCGGGGGCGAACGGCACGATCAGACGGATCGGTCGCGATGGGTAGTCGTCCGCCGCCGCGCCGAAGGCGCCGATGCTGAGCAGCGTGCAAAGCAGCAGAAGGTAGCGCATGGGATTCATCCTTCCTTGGGCGCAGGCGAAAGGTGCCCCTAATCGGTCGATATTCGACGTCAGCGGATACCAAACTCTATCGCTGGGTCCGGCAACCCCGATTTGCGAGTGCGCGCCTTAATTCTTCAGCCGATAGCCGGTCTTGAAGAACCACCACACGATGGTCATGCAGACCGCGAGGAAAACGAGCGTCATCGCCAGGCTTACCGCCACATTCACATCGGCGATGTCGAAAAAGCTCCAGCGGAAACCGCTGATCAAGTAAACGAGCGGATTGAACAGCGTGATCGTCCGCCACAGCGGCGGCAAGACGCTCGTCGAATAGAAAGTACCGCCGAGGAACGTCAACGGCGTGATGATCAAGAGCGGCACCACTTGCAATTTCTCGAAGCCGTCGGCCCACAGCCCGAGAATGAAGCCGAGCAGGCTGAAACTGACCGCGGTCAGCACCAGGAACGCGAGCATCCAGACCGGATGCGCGATATGGAGCGGCACGAACAGGCCCGACGTCGCCAGGATAATGAGTCCGAGGATGATCGATTTGGATGCTGCCGCACCGACATAGCCAAGCACGATCTCGAACGACGATACCGGCGCCGAGAGGATTTCGTAGATCGTTCCCACGAAGCGCGGAAAATAGATGCCGAACGAGGCATTGGTTACGCTTTGTGTCAGCAGCATCAGCATGATCAGGCCGGGCACGATGAAGGAGCCATAGCTCACCCCGTCGATTTGGGTGATCCGCGAGCCGATCGCCGCGCCGAACACGATGAAATAGAGCGATGTCGAGATCACCGGCGAGACGATGCTTTGGAACAGCGTCCGTCCGGTCCGCGCCATTTCGTAAACATAAATCGCGCGCACGGCATAAATGTTCATCGTCGCTCCCTCACCAGGTCGACGAAGATGTCCTCCAGCGAACTTTGCGTCGTTTGCAGATCCTTGAACCTAAGCCCCGCTTGATGGAGGTCGTCGAGCAAGGCCGTGATCCCGGTGTGCTCGGCTCTTGTATCGTACGTGTAGATCAGCTCCTTGCCGCCGGCGGACAAACTCATGTGGTAAGCAGCGAGTGACGCCGGTATCGCGTCGATCGGGTCACGCAGCTCGAGCGTCAATCGCTTGCGGCCGAGCTTGCGCATCAGCGCGACTTTGTCCTCGACCAGGATGATCTCGCCCTTGTTGATGACGCCGACCCGGTCGGCCATCTCCTCGGCCTCCTCGATGTAATGGGTGGTGAGGATGATGGTCACGCCGGACGCGCGCAACTCACGCACAAGCTGCCACATGTCCTTGCGCAATTCGACGTCAACGCCGGCGGTCGGCTCGTCGAGAAAGAGGATCTGCGGCTCGTGGGCCAGCGCCTTGGCGATCAGCACCCGGCGCTTCATGCCGCCGGACAGCGTCATGATCCTGGAGTCTTTCTTGTCCCACAACGACAGGTCCTTGAGCACCTTCGCGATGTGGTCGGGGTTCGGCGGCTTGCCGAACAATCCACGGCTGAACCGCATGGTCGCCGGCGGCGTTTCGAACGCGTCGGTCGTCAGTTCCTGCGGCACGAGGCCGATCATCGCGCGCGCGGCGCGGTAGTCGGCAATGATGTCGTGACCGTCCACCGTGACGGTGCCCGCCGACGGCTTCACGATCCCGCAGATGATGTTGATCAGCGTGGTCTTGCCGGCGCCGTTCGGACCGAGCAGGGCGAAAATCTCGCCATGGCGGATGTCCAGGTTGATGCTCTTGAGCGCCTGAAAACCGGAGGCGTAGGTCTTGGACAGATGCGAGACGGAAATTGCTGGATTCATTACTGCTTCAGGATAACGCAGAAAGTAATCAGTCGGACTTAGTCGTCACACCCAGGGCCGCGCCGTCTTGGCGTTGCGCTCGAAGCCCTCGATCTTATCGCTCTTGACCATGGTCAGGCCGATGTCGTCGAGGCCGTTGAGCAGGCAGCGTTTGCGATGCGGGTCGATGTCGAACTTGACCACGCCGCCGTCTGGCCCGCGGATTTCCTGTTTCTCGAGGTCGACGGTGAGCGTCGCATTGGCGCCGCGCTCGGCGTCGTCAAAGAGCTTTTCCAGGTCTTGCGGCGAGACCTGCACGGGCAACACGCCGTTTTTGAAACAATTGTTGTAGAAAATGTCGCCGAACGAGGTCGAGATCACGCAAGTGATGCCGAAATCCATGAGCGCCCAGGGCGCATGCTCGCGCGAGGAGCCGCAGCCGAAATTGTCGCCGGCGACCAGAATCTTCGCCTTGCGATAGGCCGGCTTGTTGAGGATGAAATCGGGATTTTCGCTGCCGTCGTCGCGGTAGCGCTGTTCGGCGAACAGGCCCTTGCCGAGCCCGGTGCGCTTGATCGTCTTCAGATATTGCTTCGGAATGACCATGTCGGTGTCGACATTGATCATCTTCAGCGGCGCCGCGACGCCTTCCAGCACGGTGAACTTTTCCATTTTCGCTTCCTGCAAGCAACAGAGGAATGCCACTTGTGCCGGGTTAATGGCGGTTTGGCGGGCGCGGGTCAAGCCGGTGCCGCCGCCGCAAAGTCGGCGGCCTTGAACTTGGATTCGCGATCGAGCGTGCAGACCTGGATATGGTATTCGGCGTAATACTTTTGCCGCGCCAGTTTTTGCGCCGCGATGTGCTCGGGATTGGTCCGCCAAGCACGCATTCCTTCCTCGTGCTCGAACTCGACGATGGTCACCCGTTCGCCGTCGTCGGCGAAGAAACCCTTGTGCGAGATGTGGCCTGGCATGGTCTTAGCGATCTCGTTCATGCGCTCGACCAAGGCAACGTATTCGTCGCGGATTCCCGGTCTCAAGCGGGAGCGAAAAACAGTGACGATCATGGCAGTGATTCCTCGTCGGACATGGCGATCGCGCATTCGCGCCGCAGCCTTGTAGCATGCACGCGGCTACTATCCGCATCAGGCCGGCGGTTGCTTGTCGTTCTTCGGGATGGCGGCAAGCTGGGTGACCCATGGCCGCGCTGAGCGAAACCAGATTTGCCGCCGCGGGATCAGTTGATCGCGCTGGCGCAAGATGCCGACCCGCACCGTATAGGACGCCTGCACGCCGTCGCCGGGGGTGGTCGAATAGAGCGGCGAGCCGCATTTGGGGCAAAAAGCCTGGACGCGCGGCCTGCCGCTGTCGGCGGTGGTCTTCAGATAGATTGCCGGTTGCCCCGTCATCTTGAATGTGTCGCCGGGGACCGGGATCGAAACGCGAAACGCGGAGCCCGTGCCGGTCTGGCAATCGGTGCAATGGCACACTTGCGTCTTTTCCAGATCGGCCTCGCCTTCGATCTTGATGAAGCCGCAATGGCACGCGCCGTCGATTCTCATGGCATCGCTCCCTTCTCCTAATCCGCCGCCCGCTCGAGTGCATGCATGTCCGCGTCCGACAGGCCGAAATGATGGCCGATTTCGTGCACCAGCACGTGTTTGACGATGGCCCCCAGCGTTTCGTCGTGCTCGGCCCAATAATCGAGAATTGGCCGTCGGTAGAGCCAGATCATATTGGGCATTTGCAGCGGGGAGCTCTCCGAACGAAACGGCAGGCCGATGCCCTGGAACAGGCCGAGCAGGTCGAACTCGCTCTCGGCTTGCATCTCATTGAGCACCTCATCGGTCGGGAAATCGTCCACTTGGATGACGAGGCCGGTGCACAGATCGCGAAATCCCTGCGGCAAATGCCAAAACACCTCGCCGGCGAGAACTTCAAGTTCGGCGAGCGAGGGCGCCTTGACCGGCCGCCAGGCCAGCGGATCGGAACCGACATCGGCCATAATCCTCATAATCCTAATGTAGCGTTGTTTGCAGCTTTCCGCTCGTCCCCGCGAGGGGTCCCGTTGCTGGATTCCCGCTTCCGCGCATAGGCGTTAAAATGATCGTTTCATTTTTTGATAGCACCTTTGGCGGGGCGGTTCATAGATATTGCGTGCGATGGTGGCGTAGCATCGTTGCAGGCG
>Ga0074044_10003971_pt1 | contig 12405 bp, 11 predicted proteins | sample BogForMeECP23OM1_FD_94443 | JGI IMG/M metagenome (GOLD analysis project Ga0074044, IMG submission 94443) | Bog forest soil microbial communities from Calvert Island, British Columbia, Canada - Bog Forest MetaG ECP23OM1 | ecosystem: Environmental > Terrestrial > Soil > Wetlands ...
CGGCAGGCGGATCGCTAAACCAAACAAAAGATTGGTCGGGGAGAGAGGATTTGAACCTCCGACCCCCTGGTCCCGAACCATGAAATCACAAACTCCAAGTGCTTTATCTGGTGTCGCTTAGGGAGCAGCCCACCGCTTTTTCTCTCGCTCAGTTGTACCGATCTTGTACCGAAAGGAGGGAGTCCGCGACTGGTTGGTCGACACTGGCGGTCGTCATTAGGAAGCTTGACGGCGACGCTGGCAGACGAAGAGCTTCGGGTTCGACGGGCTCGCGCCAGGAGGCCGTCATTCGTTGACTAGGGGAACGAGGTTCTGGTCCAACACCTGTCCGATGAGTTTCCAAAAATCGTTCGAGCCACCTTCATTTTCCGGTTACAAACGGTCCCCGAGCCTCTGGCAAATCGTCTATGCCTGCCGCGTCATACAGGAGGGTTTGCAGTTCTGACTCTTGTGGTTCATCCTCCCAAGGCTGAATCAAATCTCGATTCAAACCGGATGGCCCGCTGAAGCTCAATACCCGTTCCAATCTCTCGACGAGATAGTCATAAGTATGTATCTCAATATGCTGACTCTCACTGATGGGTCGCCGGACGTCGCTAGAGTTGTCGTGTAAACGTGAGCGACGGCCAACGAGAACAAGGCCTTTGCTACGAGGCGAGATGTCGATAAGGCCAAGCCCACCTTCTCGACGTGAGCGCCGCGCCAACTCCAAATTATTTTGTATCCAAATGCGCCATTCTTCCACTTGGCTCGTGCCCTTGCGGGCATATTTATCCAGCAGGAGGTCGCCACGGAGTGTAACAGGGGATGTTGGTGTTTCCAATTCAACGAGCACCCAATTTATTCCCCTTGAATCAACGTCGGCAATCAGGAAATCAGGAATGCGTTTGCCTCCAAAATTTGGTCGCGCGACCACGAATGGGGACCTCCCGACAAGCGCAGCCAAGATTTGAGGGTGACTTTCCAAAAAAACTTGGATTGGTCTCTCGTCTCTTGCCTTGTCGATTACAGTGCGAAGTTGTTCGATGTCCGAAGGCGTCGGGCGAGACGTAATCCTGAAATCTTTCAGTTCGAGCTGCTTGGCGAGAGAAAACCCTCTCAATGTGGAACGGGCGGATGCTTGATTCGCAGTAGCTTGTTTCAATGCCCTAGCGCGTTTGGAGTTGTCGCGGACACGAGTCTTCACCGTAACTTGGTCTGGCCATTCCCGAGCTCCATGCCCGCCGCGAAAGTAAATGCGACCGTCGTCCGTGATGGACGCCACCTCCTCCAGCCTGCTGCCTTCAGAATTCTCTATCTGCACCACATCCCCGGTTTCTAGGCGCAGTCGTTCGAGAGCGCTCCGACGACGTTTCAACAAGTAAAAACCAATCCAAGCTCCGGCCTCAGTGTGGTCGGTTCGCACGCGCGAATCGCGTGCTCGCTTGGCGTTGAGGCCAGAAAGATAATCCAGTTGCGAGTATGTCGCTGGATGAACAGGCTCAGTACAAAGCTCTGCACTATAAGCGCGCTTGAGGCGCGCTGCTGCGACGAGCCTCGGTAATTGCTGCGGCAACTTCAGGCCAATTGCGCGAGCGAGCTTTAGCTGCTTCGAGGTAACATTACCTGTTGCTTTTCGAAGGCTTGCGACGGCGGCGCGCCATGTGGAATGTGTCACTGCACTTTTCCTCTCGCTACGGCAATCTCCGATTCGAGATTATATCGCTGTGTACTATTCATTTTTCATCGAAGTCCATCCGGGGCTGAACATCAATTGGCTTCACCTTTTTCTGCCGGGGTTTCCTCGGCGGGGGCGTCCAGACGCACGGCGTGTGCTCGCGTTCGAAGAAGCCGTGCGATTCATCGGCGGGCGCGTAGGTCCAGCCGTTCACAAGCCGCCACTTATTCCTGCGGTCGAGGGCCTCGCCTTCGACCTTCATTTTTTCCGTTCCTCGGGCGTCCAGTTCCGAACTTTCATGCGATCACGATAAGTGGGCCAGGGCCGGGCGCACAAGGTTACCGTCGTGTTGCAGTCTCGATATGTTGGCGTAGCATGTAGGGCTATGTTTTCTCAAAGAGTGCTGGTTGCATTGAAAAGGGTTGCGACTACATTGAGTGCAGACTACCGGACGTATCTGTTTGCAAAGATTGCAATCGACGTACCGCTCGATAATTGGGGGATGGCACTTGCTCCTCAGCGTATTGACGAACTCAACGTCGCTGAAGACAGAAGACTGCTCGCACTGTCGGAAGACCTTATTCAGAACCAGCAGTATTACCGGTCCAGCGTTGCTCCAAAATATCAATTTGATGTGCCCTACGGAGATTGGCAGCGCTTTTTGAGTCTCGATGGTTGGGTTGTGAGGGACGGTACTCTGAGAAAGGCAGAGCCGGAAATTCTGAATATTCAGGCTGAGGAGGACGGCCTCATCCAAAGACTTCGCGCGTCAGGATTGGCTAACATCGGCGTTATAGAAGCACACTTGAACCGGGCTGCGGAGGAATATGGGCGCGACAACAACAACTCGATGACGAACTCAAGACAAGCGCTTGAGCAACTGTTGATGGACATAGCTAATGCCACGGCACAACGCCGGGGTGAAGCCGCACCTGCTGGCCCAATCCGTGACTACCTTCAAAGGTGCGGATTCTTGACTGAAGAAGAAAAGCGTGGGTTCAGCGGAGCATACGGTTTCCTGAGTGGCGGCCCACATCCGGGTATTGTTGACCAAGAGGCAGCGCGGTTGGGCCGGAATTTTGCGCTCGGAAGCTGTCAATATGCATTACAGAAATACGAGCTCTGGGCGGCGAACGGACACAGAGTGTTTCGATAAGGGTTGTTAGGGGAAGACCAGTTACGGCGCGCCCACGAGCGCGGCCCGGATCGGGAAACGGTACAATTTCGTGGTCCGCAAGCTGCAAGGCAGGAGAGCCTAACAAGGTAAATGTCTGCATTCGATAACGTGCTCAAGCTGATCAAAGAGTGGCGGTCCGAAGTACAGCCGACCGAACTCAAGTACCGCGACGCCTTGATCGTCGTCCTTCGGGAACGGTTGAAGGAAGCGCAGATCGAAAAAGAGTACCGTCACGCTGGCACAACCATCGACATCTACGTCAAGCAATCAGGTTTCTGGGGGGACACTGCATCCTGCACCATCATAAAAACTTTGATTATTGTGGCGGTTGGTATTCTCTTCGGATTCAGCGAACGAACTCTCACGTCCTTGGAGCAAAAAGTTCTTGGCGGTGACTCGGGAAAATAAAAGAGAGGAGATTGTCAGCTTATGTCTGAAGCGAGCGGTCTGATCGTAGCGGCGATCATCGCTGGAGCCGTCGCCATAATAGCGGCGATAATCACTGCAATCGTGTCCTTTCTTAGCCTCATTATCAGCAAGGAACAGTCAGTCTCCGAGCACCGTCAGCGATGGATAGATGCACTTCGGAAAGACATCGCAATCATTGTTGGCCGTGTCACGGCGATCCATGCCGAATCAATCATCAGGCACAGAGATGACCAGGACCAACTGGCAGCCAGGGTGAAGGCAGATTTGATTGGCTTCAACAGAGTGGTAGTACGGATCAGATTGCGGCTCAACCCAAACGAAGGAAGGGTGAAGGAAGGACCAGCAAATCAAGCTGTGCTGAAGGCACTCGATGAGCTTGAGTCCATATTTGGCAGCGCGAAACCCCGGTTTGACCTACTTCAGCCGCTTATCAAAACGCTGGTGGACAACTCTCAGGTAATTTTGAAAGAGAACTGGAATCGAGTTCGTGACGGTGAGCCTGTCTATCAACAGGCAAAACGCAACACATGGATCGCCGTTAAGGTAATCACGGGACTGGGCGTCGTCGGAGCCATCTTGTACGGACTCCACTGGTTCAAAGTGATCTGACCCGAGCTACCCCCCTATTCCACACGAGGGCCCGCCATTACCCTAAGCTTGCTTTGCTCGGTGATGGCCTCTTTCATCGTCAGTACCCGGACGATGTGATCGCCGATGCGCAGATGGTCATCTGCCGGCGAAGTGGCATAAAAAAGCCGCGCCAGCGAGGCCGCCAGCGCGGGTTTCGCATTGCTCAGTACTCGCTCGGCAGGTGGATCACGTTGTTGGTGAAATACAACGTGATTTCATCCAGCGGAAAATCGGTGTGCTCGATCTCCTTGGTGAACACGATATTGCCGTTGCCATCGTCGCACGTAAGCGTGGCGGTTTTGTCGGGACGTACGGCGAGTTTCCAGACCTGAAATTCCTCGGCGGCAACAGCCTTGTTGTAGGGCTGAATGATCGCGATTTCGTCCAGAAGCCAATACGCGCCGCCGTGCTCGGCAACGTGCTGTGCGCCGTCGGTGTAGAGAACGTTGCGGTTGATCCCGTGCCGATACCAGGTTTCGCTGCCGGTGAACTGCGCGAGGTCGCTTTTGCTGAGAGTCTTCGTCGTCATGATGTGCCTCTTTCGTTTTGAGTGGCCCCCACGACGGGGGCGAGAGAGGCAACAGGAACAGCCGCACTGAAGGCGCGGCGTCACAGGCAACCGTGGAATAAATGAGGGGCAGCCCGTAGGGAATCATCGTTTATGCCGCGAAAAGTGCCTTGACACTAGCCTGCGGCTGTTAAGTTGACTCCGAACCCGTCCGTGAGTGGGTCGCGGAAAGAGGCACATCGTGACGAAGACGGTGCGGAAAAGGTACAGCCCACGGTCACTTTATAGCGGTCATCGGGAAGGTTGAGACGTAAGTCAACGAACTGCCGTTTTCAAGCTGACAACTCAGGCGGGTAACGACAATTCCAATTGCTTTGGTGGGAGGATCTGGGGCTGAAATCTGCGGAGAAAGCACCGGGCGAACTCGTTTGCCAATCGTGAATTGTGATCCGTTCTCATAATCAGACACGTTTCGAAACACAATGACGTATCAGAGAGCGGCCTTAGGACTACACCTTCAGCGCTAAAGCCAACGGTCGTAGGTTTGGTGAGGATCGCCACGCCAACGTGTTCAGATACTAAGTGCAATGCCTGTTGGGCCGTAATAATGTCGTGTGCGTGTGGCGGAGTGATTTCCTCACGTCGTGCTGCGTCCAGAATTGCGTCGTGAATGACGGGGTGAACTCGTCGCGCGAAAAGAATCCATTCATCTTTTGCCAAGTCTTGGAGTGCGATGAGTTCCTTTCCGGCAGCCGTGTGGGTCTGTGGGAGGGCCGCATAGAGTTGGGTCTCAGCAAATGTTGCGGCCGTGACCTGAGAATTGTCCGGCGGCGCGGTCACCAAAGCTAGATTGAGTTCCCGTGCTATCACACTCTGGACCAACTCGTTTGAGAATTGGGTGACGAGTTGAATGCGGAGCTTAGGGTACAGGGGCAGACGGATTGCAAGAATCGCGGAAACCCAGGCTTGGTCGGTGTCGGGAGAGTGCCCAACAGTCAAAATGCTATCGCTCCCCTCACGCCCGAGCTGAATAGCCCTGTCGATGTGCAAGAGCGCCGAACGGGCCTCTTCGACGAAGAGACGGCCTACTTGTGTGAGTTCCACATTCCGTTTGTGTTTGCGAGTGAATAGGTGAAATCTGTGGTGTTCTTCGATCTCGGTAATCTGTTTGCTGAGTGCAGATTGGGTGATGTGCAATCTGTCGGCAGCCCGCGTGAAGTTCAGTTCCTCGGCCAAGATATCGACTGCGTGCAGATGACGGACATCGAGGTTGGGGAACATGGCTGAGACCCCCAGGGGATTGATAGCTTGCGCTTCGTTTACGAGGCTGTGCATAATTCTGAGCGATTTCCGCACAGGAGTGATGGTTTTTCGGTTTGGTGGCCCGGATTCGGGACAGAACTATAACTGGCGGCAGAAGCTGAGGTTTCGGAAGGAGGAACTGGGTTACTCGGAACGGTCAGTTAATCAAAGACTTGTCGGCCTCCGGAAGGTCTTCTGAAACGACGAGAAGGCATGGTTGGCCGTCAAATTGGATTTTGTCCGCGGAATAAGCCGTAACTTTTACTTCGCCAGACTTGGTCCGAATCCGGGTGATGCCGTTCCGAATCGGTGCCCGTTGCTGCAGTTGCGCGATCATCAAGGCGCGATCTTTGGGATCCTCCCAAATTCCAAGTTCGCTGATCGTACGGCCGATCACTTCGGCGCGAGAATAGCCGTACCGTTGCTCGAACGCCGCATTCACATCTACAAAGCGCCCTTCATTGACGGTGGTGATGGAAAACGAGATCGGGCTGGAACGAAAGACCTTTTGAAACTTGTCCTCGGATACCCTGCGTCCCTCCTCAGACTGTTCCAGCGCTTTTTCGGTTTGGCGAAGGTCCGTTAGACGCCGCTGAAGTTCGGACCCAAAGATCTCAGCGCGCTCGTAGAGGCGAGAATTCTGGATCGCCGCCGCAGCCGGGATTGCCAATAATTGCGTCCGCCGGAGGTGGTCTTGCGTGAAGGTGTTCGGCTGGGTGTGGCCCACTGAAAGAAGTCCCAACGTCTGCTGGGACGCAACCAACGGCACGCAAAGCCATGATCGGATGTCGGTATGGCCCTTGAAGCTGGGCCATTCTTTCTCGTCTCTGGTGTCGGCAAGTAAAACACTGTTCTGGGCCGTTAATATGTGCAAGAGGAACGGTGAGTCTGCTGCGTCGAGAGTCAGTGGATAATCCGGAGTTTTCTTGGGAACTACGTGACGTAGTTTTTCTCTTGCCACAAGAAGTTGTGAGTCACCCTCCAAGAGCAGCACACGTGCACACTCACATGGAACCAGTTCCAACAAGGACTGAAGCAGCCTGTCCAGAACAAAGTCCATCCGAAGATCTGCGGTAAGCGCGAGAGTGGCCTTGTTTAGAGCATCGGATTCTGCCCTTGCGGCCTGGGCGGCGGCCAGGTGCTCGGCGACCTTTTCCTCCGCTTCTTTCTGTGCCGTGATTTCCTGAACCGTCCCGACAAGACGGTAGATTTTGCCGGCAGCATCCCGTACCGGAAACCCATGCACCGTGACCCAACGCACTTCGCCGCGGGGGCGCACGATTCGAAATCTCTCATCGAAGTGTCCTGTCTGCGTAGCTTCTCCGAGCTTTGCCAGCACATGAACGCGGTCTTCGGGATGGATCAGTTCTTCGTACGAAGACGGATTGTCGAGCAGGCTCTGGCAAGAACGTCCGGTGATCGTTTCATAAGCTGCGGTGACGGAAAGGGCCTTTTTGGTCTTCGCGTCAATCATCCAGAATCGTTTGTGCAGATCGACCCCCAGCAGACGAACGTCCTACCTGGCGGCTGGCACGACGAATTCGAGCGGCCAATCTACTTTGTGGAGCTTCGAGATAACCTATATGTGTGTTGTTGGTGCGATGTGAACGGCAGCCAGTTGGTGCTTCTCCCCTCCGCCCAATCTGGAAAGAAGTCGAGACAGGTTCGCTACCCAGGGGACGCAGACATTCTGGGTCGCGTCACCGCAGTCACGATGCGCATTGCAGAGATGCGGGCGTAATAAGCCGTAATAGGTTGAACTCGATTTCCAGGACGCCTACGAGGAATCGCCAGTTGCCGCGCGCCGTCTGAAATGCGGTAGGCCTGTTTCCATAGGTGCGACTGTGGCCAAGCTTCGAGATACATCCCGGATCGGTCGGTTCCTGATACTGATTGAATGTGCACACGCAGGAGATTTTGGCAAGGGACAGGTTTATTTGGGACAGGTTTATTTCAGCGAGTCAGCACCGGGAAGAACTCCGCCGAGGCCCTTCGGATCGAGAATTATTCGTTCAGACAGTACCCCATCCTTGCGCGTTCCGTGCGCAAGGGTGGGACTCCACGCCGCATCCCGCTCGGGATTCCAGCAAAAAGCGAGTCGGCCCCGAACGGACTAGCTAGGAGGGTATCAATCAAACATCTATTACCGCCTGCTACTGAATGGTATCGTTGTTGCTCAGGAACTCAGCAAGAGGGCCGAAAGTGGCTGTTTATTCTAAAACTCTTAGCGCGGACTTCTATAAGCTCGAAATCACCACGGGTGAACACTTCGAGAAAGTGGTTTCTTCTATAGCCGCTAAAGGAATAAAGAAAGAGACCATTGTAGAGGTCAAGGACGATTTCTTTACTCGTCTAGAGTATTCCGGGCCATGGGGCGAAGAATGCGTCGAGGGCCACATAGTCCGCCTCCGAATGAACAGCTTGCCGGATAAAGCTGGCTTCGACGAGCCAATCCAGTCAATTGGATTTAGCGAAGAAGAAGGGGTTGGCGAGAGTGCAGCGTTCATCTTCCAGAAACAATCAACCGTTCTTCTGCTGGAGCGAAACCGTAACGCAGTTACCACGTTTACGTTCGCCACGTTCTTCAAGCAACTCGGCGAAGTCCCGGGAGAAATAAACCTCCACCCAATCTTGCAACATGATGTCTACCAAAAGGTCTTCGATGCAAAAGTCCTGCGTAAACTGATCGTACAGCTTGCTGGCCCTGATAATATTGGCGCTGCTGTGGCAGAGATGGAGCCAAGCGTCCATGAAATGCTTAAAGCCCGGCAATCCCTCAAGGCCCCAATAGCAGAATTTACGTATTCAGTTGGTCAGCAGCGCAAAGCGGGCTTAGATTTGCAGCGCGTCTTGGGAACAGTCAAGGATTTTCTGACGCTGCATCAGGGAGAGGAAACCCAGGTCGAGAAATTGATTGTCCACGGATCATCGGGACCTCATGGCGATTTTGCTGTAGACCTACTCGAAAGCCGGTTGAATGGGAAGGATGTTGTTGAAACCACGATAGAACGTCGCATTCCGTATGAACGCAGGCGCGATGCCCTGCGTCGAATTTGGTTACGAAGTAAGGACGAAATCAACAAGTTGTACGTGGCAAAGTAGGGAGAACCGTGTCACTGGGGCGCAAAATCGAGCGATCATATCCTTATACCCTGGCCCTCGTTAGCGCCCCCGGCTGGTTTTATTTGGCCCGGTGGCTCAACCTCAGTACCCAAGAAGCAAAAGACTTGTTTGCAGCCATACTGAATGTCTCAGCGATCGCTGCGGGATTTCTCGGCACCGCTGCATCAGTGCTCCTCGGGATGGGTTCTGTCGCCGCGATGAAAGACCTTAAGCAATCTGGCGCACTTGTTCTTCTGAACAGCTACATAATTTCCGCGATTCGTCACCAGTTCTGGTTGATATTGTTTTCAGTGTCTTTGCTGCTGCTCTACCCAAAGATCCATTCCCCTCGTCTTTTAATGACCCTAGTGGTAACGTGGGGCGTCTCGGCAGTTCTGGCCGCCCTGTCGAGCTTTAGAATTGTTCACCTTTTCGGCAAGATAATCACAGCAGATTGAGGGGCAGCCTCCGGGATTCAGACGACCGGGCGGGAGGCCCAGACTTCGCGCCATCCTAACTCTGAAGGGGTGCCCCGTCCAAGCTCCGCTTGGGCGACGCCTTTGACTTTTTCATCACACCCAAACTGCGAGCGCCATATCCTGTGTTCTGGCCTAGCCAAACTGCGTAGACAAACCTTGAATACAAAGAACTCACGAAAGCGGAAGCAGCTTAATGTCGGGCAAGAATGTGCGTAAGTCCACTTTCCATTCCAACCTCGACTCGAATAATACCTCGCCACTGTCATTAATCACTCTGACTAGCAGCGTTCCACGTTGCGGCACAATTTCCGAATGGGAGTTTGGTTGTTCGCTTACATCAATCCTGCGATTGTCATATCCTGTCCAGCCGCAGGCCTCATACCCAAGAGCAGTCTTGATTCCAACAAGCAATGTTCTGCGCCATCCGACAGGGAGATCAACCTTTCCATAAGGTTCATTCAACCACATAGCAGGGCAGAAAGATGGTCCGGGGATGCCCGTATCGTATGTCCATTCGATTTGCGCCCTGACACCACTTACGCCAGCTCCCGGCGGCGTGTTAGTTATGTGCAACAGGAACGCCGTTGACGGATGCGAATCCGTTTTTAGATGTTCTGTCCAAACACCGCTATTGGGATCGTATGCTACCTGTGCCATGCCGCATCCGAGCGAAAGATTTGGCTTTGAATTAAGTTCCTTTGCTTTTACTCTAGCCGATAAGAGCAGAAATTTATCCGCGATCAACAGGATATTATTTTCATCCTTGGGGGAAGCAAGAGCCCTATCCAAGTCGAAATCAATGACGTTATGTTCTCCTAGCAAATGGAGCGTATTCTTGGCGCGATCTGCAAATCTCTTAGCCCATCCGTTGACGAGGCGCTGTATCCAAGGCCCGATCTCGCTGCTGCGTCGCCGATTAAATTCTATGTCAGTTTCGTCGGGCCATCTTTTAGGGTCTGGCCGTGGACCACACTCTTTCAGAAATGCTCGTAGAGCATCGGACAAGGTTATGGCTTCTTTAGCGGGATCGTGCAGTTCTTCTATTGGCGGTGATGTAGGTGGCGGGATTTCACCAGTTTGTTTCTCAAACTCAAAATATGGATGCGTTGCGAAATAAGCATGAATCAGTAATCCAAGAATGAGCGCAAGAGCGAAAATCGCAATAGACCATGCTGGATGACGTGCTACGAAATCTAATAGAACAATAGCGCAACTGGCAGCAAGAGAGTCACCATGCTTCTCAAGTAAAGCATCTCCCCATATCTCGACACGGCGCTCGATTAGATGAAGAAAGACTACCGGAATTGTGCCGGCGATCAGCAAGCCAACCGCCTGAAGGGGATGTTGCCTTGCGTATCGAATCCATTTCTGTATCCTCTTCCACAATTGGTTTTCCTCAGCCATCGCACACACCTCCACAGAGCCAAGAGTGTATTCTTGGACCCCTGAAGGATATGCTTTTGGGTGGAAGGAACCAATGACGCGAGACGCCGGCATTCTTTAATAGCCGAAATTCACTTTGATTTGAATGAATCGTCGGTACATTCCGATCCCGCGAGAAGGAGTCGAGCGCGGACGCGCCAGTCCGTCGGGTGGGACAAAGAACCCTCCTGCGTCAGCAGGACACCTGTGAAGGGCGGGACTCGGGCTGGGTGCAGGTTGGCGACAGAAGAAACGACCTCTACGTCGGCGATCAAGAAATGACGGTCCAAATGAAAAAAAGGCGCTCGGGCAATTTCCGAGCGCCTGAGTAGTTTCACACTAGGCTACGCTGCGGTCTTCGGTGTACCTTTCTTCGCAGCTTTTTTCTGTTTGGCAGCGAGCTTCGCACGCTTCGCGGTGAATTCCTGCTCTACTGCTTTGCGGAGTTTGTCCACGTCCACGCGATGCCGCTTGGCCGTTGCGATCAGCACGTCCGGGTCGCTGGTTGGCGCCCGATCTGTGCATTCCAGCAAAACGACTTCAATTAGCAGTTTTGAAAGTACGCCCTCGTCCGGCTGCCGCAACATCCGAGCGATGGCCTGTTGCACCTGCGGGTGGGTAACTTCGCTGGCCGTGCCTTCGACCAACTTGTGCCGCCGAGCCAACAATTCTTTCCGCAACGGATCAAGTTTGTTCAAGAGCGTATTCGCAACCAGCGCAAGCTCGGCGCGGTCGAGCGGTGCGCCGATGCGTTTGAGCACTTCGGCCAATGCGCGATGGCGCACCGTGGCTTCGAGCTTCTCGCGTTCCAACCCTTTCCGGCGCTGTTCGCGTTCCTTCGCCGTTTGCTCCGGGTTAGGAGCGCGGCGGTCGGCAAAGTGTACCGGGCAGGTCGTCGCGGCACAGACCTTTACAGTTCGTCCGCGCTCGCTGCCGTCTACCATGATGGCCTCGCTCATGTCCTTGCATGGTTTCTGATAGGGCGAGAGCGGCTTCTTGGATTTCGCAGACTTGGCGGTGAGATTCAAGGCAACGTATTGGTTTCGTCCCAGCACTGCGCTGTTTCCGGGAGTTCTCCATTCGTTCGTAATCTGCACCAACTCCGGTTTCGCGGCGATCTGACGCTCAACGTTCTTCGTCAGCTTGTTGTTGTAGCAGTTTTTATCGGTGCAGGAATCTTGCAAGGCTGCATCGAAGAGTAAGGTGTTAAAGCCGGTGCGCTTCGGGCAGTTCGCGCAACTTCCCGCCTCCGGCACAAGCGTCTCGTCGTTCTTGTCGAATGGCACGGAATCGAGCGAGAGCAAGATGTTCTGCTCGATCCATGCCGTTAAGTCACGGACGGGACGCAGAATGCGTGTTTCCTTTCCGCCATTCCAAGCGGTGTGAAACGCCGCATCAAACGCCCGCTGTTGCTCCTGCTGGGGTAGCTTGGCGATTTCGAGCGCATGGCCAACGCCGATTTCGTCGGCCAAGAACGCCTCTGCGATGGATGGATGCAACTCGACCAAGCGAAGGCGTGTAGCGACGAATGCCGGACTCTTCCCAGTCTTCGCCGCCAGACTGGCGATGTCGTATTGAAGCCCATCCGTGTGCAAAAGGCCGTAAAACGCGAATGCCTCTTCCAACGGATGTGCGTTTTCACGTTGAATATTTTCAACCAACTGCGTTTCGACACAAGCCGCGTCCGAGAGTTCGACGA
>Ga0074044_10003972_pt1 | contig 12404 bp, 6 predicted proteins | sample BogForMeECP23OM1_FD_94443 | JGI IMG/M metagenome (GOLD analysis project Ga0074044, IMG submission 94443) | Bog forest soil microbial communities from Calvert Island, British Columbia, Canada - Bog Forest MetaG ECP23OM1 | ecosystem: Environmental > Terrestrial > Soil > Wetlands ...
GGCGACGGGATTGCCGGCGTCACCGGGCGCGGCGGTCGGACAGATCGTTTTCAGCGCAGAGGAAGCGGTGAAGAAGGCCGGACATGGTGCGAAGAAGAATCCGGTGATTCTGGTGCGCGCGGAGACGACTCCGGAAGATATCCAGGGCATGGAAGTGGCCGCCGGCATTTTGACGTCGCGCGGCGGCATGACCAGTCACGCCGCCGTGGTCACGCGCGGCATGGGGAAATGCTGCGTGGCGGGCGCGGGAGATATTCAAGTCGACGAGCGCGCCGGGGAAATGCGCGTCAAGGGACTTGTGTTCAAAGAGGGAGACTGGATCTCGCTCGACGGCACGAGCGGGCGCGTGATCAAGGGGAAGCTGAACACGCTGGAGCCATCGGCCGACGATGAGGACCTGCAGAAGCTGATGGGCTGGGCGGAGCCGTTCCGCAAAATCGGGGTGCGCGCGAATGCGGACATTCCGCGCGATGCGATTCAGGCGCGGGCCTTTGGCGCCGAGGGCATCGGGTTGTGTCGCACCGAGCACATGTTTTTTGCCCATGACCGTATCCCACATATGCGCGCCATGATTCTCGCTGACAACGAGAAAGACCGGCGCACCGCGCTGAAGAAGTTGCTGCCCATGCAGCGCGCCGATTTCATCGGACTGTTTAAGGCGATGGCAGGGCTGCCGGTGACGATCCGGCTGCTCGACCCGCCGCTGCACGAGTTTCTGCCCAAGCGCGAGCAACTCATGGTAGCCATCGCCAGCCTGCCCAGTGCCACCACGAAGCAGAAGAAAGAGTTGGTGGAGGAATACAAAGAGTATGGCGCGAAAGGTGCCGGCGACCTGAAGAAAATTCTTCCCGAGCTGCTGGCGCGTGTGGAAGAGTTGCATGAGTTCAATCCGATGCTGGGGCATCGCGGATGCCGCTTGGGGGTCACCTATCCCGAGATCACCGAGATGCAGGCGAGGGCCATTCTTGAAGCGGCCGTGGCCGTGGACAAGGAAGGCATAAAGACTCACGCGGAGGTGATGATCCCACTGATCGCTACCGTGAAAGAGATGGCGAACCAGGGGGCGATTGTACGGCGCGTGGCGGAAGAAGTGTTCAAAGAAAAGGGAAGGCACGTGCACTACCTGGTGGGCACAATGATTGAGTTGCCCCGCGCCTGCCTGGTTGCGGGCGAGATTGCCAAGGAAGCGGAGTTCTTCTCGTTCGGCACGAACGACCTGACCCAGACCACGTTCGGCTTCTCCCGCGACGACATCAACAAGGTTCTGCCAACATATCTGGCGGAGGGGATTCTGAAGCAGGATCCATTTGCCGCGATCGACCAGGAAGGTGTTGGCGAACTGGTGCGGATCGGGATCGAACGGGGGCGCAAGACGCGTCCGAACCTGGAGGTAGGCATCTGCGGCGAGCACGGCGGCGAGCCGTCGTCGGTGGAGTTCTGCCATCGGGTGGGAATGGATTATGTATCCTGTTCCCCGTTCCGTGTGCTGACCGCGCGACTAGCGGCAGCCCAGGCGGCAGCCAGCGAGAAGCTGCAGATTGACTCGGGACGAACAAAATGATCAACGCAGGGGACGCGGAGACCCGCCGCAGAGAACGCTGAGAGATCAAAGCCCAGATCGCATGATCTCTCTCTGTCTCTCCCAGCGACCTGCGCGAGAATTTTCTCCGCGACCTCGGCGTTAATCAGTTGGTCCGCTGCAACCGGGCGATCAGCTTCTGTGCCAGATTCTCCTCCGACTCGGACCACAGCAACCGTCCCGTTGCCCCGGAGTTCTTTTCCACCTTGGCGGTAAACTCCACCAGCTTGTGCACGTTGCTGCGGACGTTCTGCTCGGCCTCGGAAGTGAACTCCACCTCTTCGTGCAGGAACGACGTGTCCAAACCGAAATCAATTTGAATGTGCCCGGTCTCTTCCGCGGCGCGCTCTTCAAATTCCATCCCTTGCGCAATCAGACGCACCAGCGACGGCTCCAGCACCCATTTCTCGGCGCCTTCAGGAGGGGTCCACAAGTCCCAATAAGCCTCGAAAATGTAGGCATAATCGTCGTGGAGAAGCTCCGCGACCACTTCCGCTGCTTCTTCCGGCGGAACGCCAGGACGGAAGCGGCGCTCCAGAATCGTCGGCTCACTCCACGAGACCGGTTGGATCGCCGCGTAGGTCACCCCGTCCCGCGCCGGAGAAAACGGAATTTGCCGGAGTACGCTGACCGTTCGCAACAGAATCTCCGACTCATCAAAGCTGGGAAACCACAGGCTCAAATAAAGCGGATCGCCCATGGCTGTATTCTAAATCGCGGGCGGGTTCGGTTCGATGGTCAAGTTTGTGGGAGCGCATCTACTTTTGACGTGGGAAAAACGCCCTGTTACTATGATGTTCGGCGGCAAACAACCATCTCACCCGAAACGTCCCCGTCGTCTAGCCTGGCCTAGGACATCGCCCTTTCACGGCGGTAACGCGGGTTCAAATCCCGCCGGGGACGCCAAGCACCCTTCTATGCTTGCTGCGGCGTTTTCTTTTGTCATTGGAAGTGAAAAAGAAAACGGCTGGGAAAAACTCCCAGCCGTTTCAGGAGGACTGCTGCAACCGCCCAGAAGTGCTGCAACAGATCCGAACGAAGCTATTTCAGCCCCGCCTTATCGCCTCTCAAGCTGGAAGACTAGAAGTCGTAGTCTTCCAACGTGCAGGGGCAGTTGCCCCAGCCGCTGCCAATCGTTAACCCATAAGAACACAGGGCCCCCAGGTTAGATGTTTCAAGCCCCGTGAGGTTGGAGTCGGCCAATGCGGTTTCGGTAACGAACCATGGCCCCTTCTCCACGGCGTTCACAGCGCTCCCAGGACCGGGAGCAGGAAACGTGGTTGTCGTTGCCTGGATGTGCGTCATCCATCCCCGCAGTCCGGGAGCCGGATCTGGGGTGGAAGCGCTATTGCTCGTAGACGAAATGACCTTGATCACGCCACGGGCAATTTGTCCTCTGCCGGTGAATTCGTCGACCGTGAGCTCTTTATTCACGGATTCCGAAAGCAGACCGTCTGGTGTGATTGGGCAGGCGCAGCACGACCTCAACTCCTGGCTGTCATCGAACACGTAGATCGCCGCCCACAGGGTTCCGAATTCCACGCCCTCTAATTCTGATTCGGCATAGTCGCCATCGTTGATGAGACGCAAGGTTCCATCCGGAGCCCCGGTAGTATTTGCATTGGAATAGTAGGTGACGAAATAGACGCTGCCGTCACCTGGTGATGGCTGAGCGAAGGCATTTCCCCCCAACATCAGGGTGATTGCCAGTATCGGAAACAGCAACAATCCGAGCCTTTTCATCTGTTGGATCCTCCTCATGGTTTGGCGCGCCTTGCGCTGGGGGAGGGTCAGCTCTGGGCGCTCAACGAACTCTTAACCTTTTGCGCGTTCTTTGCAACTACCCACCTGGCCTAACCCGCTCCCTAGGCTAATACCCACGGAGTAGTTCCCCGCCCGGCACATACGGCAGAACAACTTTGCGGGCGGACCCGCTCGTTTGCAGGAACACCTGACGAAGCGCGGGAGGAACGTGGCGCGGATGGGGATTCCACGGTCGCGGATCTGGCGGCGTTGCTTAGGGGACTTCCTGTGCTGGATGCCCCGCTTTCATCTTTGATGGGTTAAGTCAGTGGTCGGCGCAGCCCAAGTGCTGTGGGATCAGCGGGCCATTTTGTAGTCCGAAGGGTTCAAATCCCGCCGAGGACGCTGCGGGGTCTAAGCATGGGACCATCTCCGGGCACCCCCGCGAAAGCCTAGTCGCCGCTTCCGCAGGAACAAATGCCCGCGCCGCTTCCCAATTGCTTCAAGTAGGCGCACTCATTTTCGAGAACCGTCGCTTCGCCGCCCAGCGGCCTCTGGGCAAAACTTGTTTCCGTTACTTGGAAGGTGCCGTCGCCGTTGGGTTGATCGTGAGTCTCCCATCCAAGGATTTCGCCAGCCGGAGCTAAGGAACTGGGATCACATTGTGGATTCTGCGTGGGATCCGACGACACGATCTCGATGATTCCCGCTTGCGGTGTTATCCCGGTCAGAGGATTTGCCGTGAGATCGAGAAGCAAGGAGAATGTCCGCATCCCATCGTCGGATATCGAACACCCGCAACACTCGTTTAACACCTGATTCCGGTCGAACACGTAGACCATTGCGCACAGGTTTCCGCCCGTAAGGCCCGGATTGGTAAGCCGAATGGCGCCGTCAATACCTGATGCCTGGGCATAGGCGGCATTAAAGTAGTTCACGAGGAGCAGTGGCGTTACGGTGACGCTAACCGATCCGGTGACACCGCCGACTTGTGCGAAGATCGTCGTCGAGCCCACCTGGTTGGCAGTTGCCAGTCCGCTGCTGTTCACGCTCGCTATACCCGGCTGCGCGGAACTCCACGCTACGGCTCCGGTCAGGTCCTGCGTTGCTCCATTGCTCAACGTTGCAATCGCCTGGAGCTGACTGCTGCTCCCCAAAACCATGGATAATGTCGAGGGGACGATGTTCAAGGCGATGGGTGACGCTACGGTGAAGCTAGCCGACCCAGTAAAGCCATTGCCCTCTGCGAGAATCGTCGTCGCGCCGACCTGCCCAGCCGTCACCAGTCCGCCGCTGCTCACGCTGGCAATGCCTGGCTGCGTCGAACTCCACGCTACGAATGCTGTCAGGTTTTGCGTTGTCCCATCGCTCAAGGTTGCGATCGCTTGGAACTGGCTGATACTCCCCGGGGCCAGGGAGAGTGTTGCAGGGACGATGTTCAACGCGGTGACTGGCACTACGGTGATGCTAGCCGACGCAGTAAAGCCATTGGTCTGTGCGAGGATCGTCGCCGTGCCATCTTGGTCAGCATTCACCACCCCGCTGCTCACGCTAGCAATGCCTGGCTGCGTCGAACTCCACGCTACGAATCCTGTCAGGCTTTGCGTTGTCCCATCGCTCAAGGTTGCGATCGCTTGCAGCTGGAGGCTACTCCCCACGGACATGAATACTGTTGCCGGGGTAATGTTCAAGCCGACTACCGCAGCGCGAGTCACTGTTAGGTTTGCGGTTCCGGTCACCGATCCGGCGGTCGCGCTGATGCTCGTGGTTCCCATTGACCAACTCGACGCCAAACCTCCCGCTGCGATCATCGCCACATACGGATCCGATGAACTCCACGTCACCGTTGAAGTCAGATGCTTCGTGCTGCCATCGGTGTATTTCCCGGTGGCAGAAAACTGCAACGACTCGCCGTCCGGGACCGTCCCGTTTGCCGGAGTGACCGCGATGGATACCAGTGCCGGCGGCCCGACAGTCGCGGTTGTGGAGCCGCACACCGAGCCGGCACACGCACTCACCGTTGCTGTGCCGCCCGCGCCCAGGGCGTAGGCCGCACCCATGTTGCTGGCATCGTCGGTGACGCTGACGGCCGCTGGATTTGAGGAACTCCAGGTTACCGACGAGAGCTGCTCCGTGCTGCCGTCGCTGAAGGTGCCCGTAGCGATCAATTGCTGCGTGGCGTCGAGAGGAACCGTAGGGTTGCTCGGACTCACCGAGATGGAAACGAGGTTCGGCGGGGTCAGCGTGGCCGTTTCGTACAGCTCGCCACTGGCCAGATAACCGCTGGAGTTATAGCCCCCTGCAACCAGATTCATTCCGTTGTTCAGCAGTGAAGCCGTGTGCAAGTAGCGCCCGATGTTCAGGCTGCCGGTGGGAGCGAAGGTACCGGTTGCGGGATCGTCCAGCTCGGCAGCGGTCAAGTAAGCACTCGAGCTGTAGCCGCCGGCCATCAGATCCGTCCCATTGTTCAAAAGGGTCGCCGTGTGGAGGATGCGCGCGGTATTCAGGCTGCCGTTGAGGGTGAAGCTCCCGGTCACGGGATTGTACAGCTCCGCACTGGCTAAGGCGTTGAGATTGGAGTCCTCGCCTCCCGCAATCAGCACCATGCCGTTGTTTAGCAGCGTCGCCGTGTGCCTATAGCGCGCAGCGTTTAGGCTGAGGGTGGGGGTAAAGGTCCCGCTCGCGGGATTGTACAGCTCGGCACTAGCTAAATCGCTGCCGTTAAAGCCTCCCGCAATCAATAGCATGCCAGTGTTGAGCAGCGTTGCCGTGTGATACGTGCGCGCGGTGTTCAGGCTGCCGGTGGGGGTGAAGGTTCCGGCCATGGGATTGTACAGCTCGGCACTGGCTAGGGCGCCGCCGGAGCCCTGGCCTCCCGCAACCAGCACCATGCCGTTGAACGTGGTTCCGTTAATCATTGTCGCCGTGTGGAGTTCGCGCGCAGTTTTCAGGCTGCCGGTGGGAGTGAAGTTTCCGGTCAAGGGATTGTACAGTTCGGCACTGGCTAGGATGTTGCCGTTGTTATCGGAGCCTCCGGCAATCAGCACCATGCCATTGTTCAGCAGCGTTGCGGTGTGATAGAGACGCGCTGTGTTCAGGCTGCCCGTGGGGGTGAAGGTCCCGGTCGCGGGATTGTACAGCTCGGCACTTGCTAAGACATTGCCGTTATAGCCTCCGGCAATCAGCACCATGCCATTGTTCAGCACCGTCGAGGTATGCGAGGCGCGTGCTGTCGTGAGGCTGCCGGTCAAAACAAACCCTGCCGTGACCGTCAACGTCGTCGAGCCGTTGATCGCGCCCAACGTCGCCTGCATCGTCGTCGTGCCTAAGCGGGCCATCGTGGCCAATCCCTGCGAGCCAGACGCATTGCTGATCGTCGCCACGCTCGGAGCCGATGAACTCCACGCCGCCGTGCTCGTCAGATTCTGCGTGCTCCCGTCGCTGTACGTTCCCGTGGCCGTGAACGGCTGCGTGCTTCCCACCGCAATCGAAGCGTTCGCTGGCGTCACCGCAATCGACACCAGCACCGCCGCCGTCACCGTCAGCGTGGTCGAACCGGTAATGCTGCCTAGCGTCGCGCTGATGCTCGATTGGCCCGTTTTCACAGCCGTCGCCAGACCTCCCGGCGTGATCGTCGCCACACTCGGAGCCGATGAACTCCAGGCCGCTGTGCTCGTAAGATTCTGTGTGCTTCCGTCGCTGTAAATTCCCGTGGCCGTGAGCAATTGCGTGTTCCCTGCGGCAATCGAAGCGTTCCCCGGCGTCACCGCAATCGATACCAGCACCGGCGCCGCCACCGTCAGCGTGGTCGAGCCGGTAATACTGCTCATCGTCGCGCTGATGCTCGAGGTGCCCGCTGTCACACCCGTCGCCTGACCTCCCGCGGTGATCGTCGCCACGCTCGGAGCCGATGAACTCCACGTCGCGGATTGAGTCAGATTTTGAACAGTTCCATCGGAGAAGTTCCCGGTCGCGGTTAGCTGCTCGGACTCACCGACAGGCAGAGAGGACTGGTTCGGACCGACCGTCATACTGAGCAATGCGGGTTGTCCGACGGTGACCGACGTGCTGCCGGTTACCCCTTGATAGGTCGCGGACACTTGTGCAACGCCTTCGCCCATGCCAGTCACGTCGCCTTGAGTGTTGATCGTGGCCACGGCTGACTGGGTCGTCTGCCAAGTCACCGCAGCACCTAAGGCGTGCGAAGTCCCATCATCATAAGATCCCGTAGCGCTGAGCTGTAGTGTTGCGCCTTTCGCAATGGTCTGGTTTGCGGGCGCAATTTTGATTTGTGTGAGTTTTGCGGGGTTTCCCCCTCCTCCTTGTGATGGCCCCGAACCGCACCCGAAGAGCAATCCCAAGGATAGGAGCACGCCAAGAGCACTGATCACACTCCCGGCTGGCCAAAGTTTCATGGCGGACTCCTGGCAACTCGGGGGGAGGGCAGGACAAGAACTAACTAAATTGAACTATACCGACTGGGCTATTCCGTGAAAATTCCCAATTCGTACTAACCCATTTGGGTAGTGCATCGGCATAGGGGAACAGCAATTTAAAAGCCGGGCCGCTTTCCGACAATAGAGGTCGCGTAGCTACACAACAAACTGAAGGCCACAGATGTAGCCCGCAGACTTGTTTCCGCGCTTGGCAGTCCATCGCACTTGCATGAGCGTGGGAATCGAAACCGGGGCATCGGACACCGGTAAATCGCAGCACAGGAACGTGGCCGCCTGGAGCGGACATGGACTCAAGATGCAAACACCGCCGTTGCTGAGATTGTGAATGCGACCGTCAAATTCCTTTGGCGGGGCGCTCGCCGTCTGACCCGATAGCAAACTCCGCGCATGCACTTCAAGCGCCTGCGGATAACGCTCATGCTGGCGTCGTTCTTGATCTGAGGGATAGGTCACAGTTACGCATGATGCCTGAAGTTGCGACTCCAGTAAATTCTTCAATCGAACTAATTCGATGGTAGCTTCGAATGCCCGAAATTTAAGCGTTTGGCCTGGATCCGGCAACCTTCCCGGCAATTCCAGAACGTGTTGAAACTTTCATTTTGACCATTACTAATCGAAGGAACGCTTTTACGGTGTTAGGACTGATCTTCATGCGGGTTGCGATCTCTTTGCTGGTCAGACCTTGTAGGAGTAATTCCACTGTTTCACATTCGCGTTGTGTCAGATCGAACTGTACAGAGATTTCCGCGAGCCCAGTACTGCGCGCTGCAGTCCGCTCCAGCAGCACAGCGAAAGCCGGCTGAACCGGATTGTGTCCGTTACAGTCGACCCGAAAGTTCTTGCAGACGTAGCGGCGTTTACCCGACCTGAACTCTTTGACGAAAGCCGGTCCATCCTGATTCCCGTGGTCGAGGAGGGTGGTGCGGACCCGATCCGCAAGGAAGACTTTGGGTTGCTTGATCCGATCCACCCCGCTGGGGAAGCAGAGGATTTGAAGGGCGGGACCGTTCGATGCAAGCAGATTCAATCCTGCATCTAACAGCAAAAAGCCGTTGTTGCTCGGAGCCATTGACACGGTGTTCTCCTTGGTTCAAAGCGGCGTACCCCGTCACACCCCGAACCCTCACGCACAGTTCCCTGTGCAGGGCGTAACCGGACACATCCCGGTCAAAACCGCGATCAAAACGTTCCTTAAATTGAGTTTCCGGGCTTTAGGTGGGGGAGTGGCGCTCGATCAGCCACTATACTATGGCCCGATGACAGCGTTTTTAGTTTCCTTCATGGAACACGTTTTGTCAAGGTATTGAGGGGCCACGCCTGAGGGATGGGACCCCCTCTTTTGGGTCACTCCATTTGTTCTAGCACAAAAGGATTAGCCCGCTCGTTTCTAAACGGATTGTCTAGCCCAATCGTGGCATTGCTGCCGGGGAGATTTCCGTAGTTAACTGGATGTGCTCAGGAACAGCGATTCCATGAAGCTTGAATCCGGGGAGGACGTTCCGCCGTCAGAGCCCGAATGCGCCATGCCAGAACGGGTCTGCCGACGCTCGGTGCCGAGCCACGAAGTCATCAGGCAGCGCATCGCAATGCGTGCGCGATCCTGATCCTGCCCTGAAACCGGATCTGGCGCTGGACCGCGAGCCCGCCAACTAGCGGGAGGTGTATTATGTATGGAGTTTGCCAGCGCGGCCTTCCCCCCGGTGGTGGCGCAAGCCGCATCCACGAAGTGAATTTGCGCGCGGCCGTTAGCAGCCGTCGATAGCTGCGAACGGAAGTGAGGGGCGGATATGCTCAGAGATACGCCAGCAAGGTGCGATCGCGGCATCGGTGGTTCGCGAAGACCGTTTATTCTCGAATTGCTCACTTGCATTCGAGGCGGCTCGCGCATCGCCGTCGCAGTCGGCCTCCTGGCTTGTTTTGGATGGGAAGGACTCTGGGCCGAAACGCCTCCCGTTCCGGGCGGGTTGACCGTTCATCGTTCAACGCGTGCCGTTCCGCACCGATTCATCGTCCATCCAGATGGAGCCACCGTCGCAGCCAATCAAACTCAGCGCTTCGAAGTCACTGACGCTCAGGGAAAACCCGTTGCCGTGCATTGGAACGTCTCGGGGATCGGCTGTTTCGGCGCGGCCTGCGGGACCATCGACAAACAGGGAGTCTACCGGACACCGTCTTCACTTCCGAAGGCGCGAGTCGTTATTCTGGAAGCCGTTCTAGTTGCGGACCCCAATTACTCTGTATTGACGCAGATCCGGCTTGAAGATGTCGCCACCGCCGCTGTGAGTCCTGCTTCAGCCCAGGTCTCCATCGGGAAAGCGCAACCGTTGACGGCCCCAGAGGTGGAAAGACAGAACATCGCCCGTAGCACCGAATTGCCGCCCCTGCCGTCTGCGGTGGCCGCAGCCCCAGTGGTGGGACAACAGAACGTCGCCCGCAGCGCCGAATTGCCGCCCCTGCCGTCTGCGGTGGCCGCAGCCCCAGTGGTGGGAAGACAGAACGTCGCCCGCAGCGCCGAATTGCCGCCCCTGCCGTCTGCGGTGGCCGCCGCCCCAGTCGTGGGACAACAGAACGTCGCCCGCAGCGCCGAGCTGCCGCCCCTGCCGTCTGCGGTGGCCGCCGCCCCAGTGGTGGGAAGACAGAACGTCGCCCGCAGCGCCGAATTGCCGCCCCTGCCGTCTGCGGTAGCCGCAGCCCCAGTCGTGGGACAACAGAACGTCGCCCGCAGCGCCGAATTGCCGCCCCTGCCGAAGGCGGTGGCCGCAGCCCCGGTGGTGGGACGACAGAAAGTCGCCCGCAAAACCGAATTGCCGCTGCTGCTGGGTGCGGTCGCCGTAGGTCCAGCAGTGGGTAGACAGAACGTCGCCGGCAGCACCGAACTGCCGCCGCCGAAGGCGGTGGCCGCAGCCCCAGTCGTGGGACAACAGAACGTCGCCCGCAGCGCCGAACTGCCGCCGTTGCCGTCTGCGGTTGCCGCAGCCCCGGTGGTGAGACAACAGAACGTCGTCCGCAGCGCCGAAGTGCCGCCGCTGCCGTCTGCGGTTGCCGCGGCCCCGGTGGTCGGACAACAAAACGTCGTCCGCAGCGCCGAAGTACCGCCGCTGCCGTCTGCCGTTGCCGCAGCCCCAGTGGTGGCAAGACTGAACGTTCCCCGCAGCGCCGAACTGCCGCCGCTGCCGTCTGCCGTTGCCGCAGCCCCAGTGGCAAGACAGAACGTCGCCCGCAGCGCCGTACTGCCGTCGCTGCCGGACGAGGTTGTTGCGACCCGCGTTGGAACGGTCGTCGGCACAGCAAAATCGCCCGTGGTCACCTACCAGGATGGCCAACTCACGATTGATGCAGAGACCTCAACTCTGGCCGAGGTGCTGAAATTGGTTGCGGAGAAGACTGGGGCCGACATCGATGTCCCGCCCGGAACTGGCCTTGACCGCATTATTGAACATACCGGGCCGGGACGAGCACAAGATGTCCTGGCGTCGCTGCTCAACGGTTCTCCTTTCGATTTCGTCATCGTGAGTTCTCCGCAACCTCCGCACGATCCGACGCAGGTCTTGCTCTTCCTCCATCGAGCGGACACGCCTGCACCTGAACCGGCAGTCAGTGCTTCTGCCCCACCGAAGACACCCAGTTCCCCTCTGCTTTGGAAACCTCCAGGCGCCTCCGCATTTTTTACACCTCCTCCAGGAAATGCTTCGCCCGCACCGGTTGTGGCCCCGCCGCCAATTATGGCGCCTCCGACGGAACCGATACCTCCAGAAGTTCGCGAGCAAATGATGAAAGACTTTAGTCGCCAGCTACGTGGACAAACCTCACAACCTCCACAACCCCCACAATCACAATAGCGGCACGATGACTGCAGCCGCAAAAAGCCACTTATTTGTCCCCGAGCCTTCGGGCAAGGGTGCGGTTCGACCCCCGCAAAGTTGCTGTACCCTATGTGCCGAGTGAACTACTCCATAAGTAGTAGTTTCCCCACCTTAGTGCCTTTGACTAGGCCACGTGGGTAGTTGTAAAGAACTTGCAAAAGGCTGAGAGTTCTCTAAGCGCCGATAGCTGCCCCTCCCCCAGCACCGTGCGTGCAAACAACCCAGGAGGATCCAAAAAATGAAAAAGCTCGGATTGTTGCTACTGGCAATCACCCTGATGCTGGGGGGCAGTGCCTTAGCTCAAAACGTGGGAGACAATAGCGTCTATTTCGTCACCTACTATTCCAATGCAAATACCACCGGGGCTCCGGATGGAACCTTGCGGATCGTCAACGATGGCGACCAGTCAACCACCGATTACGAGGGAGTCGAAAATAACCCCCTGTGGGCGGATATCTACGTGTTCGATGACAGCCAGGAGCTGCGATCGTGCTGCGCCTGCAAAATTACCTCCGACGGTCTGCTTTCGGAATCCGTGAACAAAGAACTCACGGCCGACGAATTCACCGGCAGACGAAAAATTGCCCGTGGCGTTATCAAGGTCGTCGCGGATTCGCTCGGGAACGCGACCGCTCCCGTTCCGGCTCCCGGACTGCGGGGATGGATGACGCACATCCAGGCAACGACAACCACGTTTCCAGCTCCCGGTCCAGGGAACGCTGTAAACGCCGTGGAGAAGGGGCCGTGGTTCGTTACCGAAAC
>Ga0074044_10003973_pt1 | contig 12402 bp, 13 predicted proteins | sample BogForMeECP23OM1_FD_94443 | JGI IMG/M metagenome (GOLD analysis project Ga0074044, IMG submission 94443) | Bog forest soil microbial communities from Calvert Island, British Columbia, Canada - Bog Forest MetaG ECP23OM1 | ecosystem: Environmental > Terrestrial > Soil > Wetlands ...
AGCGGGCGCGGACCAGCGGCGCCGGGGATGAGGATCGGGCCGGCGTCTTTTGCCAAGGTGCCGTAGAAGGCCGGCATCAGGAGCAAGCGTATGAAGCGCATCAAGTGTCTCAAGGCAGCAATTCTGGCGGCGGCACTCTCGTTGCAGCCGCTGGCGGCACTGGCGGCGACGCCCGCGCCGAGCCTGAGTGCCGCCGACCAGGCGGACCTCGCGCGCGTCGAGGAGTATCTCAATTCCATTCGCACGGTCCACGGGCAGTTCCTGCAAAGTGCGGAGGGTGAGGTCTACGCCGAGGGCGCCTTCTACATCGAGCGGCCCGGCAAGATGAGGATCCAGTACGCGACGCCCAATACGCTCTATATGGTGGCGAGCGGCTCGACGCTCTCGATCTACGATCCGCGCATCAAGAAGGCGAGCTATGTGCCGGTTGACGCGACGCCGGCCTACTACCTCTTCAAGGACAGGGTCGGCTTCGGCGACAGCATCGCGGCGAGCAAGCTCGAGCGCGGCGCGGCGTCGCTCCGTGTCACGATCTACCAGAAGGACCATCCCAACGATGGCCGCATCACGCTCGTCTTCAGCGACAAGCCGCTCGAGCTCAAGAAATGGAAGATGATCGATCACGATGGCAACGAGATCGACATCTCCCTCGTCAACACCGAGTTCAATACCAAGCTCGATCCCAACCTCTTCAAGTTCGTCGACCCCTCGCCGACTTCCGAAGGCGCCGGGTCGACGCATTGATCGACCCGTCGCCCGGCATCGTGGCGCCGAGGCGGCTCAACTGCCGCCCGGTGGCTTGTTGTGCCCGCGCGGCCGCGGCACCATATTGATCGGGCGCGGTTGCCGCCCGTGGCGTGCGGGCAAGGCGGCGCCGGGAGGACGCGGGCAGGAGTTGACGTCATGAGGTTTCTCAAGCAAGCGATTTTGGCAGCGGCCTTGGGACTCCAGCCGCTTGCGGCCGTGGCGGCGACGCCGGCGGCGAGCCTGAGTGCCGCCGACCGGGCGGACTTGGCACGGGTCGAGCAATACCTCGATTCGATCCGCACCGTCGCCGCGCACTTCATGCAGAGCTCGGACGGCCGCATTGCCCAGGGCAGCTTCTATCTCGAGCGGCCGGGCAAGATGAGAATCCAATACGATCCGCCCGATCCGCTTTTTATGGTGGCGAGCGGCATCTTTCTTTCCGTTTACGATCCGCAGCTCAAGCAGACGACTTATCTGCCCATCGACTCGACGCCGGCCTATTTCCTCGTCCAGGACAAGGTGGGATTCGGCGACAATGTCACGGTCGCCAAGGTCGAGCACGGCAGCGACTCGCTCCGCGTGACGCTCCATGAGAAAGGCCATCCCGACCAAGGCCGCATCACCCTCGTCTTCAGCGACAAGCCGCTCCAGCTGCGCAAATGGACCGTGATCGATCGCAACGGCAAGGAGATCGACGTGGCCCTGCTCGATGCCCAGTTCGATACCAAGCTCGACCCCAACCTCTTCAAGTTCGTCGATCCCTCGCCGAGCCCGGGTGCCGGGGGCCAGCGCTAAGCGAAGGCGCCGAAGGGCACGGGCGGGGTGGCCGCAGGCGAGGAGCGTGGCGAGCGCTGGGCCCGGCGCCGGCTCATATCCATTGGCGCGCGCGGCTTGGCAATGATAAGACAGCCGCTGGAAGCGGGTCAGCGCCGGCCGAATCCTCTTGCGGGCGCGCGCATCCCGTGATTCCTTTGCAGCGCAAGGCGACGACGACACGAGCGGATGCCATGGCAACCCCTCCCCTCCGACCCCTCATCGGGCTCCCGGCCTGCGTGCGCGAGATCAACGGCTGGCCCTTCCATGCCTGCGGCGAGAAGTATCTCGCCGCCGTGGTGCAAGGGACCGACGGCATACCGCTGGTCATCCCAGCGCTCGGCGACGGCGACGGCCTGCCGGCACTGGTCGCTTCTCTCGACGGCCTCATGCTGACCGGCAGCCCCTCGAACGTGGAGCCGCACCATTACGAGGGGCCGGCGAGCGTGCCCGGCACCAAGCACGACCCCAACCGCGATGCGACCACGCTGCCGCTCATACGCGAGGCCATCCGCGCGGGCCTGCCGCTCTTTGCCATCTGCCGCGGCATCCAGGAGCTCAACGTGGCGCTCGGCGGCACGCTGCATCAGCGCGTGCAGGAGCTTCCCGGCAAGATGGACCACCGCATGCGCCGAGACGAGCCCCGCGAGGTGCAGTATGGCCCCTGTCATGCCGTCACCCTGACGGAAGGCGGCTTTCTCGCTCAGCTGACCGGGCAGCCGGAGATCATGGTCAACTCGCTGCACGCGCAGGCGATCGACCGGCCCGCACCGGGACTCGCAGTCGAGGCGGTCTCCTTGGACGGCATCATCGAGGCGGTGAGCGTCAAGGGTGCGTCGACCTTCGCCTTGGGGGTGCAGTGGCATCCCGAGTGGAAGGTGCTGGAGAACCCCGTCAGTTGCGCCCTCTTCCGCGCCTTCGGCGACGCCGCCCGGGCAAGGGCCCAAGCCCGCGCGCGCGGACAGATCGGCATCGCCGCCTAGGGCCTTCGGGCTCGGCGCGAAACCTCTTGCCGCCGCCGCCCCGCGCGCTTGGCATTCTCAGGGCCGCACGCATGACCGCGTGCGCCAAGCTTGCGAAATGTTAAGCGCTGCGCGAGCCGCATGGCTGGGCGTCGGACCCGTCATGACGAAGGCGATTCTTTAACCCTATCTTATAGGCGAGCGACCGGCCGGCCACTCCGGTGGCGCCGGTCGCCCGAGGGCAGCTCCCCTGGTGCCCTCGGGCTCCCTACGGAGCTCCAGAACGCCCGGTCAGGCCCCCCTAGACCGGGCGTTCGCCTATGCGCGTCCCGCCGCGGCCGCCCGGCTTGAAATATCGCTGTCCGCCGCATAGCTTGCCGGCGAAGGACGGCTCCCGTCCGCGCGCGGCATCGAGGCCCTACATGGCTTTCACGGCTCGCCTTCGTCAGCACGACCGCGCCATTGCCGTGGCGGCGGGCGAGACCATCCTCGCGGCAGCGCTCGCGGCCGAGGTGCCCTATCCCCACGGTTGCCAGTCCGGCAACTGCGGCGCCTGCAAATCGCGCCTCTATGCCGGCGAGGTCGAGATGATGCCCTATTCCGCCTATGCCTTGAGCGGGGAGGAGAAGGCTCAGGGGCTCATTCTCGCGTGCCGCGCCATGCCCTGTTCCGACGTCGAGGTGGGCTGGCTCGAGAGCGAGGAGACCGTGATGCATCCCTTGCGCCTCTTGAGCTGCCGCGTGGCGGCCCTCGACAGCGTCACCCACGACATCAAGCGCGTGCGTCTCGAGGTCCTGTCCGGCGGGCCGTTCAGCTTTTCCGCCGGGCAATATGCCCGCGTGAGCTTCCGCGGCCAGCCCGCGCGCGACTATTCCATGGCCAATATGCCGACCGAGGCGCCGCTCGAGTTTCACATCCGCCATCTCTCTGGCGGGCGCTCGTCGCGCTACGTCGCGGAGCGTTTGGCGCTTGGCGACGAGGTAACGGTCGAGGGCCCGTTCGGCACGTCCTATTGGCGGGCGCGCCACATCGGCCCCATCCTCGCGCTCGCCGGCGGCTCGGGCCTGGCCCCCATCAAGTCGATCGTCGAGACCGCACTCCTCCACGGCATCACCCAGCCGATCGAGCTTTATTTCGGCGTGCGCGACGAGCGCGACCTCTATCTCGAGGACCATTTCGCCGGCCTAGCCGCGCGCCATCCCCATCTCAGCTTTGTCCCGGTGCTGAGCCAGCCGAGCCGGGCGACGCCGCGGCGCACCGGCCTGTTGCATGAGGCCGTGCGCGCGGATCACGCCAGCGTCGCGGGCTGGAAGGCCTATCTCGCGGGGCCGCCGGCCATGGTCGAAGCGGCGAGCGCCATGTTGGCCGAGTGCCACATGGCGCCGGAGGACATCCACGCCGACGCCTTCTATACTGAGGCGGAGAAGGCGGCGCTGCCGCTCACGGCCTGAGCGATCAAGAGAGGGTCATGACGGTAGAGCGCATCGAGGTCCATACCGCACGCGAGCTCATGCAGCAGCCGGAGGAATATCAGGCGGCGGTGCGCAAGATCGTGATCAGCCACGCGATCAACGAGCTCTATGGTGCGGAGGTGTTCGACGAGCCGGCGATCGCGCATGCGGCCGGCCTCGGCCTCGAGTTGCCGGCAATGGACGCCGCCTGAGTCTCGCGCAGCCTCCATGCGCATCGTAACTTGGAACATCAATTCGGTCCGCCTGCGCATCGGCCTCCTCGAGCGGCTCATCGCGGAGAGCGATCCCGACGTCCTGTGCCTTCAGGAGACCAAGGTCCAGGACATGCAATTCCCGCTTCTGCCCTTGGTACGGCTCGGCTATGAGCACCAGCTCATCCACGGCATGAAGTCCTACAACGGGGTTGCCATCCTCTCGCGCGTGCCGCTCAAGGAGACGGGGAAGATGGGCTGGTGCGAGAAGGAGGATTGCCGGCACGCCTTTGCCACGCTGCCGGGTGGCATCGAGCTCCACAACTACTACATTCCCGCAGGCGGCGATATTCCGGACCCCTCGGCCAATCCCAAGTTCGCCCATAAGCTGCGCTTCCTCTCCGAGATCGTCGCCTGGTGGGAGGGTCGGCAAAAGCCGCGGCGCAAGGCGATCCTCCTGGGCGACCTCAACATCGCCCCGCTCGAGACGGACGTGTGGTCGCACAAGGCGCTCCTCGACGTGGTGAGTCACACGCCGATCGAGGTCGCGTGGCTCGACAAGCTCCAGGCGGCGCATGGCTTCATCGATGCCGTTCGGCGCTTCGTGCCGCCCTCTGAGAAGCTTTACAGCTGGTGGAGCTATCGCGCGGCCGATTGGCGGGCCGCGGACCGCGGCCGGCGGCTCGACCACATCTGGGTGACGCCGGCATTGGGCGGCCGGCTCAAGGCCGCCGCCATCCTCAAGGACGCGCGCGGCTGGGAGCCGCCCTCCGACCACGCCCCCGTGCTCGTCGAGCTCGCGGAGTGAGGGCGGGCGCGAGCGGCGGCGGCGGTGCTGGACAATCGGCCCCGGTCTATGTTATGTGTTACGTTACTCGTAACAGCCACGGCATAGTGCCGTGATCAAGAGCTTTGCCGACAGCGACACGGCGGCACTCTATGCCGGGCGTGAGGGTGCGGCGATTTCGCGGCTATCGCATTCAGGCCGAGCGGCGTTTGGCGATCCTGCGAAACGCCAAGAGACTCGGCGATCTTGCCGGATTGCGCAGCAACCGTCTCGAAGCGTTATCGGGAGGGCGCGCCGGGCAGTACAGCATCCGGGTGAACAGGCAATACCGGGTCTGCTTTCGCTGGTTCGACAATAACGCCTACGATGTGGAGATCGTGGATTACCATCGTTGAATCCGTTCGGCCATCGGCCCCGGGGACTATGTCGGCAGCAATGGGGAAGCCATGACGAGCAAGAAAAAGGCGACGACGAGCTCCGCGCGGGAACCGGTCTTCGCAATGCGGCCGGTGCATCCGGGCGAGATTTTGCGCGATGAGATGGCCGAGCTGGAACTTACGGCCAGGGCCCTCGGCCGCGCCCTCGATATCCCGGCCAACCGCGTGACGCAAATTCTCAAGGGGCAGCGCGCCGTGACGGCGGATACCGCGTTGCGGCTCGGCCGGTATTTCCGGACGTCGCCCGATTTCTGGCTCGGCCTGCAGAAGGATTACGAGCTGCGCCGGGCTGCCGACGAAGTGGGTGCCGCGATCGCGGCGAAAGTCCGTCCGCGCGCCGCTTGAGCAGCCGCTCGCCTGCTTTCAGCCGCGTCTTCCGGCCGTCGCGCGTGCAATGTTCGATCAGCCCGCGAATCGTGCGGGTGACGCCGGGCCGGCCCGCGGCGCCCATTCGGCGATGCGCTCGCGCACCGGATTGACGACCGCCAGCTCGACCCATTCGCCGCGTGCGCCGAAATCCGCCCCATCGGCTCGAGCATTCGGATCGCGGTAATAATAGCCGGCTCGCCGCCGACCGGAGACGGTGACCGTGGCTGCCCCTTCCTCGATGAGCCCTTGGGACGGGGGCGGCTAGAAGGGCGAATTGGGGATGGCAGTGGGGATCGCGAAGTCGCTCATCCGCGTTTCGTTGCCCTTGATCGAGCTTCTTTCGTATCGGAATGAAATTTATTGCGGGGCGTCAGGCCATGCTGATCCAACGCAAACGCCACCTTCCGTTCCCGGTTCGAAATTTTGCGATGGCCTTCGAACCGCTGTGCCGTCTCGTCGAGGCTTCTGACGATTACATCCACCATTTTCTTGTCCGTAAGCCGTGTCATCCTATAGCCTCTTCGATCGGCGCCCGGCGCCCGTGCTCATACACCACGGGTGGCACCGGATCGCGGCGAGTGCGCATCCCGATGGGGAATGCTAGGATCGCTGCCGAGGAGTTTCGCATGGACGACAAGGTTAACGTGACCATTCCGGTCGAACCCGAGGCTGCGGCGGCGCTTGCGGACGCGCGCAATCGCGAGGCAGTCGGTCGGCTGGTCAGCCGCGTGCTCCGGCCGCAGGCAGGCCCGAGCCCACTCGCGCGAGCCATCGCCGAGATGAAGGCTGATGCGCGGGCAGCCGGCTTGGCCGATGCCGACATCGATGCCGAGCTTGCGGCGTACAATGCCGAGCGGCGCAAACCCACCGCAACCGATTGATCGTCTTCGACGCCGCCGCGCCCCTTGAGCGCCGCCGCTGCTCCGCTCACTCCACGCGATACATGAAATAGCGCCCGGGCTCGAGCTCGCCGGGAAGCTCGAGCTCGCGCCATGCCGGGTGCGGCATGGGCTGGTCGCCGAGCACGACCCCGCCCGCTGCCATGAGCGGGGCGAGGAGCGGGGCAATCTCGGCGGCGAGCGCCCGGCTCGCCTCCGGGCTGTGCGAGCCGATGTCGCAGTGGGCGAGGGCCGCCTTGGCGCCGAGGTGCTTAAGTGCGCTCGGCAGCGTGTCGCGAAAGTCGCCTTGAATGAAATGCCCGGCGTCGGGGCGCGAGCTCGGGTGTGCCGCGAGCTCGCGGTCGAAGACGAAGATCTCGCGGCCCCCGAGGCGCTCGCGCAAATGGTCGTAGGTGCGGCCGTTGCCGAGCCCGAGCTCGAGGACCGGGCCCGGAAGGGCTGCGATGAGCTTGGCCGCGTGGTCGATCGTAGCGCGCTGGGCGAGGAGGCGCCGGATGAAGCTGTCGAGCCGGCTCAATGGTGTTCCGCGTGATCGACCGCGTCGCGCAATTGATGCGTGGTGCGCTCGAGGCGGTCGGCGAGCACGCGCATGATCTCGATCCCCATCTGGGGGAATTCGGTGATCAGCTTGAAGAAGAGCTCCTTCGAGATGCGCAAGGTGACGAGCTCGCTTTTCGCCTTCACGGTCGCGGTGCGCGGCACGTCGCAGAGAATGGCGATTTCGCCCACGATATCATTGCGCCCGAGCTTGGCGACCACGAGCGGCCCCGCCGGTGTGTCGACGACCACATCGGCCTCGCCGGAGAGGATGATGTAGGCGGCGTCTCCCGGGTCGCCCTGATGAAAGAGCACCTGGTCGGCATGGTAGGTGAGGCGTTCCGAGGTGAAGGCGAGCAGCTTGAGCTTCGAGGCCTCGATTTTCCCGAAGAGCGGGATGTTGCGCAGGATGTCGACTTCTTCCTTGAGACTCATCTTGACCTCCAGCCCGCCCTATTCCGCCGCCACCATCTCGTGGAACGCCGAGCCTGCGCGGTTGAGCTCGGCGACCGCACCCTCCTCCACCAGCTTTCCGCTGCGCATGACGAGGACGCGGTCGAAATTGCGCGCGAGCTCGGCACGGTTGAGCACGGCGACAAGGCCGCGGCCCTTGAACTCCGCGCGCAGGTTCTCGAGAACCCTGCTTTGGGAGCTGCTGTCGAGGGCCGCCAGCGCATCATTGAGGATCAGGAGGTCGGGCCGCTTCAACACCACGCGCGCGATCGCGAGCTTCTGCCGCTGCGCGCCGGAGAGGCGGCTGCCGGCGCTTCCGATGTTGTAGCCGAGGCCGGCCTCCATCACCGAGCCCCGCAGCTCAAGCGTCTCGAGCACTTCCTGGATGAGCGCACCTACCCGCTGCGCGCCTCGAGGCTGGCCGTAGGCGACCTTGCCGAAGAGCACGTTGTCCTGCAGCGTGGCCGCGGCATTGTAGCTCTCGAAATCGAAGAACGCGACCGCCCCCCGCAACTCCGGCGGCAGCCCGTCGCGGAAGACGTCGCGCGCCTCGAGGATGCGCTGCTTGAAATTCGCGTCGATCAGATCGAGGCGATGACGGGCCGGAATGAGCTTGAAGGGCAGGTTCAAGAGACGGTTCTTGTCCTCCTCCTTGAGCTGGTCGAGGCCGCTCGTGCCCACGCGCGTGAGCAAGGCCTGGAACTCGGGAAGCTCGTCGGCGCTGATGAAGGAGTATTGCTCGAAGAGCTCGCTCCCCGGCGGCAGACCGGCGAAGAGCTCGACCATGGTCGTGGCTGCCTCGCGCCCCATGCCCAGGATGAGCCCCGTGAGGCCGGTCTTGTCGAGGACCTGGCGCACGTAAGCGTTCCCGGCGAGGCGCTCCATGTCGAAGGCGTCGCCCACGGGCGTGCCGAAGAGGAGATTCTCGGCGACGCTCGCGTTGTCGTTGTAGCGTTTTCGGTCGAAGAGCTCGACGAGTTGCGCGAAACTCGGCTCCGCGAGCCGCTCGCGCAAGGCGTGGCGCGCCTCGAGGACGCTCTTGGCGAGGTCGGGCCGCTTCGCGGGATCGATGACGCTGAGCAGGCCCACGTGATAGACGTCGTCCTCCATCTCGGTGAGTTTGAGGATCTCGAGGGCGCGTTCCCTGAGCTCGGCCTTCGAGCCGGCTCCTGCCGCGGCATAATCGATCCACTCGGCTGCGACGTCGAGTGGCGGGTTCCCGGTACGCACGGCCTCCGCCATCAACGCTTGGCGCTCGGGCGAAGACGGGCCTTCCGATAACGGCTTGTGCTTGAGCGCGTAAAAGAGATTGCTGTCTATGGTGCCGGAGAAGAGATAGCTGTGCTGAGCGACGAAGCCGACGCGCCGTCCACTGATCGCCTCGGGCCAATCGGCGATATTCTCCCCCCCGATCGTGATCTTGCCGCCGCTCGGCGGCAGGAGCCGGGCCAGCATCAGGCCGAGCTCCTCCTTGCCGCTGGCACCCGTGCCGACGACGGCGATGTGGTTGTCGAGCGCGAAGCGCGCCGAGACGTTGTCGACGATCTTGAGTCGGCCGTCCTCGCTGAAGCTGACGTTGGCGAGCTGCACTTCGCCCTTGAGCGGCTCGATCCTCTCGGGCTCGACGAGCTGCCCCTGCTCGTCGCTCGTGCCGGGCGGGGCGAACTGCTGAACCACCTGCTCGTACATGATCCGCGCGTTGTCCTTGCTCTGGTAGAAGGTGAGCAGCTCGCCCCAGGGGCCCGCGAGATCCTTTTGCGCGCCGATGACCGCGACGAGCGCTCCGATATCGAGCTGTCCCTGCAAGACCAGATAGCCCCCGATCGTGAAGAAGAAGAACGGCGTCACCTTGTCGGCCGTGTTGTTGATGTATTTGACGAGGAACTTGAGGATGAAAATCCTGAGGCGGGTATAGTATTGCGTATAGAGACGGTCGGAGAAGTCGGCGCGCTCGAAACGGGAGGTGTCGTTGGCGTGAATCTCAAGCGCTCCGCCCACCGCCTCGCCGAGGCGTTCGGAGAGCCCGCGTTGCGTGCGGATGCGCCGCTTGTTGTGCTCGTTGATGCGCTTCTGCATTTTCGGGATGAGATAGCCCTGCCCGGGATAAAGCGCCACCGCCGCCAGCCCGAGCCAGGGGTTCTGCATCAGGATGAAATAGAGCGGCACCAGCAGCAGCCCGCCTTGAAATATCGGCGTCGCAACGGCATCGCCGACGAATTCGCCCAAGGTCACGGTCTCGGCGATGAGCATCGCGATGATCTCGCCCACGGAGATCTTCTTGAAGTGGGGGAGGGGAAAACAGAGGATGCGGCTGTAGAGCTGATAGCGCATGCGGCGCAGCATGCGCTCCCCGAGGCGGCCCTTGTAGACATTGATGAAGTACTTGAAGCCGCCGTTCACGATGGTCAGCGCCAGGAACACGACGGAGAGCAGCATGAGCCAGTTGACCGCGCCGAAATCCATGCCGAAAAGGTGGTTCGCCTTCACGGAGGCGAGCCCGCCCCCGCGGTAGGCCTGGTTCGCCGAGTCCTTGATGTGATTGATGATCAGCTTGGGCAGGTCATAGGAGTAGTAGAGAAACGGGAACGAGACTCCCGTGACCATGAGCAAGACGATTTGCTCCTTAAAGCTATACTTTAGGATAAACCGGTAAATATTTTTTTCCACAGTCTTTTTCCCCTGTCCCCAGCCGCCTCGAAGGGGTGCGCGGCGGCCCAGCACCTTAGCCTAGTGCGAGCGGGCCGTAAATGCCGCCCCGGGCGGTCGGTGCCGAATGGGAGGCATGCGGCCCGTTTCGCAGCACCTGCGGCGAATGACGGCAGGATCGGCCGGCGGGGCCACCTGCTGGCGCGGCGCCACAAGAAGCGCGCTCGCCGCAACAGGAACGCAGATTGGCGTCACCCCTTCGTCACAAGACTCGCTTTGACGCCGATGGGCGCGATAGGCTATGGGGTAGCCGAATCTCGAGGGGGCCGGTCGCAATGTCGAGCCGCAAAGGCACGCGCGTTCTGATCTACAGCCACGACACCTTCGGCCTCGGACATTTGAGGCGCTGTCGGGCCATCGCGCATTCCCTTGTCGAGCACCACAAGGACATGTCGGTGCTGATCCTCTCGGGCTCGCCGATCATCGGCAGCTTCGATTTTCGCGCGCGCGTCGATTTCGTGCGCGTCCCCGGGGTCATCAAGCTCCACAACGGCGAATACACCTCCTTGAATCTCCATATCGACATCGGCGAGATGCTTGCCATGCGCTCGTCGATCATCCGCCACACGGCCGACACCTTCGATCCGGATCTCTTTCTCGTGGACAAGGAGCCGCTCGGCCTGCGCGGCGAGATCGAGGACACGCTGTCCCTCTTGAAGGCCCGCGGCGTGCCGATCGTCCTCGGCCTGCGCGACGTGATGGACGAGCCCGCGCTGCTCGCGCCCGAATGGGAGCGCAAGAAGGTGCTGCCGGCGCTCGCCGACTTCTATGACGAGATCTGGATCTACGGCTTGCCGCAGGTGTGCGATCCGCTCGAGGGGATCGAGATTCCCGACTCCGTTCGGCGTCGCACGGTCTACACCGGCTATCTCGAGCGCAAGGTGCCGACGCATCTCACCCACATGCCGGCACGGCCGCGCCTGGAAGTGCCGTATCTGCTCGTGACGCCGGGAGGCGGGGGGGATGGCGACGCGCTCATCGACTGGGTGCTGCGCGCCTACGAGCAGTATCCCACGATGCCCCACCCGGCGCTCATGGTGCTCGGTCCTTTCATGCAGCCGGAGCGCCAAGGCGAATTCATGGTGCGCGCGAGCCAGCTCAAGAACGTCGAGATGATGACCTTCGATGCGCGTATGGAGACGCTTGTCGATGGCGCGTTGGGGGTCGTCGCCATGGGGGGATACAACACCTTCTGCGAGATCCTCTCCTTCGACAAGCCGGCACTCATCGTGCCCCGCACCGCACCTCGGCTCGAGCAATACATCCGCGCCTCGCGCGCCCAGGAGCTCGGCCTGGTCTCGCTCCTGGTCGACCAGTACGCGCGCGATCCCCACATGATGGCGACCGCACTGCGCCAGCTGCCGCAGCAGAAGCGGCCCTCGGACGTGGTCGTGCCGGGGCTGCTCGACGGTCTCAGCAACGTGAACCGCCTGGTCGAGCGGCATCTCAGGCCGCGCCATGTCCATCCGGTGCCGGTCGCCACGGGTCACCCGTAGAGCCGTGGTGCCCACCGTCGCAGTCATCCTCAAGGGCTATCCGCGCCTTTCCGAGACCTTCATCGCGCAGGAGCTCAGGGAGCTCGAGCGCCGCGGGCTCTCGCTCCACATCGTCTCGCTGCGCCATCCGACCGACGCGGTCCTCCATCCCATCCATCGCGAGATCGCGGCCCCGGTGCTCTACGTGCCCGAGTATCTGCACGACGAGCCGCAGCGCGTGCTGAGCGCGTGGCGGGCGCTCAGGGGATCGAGGGGCTACCGGCGCGCCCGCGCGGCCTGGCTCGCCGATCTCGCCCGCGATCCCACGCCCAACCGCGTGCGCCGCTTCGGCCAGGCGCTCGTGCTTGCGCACGAGCTGCCGCCTCGGGTCGAGCGGCTTCACGCTCACTTCCTCCACACGCCTGCCTCGGTCGCGCGCTACACGAGCCTCATGACCGGCCTCAAGTGGAGCTGCTCTGCGCACGCCAAGGACATCTGGACGATACCCGCGTGGGAGAAGCGCGAGAAGCTCGCGAGCCTCGATTGGCTCGTCA
>Ga0074044_10003974_pt1 | contig 12400 bp, 14 predicted proteins | sample BogForMeECP23OM1_FD_94443 | JGI IMG/M metagenome (GOLD analysis project Ga0074044, IMG submission 94443) | Bog forest soil microbial communities from Calvert Island, British Columbia, Canada - Bog Forest MetaG ECP23OM1 | ecosystem: Environmental > Terrestrial > Soil > Wetlands ...
AACCGCCATGATGACGCTCTGCGGCGAGATGAACCGGACCATTCTCGAGGGCGGCGTGCGGAATTGCCCTGCATTTATGGGTTGCTACAACGAAGATCTGGGCACGGTCTGCTATGCCAGCGCCGGCCACAACCCGGCCCTGGTGCGCGACCACGGGGCAATTGCAACACTGGAGGCGACGGGATTACCGCTGGGCCTGTTTACCCACGCGCCGCAAAGCGCTGCGACGTGCGCGTTGGCGCCGGGGGCCGCGCTGTTAGCGGTGTCGCGCGGGGTCGTGGAAACGGAATACGCGGGCGAGGAATTTGGACTCGACCGGACGATGAGAGCCTTCGAGCGCGCGGGCGCGCTGAGCGCTCATGGTCTGTGCATGGATATGCTGCAGGCGATTCAGAACTTCACGCGGACCGCTCCCACGCACAACGACGTGACCGCGCTGGTGCTGGCGCGCATGGCATCCGGGAAAGGTCTATAGAGCGCCGCGGCTCGCGGAGACGTACCAACCTTCGGAGAGAAACTGCTGAATTGACGGCTCCTGAATACCTTCCTGCACGCGCAATTCATCGTTGAGAAAGTGGTAGGAGAGCTTGGCCGCGCCGTGGTCCACGGAATCGATGCGAACACGATTGCCGTCGCGGTCGGCGCAGATGAGGCCGATTGCGAGATCGGCGGCGGTGACTTTTCTGACGGTGGCTTCGAGATTTTGTGGCACTTTTGTTCGATGCTTGAAGATGAGCAGGCGACTCCGCCGCGCGGCTGCCGGGCTTGACTACATACGGGTTGCAGGAATCAGGGGCTAGTATTTTCCGTGAAATACCGCCTGATTGATGTCCGGCCAGAACTCTTTTAGCACGTTGAACACGCCGTCGAGGCCGACCTGTGTTCCCCAGCGTTGGTAGGTTTTCACAAAGGGGTTCGATTCTGCTGGGTAATAGGTATTACCGATGCCCGCGGCCGCTCCGGCCCCCACCACCTCGGAGAAATTGAAGGTTCTGTTCCCAGCGTTAGTCCTGGTGATGAACAGCCGACTAACAGCATAGCCGCTCCGCTTGATGAATCCGCCTTTGCCGAGGGTGTAGTATCTCGGGTCTTCTCTCGTTGCCGCTGGCACAATCGCCTCCGTCATGTAGTTCTCGATAGTGCCGTCGACAAAGAGGTGCCAGTAGTATTTGCCGTAGCCCTCGGCGCCTTGCCCAAAGGAGGGCTGTGATTTACCGGCCAGTGCGATTCCCGCGAGCCCTCCCACGAAAATGACATCGGAGTAGTCGAATGTATCCTGGGTCGCCAGCCAAAGTTCGTTCTTGAAACTCAACGGCGGCAACTCCGTGTTAGCGCTGACCGCGCGAAAATTCGGGATGATCCCCAGAATCCTCTTGGGTTGTTTACCAAACCGGTCGTTGGGGTTATTGGCATCCGCCGGGTTGATCGCGGGTGTTGGCGCATCTGGCAGCGAGGATTTTCCATCCGATGCTGAGCTCGCCTGGTGAAGTTCATCGGCAGCAAGCGAAACATCGTCCCGCCCTGACTCTGCCATTCCGTCCTGGTATTGTGCGCTCTTTGGCCCCTGGGCTTGAACCGACGCTGCTCCCAAGGCTCCCGCTAGCACTAATGCCATGCAAACCGATCCAATCGTTCTCAAATCTCCTCCCAGATGCACTTCTTGCGAGCTCTATCTGCTTTGCTTTTCTATCGTTTTTCGCTCACTCTCAAGCTTGGATTGCTGGAACCGGCGTTTGGATGCCCCCACCGCGGCTGGAAACGACTAAATGCGAATTCCAATTGGAAAGCGTCACTCATTTGCTTTCTCCAGGTGGCGGGCATGTCTTCTCTGCAAATAGTGGTGAACGTCGGGCCAGAATTCCTTCAGTTCATTCCCGAAGGCGTCGAGGCCCATCTGCGTTCCCCAATTGTTGAAATTCCCCGAAAGGTTCCGATCAGCGGCGGGATAATAGACATTGGAAATGGCAATCGCCGTTGCGTTGCCCGCAAACTCAGGGATGTTAAACATAGAACTGCCGGAGTCTCTTCGGGCGACGAATACACGGCTGATGGCATAGCCAAAGCGGTGCCCGAACGAGCCCCTGCCCAATCGGAAATAGCGAGGATCTATCTTTAGGATCGTGGGATAAACGCCGCCCACCATAATATTTCCATCCACCTGATCGGCGAAAGCCGCTCCGTACCGCTTCGCATATCCCTTCATTCCCTGTCCGAACTCATCATCCGAATTTTCCGCCTGGCGAATGCCCGCCACAATACCGATTATCGTGAATTCATATGGGTCGAAGGAGCCCTTCGCCGCCATGGAGAACTTGTCTTTCCAGGAGACCGGCGCCACTTGCGACTGACCATCTACCGTCAAGTAGTTCGGCATCACGTAAAACATCCGGTCGTTCGTCTTCTTCTCTGAATCTTCCTGAACTGGGCTGTTGTGACCTGGAGAGTTAGTCTGCGCAGACGGTTGGTCTCCCGGCTTGTCCTGCTTCGGAGGATCGGTCGCGGACGGTTGTGCGGCTTGAACAGGCTCCGATGTTTGCGTCTGTGGTGCGGTTTGACCTGCGCAAAAAGTCGCCGCGTATAAAATCGACACCGTCAGTATGCTTACAAGTGCGGAATAACCTAGTTTCAAGTTGATTCTGGCTCCAGGTTCAGTTGTTTGGATGCGCCGAGACGTTGTTGGCAGTCTGCTGTCTGGCAGTCCATCCTCCGCAAACAGGTTCCGCAATTTCTTGTAGTATGCCAGCCCCGCTCAATCCTGAGATTCAACGCGTCGTCCGCCGGATTCTGCGCTCGGTTTCTCCCAGCTCGCCCTCTACCCGCTCCAGCGTAATTTCCACGTCCCGATCGCGTCGCAAGCCAGGGAACTTCTCTCCCCACTCTATCAGTAAGATGCTGTTGGGAGCGAGCAGGTCATCGAGCCCGAGCGTTTCGAGTTCGCACTCGGTTTCGATGCGGTAAAGGTCGATGTGGTAAAGGACGGCGCGAGGCGAACGATACTCGTGAACCAGGGTGAAAGTTGGGCTGGTAACCTGATCCCGAGAGGCGGCCTGGAAACCTTCGGCAATCCCCTTAACCAGCGTGGTCTTGCCGGCGCCCAAGTCACCGCGCAGCAGCACCACCAGCGGGGGAAGAAGTTCGGCGGCGAGCGCGCGGCCGAAGGCGATTGTCCCCTCGGCGGAGTGCGTGATGGTCGGGCTCGACACCGGGCTCATGGCAGAGAGAACCAAAGCCCAGTATAGCGAGAAGCCGCAGCGCAGTGGCCGTGCTCGTCAGAGTCCGTTCGACGCCGCAATATTCTCCGTGCTCGACACCAGGAACTGGCGATCGAATAACGAATCGAGCGCCATCCTCAGCTTGCGGTGATCGTCGTCTCCGAGAGCAATGAAGCGGAACGGCTGCAGGCACGCGCTCTCAAACTTGCGCGTGGCAGGCAGCATTTCCGCCATGCCATGGATGGGACCGGCCCGCGTGTGGAAGGCGATCTCGATGAAATCGCCGGCGGAAAGCTCCTTCTGGATGCGGAGCAGCCCGCCGGTGACGGAAAGGGATTGAAGTTTTGCGCGCGCACGCTGGCCGCTTTCGGCATGAATCGCAGCCGCAACGGATCCATTGAGATGTACTCGGGGCGCACGCCGGTTGGCGTCGGTTTGGGGGAAATGGGACATAGCCATCTTGAAATGTGCCACAGCCGGCCCATTCAGGGCAGATTACCAAAGCGCTTGTACACGCTCCATGGAAAGAGTGCCCAACTGTGCGCATTGGGTCTGCGATAATATCGGCAGGTAATGTTTCGCTGGATCGAACCGAACGAATAACCTTTTATGCAGCAAGAAGTTGACACGACAGAGCTTGGGACCCGAGGTACCGGAAAAATGCGGATTAGTAGAGAATTGCGGTTTTGTTATGTGGTGGTAGGGATTTGCCTGCTGGCAGCGCTACTGACGGGATGTTCGAATCCCCAAAAAGCCAAACAGAAGTATCTGGAAAGCGGCAAGCGCTATTACGAAAAAGAACAATACCGGGAAGCTGCCATCCAGTTTCAGAACGCGCTGCATTTGGACCCGCGCTTTGCCGAAGCCCACTACCAGTTGGCTCTGACCGAACTCAAGCTCGGGCAATGGCCGGATGCATACCAGCAGCTCACGACTACCATCGCGCTTGATCCGCACAATTACGATGCGCGCCTGGAACAGGCAAAATTGATGATCCTCGGGCATCAGTACCCCGATGCCAAGGCGGAACTCGATCTGCTGGCGCAAAAGGAGCCCAACAATCCCGAGGTTTATCTCGCTCTCGCCGACTACTACAACAGCGGATCCAAGGATCCCGGCGCTGCGCTGGCCGCTCTGCACAAAGCGCTGCAACTGGATCCCAAGCGTGCCGACGCCTACTTGAGTATGGGGGTCGTTCAGACGGGGACGCAACAGTGGGACGAGGCCGAAGCGAACATTAAGAAAGCCGCTGAAATCGAGCCCCAATCCCCGGCAATCCCGGTTGCGCTCGGAAGTTTCTACCAGCTGCGCGGCCGCTTCCCGGAAGCCGAGCAGGCCTTTCAGCGCGCCATTCAGCTCTCGCCCGAAGATCCCAACCCCAGGCTTGCGCTGGCGGCCTTGTATTTGTCAGAAAACAAGCGCACCGAAGCCGAGAACTTCCTGCGCGATTCAAAGAAGTATTTTCCCAAAAGTTCTAGTGCCTATCGCCTGCTCGGCGACTTTTTTTGGCACACCAGCCAGTATGACAAAGCCGAAGCCGAGTACGCCTCCCTTTACCGCGATCACCCCAAGGACCCGGTGGTCAAGGGAAATTACATCCAGTTGCTGATTCTGCGCGATCACTTGGAGGACGCGCGCAAACTGACCGGCGAATTGATCAAGGCTGATCCCACCAACACCGATGCGCAGGTCTACAAGGGCGAGATCGAGATTCGCAGCGGCAAGGCCAGCGACGCCCTGAACACACTGCAAGCGGTGCTTAAGACCGATCCGCAGAATGCGGTAGCGCATTACCAGCTGGGCCTCGCCTTCGAGGAACTCGGCAACTCCAGCCGCGCGGAAACCGAATGGCGGGAAACGGCGCGCTTGCGGCCCGATATCGTGGAGGCGCACCGGGCACTGGCTTCCGCCGCAATTCACAATAAGGATTTGGCGGCGCTCTCGCAGGAGGCGGACCAGATCATCGCTCTGGCCTCGGCCGCTCCCGACGGCTACCTGCTACGCGCCATCGCCGAAATCGAACGCAAGCAATATACGACCGCCGAGCAATATATCAAGACGTCGCTGGAAAAGGAGCCTAACAATCCCGCCGCTTACGTTCAATTGGGAAACGTGAGAATCGCGCAGAAGCGGCTCGCAGATGCGCAGAAAGCGTATCAACAGGCGCTCGATCTGGATCCAAACTCGTCCGATGCCTTGGGCGGCGTACTGAACGTGGATGTCGCGCAAAACCAGTCCGACAAAGCCATCGCAACGATCAAGGCGCACTTGGTCAAATATCCCAACAACTCCGACTTTCACGTCATGCTGGGTTTGCTGTTGCGGAAGCTGAAAAAGGACTTTGCGGGTGCGGAAGCCGAGTTTCAGCAGGCCATCAAACTCAACCCGAACAATATGGCCGCCTTTCTGAACCTGGGCTTGCTCCAGAGCGAACGCGGCGCGCCTGACGCCGCTCTGCAAACCTATCTGGAGGCCGTGAAGACGAGCCCGAAAGACATTGCTTTCTATTTGCTCGCCGGCGCCATCTACGAGAACAAAAGCGATTGGGAAAATGCCCGGCAAATGTACCAGAAGGTTCTGGCCGTGCAGCCGGAAAACCCAGTGGCCTCCAACAACATGGCCTATGTGATGCTCCAGGAGGGCGGCAATGTGGACGTGGCGTTCCAGATGGCGCAGACCGCGCACCGCCTGCTTCCCGACAACCCGAGTTCGGCGGACACGCTGGGCTGGGCTTTCTACCACAAACACGTTTACACGTCGGCGATTAACCTCTTCAAGGAAGCCTTGCAGAAAGATCCGACGAGCGCCCTCTTCAACTACCATCTTGGGCTGGCCTACGCCAGGAACGGTGAGCCCGCGCTCGCGCAAAAGCAACTGGAGCATCTCAAACCCAATTCGACCGAAGCCAACGATTTGAAACGAACCATGGCCGAGATGAAAACGCAAAGCTAGGTCGAAGAGCAAGTCTCTCGCAGGGCATTACCTGGCGTGGTTTCTGCGGCTCTCTCTATGTCGATCTGCTGGCGTCGATGTGCAACGACGCCCGCGCCCTGCCCCTCTACTTCATCCGATTCCGGTACAGGCTCGCATCAACCTGACCAACCATTGCCTCGATATCGAGCGCCACGCCCAGGAACACCGCCATTTCTTCGGCCACCGCCCGCGGCTCATGCAATACACGGTGGTACTGCACGCGCAAGACCTGTGCATTCCTCTTCACCGCCAGCCACTTGTCAACCTCAATCAAGTGCCGCTGAAATACCTGCTCCATCTCCGCCGCGTTTCCTCCCGAATCATGAGTCCCGCGCCGCTTCAGCATCTCCTCCTGCGACTTCAGCACCTCAGCCATGGGCCGCTGCATGAATACAATCCTGTAATCCGGCCCATCGGGCAGCGACAAAATCAGCTGCGAAATCACCTTCACTACCTTGCCTTCGGCCTCGGTAATCAGCCCCGGCTCTTTGGGAAGGTGCTTGATGCGCTCCCACTCCAGATACCCCTTGGGATTGTCGGTGTCGGCTTTGCGTTCGCCGTCGGAGAGAGCCGTCATGCCGCCCGCCACCAGCATCTGCATCATCAGCGACGTGCCCGACCGTGGCAGGCCCGAAACGATTGTGATCATCAGAATCTTTCCATCATGAAAGCAAAATGAGACTGGACGGACGAGAATATCAGCAACCGAGCGCGGCTGCGCCACTTAACCGTTGCCTCCCCAACGCCCTTCTGATGCGTTTCTCTCGCAAGGAGAACCCATGCCTTTCTGTCCAGGCTGTGGTACCCAGATCGCGGAAGGATCAACCTGTCCGAAGTGCGCCGGAGCCTCTGCCGCCGCGCCCAGTGCCACCACCACCGCCGGTGCCGGACTCACCGACAACGTTGCCGGAGCCCTAGCCTATGTCACCATCATCCCGGCAATCGCGTTTCTGATCCTGGAGCCGTACAACCGAAAACGCTTCATCCGCTTTCATGCCTTCCAGTGCATTTTCTTCGCAGTCGCCTGGACCGCCCTCTGGATGATCCTGGCCTTTATCGGTCACATTCCATTCCTGGGATGGGCAACGATTCTGGTTTGGCCGTTAGTCAGTCTTGCGGGATTTATCCTCTGGCTGATCATGGTCCTCAAGGCCTATCAGGGCCAGATGTTCAAGTTGCCCGTAATCGGCGACATGGCCGAAAAACAAGCCGGCGCATAGCGGCAAAGGGCGCGACAGCCTTCCTCAGTCAGGAAGGCGCAGGCGCGCCTTGCGGTCTAGATAGTAGAAGCCCGCGGTGTTGGCGGTAGAAATGTAGCGCCGCCGTCTCGGCGGCTGTCCGGCGGGCGTCCCCGCTCGGCGTTCACGCCGCATGCAACCTTTCCTCTTCTTGCACGTCTATCAACCATAGTAAGGTAGAACTGTGTTTTCCGGATTACAGCCGCCGGGTTCGTGGGGCCGGCGCTCCTGGCTCCGCCGCCATCGTGCCGTCGTAGTGTCGGTCGCAGCCCACCTGACCACTCTGGCCCTAATCGTCTTCCACAGTCCGCGAATCGTACAACTCGCTCCCACCTGGCTGGCGTTTGGAGACTCCACGCACACCTACCACATCACCTACATCCCAACGGGCAATGAAGAAACACCAATGAACGAAGCGAAGCTAATCTTGCCCAAGATGCCGCATCCCGCGCAGCCGCGGCCTCAGCCGCAGACGCGAAAGCCAAAGCCCGCCGAGCGGCCTCGCCCACCCGAGCCGAACTCGGAGGAAGCAAGCGTCAATTCCAAAGCCGGCTCTCCTCTAGGCACAGTCGTTGACGGCCCCATCACCGGCCATGAAGTCCACATCGCTCTTCCGATGTATCCCGAGCCGCAGGTGGATCGCGCCAACCTTCCTCACGACCTCGTGGGGGACGTAGTCATCGAGGTCACCATCGACTCGCAGGGCAACGTGATCGACACGAAGGTAGTGAAATCCATCGGCCATGACATCGACGAAAAAATTGAAGCAACCCTCCGGCGGCGGCACTATCAACCCGCCACTCTGGATGGCTCACCCGTGGCCTCTCACCAGGACGTGCATTTTCATTTCCCCTCGTAAATCTGCAAACGTCGCGTTCATCCACACCTGATGTTGTGTTTGCCGACCGCTTCGAGTACCGATAGCAGATGGGTAACGCCAAGAAGCTGTCGAATCGATTTCCCCATGTTGATGACTTGCAAAACGCATCCGCCCGATTTGGCGTGTACATACAGCCGTACCAGCGTGCCCAGGCCCGTGCTGTCCATGTGGGTCAGTTCTGTAAAGTCCAGCACGATACATTTGGAGCTCGGAATCAGCTCCCTGATCTCGAAGTAGAAGCGATCGCTCACGCCCGCCACTAACCTGCCGCTGCATCGCACCATGGCCTCATCGCCGCTTCGTTCGACAGCAAAAGTCAGTGGGTTTGCAACTGCTCGGTCAGACATCGGCACCTGCCTTCTCGATAAATATCGAACAGCTTGAACTCGCTGGCGGACGATTGTCACATATTGGGCCAGCGAATGGAACAGCCAATCCGCTCCGCCTGTTCGCTTTATTTTCGCCTGTGTGATAAACTCTCCGCTCGTTGGGTGAGGAGATAAACTTGACGAAGCCGAACGACCGACCCAAGACGAACCCCCATCGCAAAGCCATCCTGCACCTGAAGAGGTCGGACCCGCTGCTCGCTTCGATCATCAAGCAGATCGGCCCCTGCCGCATGGAATTCGGCGACCCCACCTTTCACAGCCTGGCCGAATCCATTCTCTACCAGCAACTCAACGGCAAGGCCGCGGCCACCATCTTCGACCGCTTTACCGCGCTCGCCGGCGATCCTCTGACGCCGCCAGGAATCCTGAAGCTGACCGACGCGCAGATGCGCGAAGTCGGCCTCTCGCGCCAAAAAACCTCCTACCTGCGCGACCTCGCCGAGAAGACCCAAGCCGGCCTGCTCGAATTCGAACGCATGCCGCAAATGACCGAAGAGGAAGTCATCAACCACCTGACGCAGGTAAAAGGCGTAGGCGTTTGGACCGCCCACATGTTCCTGATGTTCACCCTCCGCCGCCCCGACATTCTGCCCACCGGCGACTACGGCGTCCAAGCCGCCATCAAAAAGCGCTACAACAAGCGCAAGTGGCCCAAGCCCGCCGTCATGGAAAAAATCGCCAAGCCCTGGTCCCCCTATCGCTCGATCGCCTGCTGGTATTTGTGGAAGAGTCTCAACGTGAAAACGATGTGACACGAAAACAAATGCGAGCATGACAACCCATTCTGAAAATCCAAGGTGGCCGTCCAGATGGCGGGCTAGCTTCCGGGTTGCCTTGGAACTCGGGCAGAGCCGGGTAAAGTAAACTGGCAGTGACCTGGGGAACCAGCCAACCCAGATTGGGAAGGGGATGGAAATGACCGACCTACAACCGACAACCAGCAACAGGGCCTACCAGGTTTCTCTCTCGGGATTTGACCTGATCAATTCTCCGCGCCTTAATAAGGGTACAGCTTTCTCGGATCACGAACGCGATGTATTTGGCCTGCACGGTCTATTGCCACCGCATGTGGGCAGTATGGATGAACAGATGGAGCGCCGGATGCACGCTTTCCGGGAGCAACCGAACGCCTTCCATAAATACAGTTTTCTCCGCGAACTGCAGAATACGAACGAGACCCTCTTCTATGCGCTCTTGCTGCGCAATATCGAGGAGATGCTCTCCGTGGTCTATACCCCAACGGTTGGTGAGGGCTGCCAGCGCTTCAGTGAGATATGGAGAAAGCCACGAGGTTTGTTCCTCAGTTATTCCAACAAAGACCGTATCAGTCAGATCCTGAGCCACCACCGTTACGACGGTGTGAAATGCATCGTCGTCAGCGATGGTGAACGCATCCTGGGGCTCGGCGATCAAGGTGCCGGCGGCATGGGTATCCCAATCGGGAAGATGGCTCTCTATACGGCGCTCGGCGGCATTCATCCCGAGCATTGTCTTCCGGTTCTGCTCGATGTCGGAACGGACAATGAGGACAGGTTACAAAGCCCCATCTACATCGGATGGAGGCATCCTCGCGTTCGCGGTGAAGAGTACGACGCTTTCGTGGATGTCTTTGTCAATAGCGTGAAGAAGCGCTGGCCGCAGGTTCTTTTGCAATGGGAGGACTTTGCCGGTTCCAATGCCACTCGCCTTCTGGCCCGCTACAAGAACCAACTATGCACTTTTAACGACGATATTCAAGGCACCGCCGCGGTAGCGGCCGCAACCCTACTCTCCGCGATCAACGTTACAGGCCTGCCACTGGAGCAACAGAAGATCGTTGTATTTGGCTTCGGAACCGCCGGCATCGGCATCACCACCCTGTTGATGCAGTTCATGCAGGAGAAGGGAGTTCCGGAAAAAGAAGCCCGCAATCGCTTCTACGCCATCGATCGCTACGGCTTGGTTACCGAAAATGGTAAAAATGTGCGGCCCGAGCAGCTACCCTACGCCCGCAAAGAACAGGAAGTGCAGGCGTGGCGACAACCGAATGGAGACATCACATTGCTGGACCTGATCCGCCATGCCCAGCCAACCGTCCTCATCGGAGTGTCTGGTCAAGCCGGTGCCTTCTCCGAGGAGGCCGTGCGCGAAATGGCCAAGCACACAATTCGACCCGTCATTTTCCCGCTTTCTAACCCCACCTCACAATGCGAAGCAGCGCCTCAAGATTTGGTGGATTGGACCGAAGGAAGGGCTCTCATCGGCACCGGAAGTCCGTTCGAACCGGTGAGTATCTGGGGGAAGAAGTTTCGCGTCGCCCAGACCAATAACTCGTACATATTCCCTGGGCTGGCTCTCGGCATTATTGCCTCCAAAGCCAAACTCGTCACCGATACGATGGTGATGGCCGCGGCTAAGGAATTGTTGCGTCTCGTCCCCACGCAAAAGGATAAGAACGCCAACCTCCTGCCCTCGCTTTCGGAATCGCGTCAGCTCAGTCGCTCAATCGCCGGCGCCGTCGGTAACCAGGCGATTCACGAGGGCCAGTCGCAGCTTGCCGGCGAGGATAGTCTGGAGCGCGAACTGCAAGCGAACATCTGGGAACCAGTGTACGTACCCTACGAACGCCTTGGACATTTCAGCGAGATGACCTTCAAAGGTTAACGCCGGTCTTTGGACCATGCTTTGCCTTCTCGGGCTTGGGCTGCGCGCAGACGTCCTATCGATTCTCGCGGAGTCGCGGGAGTGGGAGATTGCGAGTCGATTGCCGGCAATAAAAAACCCTCCCCGCCAGCGAGAGGGTTTGCGAACTGGTTGGAGAATCCGTTACGCCGCCGCGCGCACCACATTCCCCGCCTGGAAGCCCTTCGGCCCCTTCAGCAGGTCGAACTCGACCGTCTCCCCTTCGTTCAGCGAACGGTAGCCGTTCTCCTGGATGGCGGAAAAGTGCACGAATACGTCCTCACCCGTGGAGCGCTGGATGAATCCGTATCCCTTCGCCCCGTTGAACCACTTCACAGTCCCCTTCTCTCTCACAAAAAACTCCTTTCGCCTTCATTTTCAAAAAATATTTCCCGCGTCTCTTGTCTGTTCGTCCCGCCTTCTCTAGCGAGAACCGGAACGTCCCCTCAAACGACGCAAGATACTCGGCAACGCTGCCGCATGCACAATTCATTCGCCAAGCAGAAACGGCTCCCCGCGTTCGCCCGGGCCTTCAACCCGAGACAAAACGCAACGGAGCCGCAAACACAATGGCGCAAATATCGAACTGCACACACAGAAACGTCAACCCGGAATGCTTCATCGCCAGCCAATTCGGCTGACGAGCACCAGATAATAGCAGGAAGTTGCCAGATGGCAAGTGCGAAATTGATGCCGGTCAATATGAGCCTCAAATATGACCGGAGGACGCAGCCTTCTCGATGGGTGCGACGCGGCAGGCTTTGCCGATAAGAGGCAGGCCGTTGGCCGCGAGGCCTGAAGCGTGATAGCCGAGACCTGACCTTGCGCACCACGCTATCGGAGCGGGTCGCCACTGTCAGCTCGTAACAGGGTTTTTGAGCGTAATGGCTGAAGGGGAGAACAAACGGCGCAAGCTTGTGTAAACGCCTTCCATGAGAAGGCCGGTCGGAGTCAAGTCGATTCTTGTCGGGCTTCATTGAACACGATTTTTCTCCCGCCGAGTGGCCGCTGTCGCCATGCTTCCATCCGCACTCTCGAGGAGCGATT
>Ga0074044_10003977_pt1 | contig 12393 bp, 8 predicted proteins | sample BogForMeECP23OM1_FD_94443 | JGI IMG/M metagenome (GOLD analysis project Ga0074044, IMG submission 94443) | Bog forest soil microbial communities from Calvert Island, British Columbia, Canada - Bog Forest MetaG ECP23OM1 | ecosystem: Environmental > Terrestrial > Soil > Wetlands ...
CCGCGAGGTTTAGTCCAAATAGATCAGAAGCCGCTACAAACATCACTAATCTGACGGGGATTGTGGTTGGCACTACAAAATGTGAAAGAAGTAGAATCACTCCGAACAAGGTCGAGCTTGACAGAAATGTTGTAGATAACGCCCTTCCCCAGTACTCACCGAATTGACGCTGGTCACGCGCCACATTCTTAATTAGCAAAAACCCGCTTCCCAGGGTACCGAACGGGAAAAGAAGCCCTGCAAGCCCTACTACACCCACGAATGCCCCGTAGTTCGAGGCTCCCAGGGATCGCGCGATCACTGTGAAGTACAACGCTTGAATGACCAGCTTGAGGCCCTGGCCGAGCAACATCCAACCTGTGTTGCGGGCAAGCCTGCTTTTCTTCAGCGCTTGGAACAAGGCGAGCCTCGCCGGCATCACTTTTGGCCCGCAGAGAGCAGTTGCAAACGGCCTGCTTTATTCAGTTCGCCTTCAATCCACTTGTAAGTGCTGCTAAGCCCAATTTCAAGTGGAATGGATGGTTCCCATCCCAACACCTTGGTGAGTCTGGTGTTGTCGCTGTTACGCCCGCGAACACCCTGCGGCTTACCCAGGTCGTGCCGCTTAACCAGATGTTTCTTTGCGATGGTAGAGATAAGGTCAACCAAGCCATTTATGGTAATCAGACGGTCGGTGCCGAGATTCAGCGGTTCGTGATAGTCCGATGCCATAAGGCGAACCAGACCCTCGACACAGTCAACAACGTGCATGAAGGATCGCGTCTGCGCTCCATCACCCCAAATCTCGATTTCGCCGTGATCCTCAGCGAGGGCAACCTTTCTCGAAATTGCCGAGGGTGCCTTCTCTTTGCCTCCCTCATAGGTTCCGAGCGGACCATAAACGTTGTGAAATCGTACGACCCTGGTATCAAATTTGTAGTCACGCTGGTAATAGCGGCAAAGTTCTTCGGTGAAGAGCTTCTCCCAACCGTAGCCTGGTTCCGGATCCGCCGGATAAGCGTCCTCTTCACGCAGCGGAATCGCGTCCTCACTGGTCTGTTTGGAACCCGCGTAAACGCAAGCAGAGGAAGAGAACAGGAATCTGCCGATTCCGTTCAAACGGCTTGCCTCAAGCATATGGGAGTTGATCAGCACGTTGTTGCGGGCAATATCCGCCTGAGATGCGGTGATGTATCCGATGCCGCCCATATCCGCGGCCAGGTTATAGACCTCGTCGATTCCGCCGCGTGTGGCCACTAGACAATTGTCGAGCTTGCGCAGGTCCGCGTGAACAAAATCATCAGCCTGGCTGGGCTCATATTCCGGTGACTTGATATCGGCGCCGCGGACCCAGTGTCCTTCACTCCTCAGTCGAGTAACCAGGTGGTGTCCGATGAAACCGCCTGCACCGGTAACCAGAACTCGTTTCTGTCTTGTCATGACGGTGATGACTCTCCTATCGAATCTGGCGCAGCGCTGCCCCGGCTATCTAACTTGGAATGCGGCTTTGAAACCTGAAGGAGTTCCAGGCAGACAAGCCACACAACTTTGGGGATCGTGAGCAAATAGCGTCTCCACAAGCGACGTGGCTCCGAGGCAAGTCGAAAAAGCCATTCCAGCCCGTTGTCACGCATCCACTGCGGTGCACGGCTAATCTTCCCGGAGTGGATATCAAAAGCTGCTCCCACGCCAAGCATTACGGGGACTTCTAATTTGCAACGGTGTTCATACATCCACTTCTCTTGCTTTGGCGTGCTGAGGCCGACCCAAAGTACATCCGGCGCCGCCGCCGCGACAGAAGACGCAAGTTCCTCTTCCTCAGCCTCAGTAAGTGGACGAAAGGGAGGGCTATTAATGCCGGCAATACGAATGCCGCATTTTTCCTGGAGGGCCTGTGCGAGGCTTTGGGCCACTCCGGGCCCTCCTCCATAGAAGAAATGTCGATACGCTTTCCCGGTTGCCCGGCAAAAGACATCCATCAAATCCACTCCGCAAACACGGCTCTGGTGCCGGTAACCCTTAAGGCGACCGAGCCAGACTAACGGCATGCCGTCCGGCACAACCAAGTCCGCCGCCTTCAAAACCTCCCGGAAGTGGCCGTCTTGCTGGGACTCAGCAATGCCGTGCAATCCTGTCACGGCCACGAAACGCGTAATCGGCTGGCGATTGTCTATCCAGGCACACAACTGATTTACGGTGTCGGACATCTGCACGGCGTCCACTCGCACACCTAGAACCTGAAAACCAGGAGGCATGTGAATGGTTTCTATCACCTGCATTTTCCCAACGCTCATCTGTTAGCCTGCACCGGAACCCCTGAAAACAGCGGGAATTGTCAGCGCGAGAATCTTGAAGTCGAGCCATAGCGACCACTTGTCGATGTACTGGATATCCAGCTTCATCCATTGATCGAAGGGGATGGCGTTTCGCCCATGGATTTGCCAAAGACAAGTGATTCCCGGAGGGACGCTGAAACGCCTCCGTTGCCAGTCCTCGTTGAAACACTGATAGTCACGCAGCGGTAGGGCCCGCGGACCGACAAGGCTCATGTCACCACGGAGCACGTTGAATAGTTGCGGCAATTCGTCGATGCTCGTCTTCCGCAACACTCGCCCAATGGGAGTGATCCGGGGATCGTTCTTAATCTTGAAGACCGGTCCGGTCATTTCATTCAGATGCAGAAGCTGTTCCTGCATGCCCTCTGCGTTGGGAACCATGGTCCGGAACTTGAACATCGTAAATTCCCGCTTATTCAAGCCAACGCGCTTCTGTGCAAAGAAGACCTTTCCAGGAGAGGTCAGCTTGATCAGCAGAGCCACGACCAAAAGAAGTGACGATAGAAGGACCAGCAACACCAGTGAGCCGGCTATGTCCAGCAACCTTTTGAACAACAACGGCCATCCGTCAATTCCCCTGTCGTTCTCCATGATTTGTGCAGGGCCGTCCACCTGTTCACTTTGCAGCTGGGTGAACTTCAGGTCGAAGATGTCGGTATCGAACCGGAGAAGGATGCCATGCTGTTTCGCGAGCTTGGCCACTTGGGCGGCACGTTCGTAGAGAGATCTCAACGGCAGATAAATGGCGATTTCATCCACCACATTGTGTCTTAGGAATTCGGCCAAATCATCATGGCAACAAGCGATCGGGAATCCGGATTGTCGGAACTGTTCCATCCCGTGCCAATCGTCGTCGACGAAGCCAAGGAAACGGTAGCCTCGGTCCGGCATGGCTTCAATGTTTCGAGCGAACTCAATCGCGCGGAAGTTGCTCCCGAGCACGAGAATGTGATGCAAATCGTGGCCCCGCTTTCGAATCGCTCCGAGCACAAAGCGAAGCAGAAACCGCGCTGAGATGACCAGCGTCGACCCAAAAACCCAGAAGGCCACAAAGAAGTAGGGCGTCATAACTGAAATGGAAAACAGCTTGCCCTCAAAGCACAAGCACGCGGTTGAAAATGTCATCGCGCGCAAAACGTCCGCGGCCTCAGCGCTCTTTGACGACATCCGCTTCGACTCGTAGAGCCCGCACAAGGAAAACAGGCCAGAGCACAACAAAATTGCGATGGCGAACAGCACGCAGCTCGAGAGGCTGACTTTACTCGCAAAAACACTTGCGATCGTTCTCCACTTGAGCGCGTTAATCGCCACAACCCCGCCCAATCCGAACGACGTCATGATCAGTCCGATATCCAGGACCCGAAAGGCGTTGAGCAGAATTCCGCGCAAGATTTCGTGTGTTCTTGGTCCCATTTTGATTGGATCCCAGGTTCGAAGGTCAGTTTTGAATTTAGCTAAACACGTTCCACTTCAAATCCATCTAATTGAATCGCAACTGATTTCTGAATAAGATCCACCGAAACCACAAGCCTTCTATTATCCTTGATTGCCATCAGAACACCTTCGATTCCATTCAAAGCGCCTCCGCGAATGCGCACTTTCTCACCGACGTTCACAAACGCATGGGGCGCCATCGGTATTCGCCGCTTTACGATTGCCCGCAAATCTTCGATCTGCACCTCCGGGATGGGTGTTCCGTGACCAGAGGCCCCTGCAAACCGAACGACTCCCATTGTGCGCAAGACCCGGGTTCGCTGTTCCGCGTCTCCTCCCATCCGCACGAACACATAATTTGAGAACAAGGGGAGTTCGATCCATTTCTGGCGATCGCTCCACTGTCGCTGCTGCCGTTGAAGGGGAAGAAAGCTAAGGAGGCCCTTTTCCAGGAGTTCCACGCTCACTTTCTTTTCGTGGCGAGGTCTTGTCTGTACAGCAAACCAGAATGAGTTTTCAACTTGGAGTACGCAGCTAGTTGAAGGTTGCTTGTCGGAAAGTACAGCTGTAGACACAGCTCCGCCCTTCTCAGTCACAGAGTCGGTTAACCCTTGAAAACAGACCAGAATCCGGAAACTGACTAAATCCGTTTGTACAGCGCCGCGGGAATCGGGAAGGTACGTTTGTTCAGCACCGCCCCCAATACCGGGATTCCCGCCGTCCGAAGGCTCTCCGTAACCCGCAGAGCGGCCTCACGTCGAGTTGCATTTGCCTCCAAAACAAGAACCACACCGTCCGCTAACCTGCCGATGGCCATACCGTCGGCGTAAGCGTTCAGCGGTGGCGCATCAATAAGGACGAAGGAGAATTCGTTGCGCAGCTCCACCATTCGCTCTTTTATCCGGTCAGAGGTGAGAAGATTCAAGGAATCGTCTTGCAGTGAGCCTGAAGAAAGCAGCCATAGATTGTCGCGGCCTGCTCGTTTTGCATAGTCGCGAACAGCGCCTGTCTGCCGCAAGGAGTCAGCGAGCCCGTGGTGGTTTTCGCCCCCCAAAAGGCCTGGTGCAGGCGGGGTACGAAAATTTGCATGAACAAGACAAACAGATCCGCTCACATTCTCAGCGAGCAATCGCGCAGTGATGGCACACAGCAGGCTGCAACCGCTCCCGGAATCGATCGCTGCAAACATTACGGATTTCGGAACTGTCTGGCCCGACGTCAGAAACAATCTTTGTATCAGCCTCAACGACTCCTCGCGAACTGCCGGCGACACATCCGCCAACATCTTCGAGCTTACCGGCGCTTGCGCCTTGCCCGCTGCTTTGGAAAGGTCTTCGGTCAGATCGGCAGAATTTCCGAATCCGATACCCGCGTGTTGAATTAAGTTGTAGTCCTTGCTCATAGATTCTCCCGCTGTCCGGCGAACTTGAGGTTGTAGTGCTCGATGGCCATCACAGCTAAGCTGCCTTCCTAGGGACTGATGCCAAGACGGGAATGTTCAGAATCTCGGCAACTTCATCAGCCGTACGGAATGATGGGTCGGCGAGTTCCGCAAGATACCCGGCAACGACTCCGCCGAGCACCGCGATGAAAAATCCAGCGAACATGACAAAGTACGGATTGTGCGCCGGCAAAACTGGAACGTACGCCGGGACGGCAATTGCCACGTCGGCAATCCGACTCTGATCCAGCGCATCGGAAGTGCGCTCCTGTTCGCGTTTGTCAAGATACAGGAGGTAATTAGCTTCATTCGCCTTTGCTTCCCGCAGCAACTCCGCATGTTTCACGGCTTTCACATCCAAGCTCACCATTTCTGATTGCATGCTGTGGAGTGTATTTTCAACCGCCACAGCAGTTGCCTCTTCCGAAGCCAAGTCGGCCTTGGTCCGGGCCTCGTCCTGCCGCAGATATTCAAACGTGGTGTCGCGGTCGGTCGTGTTGTTGACGTACTTTGCTGCCTCTGCGCTTGCGATCGCTTCTTTCGTCTGCGCAATTTCATCTTCAACTTCTTTCACCAGTGGAAAGGATGGGTCATATTTCAAAAGTAATTGCGTTCGCTTAAGCTGCGCAGCCAAGAGAGTGGAATGCAACTGGTCCAACAGGAGATTGGCGGAAATCGAGGCCTCGGCCGTGGAAGATCGAGCGGGAGTGACGGCCATCTGAGCTTTGATGTTTTCGATACGCTGCTTGTCGGCAGCTATGGCTTGGCGCGCATGGTACATACTCGCGTATGCCAGAACCAATTCTTGTGCCATGTCCGTGCGCACAATGTCCGGCGCCGCTATTCCTGCAGTTTTGCTAAAATCCACCAATTGGCTTTCCGATGCGGCCAGAGCTCGCTGGTATTTATCCGTTTCTTGTGCGAAGAAATCGAATGCGCCCGCAGGCCGTTGCAGCCTTAAATGCTTTTCCAGGTAGAGTTTTCCAAGTGTCTGCAACACGCATGCGGCAGTTTCGGGTGACGAGCTTCCATAGCGTAAGTCGATGACGTGAGAAAGCCTTTGAGCTTCCACTTTGATCGAACCCGCGAGCGCTTTCGTCGCGCCTTCGAGCACGGCTGCCCTCTTGACCTCGGGACTGCGAGAATCAAATCTGTCCCAAAAGGAAGCGCCGCCTTCCGTCAACTTGCAGGACTGCGCCACTTCCCGATACATGTCCTGCCCTTGCAGAAGGGCGACCTCCGAAGCGACATCGTCTGTCGTTACAGTCTTGTTGGTTTCCTGCAAGGCCGCGCTCGCTTGCGGGCTAACCGTGGGCTCGGAGCGTTCCCGGCCCACTACCACCTGCATGGTCGACACGTAATGATTGTTAGCCCATCCCCATGCCACCAGGGTCGCAGCAGAAAAAATCGCAAGGAAACTCAGGAGAACGACTCGCTTCTTCCGAAAGAGCGGTGAAACCATGTCGCGCAAAGTCAATACGGGCATTTCATCAGGAATCGATTTCTTCGTGCTCACCTTATCCACTGCTGCCTCCAGAGTGTCTAATTGCTTCGAAAGTCCGTCGCTCAGACCTTTTTCAAGGCACCGTCACGTACGGATTCAACCCGATAGTGTAGGGAACGTATTGTTGGAACTTTGTGATAAATTTTTCCGGAACGTAAATCATGTCTCCGGGCCGCAGGTGCATGTCTTCGCTGATATTCTTCCCTTGCAGGATATCTTTGAGCTTGAGTTCTCGAACCTCCGCCCAGTTCGTTGATACCGCTCGGTAAAGAAAGACTTGCGTTTTAGCTTTCTGCGTGAATCCACCTGCCACCGCGACAGCTTGGGTTACGGTAATGTCGTAACGGAGATCGTATTGGCCTGGCTTCCCGACCTGTCCCAGCACCGTAAAGAAAGGCTTTTGAAAATCTGCGAGATCCACATCCACAATGGGATCGTGCAGCATATTCACGTACGCCTTCTTCACTGCCTCGACCACGCCAGGGAGCGTTAGGCCCGCCACGTAGAGGCTTCCTGCACCCTGCAACGCGACGAAACCATCGGGTTGCACAATCACTCTTTGATTCAGCTCGGGAGAGAGCGGGAAAGAGAGCAACAGAATGTCATCGCGGCAAATCCGGTAGCGGGGATTTCTTTCAGCCGGCACCGGACGATCTCCATCGTTAGCCACCGCAACCCGCTCCGCGATCAGATTGCCAGCGGCGGGCAGGGCACGCTCCTGCTTCGCTTGCGCTGGAGTTCCACAACCAAGTAACAGCAAAATACCGAAAAAGCAGATAACTCGCATCTCCTGCTCCAGCATTCTCGTCTCCTTCTCGAAGTACATCATTTAATTTCCGGTCATTACTGGGGCGACATTGCCGGTCGTGTTGCCATACTACACTTCGCCCTTATTAAGCTGTGGTCGCATCAGCCTCCATGGGAAGAAGTTCAACCCACCATGAAAACTGGTCGGAATGTATGGGTACTGGGCACCCACACTAGGATTCATGCGTGTCGATGACCTCTCCGCACGTTGACGTCGATTCTCGACCGTTCTCTTGAATTGAATGTTAACCAAGTTTGAAATTCTATAGTTGCTCGCCCGACTTAATCTTACTGTCACAATCTTCGTGTATAAACTCCGCATCGCTCCATGTAATCCATCCTTTTCCGGGCAGTACCACCAGCCTTGAGGGAGCCGAAAAAACAAAACTAATCCGCGGGCCTTGAAAAACTCAGGGTCAAAACGTTTGCACGGTGTGCTGGTTTACCAGCCACTACAGGTTCTTCTTGGAAGGCAAATGAGGTCCGCTATTTGTGTACTCTACTCTCGGACTGCGCCGGAATCTGATCCCGAAACGAATTCTGTGGCTGTCGGCGGATCGCGAGCTCTGACTCCGGAACAGCCCGTCCATCCGGAGAGCCGCCGGAAAATAACTGAGCTATACCTTGAACTGAGGCCATCTCTGCACGTCTACATTCGCTGGCTAGGCATGAATTCCGATCAAGCTGAAGATGTGGTGCAGGAGACGTTTCTTCGCCTGGTTGGAAGCCGCATGCAGCACGGCCCGGAAGATAACTTGCGTGCGTGGGTTTTTCGTGTGGCCCACAATCTCTCAATGGACGTTCACCGGTTCCAGCGGCGTTGGTCCTGGAACAGCGATGATGAGTCCCGCCCACCGGTTCGGCAACAGGCAGACCCGGCACCAAGTCCCGAGCAGCGCGTCATTCTGGAGGAACGCTGGAGGCGTCTGCAAGCTGTTATTGCCCAGCTCACGCCGAAACAGCGCCAGTGTGTATTGCTGCGCGCGGAAGGCTTCAGATATCGCCAGATCGCGGTCATCCTCGGGATAAGCGTGCAGCGCGTCGGCGAACTCATGCAACGTTCCATTACTTTGCTTGAGGTTCATCGATGATGCTTATTGTTGATCGGCGGAGCGCAAGTCAACGGCATCCGTCAGCAGGTATCCCTCTGCTGCCAGCAATAGTCGGACACGATGAAAGCAGGGAATTGGTCGCTGGCGCCGGTGAATCGGGTGACCCCAAGAGTTTTCAGCAACGGTTCCAAAGGAGACGATTTGTCAATTGCGTTCTACCGCATTCGTGCTCCCCGCCGCACCGCTGCAAAAGCTGGACTAAAGGATAGGAGCGAACCGTTCATGTCTCGATGGCCCCTGAAATTGTCATGTCTGGCGGTATTTCTGTGCCTGGCTGCTGCCTCCGGGTACTCCCAATCTGAAAATGCGGAGATCTCTGGCCTGGTCACAGACCCGCAGGGATTGCCCGTAGTGGGCGCGAGCGTTCAGATCGTTAACCAGGACACGCAGACGAAGAGAGAAGTAAAGACGGATGAGTCGGGGCACTATGTTGCTTCCGGTCTTCCCACGGGACGGTACAAGGTCATTGTCCATGGCGAAGGCTTTGGCACCACCACAAGTGATGAGATTACCTTGGCCCCAGGGCAGTTGGTTGTCAATGACGTGCGACTGAGCGTACGTCAAGAAAAAGCCTCAGTGACTGTACAAGCCAGTGGAACCGGTCAGGTAGAGACAACCAATGCGGAGGTTGCGGGAACTATAAATGAAACCGAGGTCAAAACCTTACTGCTTAACGGACGAATTGCATTTCAACTCATCGCCCTCGTGCCCGGCGTGAGCAACCAAACAGGACAGGATGAAGGCAAAACGGGCGTGGCTGGCAGCGCGAAGTACAGCGTGAACGGCGGCCGAGTGGAATACAACATCTTCGAAGTCGATGGAACCGATGTTTTGAATAACGGAATCAACGCGGCACGCGGCTCAAACACGTTTATCGTCAATCCAAGCGTCGATGCCATCGGCGAAATGAAGGTTCTCACCTCAAATTACGGCGCCATGTATGGCAAGACAGCGTCGGGGATTGTGCAGATCACCACCAAGTCCGGAACGTCAGGATTCCACGGTGATGGCTACGAGTTTATCCGGAACGAAATGTTCAATGCCCGCAACTACTTTGACCAGACGAAATCGGCTCCACTCTACCGCCGGAATGACTTCGGATTTACTCTGGGGGGACCCGTTTATGTTCCCGGGCACTATAACACTAGCAAACAGAAAACCTTTTTCTTTTTCTCTCAGGAGCTTCGGTACGAGAAAACTCCGGTCGCCTACAACCAGGCAGTTCCGTCAAACGCAGAGCGGGCCGGAAATTTCAGCGACGTTTGTCCGCAGGATAAGACACTTGCAATTACGACGCTGAATAAGCCTCTTTACCCGGATTGTCCGGTTATGGGATTTTACCAAAGCACTGGAGACTACTACCGTTCCGGATACAACGGGACAGTTTCGGGCTACGCTACGGACCAAGTTCCGATTGATCCGACCGCTCAGGCATTGCTGGCTTCCAATCTGCTCCCAGCTGCAAATGCCGTGAGCGGATGCAATTCGACCGTGTCCACGCCCTCGAACCCTGCTTGCTACGTCGCTTCTGTTTCGCCCAGTACGAATTGGGGCGAATCGCTGTTTCGAATCGACCACAACCTGAGCAACTCGGAAATCCTCTCGTTCCGGTTCATTCACGATTCCTGGAGTACAAACGTGCTCACACCACAATGGGGCGTGGTGGAGAACAGTTTTCCAACCGTACAGAACCATATTAATGGTCCTGGGCTGAGCATGATTGCCAGTCTTGTAAGCGTGCTTCCAAAAGGTTTTGCAAATCGCCTGTCGTTTGGATACGTAGCTGCCAATATCAACCTCACGCAACTTGCGGGCCCTGGCGTCAACCTTGCACGCCCGGCCGTTCTAGATGAAGCGTGTCCAATGGACAGCACCGGCACACTAAATTGCTTGCAAACCGGCACGGGTTCTACACCGGCCACCTCTCCGATCGGCCCAATTGGCGCCTTTTTCGACAGCAGTTTCGGGGGCAAGATTCCGGCGCTTCTGTTTAAGGGCACAAACGGGGCCTATGGCTCACATGGCTTCTACATCGATACGGGGTATACACCTTGGAAAGACACGACTCCCACCTACACCTTGCGTGACGATGTGACTAAAACGCTCCGCAAGCATGCACTGCAGTTTGGTGTAGAGGTAATTGTCGCCCAGCAGAACGAGTTGGGAGCGGGAAATGGATTAAACAGTGGAGATGTACAAGGTATTTTGACTTTCAACGATCAAGGAGCTGGCGCAAGCCCCACGACAGTCCTTGGTACTTGCATCGCCACTGCGGCATGTTCGGCCCAAGTCGACACTTCGAATGCTTTTGCCAACTTTCTGGGTGGCCAAATCGCCTCTTATCAACAGGACAGCAGTCAAAACAAATACTACAACCGATACAAGTTAGCAGAGCCTTATTTCCAGGACGACTGGCACCTGACGCCCAGGTTGACCGTCAATTTAGGCATCCGTTTCGGATTATTTGGTTCTTGGTACAATGACAAGGGCACTGCCTACAATTGGGAAGCTTCCGCCTATAATCCTTCAATTGCTTCTGGCGTTTTTCTTGACCCTAATTTTGGATTCTTGGTGCGTCCGGAGTCCTCGAGTTCAGGGAACAGTCTGGTAGCAGTCGCATCGAACTTGAGCAATCCCGACCCTGCGATTATCAACGGCATGGTGCAGTGCGGGGCCAATGGTGTCCCGAAAAGCTGCATGAGCAGTCACATCTTTAATCCAATGCCGCGCGTCGGAGTCGCGTGGGACGTTTTTGGAAATGGCAAGATGGCTGTCCGCGCCGGTTATGGAATATTCTACGAACACGGCACCAGTTATGAAGCGAACACGGGATCGCTGATTGGCAGTGCGCCGCTGACCTTAAGTCAAACCGAACTAAATCCACCGAGCTACCAGTGCCTTGGAGGTTATGGTCGCCGCGGGACACCTTGCAGCAGTTATTTTGCGCAAGACGCTCTAAGCCCATTGATCACAGGCCCCGTCGCTTTTCCGATCAACGTGACTTCGATCCCCACCCAGGCGCTTTACCCATATGTGCAGCAATGGAGCTTGAGCCTCGAGCAAGAGATCAACAAGGGCCTCACAGTGACCGCGGCCTACGTGGGAAGCAAGGGCACTCATCTTACGGCCGTACGAGACCTGAACCAAATCCGTCCTGTGGATTCTGCCTTCAATCCTTATCCGGCCGGCCGGCCGATTATTTGGCCACTGGACTGCGCAAGTAACCCGGGTGGCGGAACCTTCGAATTGGGCGGTGCGGGAAGCGTTAATCCGAACGGAGGCACCGTCGTGACCGTCGGGCAGCCAGCCTGGGTGAATCTGAACGTTGCATGTTACGGGGTTCCCGGATTTGGAACTCCATTCAATCCCAGTGTTTTTAGGCCTTATCCCACGTTGGGCAGCATCTTGTCAGTCGCCAATATCGCGGATTCCGACTATAACGCTTTGCAACTCAGTCTGCGGCAGTCGGTTGCGCCCCTTGTATTCGGAGTTTCCTATACGTACAGCCACTCGATCGATGACTCCTCAGACCGCTCCGACGCGGACTTTGTAAATTCCTACGATCTGGCAAGCAACAAGGCCAGTTCCAATTTCGACCAGCGTCAGAACTTAGCCTTTAACTTTATCTACGATCTTTCCCTCCGAAAGTTCTTGAACACATGGACTCATCTGTTCGACGACGATCCTACGAATGAACTCGCGCCCCATGGCCCCTCCAGCAACGGCACTTTTTTGGACTCTTCCACGGCAAGACTTCTACTGGATAGCTGGCAGATGTCC
>Ga0074044_10003978_pt1 | contig 12392 bp, 13 predicted proteins | sample BogForMeECP23OM1_FD_94443 | JGI IMG/M metagenome (GOLD analysis project Ga0074044, IMG submission 94443) | Bog forest soil microbial communities from Calvert Island, British Columbia, Canada - Bog Forest MetaG ECP23OM1 | ecosystem: Environmental > Terrestrial > Soil > Wetlands ...
ACGCGCCCTTGCTCAGCCGCGTGGACGGATTCCTGACCAAGCCGCTCAAGGATGCGATTGACGATCGCGAGGAGCGCGCGGCCCAGGTCGAGCGCGCCGACGAATTGGCGGTTGAATTGGTGGCCGCGGGCAAGAAGCGCGGCCTGATGCATCCTTATCTGAAGAACTTTATCGTCGCGCGATGCAATCCGCTCACGCGTGCGCGAAAAAATCTTCCGACCTGCAAGGCGGCGCTGGCCGGTCTGATCAAGGCGCTCGAGGAATTCGACCTGGGCAAAATCCACTTCGGGCAGATTCGCGATGCGGCCCAAATCGCCGCCGCCACCTCGGTCGCCGACCCCGGCTGAGGCCCGAGTCTCGCTGTCGTTTCAACTGATTCCACGAGAAGTCAGCAACCAAGGATGAAGAACATGGCGGATCAAATTGTTTTGTACGAAACTCGATACCCGGCCGCGATAATCACGCTCAACAACCCGGACCATCGCAACGCGCTCAGTTCGGCAATGATCGACGCTCTTATGGCCGCGATTGCGCGCGCCGAAGACGATCGGCGCGTGCGTGCGCTCGTCTTCACGGGTACCGGTTCCGCATTTTCAGCCGGGATGGACCTCGGCGAGCTGCGCACAATCCTCGACCAGCTACGCGTCGACGAATCCGGGAAGGTGTGGGAGGGTGCACTTCGCGGCGAGACGTTGATCGAGCGCGTGTATCGGCTGGGCAAGCCTTCCATAGCCGCCGTCAATGGAATCGCGGTGGGCAATGGCGCCGGCCTCTTGAGTGCCTGCGATTTGGCCGTGGCCGCCGATAACGCACGAATTGGCTACACCGAAATGAAGCATGGGATTCAGGCGGGGATGGTAATCCTCCATCTGATGCGATTGGTGGGCGAACGCGTCGCGAGATATCTGCTGCTCACCGGTGAGCTGGTGAGCGCCGATCAGGCGAAGGCTCTCGGACTGATCAACCAGGTCGTCCCGGCCGGCCAGCTAATGGACTTGGCACTCGCATGGGCAGATGCGATCGCGATGAATGCGCCAAAAGCGGAGGCTACTACCAAGTCACTGATGTGCAAATTTTCCGGCCAGGCGATAGCCATGAGTATGACCGAGTACACCGCAGCGTCCCACATCACCGACGAAACCCGTTCGGGGCTCGAGTCCTTTTTTGATAAGAAACCGGTGCCCTGGTCGCCCAAGCCGTCATGATTTCTGATAGAGGCCGCTCCCGGCCAGTACCAGGCCAATGATAATCGCCGCTCCACTGACAATTGGCGGCACGCTATGCGAAGTCGGTTCGTTGGCCTGGATCTTCAAGTCGCCAAGGGTCACGACGTTCTTGGTCTCATTAGTGGTGAACTGCGGTATCGCGAGGCCCAACACTCCGAGCAGGGCGATAATCACACCCAGGATTACTATTGGTTTCATTCGATTATGACTCCGCGGACTTGAGCCCGGCTAGGCCTCATGATTGCGTGAATCGCGATCCCAATCAGCAAGATGGCGCCGCCCGCGACTGCGAATGCCTGCCACAGCGCGAGCCATTCATGAAGCAGCAGTATCGCGGCGCACACAATGCATACCCCGCCGCAAATCATCACTGCGATCACTGTTAAAGTAGCTATTGCATTAGCTAGTAGCGTCTCCAGCGCGGCGCCCATGCTGGTCTGTAGCATGTGGGCCTCGGACTGAAGGATGCGCGATACGTCGTCCACCGCCCTGCTCACCAGCGTCGGCCAATCCTGGAAGGTCTCCGGCGCGCCGTCAGCGATGTGATATTGTTTCTCTGTCATAGGATCAGCCGTGCAGCTCGTGTTGGCGACGCCTTAACCCTGGTCGTTTGACGCGTGCTTTGAGATTGCGAAGCCGAGCAATGCTGCGATCACAACCGGACCCGCGCCGCGGTTGTTGACGATCGAGCCGAACAGAAAGCCCAACGCCCCGGCTATCAACGAAGCTCCAACGGGATGGCCCTCGATGACATGATCGGGACGCATCCCGCCTTCCGCGCGTTCAACTTTCGCATTGACCTCGGTCAAGGTGTCGCGCAGGTCCTGGCGCGCGTCGTTGCGTTCAATCTGGATCGCGGAAATCTGTTTTTCCGTCGTCATGTTTTCGATTGCCATGGCTTTCGCCGCGGGCTTTTTCGCGGCCGGAGTTTTGGTCGTCGGAATCGCCGGAGACCAGGCCGACGATGAAACTGGTGGCGGCGCCGCGCAGCGCGATTCGTCCCACGATAGCCAGCAGCGCAAGCCCGATGCGGCTGTTGAGTCCTCCACCGAGGATGAACCCTGCCCCGCTGGCGATAGCCAGCGCGGTCAGCGGTTCCTGCCTGACGAATTCGGCGACGTCCCGTTGCTGGCGACGCAGCCTCTCATCCGCATCCGCCGCGATGGCCTCTGCTGAATTATTCAAGGCACCCGCGCGCCCGCTCAGGAAACGCGCCGAACGATCCGCGCGGCGACGTAGCCGACTGCAAACGCGGCTGCGATCGCAATCCACGGTTCACGGCGCACGAACTCGCGCAGGTACAGGTCAAATCCCTGGTCCTTGACGAATTGCTGTGCAGCGTCGTAGCCATCTTTGACTGCGCGGGTGGCTTTGTCTGCCGCTTGACGGCCCTGATCCATTGCGGTTCGGACGGTAGAATTCGCGGTTTCTTCCAATGTCATTCCTGTTACCCTTGTTCTGCTATGTATGGTTGTTTGTTTCGATTGACTCCAGATGCCGAAAAATATTTGACGGGCACCCAGGGAGGGGGGAGTCTCCCCGGATGCCCGTCGTTTCGCCCATCGCCTCGCGGCGAACGCCGCTCGGCTGCTGGAAGAATGGCCGCTTTTGGGACGGCTGATTTGTTGCCTGGCGATTTACATCCAATTTCATTTGCAGGCGATCGCCGGTCACTTCAGCGCCGGCATCTTGAGTCCGGGGATAGCTCCGATCAACCCAAACGTTTGCAAAATCCAAATCAACACAACTACGAATACGACAATGTTGAGTAAGCTCTTGATAGCCCCGGCCATCGGGATGTAGGTATTGATTAGCCACATCACCAAACCCACTACGACCAGGATCACAACAATATTGACTAGAGTCACCCCGGATACTCCTTGGGCACTTTGGGGACTATCACGACGCTATCTGTGCGAACTTCTACGCTGCGCCTGCCAGGCAAATAAATCCATTGGACCACGGCACGCTTTGGTTACGCGGATAACAAAGCCCGACGAATGCAATTGATAACCACGCGCCGCAGTTTGCTGGATTGATCGAATCACCGCCCTTCGCGCATCCGCGGTTCAGAGGCTGCGCGGATCGAAGCGCATTGGCGGCGGCCAAAACCGTCAGAGCCCGCCGCGGCCGACCAGCAACCAGACCACCAGCACGACGAGTATGATCGGTACAACACCTCCGGCGGGACCGTAGTTATTATAACCATAATAGCCACCACCGCCTCCGAACAGCAGGATCAAGATAATGATTAATAGCAACATGACATTCTCCTTGGTCTCTTTCCTCTAGATCGACCGAACAAAATCCTCGCAGCGAACTGCGGTGGCGACATTGCTCAACGAGTACATTACTGGCTCGGATACGTCGTGGTGGTACGCTTCTGTACGGTTCCGTTATTTGTATCAGTCGTTACCGTGGTTGTGCTCTGATCCGGCGGCGTGTAGGGCGCCGGCTGCGTATACGTACGCTGCACGGTGCCGTTGTTATACTGAGTGGTCGTGGTCGTGCTTGAATTCTCGGCCGGCGCGATCATGGGCGGATTCGTCGTATCGTATTCCCTGGTCGTCGTGGTTTCCGTGACATGAGTAGTAGGCGCACAGCCGACCAGGCACACCATCGCGATACCAACACAAATGGCCACTGCGGAATTAGTTGTGTATTTCATTATTCAGACTCCTGTCTGATCGTTTACTCTCTTGCCGGCCGAGATACATCAGTAGGTGCCGCGACCGAGTTAAATTGAGTTATATTAGGAACCAAAGATCGCTTCACGGGACTTTGCACGGTCATCGCGAACTGATCCGCCAGTCGCCGGCGCCCAGCAACTCGAGCATCTTGTGATGGTAGCCGGACAACCGCTGGCGGTCGCCCACGCTGACCACGTTTATCCTGGCCGATGCGAGACAATTGTAGAGGACCTCTTCGGTGCCCGCGTCCAGCGCGCTGGTAGCTTCATCCAGAAATGCGTACTCGGGATGATTGAACAGCAGCCGCGCAAAGGCGATTTGCTGCTGTTCGCCGAGCGAGAGAAGGTCGTCCCATTTGACCTCCGCGCCGAAGCCGCCGAGCCGCTCCGGCAAATCCTCGAGCTTGACCATCTCGAGAATCGCCAGGAGTTCATCGTCGGTCACTTCGCCCGCGTGCGGATAGCAGAGCTGGTCGCGCAGCGAGCCGAGAATCATGTAAGGCCGCTGCGGCAGAAAGATTGTAACGGAGAGCGGAGGCCGAATGATGCGCCCGCTACCCGAGCGCCACAATCCCGCAATCGCCCGCAGCATCGAGGTCTTGCCAACCCCGCTTTCACCGACAATCAGCAGACCCTCACCGGTGGCGACTTCGAATGACATCGCGCGCGCCAGGGTCCTGCGGTTGTCCGGAGTTTTAAGCGTAAGCTGCTCGACCGCGACGCGCGGCGCCTCGACGGTTTCGATCTGCGTCTCGATATCCGGATGGATCGCCTTGGCAGAGACGACCTCCGCCGTCGCCTGCGCAAGCTGCCCTTTTTCGGCCACCTCGAGATAACCGCCGAGGCGCTCGACCACCGCGGCAAAATTACTCAACGAATTGAATTGATCGATAATTATCGACAGCGAGGTGCGCAGCGTGATGAACGCGCCGCTGGCCTGGGTGATCTTGCCGAACTCGATTTTGCCGGCGAAAAAAGATGGCGCGAGAATGAAATAGGGCAGCAGCGGCAGCAGGAAATCGTACGCATAAGTGAAGAATGCCAGGTTCCTTTGCCACCCGATAAGCAGAATGAAGTTTTTTATGGCCGCGTGCAGACGCTCCAGCAACTCGCCCTGTTCGCGCCGTTCGCCGCCGTAAAGCGCGATCGCTTCCGCGTTATCCCGCAGGCCCACCAGCGCGTAACGAAAATCCGCCTCGCGCCGGCGCTGGGCGAAATTAATTCCGATCAGCGGTCGGCCGATAACGATGGTCAGGATCGAGCCGACGCCTACGCAAGCCACCAGCACACCGACCAGCATCGGAGATATCAGCCATAGCACGACCAGAAATGACGCCGCGGTAACCAGTCCCTGCAGAACCTGCATCACGAACCCCACCGTGAAATTGGCGAAGGTGTGCAGATCCTCACTCACTCTCTGGTCGGGATTGTCGATGCTCGGGTCGGAGCTGATCCGGTAGAAGGCGCGATCGTGGAAGCTCTTATCCAGGAACTGCTCGGTCAGCCATTGCCGCCATTTAATCATCAATCTCGCGGCCACGTATGCGTCGATAGCGACGACCGGCGCCGCCAGCACGTTGTAGATGATTACGAGCAGCATCTTGTGAGAAAAAACCGGCGCGTTTCTTTCCGCCAGCGCCGTCATCAGGTCGCGGTTTACGTAGCTGAACACGACGTTGCCGGCCTTGATGGAACCGCTCAAAAGAATGGTGAGCGCCAACAATCCGTACGCGACAAATTTCTGGTCGGATACCCAGTAAGGCTTGGCCAGCCGCCAGAGCCTGCTCCAAAACAACCGGTCGAATCTGTTCATCGTTCTCCCTCTGGGAGCTGCGCATAACTGCCGGCGTCTCTCCTTGCGTCATTCTGACCGGAGCGCGCGATCCAGGCTTCTGTCTTCACTTCAGCATCTTCTCGCGACCCTTCTCTTAGGCCTTGTAGGAGGTCGAGAAACCCATTGGGACCACCCATACGGTTTGGTTACATGAATAGCAAAGCCCGGCGCCTGTAATCGAGAACCAAGCGGCGGTTCGCGGCACTTCGCCCAGGGCTGCGATACTTTTAGTTGGCCGAGAAGCTTCGAATGAAACCGTTCCGGCTGGTTGCGCTCATTTGCGTCCGCTGCCGCTAATTCGGGCCAGCTCGCTGTCGGCACAGGACTCGCCATTCTCAATCCTGGCGATCAAATCGGCGAGGCGCTTCTCCTGCTGTTGACTGGTGGAGCAAAGCGCATATCCACCCAGTGACCCGCTCGGTTTGCTGAAGTCCTGGCCGAGCTCGCTTATGCATTCAGCGTTACCGTCATGAAGATAGTGTTCCAGCAGCGGCTCGAGGGCTTTGCCTTTTCGCAGCGCCAGGCACTGATAAAGCTTTTCCGTGGGAGCGCCGAGATAATAGCCGCTCAAACTTGCGAACACGCTGAGAGCTTCCGGCGAATTCATACCGTCAAAAAGCAGCAGCTCGCGGGTCACGTACTCCATATGATCGGAATACCAGGTCCTGGACTGCGGGTTGTGGTCCTGCGCGAAAACCGCGAGATCCGAAACGATAGCTCGCTTGAGGAGCTTCGCCGTCGACGGCGCGTAAGCGCTGGGTGCAGCATTCGTCGGAGTCGGCAGCGGCGTGGCCGCCGGGACCGGATGATAGTGATATGACCACGACCGCGCTAAAACTGCGGAGATCCCGGTCAGCAGGATGAACGATATCACCAGCAAAAACCGAATGGCGCTTGAAAGCAGCCTCATGGCTTCAGCGCGCAATCTCGATATAGGTAGCAGCCATCTTCGTTTCAACCAGGCGGTTCAAATCCAGCGCTTGCGAACCAGCCATACCTTCACCAGCTGAGTCAGCACGACGTATAACAACAGGGTCAGCAGCAACAGTGACCAGTAGTGGAATGGAAGAGGCACCAGGCCCAGCCACGGTCCTATCGGGGAGGACGGCAGCCATACCCCGACTAACATTATTGCCGCGGAAGTCATGATCAGTTGCCAACTGGCGCGGCTCTGGATGAACGGCACCTTATTGGTTCGGATGACATGGATAATCAGGGTTTGAGTTAGCAGTGATTCAACGAACCATCCTGTCTGGAACAAAGCCGCCGCATAAGTTGAGTCCGGATTGGCAAGGCTCGCGTGGGCGAAACGGGCGGCCAACTCCGGTGGCGGCACCAGCCCCAAATTCCAGCACTTAAAAACGAACCACATGATGAAATAGGTCGTATAGTCGAAAACCGAACTGCATGGCCCTATGAAGATGATGAATCTGGCGATCTCGCCCATCGACCACGGACGCGGCTTCTCGACTTGCTCGGGATCGACCTCATCCGTTGGAATGGGCACTTGTGAGAAATCGTAGAGCAGGTTGTTGGTCAGAATCTTGATCGGCGACATCGGCAAATAGGGCAACCAGAGGCTCGCGCCCAGCACGCTGAACATGTTTCCAAAGTTGGAGCTGGCACCCATCCGGATATATTTGAGAATGTTGGCAAAGACCTTGCGCCCCTCGATTACACCTTCTTCGAGCACCAGCAGGCTCTTTTCCAGCAAAATTGCGTCCGCGGCCTCCTTGGCGATGTCCACCGCGGTATCCACTGAAATGCCCACGTCAGCGACCCGCAGCGCGGGCGCATCGTTGATACCATCGCCCACAAACCCGACCACCCGTCCTTTGCTCTGCAGCGCTCTTATGATGCGTCGCTTATCGAAGGGCGAGAGGCGAACGAACAAGATGGTCCCTTCCGCCGCCGTTGCCAACTCAGCATCGTTCATGTTCTCAATCGCTGCGCCGGTCAGCACGTGGTCAATATGGAGCCCGACTTCACCGCAAATCTTCCGTGATACCAGTTCATTGTCGCCGGTTAGGACTTTGACCGTGACGCCGTGCTTTCGCAGAGCCGCGATGGCCGGGGCCGCGGTATCTTTGGGCGGATCGAGAAATGCGATGTACCCTTTCAGGATCATCTTTTCCTCGTCCTCTTTGCTGTAGACAGGCTTGGGCTCACAATCGCGATAGGCGATAGCCAGCACGCGGAAGCCGTCAGCCGACAGCTTGTCGTATTCCTCCTTGAGATCTTCCAGAATGACCGGATCCATCGGGTAGGTCTCACCCTCGAGCTCGAACTGCGCGCAGCGGCCGAAGACGGACTCCGGCGCTCCTTTGCAGATCAAACGATGAGCTCCAGCTTGATTGGCCACCACCACGGACATCATCTTGCGGCTGAAGTCGAAAGGGATCTCATCGACTTTGGAATACTCCGCAGTCCGCAGATCCTGATGAGGCTCGCCGTGCTGGAGGACCGCGCGGTCGAGGACGTTCTTGAGACCGGTCTGGAAATGGCTGTTCAGGAACGCCAGTTCCAGGACACCTTCGTCTTCCTGCCGGGCAACGTCGCAATGTTGCTCGAGGATGACATGGTCCATTGTGAGCGTGCCGGTCTTGTCGGTGCACAGCACATCCATTGCGCCGAGGTTCTGGATTGAGTTGAGCCTCTTGACGATTACCTTTTTGCGCGACATCAACATCGCGCCTTTGGACAGACACACGCTGACGATCATCGGGAGCATTTCGGGGGTCAGGCCGACCGCGACGGCGAGCGCGAACAGAAAAGCTTCGCCCCAGCGGCCCTTGCTGAAGCCATTGATCAGGAAGACCAGCGGTACCATCACCGCCATGAAGCGGATCATCAACCAGGTAAACCCTGAAATGCCCCGATCGAAGCTGGTCGGCGGCGGCGTTTGCGTGATCGCGCTGGCCATAGTGCCGAGGTAGGTCTTCAGGCCGGTCTCTATGACTACAGCGGTAGCCGTACCGCTCTCGACGCTGGTGCCCAGGAAACACACGTTCTTGAGTTCGAGCGGCGACTTTTTGTCGGATGGCTCGGGAAGATCGAACTTTTCAACCGGAAACGATTCGCCGGTCAAGCTGGCTTGAATGAGGAAGAGGTCCTTGCACGACAGGACGCGGATGTCAGCCGGAATCATGTCACCCGCGGAAAGCTTTACAACATCGCCGGGAACCAGCTCAGCGAGCGGAATCTCGCGCGCGCTGCCCTGACGCACCACGGTTGCGGTGACCCGAATCATCGCCTTCAGCTTCGCGGCGGCCGCGTCCGCGCGCGCTTCCTGAATGAATCGCAGAGAAACCCCCAGTACCACCATCACAACCATCAAGCCGCCGCCGACCAGGTCAGACGCGGTCTCGGCTGTTGCGAAAGAGATCACTGCTAGAACTACCAGCAGGATCACCAAGGGATTCAGACAAGCTCTTAACAGCAGCGTCAGCCGCGTGAACCTACGCTCACGAGCTACAACGTTCGGACCGAACACTTCGATCCGGTGCGTGGCCTCCTCTTCCGACAGCCCGTCCGGGCCGCTCTGGAGCTCAGCTAGCGCCTGATCCGCTGGAAGCGAGGCGGTTCTGGAAAGCTTGGGCGAAAACTCGGCCTCGCGCTTGACGGCCGGGGTGATGTCTTTCGGCAGAACCGAGCTGGGGAAAGAGGCCATGGCTATCTCCAGACGAGCCGTTCGAGTGTTACACTATCCTATCCGGTGATTCACAATTCGATATGAAGCCGTAAACCCGGCACCACGACGGGCCCCCGGGCGCGGTTATATCCTGGATTATTGATGTACTGCACATCGAACGCGCCAAACAGTCCGCGCGCAATCGGGAAGTTGTAGTAGGTCTCCATAATCTCTTCCGGACCGTACGACAGATTTCCGTCTCCTAGCAGGAACCCAAGGCCGCCCAGCGCAAGGTATTGCCGATGACGGCGCGATATGCCATTGGCGACGAACGCGACTCCCCACTTGTCATTCGGACGGCGCCACCAGTCTCCACGGACATCCCAGCCGAACAACGCGGTCTGATCGACCTCGGTATAAGCCCACGACTCGTGCTGCCCTTCGTTCCAGCCCGCTCGCATGAATACCCTGATCTGTTCGTTCAACTGCTGCTCCAAGTTGAGGCCGAGGCCGTACTTAAGCGTTTGGTTTTCAGGGTGGTTATCGATATTCGGAACCGTGAGTGTTTTTTTCTTCTGATTCTCGAACTGGTCGATCGCGAAATGGTAGTCGCCCATGTTTGCGTAGTTGGTGAAGCCAAGCAGCCGGATCGCGCCAAACCTGCCCTTAATCAAGTGCAGATCGTATTCAATTTCGTAGTTCTCGGCATGAGCGTTCTGCAAGTTCCACTCGAGGTTGATGCCGTTGGCGACCGTTGGCTCCAAGGCCTCGGCAAAACGCGCGGCAAGATCGTGATCGTAGTACTCGAGCACGACCGCATAGGTGTATCCACGCGTATCGGCCGCATAGTCCCATGCGCCATTGTTATCGACGGTCCAGTTCATGAACTGCATATGGCTGTCGCTGCCGACGGAGTTGAGATCGAAGAAATCGGGCAGCGACACCTTGCCCACATGAATGTCGATCCGCCGAGCTGGAAGGGTCGTGAGCAGCGACAGGGGATTGCGCTCTTCCTCCACGTTCTCGTCGCTCAGCCTGATGACCTTGCGCAACCAGATCCGCGCCAGGTAGGGTTCGGCGCTCAATTGGGGATTCCTCACGACGTCGAGGTCGACGAAACCCGCAAGCCCAAGTCCCTGACTGAGGCCGCTCCACCCCGACGACTCCGCATCCAATATCAATTCGGTGCTGTCGTCGAACTGGAATCCGGTGTAAACCGTCACGACTCGCGAGACAGATTGCTCCTCGGCGTGTTCAAGGCTGTTGGGGCCACTGTACTGCGCATGAAAACGAGGGTGCATTTGCGCGATAAAGTTAGCCTGCGCTGAGAGCCAAAACGGGCTGGTTTGAGAATGATGAAAGACCGTATCCTGGTCGTCCGCGCCGTGATTGACCATGTCGTCCCACAGCGATTTGATTCGCGACGCAACATTCGAGCTCGCAGCGTCCGCGGCGAGAGAGGCAGCGGAATCTTTCGCGGTTGTAGCCGGCTGGTTTCCAGGAGTACCTGTCGCACCGCCTTCAGCCGCCAACTTCTCCCTTGCGGCTCGCAGACCCGCCTGGTAACCGGCGTCATAACCAAGATGGTATTCATCTTCCGGCTTGGAGCTGTCGCCCGTGCCGGTTTGCGCTCGCAGCTGAACCGCCGACGCCAGAAGCACGCAAATCAGCATCACCAGGCAATTGGCGGCTGACGCACCCGTGGGGCGGATGGGTAGCAGTGCTGCCGGCTTTTGTACCTCAGAGGCTCGGCCAGCTAATCCCCGTCGCTCGATAGGGCTCTGGTTCGGCATCGCGCGCTAGCCTCCTTTCGGCCGGTGTAGCATATCAATCGCCATCGCATGGCGGTCAGGCGGTCGAGCTATTGATGGCAACACTTATCCCCGACGTTGCGCTTGGGAGCAAATCGATAGTTGGAGCGAGAATGTTACGGATAGCTGCGGCTAGCTTCGACATCTTCCGGCCTCCGTGGCCGGGATGTCGTCGCTACAACGATAACTCGGTCAGGCTGAAATTTCTAAAAATACATAAGGCGAAAAAAAATTATCTGGTTGGTCGCACGCTGTCAAGAAAAGAACACCATTCCGCTAGGTGTTGCACCTAGGAGCAAATCGATAGTTTGCGAGAATCAATTTCATTTGCCGGCAAACCAAGCCGCACCGTGTCGCGCGACATGTCGAGCAGCCTCGGCGCGGTCGCCAGGAACGGGGCTAGGCGGCGGCCGGGGCGCGAGCGAGTTCGAACGCGCCGAGTTCGATGCCGTCGTTCGAGCGCAGCACTATTTTGGTCGAGAGCCGATGCTCGAGCGTCTCGAGGTCCTTTGCACCGTGATCGTAGAGGTAGCGCGCGACTTCGGGATTGAGCTTGACGATCAGCATATCGCCGGCCGACTTGGAAACCGCCTCGCGCTGAATCCCGCGCAGCACTTCCGCCGCCAGCGTCGGCACCGATTTGACGACCCGCCGCCCGTCGCATCGCGGACAGGTATCGGTCAGCAGTTTCTCCAGGCTCTCGCGCGTGCGTTTGCGCGTCATCTGAACGAGCCCCAGTTCGGAAATTTTGAGCGCTGAGGTCCGCGCCTTGTCGCGCTTGAGCGCAATCGCCAGCGCGTCGCTGACTTTCTTGCGGTCCGCCTCGCGAGCCATGTCGATGAAATCAACTATGATGATTCCGCCGATGTTGCGCAGCCTAAGTTGGTTTACCACTTCCTCTACTGCTTCAAGGTTGGTCTTGAAAATGGTGTCGTCCTGGCTGCGCTTGCCGACGAAGCGGCCGGTATTCACATCGATTGCAGTCAGCGCTTCAGCTTGATCGAAAACCAGATAGCCACCCGACTTGAGCCAGACCTTGCGGTCCAGCGCGCGCTCGATCTGCGGTTCTATATTGAAGCGATCGAACAGCGGCGTGGCCCCGTCATGGAGCGTCACGCGCGCCCGCAGCCGCGGCATATAGTTCTGCACGAACTGTACGATCCGGCTGTAGGTAGTCGGATCGTCGCACCATAGCCGGTCC
>Ga0074044_10003979_pt1 | contig 12389 bp, 3 predicted proteins | sample BogForMeECP23OM1_FD_94443 | JGI IMG/M metagenome (GOLD analysis project Ga0074044, IMG submission 94443) | Bog forest soil microbial communities from Calvert Island, British Columbia, Canada - Bog Forest MetaG ECP23OM1 | ecosystem: Environmental > Terrestrial > Soil > Wetlands ...
CAGCGTCACGGACACCACGGCGCTCGGCCTGCTCACGCCTGTGCTGGTGAACCCCAAGCTGGTCGCCGACAGCGTCACCGCCGGAGCCCTCACCACCAGGGTCACGCTGAACGAATGACTGAGAGTGCCGCTCGTGCCGGTGAGGCTAAGCGGGTAGCTTCCGGCGGGCGTCGAAGTCGCGGTGGAAATGCCGAGCACCCCCGTGCCCGAACCCCCTGCCACTGTGGCAGGAGTGAATGTGACTCCCACGGGCAGCAGCCCACTCACGGTAACGGTCACAGTGCCGGTAAACCCGTTCAGCGGACTCACCATCACGGAAAAGCTGGTGCCGAAATTGGCGATTACGGCCTGCGTGAGCGGCGTGGCCGAGAGTGTGAAGTCCGGTGGGCCGGTCACCACCAGGGTCACGCCGGTCATGTGGATCAGTCCGTCGCCATCCCCGGTGATGGTAATCGGATAGGTTCCAGGAGGCGTCGTGGTTGCCGTGGAAATGGTCAGCATCGCGCTGCCCGACGCCCCCGTCACCGTGTTGCCCGGTGTGAACCCGGAGGTGGCTCCCGTTGGCAGACCACCCACCGTCAGGACCACATTGGTGTTGAACCCGTTCAGCGGACTCACCGTCACGGTATAGTTGGCGCTCGAACCGGCTGCGACGGTCTGCGTGGGCGGCGTGGCCGAGAGTGTGTAATCCGGCGCCGCGTTCACGATCAAGCTCACGCTGGTAGTGTTGGTCAATCCGCCGCTCGTGCCGGTGATGGTAACCGGGTAGGTTCCTGGAGGCGACGTAGTCGCAGTGGAAATGTTCAGCACCGCCGTGCCCGAACCCCCTGGCACTGTGACAGGAGAGGGTGTCGCTCCCGCAGGCAGCCCGCTCGCCGACAGGACCACGGTGCCGGTAAAGCCGTTCTGCGGAGTCACCGTCACGCTATAGCTGGTGCCCGCACCGGCGATTACGGTCTGCGTGGGCGGCGTGGCCGAGACTGTGAAATTCGGACCGGGGATGGCGGCCAGCGTCGCCGTCACGTTCCCCATCCCGCTCGCCGGACTGTACGGATTGTAGGTAAGGTTCCAGATATCCCCGCCGGGCGCCTGAATCGTGTTCGTGCTGAAGGTTCCGCTGAGCGAGGTGAAGAAGACCATGGGCATAATGCTGTCGCCCAGCGCGGGCACGAAGGGGCTCAGGATCGTACCCGTGATCGTTCCGTTCAGGTTGACGAGTCCAAGGACGTTCACCTGCCCGTACTGCGTTCCGGCGGTGAGCCCGCCGATGAACGTGTTGAGCACGCCTCCCGCGCCTTGCGTGTAGTTGCCGCCGATGGTCAGCTTGCCGGGAGTGATGCCGTGGCCGCCCATCACCTCTCCCGCCGTATTTATGACGTTCCCTGCAACGGTACCCTCGCCGAACAACATCGTGGGAGTCGCGCCCGTTCCCGTCCCGTTCAGAGTCAGCGCGCCCGCGCCCGTGCCCAAGCCCACGCTCACGCCGCCCTGCACGTCCACCTCGCCGTTGTTCCCCACAAGAACCGTGGTCAGGCTGGCGGTCGCACCAGGCACAAAAACAAGCTCCGCAGGTATGGAGGTGGCCGACGAAACCTGCAACGTGCCGGCGCCCGTCATGTTCCCGCTGTCGGTAAAGGTGACGCCCGTGGAGCCGCCGATTTGCAGGATGGCGGGCGCTGCTATGGAAATGGTTCCGCTGGACGATGCCGTGCCGGTTACGCCACTCTGTAAGCTAAGCGTTCCGGCCTGGGCCAGGAGCATCCCGAGGTTCGTCAACTGAGTGTTGAGGACCGTGGTGACCGTTCCCGCCGCCGACTTCTTCAGCGTGCCCACATTGTTGAACGAGCCTTCGTTGATTCCCGCCGAGTCCGCAAGGTCCCACGTGCCGCTCGCCGCGTTGGTGATTCCCGTGTTTGTGATGAGCGAGGTGCCCGCCCCGCTCATCGTCAGCGACCCGGAGTTGGTGATCACCAAACCGCTGATGCCGTTAAGGCTGCCGCTGAGCATCGAGGTTGAGAGGTTGCCCAGGTTCAGGGTGCCGCCCGTTCCCCCCGGCATCCCCGTGCCCAGCGTGCCCCCGCTCCAGGTAAACGGTCCGCTCACGTTGATCGTGCCCGATCCTGCCAGCGCGCCCCCTGTGACCGTGAGCGTGGTGAGATTCAGCGTGGAACCGGCCAGGATCTGCGCCACCGTGCCCGTATTGCTCACGCTGAGGCTCGGCGAGGTGGTCGCGGCGGCCGGGGCAAGTTGCAGCGTCCCGCCGCTCACCGTCATCGGCCCCAGGCTGGCAAACGGTCCAGTTCCCGTGCCGATAAACAATGTTCCCCCGGTCTGATTGATGGAGACAATCGTGCCGACGGCGCTGCTGATGAGCGTACTACCGATGGAGACCGTGCCCGCGTCCATGGTGATCGCGCCAAGATCCGTAATGGTGCCCTCAATATTGGCTCCGGAGCTCCCGGTGAAATTCGTGAACCCAGTGAGGTTGTAGGTTCCTTCGAGAATAGGAGCATTGCCCGAACTCGAGAAATCCATCGTTCCGGCGCCGCTGATGCTGCTGCCGGGATTGAAGTCTGCCTCGCCGGCCAGTTCCAGCGTGGCACCTGTACTGACGTTCCATGAGCCTGTGGTAGACAGGATCTGATCGAATGCCAGAGTTCCATTCGTCACGTTGACGGTCCCGGGGTTGAGGGAGAATAACGGCGCGATCGTGCTCGTGCCCGCCAGGGACTTGTTCCACGTACCGGCGCCGGCAGAGCCACTGGCCCCGGCCAAACCTCCGGAATCCATCAGATCCATTGTGCCCGCACCGCACGTAACGCCGTTTCCGTTCTGGAAGGCGGCGCCTCCCGTTAGCGTCAGAACTGTGGTCGGGCCGCTCAGCGTTCCGCTGCCGCAGTTCAGCAACGCCGCCTGGTTGAGCTGGGGTGTCCCGGTGATGGCCAATCCGCCGTTGGCCACCAGGCTCCCGATCGGCGCGCCCGTGCCGCTCACCGCCCCGCTGATCGTGCCGCCCGACCAGGTCGTCATCCCCGTGACGCCAATCGTGACTGGCGACGGGGCGGTGCTCTGGTTGGTGATGGTGCCGCTCGAGAAGTTGACCGCGCCGTTGATCGTCAGATTCTCGCCCGCGACCAGCGTCCCGCCACTCACGGTCAAATTGTTGATGCTGGATACGACGCCAATCGAGTTCAGGAGACTCAGCGAACCTCCGCTGAGCGTCAGTGTGCCCCCCGTGGCCGTGATGCTGCTGACCGACCGATTGCCCCAGGGCAGCGGGGCCGAGAGCGTCACGTTGTTTCCGCCCAGGCACGCGTTGTCGGAAGTGTCCGGCAGCAGGCCCGTGCTCCAATTCATTGGCGTGCCCCAGTCCGATGTGCCGCCCCCGCCGGTAAACGTGGTGGTGCATGCGATGGGCGAAAAGATCTGAAATTCTGCTACGAAACCGTCGTCGGCCCCGCCCCCATACGTTCCTTGCAGCACCCCCGGGGTCGTCGGGAAATTGCTGGAGTTCGTGAAACCCGAAGCGTAGAGGACTCCATTGCTGCCGCCGTTAGAAAATGCCAGTCCGAAACCAGAGTCGTCACCTGTGGATCCGGAATAGGTCAGGAAGAGCGGGGTCGCTCCAGTGGGGTCAAGGATCAGCAGAAAGCCGTCGCCACAGAACAGCCCGTTCGTGCAATTGCCCAGTGTCGTGCCGCCCCCGAAGGCGGGCTGCAGCGCGTTTGCCGTTGTGGCCAGGTTTGTGGAGTTTGTCACTCCGGTCATATAAGCGTTCCCGACCGGGTCCACCAGAAGCCCGAATCCCAGATCGTCCCCATTGCCGCCAACGTAGGTGGAATAGACCAGCGCATTTCCTGCTGGCTTGATCTTCACCAGGAAGGCGTCGCCGCAGGCGACTCCCGTGGTCGTACAGCCGGCAGATCCGCCGCCGAACGTGGTCTGGTAAGCGCCTGCGGTCGTGGGAAAATTGTTGGAGTCCGTGCCCCCGGAAACGTAGGCGTTTCCCTGGCCGTCCACGGCGATCTCAGTAGCCGAGTCCTCCCCGCTCCCTCCCAGGTACGTCAGGTAGAGCAGAGAAGTGCCGGTCGTATTCAATTTGGCGACAAACCCGTCGCCGCATACGATGCTGTGCTTCGTCGCGCAGGCCGTGCCTCCGCCCGCGAAGCCGCCCGGTTGGATCGGATTCGGATTGGGCACCATGGTGAGGTCGGTGGAAGTCGTCGAGCCGGCGATGTAAACGCCTGATGCATCTACGGCAACCCCGCTGGCCCCATCCGCGCCGCTCCCGCCGAGGTACGTCCCGAACAGGAGGGAAGCCGTCCCGGAGTTTGAGGGATTCAGTTTCACCACAAACGCATCGGTCTGGGGGGTTGGGGCGGCGCAACTGTTGCAAGTCGGCTGGACAACCCCGGCCGTGGTTGGAAAATTCGTGGAACTCGTCTCTCCCACCGTGTAAACGTTGTTGCTGCTGTCGAGCGCCAGAAAAACGGCCTGTTCCTGCCCATTCCCGCCCAGCAACGTCGAATAGAGCAGCGCCGACCCCGTCGAATTCAGTTTGCTGACGAATGCGTGTTTCTGCCCCGCGCTCACGGTGCTCGGGTATTGATTCATCAAGGGGAAATTGGAAGATTTGGTCGAGCCGGAAACGTACGCGTTCCCGCTGGGATCCACCGCGATCCCGTAAGCAATGTCCGCGTCATTCCCGCCGAGATAGGTGAAATAGGTCAGTGCCGTGCCGCCCGGTGCGATCTCGGCAATGAATGCGTCGCCGCACTCGAAGGTCGGCACCTGATTGCACGAAGGCTCCGTGCCACCGTAGGTGGTCTGCGCAGCCCCAGTCGTGGGAAACAGCGCATTGGGTGCGGAGGTGGTGGCCCCGGTTACGTAGATGTCTCCGCCGCTGCTCACCGCAATGCCTGCGATTCCGTCGTCGCCCGTGCTGCCCAGGAACGTGGAAAAGAAAACCATCGGCGGGTCAATCACCAGCGGCTGCGACACATCATAAGCGCCCACCTGGAAGGCAATCTCATTCTCCCCGGCGAGCACAAAATTCCCTTCCACCGTTTTCCTGCCCTCGCCCCCTCCCTGCTCCGGCTGGTAGACCGCCGGCTTCCGGTAGACTACCTCCGCGCCTCCGGCGTGAACCTCCAGATCTCCCTCCCCGGTGATTTCCAGCCGCTCCGCGCCGGAAAAGCTCATGCGGATGGCGCGCGGGTCGGCCCCCGGCGCGACCACAAAGTCATATTCGAGCTGCTGCTGATTGCCGTAGTAAACCAGGTCTACGCCCGGGTACACGCCTTCGTACTTCACTTTTCGAAACGTCGGGACATTCGTCCGCCACTCGCGCGGATCGTTGCCGATGAAGTAGTTGGTCTTTCCTGCCTGCTCGTCCAGTCCCGCAATCTGCGGCGCGGGATTCGCCCCTTCCAGACGCATCCCGAATGTCGCGGGGGCCGCCTGCGCGCCCTTGAGCGAAAACCAGGCTTCCGTGGGGCCCAGGAACAATCCGTACCCCGGGCCGCGCGACTGGAATTTCACCGCAGCGTTGCTCTGCCCGTCGTTGCGCTCGAAGTACAGCGGGAGCTTCGCAAATGTCGCGAGCGCGCGGCGCTTCCCTGCCCCTGAAATTTCCGTCGAGTAACCAGCTTGGGCGCCCGTCCCGGCCAGCAGGCTCGGCGCGAGCGGACGGACTCCGTTCTGTGGCCTGGGGGAAAGGTAGATCAACGCGGAAGAAACCGAAACGAGAAATGCCACCTGGCAAAGGAAACGAAGTCGGCGCATCGCAGGCACCCCCTTCTTCCTAGCCTGGCCCCGGACCTGGGAGGAGGCCGGCCACCATTGAAGACCCCGCAGCGCGGAAAGTGCGAGGAGCACCCCGCCCCCCGGACTATTGCGGAAGATATCCACCGAGTCAAGGTAGAAGTGGGCGGCTGCCCGGACCACACTTCCACTACGCACGATAGCTTCTTATTCGTTGGAAATGATTGCCCTGGACAGAGAGGAGACGCACGTTTCAGCCGTGCAAAGCTGCACAGTACAGCGTGAAGGGAACAGATCTAACGTTCCACAGCCAGGGCCACCGCGTTGCCTCCGCCCAGGCACAGCGCGGCGATTCCGCGATGCAGGTTGCGCCGCTCCAGCTCGTACAGCAGCGTCACCAGGATGCGCGCCCCCGACGCTCCGATGGGATGTCCGATGGCCACGGCCCCGCCGTTCACGTTCACCTTCTCCGGATTCAGGTGGGTCTCCTGGATCACGGCGAGCGCCTGCACCGCAAAAGCTTCGTTCAACTCATACAGGTCCACGTCGCGGTCGCGATCCCAGCCCGTCTTCTTCAGGATTTTCTCGATGGCCGTCACCGGAGCCATCATCACCCACTTCGGCTCCACGCCGCTCACCGCCTGCGCCACAATGCGCGCCCGCGTCGTGCGGCCGAGCCGCGAGGCCGTGATGCTGGAGGTGACCACCAAGGCGGCCGCGCCGTCGTTCGTGCCCGGCGCGTTCGCCGCTGTCACCGTGCCGTCCTTTTTGAACGCCGGCTTCAGCTTCCCGAGCGTCTCCATCGTCGAGTCTTCCCGCGGCGATTCGTCCTTCCGCACCACCACCGGCTCGCCCTTCTTCTGCGGGATCTCCACCGGCAGGATCTGCGATTCAATAAAGCAGGACTTCATCGCGTGCACGGCCTTCCGGTGGCTCTCCACCGCAAAACGGTCCTGCGCCTCGCGCCCGATCCCGTATTTCTCCGCCACCAGCTCCGCCGTCATTCCCATGTGAAAGTTTTCGTAGGGGTCCCACAGGCCGTCGGTGATCATCGAGTCGAGCAGTTGCTGGTTGCCCAGCCGGAATCCCGTGCGCGCCCCCGGCAGGAGATAAGGACAGTTGGACATGGACTCCATGCCCCCGGCCACCACGAATTCCGATTCCCCGGTCATCACCGCCTGCGCCGCCAGCGCCACGGCTTTCAACCCGGAACCGCACACTTTGTTGATCGTCATCGCCGCGACTTCCGGCGCCAGCCCCCCGCCCAGAGCCGCCTGCCGCGCCGGCGCCTGCCCCAGCCCGGCGGAGACCACGTTTCCCATGATGCATTCATCTACCTGCTTGGGATCGATCTCCGCGCGGCGCACGGCTTCGGCCACCACCTTTGCGCCGAGTTGCGTGGCGGAAAACGGCGAGAGCCCGCCCTGGAATTTCCCTACGGGCGTGCGCACTGCGCTCAGTATGACGGCGGAATCCATGGCGGCGCCTCTTTCATAAGTTCCTCTTCGCGAAACAAAATTCTACGCCCGGCGTAGCCACGGGTCAATTTGGCGGAGTCAAGGGAACAAACGAACGGGCGTGCGAATGACCGACGAGCGTACGCGTCCGGAAACGCGAGATGGCTGCGCGCGTTCGAGCCGGCCAGGTCACCCCGCGCTGCTTCCCACAGCGAGCACGTAATTGATCGGGGCGTGGTCCGCCAGGTCGCGCACGCCCACATTCCCGCTCTTCCAGGCGTACTCGAAAAAGTATTCCACCTTGGCAATCACTCTGTCTTCGAAGATGGAGACGCTTCCGGGATTGGAACGCACGTGCCGCTTGCGGTTGATGTACAGCGTAGGACCAAAATGACGGAAGCCGAGCGCCTCGGGCGGAACTCGAGTCACCGCGTCGCAGCAATCCACATATCTGCTGTTCTGCATCCCCTCGAGCGTGGCTGCAAAATCCGCATCGCCCACGCGCGGGCACCCGAAACTGATCAGCGCATCCTTATTCCCGGCTTCCCGCTTCCAGGCGCTGGCCAGCAACGTCGCCAGCGCCGCGCCCAGGCTGTGCCCCGTGAACAGGATTCGGCAGGCCAATGACTTCCTCGCTTCCTCCAGCCCCGCCCGCACTTCCCCTAGCGCCTGCGCGAAGCCCCGATGCACTTTCCCCCCGCGCTCCCACTCCACCCGCAGGATGTCTGCGTCATCAACAATATCGGACAGATCGTCCTTATTGGTCCCGCGGAAAGCCACCACGGCCAGCGCGTCTGTGCCTCCTCCGGCCTCCCGCACCGCAACGCAGCAATGCGTCCCCCCATGCTTGGGGTCGCCGGCACTCTCGAAGAACTGGCGCACCGTGAACTGAACCGGAGCCAAGGCCTTCTGAATCCGGTCCCGGTCGAACGCGAAGTTTTCTTCCTGCTGGCAGTAGGTGATCCGCGAAATCTCGGCGCACAGCGCCGCTTCCGATCTCGGCGGACCCAGCGGAAAAAACGTGACATTCCTGCACGGATAATAGAGGTCGTCTTTCTTCGCGCTGTAGAGCCCGACTGGATTCATGCTTCCTCCGCGGAGCGGAAAATTGCCCGGGCCTCGGCCGATTGTCCGCGCAGTATAGAGTGAATTACTTCCCTGCGGAACAATCCTTTGCTTTGCCCAACGGGGCCGCGTTGTGTACCGGAATTTTCGGCCCTTTGCATTTCCTGCAGTACACATTTTCCATATTGCGCGACGGCTTCGTCTCTGGCTGCCCGCTCGACCCGGCTTCGGCTCTTGAGCTAACATTCTCGCAATGGGTGAACTCTTCGAGAATCCGGCTCAGCCTGCGGACGATCAACTGAATCCGGAGCAGCGACGCGCCGTCGAACATGGCGAGGGGCCGCTCGTGGTCATCGCCGGCGCGGGGACCGGGAAGACCCGCGTCATTGTCGAACGCATCCGCCGCCTGCTCGAAACGCGCCCCGATCTTGCCGCCGGTGAAATCCTGGCGCTCACCTACACCCACAAAGCCGCGGGCGAGATGGCCTGGCGCGTCCGCCGGGAACTCGGAGAGCGCTCCAAGGGCCTGCTGGCCACCACGTTTCACGCCTTCTGCAAGACCGTCTTGCAGGAGTCGAGCCCCGGCCTGCGCCAGATCGAAGACGTGGAACACTGGATCCTGCTCCGGCGGAACATCGCCCGCCTCGGCCTCGTCCACTACCGCCGCCGCTACCAGCCCGGCCAGTTTCTCACCGACTTCACGAAATTCTTCTCCCGCTGCCAGGACGAACTCGTGAGCGCGGAAGACTATCTCCGCTACGTCGAGGGAGAAGCGGCGCGCGCGGGAACGAACGCGGACGCCGAAACACGGGAGGAGGCGGAAAAACGGGTCGAAGTCGCGCGCGCCTATGCCGAAAGCGAGCGCCAGTTGCGGGAGAAAAACCTGCTCACCTTCGGCGGCAGCCTGATGGAAACGGTGCGCCTGCTCGAGCGCGATGCCGCGGCGCTCGGCACGCTACGCGCGCGGTTCCGGTTCATCCTGGTGGACGAGTTTCAGGACACCAATGTGGCCCAGATCCGCCTCCTCGGCCTTCTGGCGGGCGGCCCGCGAAATCTCTTTGTCGTAGGGGACGACGATCAGGCCATCTACCGCTTTCGCGGCGCCTCCTTTGGCAGCTTCCGCATCTTCGAGCGCGAGTTCCTGCAATCTCCGGGCCAGGCGCAGCCCGCGCCGGGCACCCGCCTGCTCCTCACGCGCAATTATCGTTCGACGAAGAAGATCCTGCGTCTCGCCGATGCCGTGATCCGCAACAATGGCGAGGCCAACCGCATGTTCCCGGATAAACAACTCACCACGCAGAACGCCGAAGGCGACCCTATCCGCATCGGCGGCCTCCCCAGCGAAGCGGCGGAGGCGGAGTGGGTGGCCGCGCAAATCGACGAAGAGCACGCGCGCGGCCGGCCCTGGGACGGCTTTGCCGTGCTCTACCGCGCGCACGCGCACCGCGAACAACTGGTCGGCGCGCTCGAGCGGCGCGGAATTCCTTTTGTAATTCGCAAGCTCTCCGTGTTCACCAACCCGGCCGTGCGCGACCTGGTGGCCGGCCTGCGCTGGGTGGACCGCCCCGGCGACAACGTGGCCTGCGCCCGCGTGCTGGCCATTCCTCGCTGGGGATTCTCGCCGGATGAGCTGGTACGGCAGGCGCAGCGCGCCGCGAAGCATCCCCGGAAATCGCTTTGGGCCGCGCTGGGCGCGAAAGAGTCAGGCGAAGCCCTGGAGATGGACGAAGGCGCTGTCGCGGAAATCCAGCGGCCCGACGCGGGAGCGCCGCCGGCAGCGGTTCCACCGTCACTCGCGGAACTCATCACGCTCCACGAGCGCCTGCACGCGATGTCGCGCCGCGAGTCTGCGCTCGCCGTCTTCGACGAACTCGCGGCCGCGTTTGCCATGCTTCCGCTGCCCGAGGAAGCCGGCCGCCGGGCCTTCGGCGCATTTCGCAGGTTTCTCGAAGACTGGCAGACCGCCCATCCCCACGACCGCCTGCGCGATTTCCTCGAGGACTTCCGTTATTTTCTGCAGGCCGGCGGCTCCGTCACCCTCGACGAGGAGCACCGCGGCGGCGAAGCCGAAGAAGCATCCGCATCCCGCGGCGATGCCGTGCAACTGATGACCGCGCACGCGGCGAAGGGTCTCGAGTTCGACCACGTGTTCGTCATCCGTCTCAACCGCGGCGCTTTTCCCGTGCGCAACATGCGGCCTCTGTTTGAATTTCCCGACGCGCTGATGAAAGAGGAGCTGCCGAAGGGCGATCACCACGTGCTCGAGGAGCGCCGGCTGTTTTACGTGGCGCTCACGCGTGCGCGGCGGAGGCTCACGCTCACCACCATCGTGCGCGAACGCTCGAAGCCTTCGCCGTTTCTCGAGGACATCGAGCAGGAAATGGCCCGATTGGCAAAAGACGTGCAGCGCGTGTCGCCAGTGGCGGCCGCGCATCCGGTTGCGAGTCTGGCCCACGCGCCGGGCACGAAAACAGGCGAGCCGCCAGCGGCTCATGCAACGGCCACAGTTCCAGGAAAGGAGCAGGAGACCAGCACTCTGTTTCCAGACGCCACCGAGAGCGCGTACGAAACTTCCTCCATCGGCGCCTGGGCCGCTCAGTATCGCCCGCCGCTCGCGCGCCCGCTGGAATTGAGCGCGGAATCCATCGAATCGTATAAGAGCTGCCCGCAAAAGTTTCTGTTCGGAAACCGCTGGCACGTCCGCGAACAGCCCGGCGCCGCCGTCACCTTCGGCAGCGTCATGCACACAACGATCCAGCACGCCGTGGCCGAATGGCGCAAGGGACAGCCGCCGGCGCTCGATCGCCTGCTGGCGCTGTTCGACGAGGAATGGAGAAAGCGGAAGGGCGCGGGCTTCGAGGATAGCTATCAGGAGGAATCTTACCGGGAGGCGGGCCGCGAGCAACTCCGCAAATTCCACGCCCGGATGGCCGCCGCGCCGCCCGCCGTCCGCGAGCAGGAAAAAACCTTCACGCTTCCGCTGGCCAACGACGTGGTCCTCACCGGGCGCATGGACCAGATCAACGAGCTTCCCGACCGCTCGACCGAAATCGTGGACTACAAGACCGGAACACCGAAGACGGAAAAAGACTTGAAGAAAAATCTGCAACTGACGCTCTACGCACTGGCGGCCCGCGATGTCCTCGACCTCGGCTCCCCCGCCGTGACATTTCATTTCCTCGAAAACGACTCCCTGGTCCGCATCCAGAGAGACGCGAAAGATCTGGCCGAAGCCGAATCCATCGTGCAGGAAGTTGCGGCGGGAATCCGTGCCGGTCAGTTCCCCGCGCGGCCGGGATTCAACTGCCGGTTCTGCGATTATCGTTTGATCTGCCCGGCGCACGAGCGCGGCGCCGGAGCGGTGACCGAAGCGCCGGCGGAAGAATAGGCCGAGCAACAGCCGCCGGCGCAGCGGCAGCGCTATTTGAGGACGGTCAGCAGCACGTCCACCTTCAACAGGTGTCCGGTGTCGGGATCCGTGGCCACGGTCGTCTCAGAGGCTCGGCCGTCGCGCAGCAGGAACTCCACGTTGGCGCGGAACTGGTGGTTCAGGGGCGCCCGATCGGGAGCGGGGTCGCCGGGGACCCACGGCCTCCCCTCGACTTTTCCTTCTTTGGTCTGTTCACGCACGTAGAGCCAGGAGCGCTCCAGGGTCAGTTCCAGGGCGTAGCTTTCCGCATCGCCGCGCTTTACATGCACGTCCAGATTCGTGCCCACGTCCATGTACTGAATCGAGCTCTCTCCCGTCTTCGAGCTGGCGTTTATCGGCACCCGGATGCCGACACGGAGCGAGCCGCGCCCGTTCAGGTCATGCGAGTGAGCCACAGGAATCGTGTATGGCAGGCTGCTGACTTTGTTCGCACCGTCGTATTCCGAGATCACCACCTGCACTCGGTAGGCGGCGGCGGAATCGGACGAGGATGGAGCGGCCGGCTTCTCCTGAGCGATCAGGGGCCAGGCCAGAAGAGCGGCGGTCAGTAATACGAATAGTATTCGGCTTATTCTCATGTCACCCATCCCTTCAAAGGCATTCGCGGTCTCTGGAGTTTCTCCGCATGCATAAGAGACTCCGCCCGCGGAGTATTCGTTCAGAAGCGGCTGGAG
>Ga0074044_10003982_pt1 | contig 12386 bp, 13 predicted proteins | sample BogForMeECP23OM1_FD_94443 | JGI IMG/M metagenome (GOLD analysis project Ga0074044, IMG submission 94443) | Bog forest soil microbial communities from Calvert Island, British Columbia, Canada - Bog Forest MetaG ECP23OM1 | ecosystem: Environmental > Terrestrial > Soil > Wetlands ...
CCGCAAGCAGTGCTGCACTTGCTGATCGGGATCGAGGACCAGGGTGCCCGCCGAGTCGTAGACCAGTCCCACGGGTGGACGCATTTCGAGTTCGCCGCGCCGGGCTTTGTTCAGGATGCCGCCCTGCAGCCGGGCCCGCAACACATGCAATTCGGCCTCGCTCATGGTGCCCTTGAGTCCCAGCAACAGCCGGTCATTGAAGTGCGCCGGGTCGTAGATGCCGTCCTCATCGAGGATTAGCGTGTCGGTAATGGCGCAGATCTCGAGCAACCGATGCCAGTCCATGGAATTGCGTGCCAGGCGCGAGACTTCGAGCCCGAGCACGATCCCGGCGTGCCCGACACCGACCTCCGATACCAGACGCTGGAAGCCCTCGCGATCGGCCGATGAAGCGCCGGACTGCCCAAGGTCGCTGTCGATCACGATGATCCGCTCCTCGGGCCAGCCCAAAGCGATGGCCCGCTGCCGCAGACCATATTGCCGCTTGGTACTCTCGGTGTTCTCGAACACTTGGCGCAACGTCGATTGGCGAACGTACAGGTAGGCGTTGCGCTTGAGGTGGCTGGCCTGGACCTTCTGCTGAGGATCGTTGGTCATGCGCTCGCCTCCTGCCAGCCATGGAGGACCATGCCGACCAGGATCATCGTCAGTTCCCGGTGCATCGCAGGAGGGAAGCTCGCCTCCTCACCACGCCGTTCCTTCGGTGGCGCCGGTACGTCCACCGCGCACTGGGCCCATGCCTGCATCCACCCGGCAATGCCGCTGCGCAGCAACAGCATAAGTCCTTGCCCACGAGGTATCCCACTCGGCCGCCCGAGCGCCTGCTGGCGCAACTCCTCGTAGCGCGCGATCAATCCCCCATTGCGAGGCACCCGGCGCGGCGATGGGGGCGAAGGAATCACTGCGGTTTTTTTTGGCGCAGAAACTGCCGTTCGATACTGCGCGGGTGAACCTGGACTCCGAAATTCTTCTTGACCAAACTCGCCAATCGTTCGGGTCGCAGGGAGGGCTCGGCAACGCGCGCCTGGGCCAGGAACTCCATGACCGTCGGGGTCAGTTTGTGGCCGCTGCGGGGCCCCGGCTTCTGGGGAATCAGGCCGGCCAATCCGCTCTGCTCGAACGCGGCTTGGGCTTGGTAGAACGACGGCCTGGAGAAGCCAAACACCTTGGCCGATTCGCTCACCGGCCGCTTCTCGACGCTGACCAAGCGCAGCATTTCGTACTTCACTTGCAGCAGGTCGTGGGCATCGAAGAACTCGCTGCCCTGAAACAGCGGGTGGGTGACGCCCTCGGGGCGTGGATTGAGGGTTGCCTGTTGCCGCAAACGACGGTGCTTCTCCTCCTTGCGTCGGTCTGCCGACATGCGCGCCTCCCGGGAAGAATCGGTCAATGTGTGTAAGTATAATTATGCACACATTAGCGCAGGTGTCAAGATATTTGTTGAGCAATATGGCCGCTTTATATAGCGATATCCAACATAATCGCGCTGGCGCAGGTCGGCGCGATATCGTCAAAAATGACGTAATTGCCTTATCATAAGCGGCGTATTTGGCTTTACACCACCGCCGCCTGCTCATGACTTCCATTCCCCGATCAGACGGACCAGTTCGAGGAGCTCCTCGACCCGGAACGCTGCGCGCCCTGCAGCGACAACGTTGAACGGATCCCCGGCCACGGCGCTCGTCCAATTGGCCGGTAGCGAGCGCAGGCGCCCCGCGTCGTCGTGAAACCAAACCCGGTCCTCACGCCAGTTCTGCGCGCGAAGCACCAGTTCAAATTCCTGACCGAACAGGGGATGATACGGATGGGTTACCCGGCAACGTCGGCTCTGATCGTCGCCAGCCGGCGCAATTGACTGCTTACTCCAACGTGTTCGTCGAGCGGCTGTGGAAGACGATCAAGTACGAGCATGTTTATCTTCATGCCTACGATACGGTATCCGAGGCGCGAGCGAAAATGACGACGTATCTCGACTTCTATAATCGGCGTCGCCCGCACAGCGCGCTTGACCGGCGCACCCCGGATGACGTGTACTTCGGTTCGCTGTCGCAGCAACTCGCGGCCTGACAGGAGTGACCGAGAGATGGCGTTGCAAGCCCAATTCGGATGTACCCGCACCCCTCGGCGCGAAAAAGAATCGCTTGCAGCGCGTTCTACGAGACCGTTCGGCATGGGCACACGCCGTCTTCTTCCAATTTCAAGGAATTTAACCCGCAGGGCTACCACTTAAGAAACCCGAAAAACTGTCCGACTGCGCGGGGCCACCTCTGAGTATCACAGACCTGAGAGTCTGCATCACAAGGTCGGTTTAGCAAGGGTGCAAGGTCGGGGGAACCGGAGAATTAGCGTAGTACGGGAGGCGCCATGAAGCAAGTCACGCAGATCGGGGTCGATGTGGATCCGGAAGAGTTGGTGTGCGCAATGAAGCGTGCGGGGCAACGGAGGCTGCCGACGACGTTTGCCAACACCGTGGCTGGGCACAAGAAATTCATTCGTTGGGCGACCAAAGGTGCGCGCCCGGCGCGGGTCTGTCTGGAAGCAACCGGGATCCTACGGCCTCGTGTTTGCGCTCGCGTTGCACCGTGCCAAGAACGTGGAAGTTATGGTGGTCAACCCGCGGGCGATCAAGGATTTTTCCCGGGCGTGCATGCAGCGTGCCAAGACCGACGCGGTCGACGCTGGCTGTATTCTTGAATATCTCGAGCGCATGCCGTTTACCGCATGGCAACCCCCAGCCCCGGAGATCCTGAAACTGCAGGCGATCAACCGCCGCATCGAGCAGCTTCATACCGAGCTCACGCGGGAGAAGAATCGCTGCCATGCCGCGCAGTTTGCGGGGACCAGTGCCGATGCGATCGCCCACGACATCGAGATCAACATCCGGCACTTGGAGCGACGCATCGAGCGCATGCAGGAGAGTGGCCTGCAACTGGTGCGTCGCGTACCCGAGCTGGCCACCAAGCTCGCTCACCTGGTCTCGGCCAAAGGCATCGGCGAGGTCTCGGCAATACGCTTGCTGGCGGAGCTCTTGGTGCTCCCGGATGATCTCGCCGCCGCGCAGTGGGTAGCCCATGCCGGGCTCGATCCGCGACACTACGAGTCGGGTACCTCGGTGCATCGCCCACGGCGCATCAGCAATCAACGCGGGTTATTTAACAGCCGCCCAAGCCCCAAAGGCCGAGAGCTCGGTCCCCAGCACTCGGTCGGGGGCGTCGCGTCTAGCTCAACGAACGCATTCCAGCCTGGAGTCGTGTCAAGCCGCCAGAATCATGGAGGGCGTCTTTAAGCATGCCAATCCGCATCAAATGATGCTATAATTGATGCTAGACATTAAGAGGAATCGCTATGCGTACGACGATCAGCTTGGATGACGCATTGCTAGATCGCGCCCGAGAGTTAAGTGGCTTGAAGGAACGCAGTACGCTTCTGCGCGAGGCCCTGGAGGCCCTGATTCAGCGAGAGAGTGCGCGTCGCCTTGCGCGACTGGGAGGCTCGCAATCCCAATTGCGCGCGCCACCGCGACGGCGTCGCAAGGCGTCATGATCCTGGTGGATACCTCGGTCTGGGTGGACCACCTGCGGCACGGCGACGCTGCCCTCGCGGCAGCGCTTGACGCCAATGTAGTGGCTATACATCCGTTCGTGATCGGCGAATTGGCCTGTGGTTTGCTGAAGTCGAGGCGACCTCTATTGGGCCTCCTGGGATCGATGACGCGGCTGGCGGCAGCCACAGACGAAGAGGTCTTGGAATTCATCGAGCGCCATCGGTTGATGGGCCGTGGTCTCGGGTACATCGACGTACACCTCCTCGCCGCCACGGTGCTGGAGGCCGGCGCGCGGCTATGGACGCGCGACAAGCGACTCAAGCGAGTTGCCGTTGAAATGGCTTTGGCTCACCTCGAGCCAGGCCACTGAACCAGAGTAGCAACTCCCGCATCTTTCGATTGAACGATGCGATGGCCTGTAACGCCGACTCCGCGCGTTCGATTTCGACCTTTTCTCCAGCAAATTGATTCAAAGAAGCCGCTATCCATGTTGCAGCGGAGGACATGAGGCGACGTTAAAGGCTAACGGCACGATGCATCCGACAGTGGTCATCGCAGCTCGCATGTGGAACACCCTTGACGAGAGTGCACTCCCAGAGTGCACAATGTAGGAAATCTGGGACGCAATGCGTCGCGTTCAGAAAGAAGCAGCGAATCCGGCGCACCTAGATTGCGATCGCCCTTCCCATCCTGGATCGGGGGCTGAGCCATGGAGCTGGTACCAATTGGTCCCGGTTTCGGCGCCGAAGTGCGCGGCATTGGCCTGATCGATGTAGCCAGTAGCGATAGCGCCTATCGGGCGACGCGCGCCGCCTTGGAAGAACATAGCGTCTTGCTCTTTCGCGAGCAGGAAATCAGCGACGACGTGCAGGCGGCCTTTTCGCGCGCCTTTGGCCCACTTGAACGGGTCAAGGTCGGTTCGGTTGGCGTCGGGACTTTCTACAGCCGATTGAACAACATGACGACGGATGGCACCCCGGTTCCATCGACGCATCGGCAGGCGTTGACGGCACGCGCCAATCAGCTGTGGCACACCGACAGCTCGTTTAAACCGACGCCGGCGCTGGCATCGGTCCTGTCGGCCCGTATCCTTCCCGCCGCTGGTGGCGAGACCGAATTCACGTCGACCCGTCGGGCTTGGGATTGCCTGCCACTGGCGCTGCAGGCACGACTGTGCGACGCAATCGCCACCCACGCCTACGCCCACTCGCGTGATCAGATCGCCCCGGAGTTGATTACTCCGGCGGAGCGAGCGGCGCTACCTCCCGTGCGCTGGCGAATGACCTGGCGCAACCCCGTTAATGGTCGGGTCGCGTTGTATATCGCCTCGCATGCTTACGCCATCGACGGCATGGGCGTCCTGGAAGCGAAAGAGTTGCTGGCAAGGCTCATTGCAGATGCAACACGCGGCGAATTCGTCTATCGGCACCAGTGGCAGCAGGGTGACGTGCTAATGTGGGACAACCGCGCGACCATGCACCGAGGTCGGCCTTGGCCGAACGATCTGGCACGGTCGATGGTTCGTACGACGATCTCGGCGACCGACGCTGATGGTCTTGCAGATCTTCGTCCGGGCGAGTGATTTCGTCGGCGGGCGGGGGTGCGAACCATCGAATGACAGGCAGCTTGCGGCCATGAGCAGTCTTAGCGATTTATGCCCATACCGGACTTTGGCAGCGCGTCCACATGCGTTGGCTAGCTACGAGCACGTTTGTCCTCGACCAAGACCCAAACAGGTCAGATGCTCAAAAGCGATGCCAGCAGCAAGTATGGCAATGAAAATCGCCAACCCAATCACTTCACGCTTGGTAAAGGGGCGATTGAAGAGTGCGAGCAAAAACGGCCCACCGAAAAGGACCCAAGCAAGAACCTTCTGACGGGTTGTCCACTGCGAGGGCTCACCTCGGAAGAAGGCCTTAGGAGCCACCAGCCACCAAAGCAGGATCGCGGAAATACCAACAAGTGCGGTCCACTCATCTTGCGGTATGACGCCCGAAGGAAGCGCTGTGGGACCCGAACCGGCCTTACTTCTTGCAGCACCAGAACACATACATCCCGATGAAAGTATCCGGGTGGATTTCTTCGAATTGGTGCCATGCGGCGAGAGTTTCGCCGGCATCGTCGCCAGGGAAGATCTGCCTGAAGCGGTCTTGCGTCACCTCACTCGATTCAAATCCGAGAAAGCGCAGCCCCAACTGATCGAGGCACTCCTGGATGCGCGGCAACGTGAACTGGCACTCATGGACGGGCATCAACATGTCGCGACAGCCGTCGAGCGTATAGAAGTCGCCGTAGGTCAGAATCTCCCTCACCGGATGTCCGGCGGGAGCGTCCATGATCAGCCGACGGCAGCGGCGGATTTCCTCCGCGCTGCGCGCTAGATTCGAAGGCCGCGCATATTCTCTTGCCGTCCGAATGGCGTGGCGCGCCTTCTCGCTGTATAGGGCGAGTTTCATCAGCCCGTCGGACTCCAGAAGGCTCACCAACACTCGCCAGCCTGCCATCGGGTCCGCCAGGTGGTGCAGTACCCCGCAGCAATCGATGACCGAAAAACGCTTCGCCAGGCCCCCCATCTCGAGGATGTCGGCCTGTCGATACGTGATCCTGGAAACCCCGAGCTGCTCGCTCATCCTGGCCGCGTACGCAAGACTGGCCAGGCTCAGGTCGACGGCCAAGATTTCGGTGTCGGGATAGGCCCTGGCGCAGTGGATGGGAATCATGCCCGTACCGCATCCGGCAATGAGAACCTGCACCGGGCGCGGACATGCGCGAAGCGGCCGCCTAGGCAGAAGTCGATTGAGGAGACTGTCTATTGATTCAGGCCTCGGGCGCTGCACCGTAACCCATCGCGGGTATGGGTTTTCCTCGTACTGCGACCGCACCGCAACGGACATCGCGTCGTCAATGGCCGTGATCGGTATGAGATTTCGCGCGATCTCCCGCTCACGCTCTCGGTCCACAATTTGTTCCTGCACGAGCAGTCGAAAGGCCTCGCTCCATTCGCCCATCGGCTGCTGAAGGAGTCGCTCGCTGCCTTCCAAGCTGTGCAAGGAGTCGTAGAGGGCTGCCGTCGCCAGTGCCGACTCAAGTGGGCGTGAGCTCGCCTTTTCTTGCCGTAGCGCGTCCTGAATACCTTCGCGCAGGCTTGCCGCTCGTTGCAGCTCGTTCTCGGCGGCAAAAAAAACATACTTCGAAACGGAACATTGCCTCGCCAGGGAAAAAATGAATTCCTTAGGGACTTGCGGATCGACAGCATCCAAGCCGGAGGCAAAATCGAAGCGAGAAAGAATGCATTGGCGTACATGGGTAAGGACCTCTTCGACTTCGCCATCCGCGATGGTCATGCGCGGCAGCGCCGCCAGCATGAGAGGATCGCGAAAGAACTTTGCGACGGGTGGAGTCACTGCGACGAACGGATCCTCGCCTCGTCGAGCGCCCTTCTGCAAGGCGAGAAAGCCCTCGTCGTTCTTCATCAATGTGACAATCGACGGAATGACAAAGGCCAACGCGTCGTCATCCAGGCACAAGCTCAGAAGAACGCCGCGCTCCTTTTCGCCGGCGCGATTGAGCGCCAAGCCCTCGAGCGCCTGAGCCAGATTAATGCGCGACCGAGCGTTTCCGGGCTCTTGCGCGACGGAGTCGAAAAGGCGCTGGATTGCTTCTTCGCGACTACCCATCGTTTGCGGGAGAGAAGCTGGACTTGCCTCGGAGTGATGCGAACTCACTGCCAGCGCGAGGCGAAAGCTGGCTTCGACCATGGATGGCCGGCTTGAGCCAATGCCAAGTCCTGCAGGTTAACGAGCCGGCCACTGGCTGCCTTGCGCGAAAGGGTACCACTGCTTCGGGTCGAGTCTTGACCTTTTAGCATGTGTCCCGATTGCCGTCATTGTGCCCGTTGATAAACAGAGCGATAAGGATACCAATAACGACGCTGGCGACACTCATGCCGGGATCGTCGAATCTAACGGTTTCGCGGTAGAACTGCGGCAGCATTCGCCCCGCATAGATCGCAAGCCAAATTGCAAATAAACGAACTGCGACAGCGATGGTTTGGATTGGTGACATCTTTAGTCCCTTACAGCGTTGACGGGAATGCTATTGGTCAGCGCGGTTAGCCTACGCCCAGTGAGAGCGGACGCAAAGCCTGCCAAGGGCACCGAGCCGACGCCTGCGACGGTCCGCTTTTGCAACCCCCCAAGACCGCTTCGGTCGTTTTCGGTCCTTAGATTGCAGGAGCTCGATGCACTAGGTCCTGCCGGATCGTTCCTCACCTGAAGTCGCTCAATCCAAAATTCTTAGCACTGGGCACTGGGTACATCGTGCCTTGTACGAAGCTCTTAATTCAATGGACAATGTGCCGAGTTCTAAGTACTCGGGATGGATAACCCGCGGGGAGCAACGCGCACCGCTCGGCGACCTGCAACCAGAGTCGATGAACCTAGGCGAAAATGAAAGAACTCGAGTGGTCTGTAGAAGATTCGCCCTCTGAGGGAGATGTACAGCGGTTAGCGGATGGTGTGACCTCGTATGGTCGCGCGCTCTCACGTAGTATGTCCAGGCCGATCGCCTGTTTTGTTCGATCAGGTGGTGAGATTGTCGCTGGAGCGTATGGAAGAACCGAATTCAATCGCCTATTTGTCACCTACCTGTGGGTGGAGCAGGCGCTCCGCTGCCAAGGCTTGGGGAGCGGTCTCTTGCGCCGAATTGAAGCGAGCGCAGCCGCGCGCGGCTGTACTGATGCGTTGATCGAGACACTGTCGGATGAGACGGCCTGCATGTATCGCCGTCGGGGCTATACGCCACTGGCGACCATCCCAAACTACGTGGTGCGTTTACGCGATACATATTGCAAAAGGCAATTTCGTCGAATGCCCAGAGTGATCGAGTTTGAAACTGACCGGCTACGGTTGCGTCAATGGCGTGAGGCCGACCGCGAACCGTTTGCGGCCCTATGCGCGGATCCGCTAGTCATGGAGTTCCTAACGTCGGATCGTGATCGGGCTACGGCCGACACCGCGATAGACAAATGGCAATCCCGAATCGCTCAGAACGGTTGGGGCTTTTGGGCAGTCGAGCTGAAACGGATCAACGCTTTCATCGGTTTCGTTGGCATGCAGGTTCCCGCCGAACCGCACCCATTCCTGCCTTGTGTCGAAATTGGATGGCGACTCGCCGCAGCGCATTGGGGTTCGGGCTACGCGACGGAAGCGGCGAAGCAGACACTTCGCATCGCGTTCGAGGTCCTCGCATTGCAAGAGGTTCTCGCGTCTACGGCCGTCGGTAATCTGCGATCGAGCGCCCTGATGGAGAGACTCGGCATGTATGGGCCAGAGGCGATATTCGAACACCCGGGCGTTCCTACAGACAACCCGCTAAGGAGGCACGTGTTGTACCGGCTGACTAGGAAACATTGGGATCAACAGCTACACAACAAGTGAATTGCTGGCCTCAACTAACTCGGTTGGCCGTTATTTCCGTCACCGGAGCGTGTCAATGACTTTGAGACACCGGGACGCATTTAATTAGTGTCGAAGGATCGAGTGTCGTGTTGGTGGGGGTCTCCTGTTTGGGTTGGTTGATCCAGACGGCGGTTGGCAGCTTGGGTGGCCGCGGGATTTTGCCTTTGAAGCGTTTTGGATTCGCTAAGAAGGCGCCGTTGAGGGTGTCGGCACGTTGCCGGAATATCGTTGGTGCACGACCGTAGTGAACGGCGTCGGGCGTCATGAAGCCGATACCGGAGTGGCAGTGGCTGCCGTTGTACCAGTGGAAGAATTGCTGGCAGTGGGCCCGAGCATCCTCGATGCTGCCAAATCGTTCCGGGAATTCGGGACGGTATTTGAGGGTCTTGAATTGGGCCTCGGAATACGGGTTGTCGTCCGAGACGTGGGGCCGGCTGTGGGTCTTGGTCACCTCCAGATCGACCAGTAACGCGGCCACCGGCTTGCTGCGCATACTGGCGCCACGATCGGCGTGGAGGGTAAGTGTGCCAGGAGCAATATTGTGTTTGGCGACCGTGTCGGCGATCAGCTGTTCGGCCAAGTGAGCGGCTTCACGCAGCGCGATCATCCAGCCAACCACGTAGCGGCTGTAGATATCAAGGATCACGTAGAGGTGATAGCAGCTCCACTTGACCGGACCTTTGAGCTTGGTGATGTCCCAACTCCAGACTTCGTTGGGCTGCACGGCCAGCAGTTCGGGCTTGGCATAGCCTGGGTGGACGCGCTGGTTGCGTCGCTCGCGCGACTGCGCGGAGGCGGCCAGCAGGCGGTACATGGTGCGCACCGAGCCGAGGTAGCGGCCCTCATCGAGCAGCGTGGCGTAGACCGTGCGCGGGGCGCAGTCGGCAAACCGTTCGCTGTAGAGAACCTCGATCATGGCTTGCCGCTCGAGTTCACTCAAGGCAAGCGGCGCGCGCGGCCGCGGCTGGAGTTGCCGCAGTGGGTGGTGCAGGCGCCGGCGCTTGACATGGTCGCGATAGACCCCCGCCCGGTTGATACGCAAGGCGGCGCAGGCGGGGGCCAACCCGATGTCAAGCGCCAAGACATTAAGCGCATTCATCAGGATTTCTCGTCCAGGTCCTCGGCCGTCGGCAGGCCGAGCAAGGTACATAGTTTTTTTTGGACATCGATGATGGTATGGGCTTGCGCCAGCTTGCGGCGCAGCCGTTCAACGTCTTTGGTCAGTTCTGCCACCCGCCGGCTTTCAGCAATGGCGGGATCCGCTTTGCGCCCGCGCTTCCGCGGTTCCAGCGCCACTTTTTCCGATGCCGCACGCTGCTGACGCCACGTTGCGAGTTGCGAGGAATAGATGCCTTCGCGGCGCAACAGCGCACCGATCGCACCGGCTTCGGTACAGCGATCGGCCGCAGCCAGGATGCGGCGCTTCTCTTTGCTGGAGAACTGGCGCCGTTTGGCGGTGGCCGCTACCTCCGGATCGGGCACCGGCCGCGCATCAGCCGCCACCTCTTTGGTCGAGGTCCCGGCTCCTCGCAACGCGTCATCCATCACCAGAAGGCGGGGTTCATTCATCAATGCTTTCGTTTTCGTGTGCAGATCAGCCATGATTCAATCCTACCTTTTGTACTCTAATTCATTGGTTCGTCAGTAAAAATCGTGGGCTAGTTTCGGTTCAGGAAGCTTGCCAAGTACATGAAATAACGAGAGCTCTGCAATGCGGAAGGACCGATAGCCGTACGCTTTTCTCATGGTGACTTTGGCTTTGTTATTCAGCCCCTCGATGACGCCGCTGGAGAATTCCTTGCGGGCGCGAAAGTAGTTGAGCAGGAGCTCACGGTGAGTGCGGACGGTGCGCGCGAATTTCCTGATGGGCTCGATACGCGAGCGGAGGACCTTGCTACACCATTGGTCGATGAACTTACCGGCCCAGGTCGGGGAGTCGTAGTCCCAGAACTGGCCTGTCGCCGGAATCCCCGGTGGTAGTTGCCGCACATCACAGACGGTTAACCCACCCGAACTCAAAGGGCGTGGGCTCGCCTGGCTGAAACGCTTGCCCTGCGGATATGATTATCGGGAAAGGCGAGCATCATCGATAATGATGCTGATCTCACCGCGGGTGCCAGTGGCCACGGCCTTGGCGGCGTTCAAAGGGGAGGGTCTCGACAGTCGCAAGGGAAGAGATGAAGATAGCTGCCGAGAATGAACCAACAATTGAGGAATTACGATGCTGAAATTCTACTATAGCGGTGCGCCCAATCCGATGAAGGTGGCACTTTTCCTGGAAGAGACAGGACTTCCCTACGAGCCAATTCCGGTCGATACCCGAAAGGGCGATCAGCACAAGCCGGACTATCTTGCGATCAACCCCAACGCCAAGGTGCCGGCGATCGTCGATGGCGATGTGACGGTGTTCGACAGCCACGCAATCTTGCTTTATCTCGCTGAGAAGACGAGACAGTTTATGCCCGAGAACACTCCAAAGGCGCGTGGTGAACTTCTGTCCTGGCTGATGTTCGTCGCCAGTGGTCTCGGCCCATTCGCCGGCCAGTCCGTGCATTTCCGCAATTACGCGCCGGAAAAGATCCCCTATGCCATCAATCGCTACATGTACGAAGCACAGCGTCATTTCAGCATTCTAAATACGCGTCTGGCCGGGCGGCCCTACATGTTGGGCGATACCTATACGATCGTTGATATGGCTGTCTGGGGTTGGGCGCGGCTGATTCCCACGGTTCTCGGCGAGGCGGCATGGCCGAAATTCCCCAACCTGAAGCGGCTCGTCGATGAGATCAGCGCGCGCCCGGCAGCGCAGCGTGCGGTCGCGCTGAAAGACAAGCACAAGTTCAAGACCGAGATGGACGACGAGGCGCGCCGCGCCATGTTTGGTCATCTTAGCGTACAGATGGTATAGCCTGGTAGCTCTTGGGCACAGCGCGCTGATTCCGCGCCGTGGCCAGATAGCTTGGATGAACCGCCCCGGGTTTTCCGGAGAGCTCCGAGTTTGAGTCAAGCCGCCATGGGCAGCTGACCCCTTGACTGATAGTACGACACTTCGAGTTCTGCTGGCGGCACGTTGCCTATGGGCTCAAGCAGTCGGCGATGATTGAACCAATCGACCCATTCGAGGGTGGCGTATTCAACTGCGTCGATGTGCCGCCAGGGGCCGCGCCGATGGATCACTTCGGCCTTGTAGAGTCCGATGATCGTTTCAGCCAGCGCGTTATCGTACGAGTCGCCGATGCTGCCCACCGACGGCTCGACGCCGGCTTCGGCCAATCGCTCGGAGTAGCGAATCGACAGATACTGGCTACCCCGGTCGCTGTGATGCACGACCCCCTTGATTCCGGAACGCGACCACAGCGCTTGCTCCAACGCGTCCAGGACCA
>Ga0074044_10003984_pt1 | contig 12381 bp, 18 predicted proteins | sample BogForMeECP23OM1_FD_94443 | JGI IMG/M metagenome (GOLD analysis project Ga0074044, IMG submission 94443) | Bog forest soil microbial communities from Calvert Island, British Columbia, Canada - Bog Forest MetaG ECP23OM1 | ecosystem: Environmental > Terrestrial > Soil > Wetlands ...
AAGCAGATACGCAGATCCAGCTCCAAAGGTTCCAGGCCGAAGCATTCTACCTTGCCGCCCTCTAAGAGTGGGTGGTCGCACACGTCGTCTAGCGACACTGTCACAGTTACGCCCGAGTGACGGACCACTCGGAAGTTATTCTGCCAGTTGGACTCGCCACTAAGCTGCCCGCTCTGTGAAAGTGACCAGAGGTCGCATAATCGTATAAGTAGTTTCAGTCTGTCTTGGCGTTCGTCTCCCCTACTTTCGCCCCAACACCGTGCGCGGAGGATACCAGTGATTTTTCAGGCGTGGCAATAGGGACCGCTCTCCCGGCCCTTGTTGCGCACTGCCGCGAAATCAGGCGCAACTGGTGCGGTAGGCGCCCAAACTATTCGCCATGCTCTCCAGCTTGCTGGCGTTAGCGAACAGCGCGCAAGGGTGGCCCTGCGTCTCAAGCAGATGCCCGTTGTCCCGGATCATTGTGAAGAGGGGACTGGCGAAGGCTTGGGATAACGTCGAGGTGCTTACATTGTGCGTTGCCAGCGCTGAGACCGGACAGGCCGTGACGTCGCCAACAGGATTAACGTGGGCGAAACCTCGCCCGGCGGACACGCAACCTCCGAGGGCCTCTTCATCGGCGGGCGAATGAATGATATAAGCGCCTCCGGTCTTCCGGTTGCGATACCGAATGACGGTTTCGCGGAACCGTGATCGCTGCTCCGCGGTCATGGCAACGCTAAACGCGCATTCGCCAACCGGAATCTGCTCGATGAAAAACGCGAGCGGGCCACTGCGGGCAATCAGCGCGTCGATGTTCCGCTCCTCCGACCAGTAATCAATATTCGCGGGTCCGATCGTGACGGCGAGGCCGGTCAAGACACCTGCGGCGCGAAGCCGGTCGAGACAACGCAGCGCCCTTTCAAAAACGCCGGATCCCCTCCGTCCATCGGTAAGGTCGCGATCTCCCTCCAGGCTCACCACAACGGCCGTGTTATGACAGCTTTTCAAAACCTGAAAATCGCACTCGCGCAGAGCCGTCCCGTTGGTGAACACAAGAAAGAGGCGATCGGAAAAGTGCCGGAAAAGATTCGCGATGCCCGGCAACAGGAATGGTTCGCCGCCGGCAATCACGAAACCCATCACCCCCAGCGCGGCGGATTCCTTTACAACTCCGCGCCAGTCATGGAGACCGAGCGGTGGCCGCGCAACTGGCGGGCCCGCGGTGGTCCCTACCGCCGCGGCAAAGCAGCCAGCGCAGCGCAGATTGCACCGCGATGTAACGCTGAGAACGAGAAACGGCGGCACGCGCACTCCGCCTTCAAGCGCTCGGGCGCGAATGCGCATCGAGTGCTCATGCGTCCGCGCGAGGCGGATAAACGCCGGGAGGTGTCGGGGATGCCGGATGGCCCAGGGAACGAATACCCGCGCTAATCGCGCGTCAACGCTTTCGAGCAGCCGCTTGAGGCCGAGAATGCGGTGCGAGAGCGTTTCGGTGCGTGGGACGGGCAGTTCTGTCATGGCAGTGATCCAGGGGCGCATAGATAGGTACGAGCCGGCAGCCTGGATTGTTTCAGCACCGCGCGGAGTGTAAGAGCGACTTTCAAGCGTGGGTCGGGCGTCAGCTCTGAACTAGCTCCAATATCGCCACTTTCCACGGCTCGCTTCCCACATCCACCAGCGCCAGTGTTACCGGAAGATTAAACCGCCGGGGTCCCGCGCTCCCCGGATTCAAATACAGAACGCCCTCGCGCTCCCACTGTTCCGCCTGGTGGGTGTGCCCGCTGATCACCGCATCAAACCCTGCTGCTTCTGGCCGCAAATCCAACTCTCTCAGGTTGTGCAGCACGTACAGCCTGGCGCCTCCCGTATCCACGATGGCCGTCGCGGGCAGTTCCGCAGCCCAAGCTTCGGTATCCACGTTTCCTCGTACCGCAAACACCGGCGCGATCGCCTTCAACTGCGTCAGCACTGCGGGTTTTCCCACGTCCCCCGCGTGCATGATCAGGTCTACTCCGCTTAACGCCCGTGCCGCCTCCGGCCGCAGCAGCCCGTGTGTATCGGAGATGATTCCCAACCTCATTAGGGTGTCAGCCCTTTCCTCGATATTCCTCCGGCACATCATCTTCGGGCACTTCGCGCGTCTTCACCTCGGACTGGTCGGCATCTCGCGCGTTCTCCACTCCGTCCAAAACCTCTGCTTCAAACGTCTGCCCTTCCTCCAGAAGTTCTTCCACACTTTCGGAATCGCCCACAGGGGTCCCCTGGAGCCCTTGTGTATCGCCCGATTGTCCGGCCGAATTGGCCCCCAGCCCGCGCGTTTTGTAGGCCACCACATCCGCCGAGTTCCCGCTCCCCGCAATACGCTTCTTCCGGCTTTTCCGCTTACGAGTTGGGCGAGTCTTCCGCCCTTTTACCTTCGCGCTGGCTTTGCTTTTGGCCTTGCGGCCACCTACCGCTTTTGCTCCGCTCTTCTTTCTCTTTTTTCGTGGCATGACGCTCTCCGTTCTTCACTGAGTCTACCACTCTGCCGCCCGCCGCGCGCCGCTGTCGTCTGACTGGAAATTCCCCGCGCTATCACTATAATGCTCTCAGGAAAAGTTGGCTTCGCCGCCCGCCCGGTCCACCGCCGGCGAAGGGACCCCGGAGGTTCTTTCATCCATGGAAAAGCAGGCGCTGCGTGCCCGCGTTGAAGAAGTAGGTCTCGTGCCGGTAATCCGCACCTCTTCCGCCGAGGATGCGCGCTTTGCCGTGGAAGAGGTCTGCCACGCCGGCATCCCGATCATTGAACTCACCATGACCGTCCCCGGCGCCCTCGACGTCATCCGCGATCTGGTGAAAGAAGTTCCTCACGCTATTCTTGGCGCGGGCACGGTCCTCGACGTGGACACAGCACGCCGGTGCATTGACGCTGGCGCCCAGTTCATTAGCAGCCCCGCGCTCGATGTCCCCACGGTTCGGTACGTCGCGGGACTCCCCAACCTCATCATGATGGCCGGTGCCATGACTCCCACCGAAGTTCTCGCCGCCTGGAACGCGGGCTCTGATTTTGTCAAGATTTTCCCCGCCTCTTTGGTCGGCGGCGACAACTACATCCGCGCTCTGCACCGGCCTTTCCCGGAGATCCCTCTGATTGCCGGAGGCGGCGTCACGCAGCAAAATGCCGCCTATTACCTCCTTGCCGGCGCCTGCGCTCTCAGCGTCGGCAAGGAACTGATCCCGCACGAATCCATGCTCCTGCACAAGCCCGACCGCATCCGTGAACTCACGCGGCGTTTCGCCACCATCGTGCGCAGCACGCGCGCCCGCATGGCCGAATCCCAGATGCAAGCCGAGCAGTTCCACTGAACCTGAAATCCGAAGTTGACCAATTGCAGGAAAGCGCCTCTTGCATTGTTCCAATCGATTGGCGCGGGAGAATCCAATTTCGCCGAAACTGAATTTTTCCCTCACCATCCAGAATCTGTCATTCCGACCGGAGGGACGGCGCTTTAGGCCGTCCCGGAGCGGAGGAATCCCTTTTCAACTTCGGATTTCAGGCTGAACCTATTCGCTCGCCTCAGCCGTAACTCAAAAATCCACGTGCAGCCGCAGCGTCGGCACAATCACCGGCCCGCGATCCCGGTTGTATCCTGGATTCACCATGTATTGCAGCCCGAACGAGGGAAAAACTCCCCGCCATGCATGCAGCGTGTAATAGCTTTCCAAAATGTTTTCCCGCCCATAGTTCAACTTCCCATCGCCCAGAATAAATCCGTCACCGCCATACGCCAGGTACTGTGCGTGGTCGCGGCTGATCCCGTTGCTGACGAACACCAGCCCCAGATGGTCATTCCGCCGGCCCCAGCGCCCGCCATTCCCGCCTACGCCGATCTGCCATGTTTGATCCACTTCCGTGTACGCATACGATTCGTGCTGCCCCTCGTTCCATCCCCAGCGCCCGAACACGCCCAGCCAGTCGGTGAAGGGTTGCTCGAAGTTCAATCCAAACCCGTACTTGGTCGTGGTCTGCAGCGGGTGCGCGGTAATGTCCGGCGCGGGCGTCAGGGGATTTGCCAGCCAGCTATTCACTGCAACCGCGTAGTCACCCATATTCGCGTGGTTGACGTAACTCAGCGCCCTCACGATTCCCGGCTGCTTCCCAATCACGCGCCCGCGCAACTCCAGTTCAACGTTTTCCGCGTGCGCCCGAGCCATGTCCGCGTCCAAGTGGATCCCGTTCGCAACCTTCGGCATCAGTCCTTCCACAAATCGCAGCGCCCAGTGCCGGTCGTAATACTCCAGCAACGCTCCGAACGTGTATCCGCGCGTATCCGCCGCATAGTCGTATGCCCCGTTGTTGTCCACCGTCCAGTTCATGAATTGCAGATTCGAATCCGTGCCGTAGGAATTCAGGTCGAAGAAGTCCACCAGGCTGAATTTGCCGAATCTCACTTCCAGGCGTCGCTCCGGCAACTCCCGGAACAATGAAAAGGGACCGCGCTCCGCCACTACCTTTTTCCCGCTCAACGCAATCACCTGGTGCCACATCAACCGCGCCACGTAAGGCGCTTTGCTCAGCAGCGGATTGCGCACCACATCCAGGTTGAAGAAGCCCGCCACGCCCAGCGCTTCGCTGAGTCCGTGCCCGCCCGTCTCCTGCACGTCGCACAGAAACTCCGTCGTTTTCGTCGCGCGCCATCCGGTGTAGAGCGTCAGCACGCGCGAGGACGCATCCTGCGCTTCCGGTGTAAGGCTGTTCTTTCCCTGATAGGGTGAGTGAAAATCCGGGTGCCACTGCGAAATGAAATTCGCCTGTCCTGACAGCCACAGCCGGTCCCATTCCGCATGCTCGAACATTGTTGTCAGCGAATTGTCCGGTGGCAGTACCGCTGGATCCGCCGCTGCCGCCGCGTTTTCGGGTACGGCAGGATTCTCCTGCGCGCGCAATGCCGGCCCGCAACCCATCCACAGCAGACAAGCAGTCAGCAGTTGTGGTGCGAACCGCATTCCGCGCCCGATGTTAATTCTCCCTTTACTTCTATCCCTCATGGCTGCCGTGCTTCCTCGCTGCGGATTTCTCCGGCCTCGTAATCCCGGACATACAGCGTCGGATCACCGCTCACCTCTTCGATGCCTGAAAGCTGTCCATGTACTCGCGCTCCACGCACAAATTCGCCTTCAAAAGCCCTCATCTCCCGGTCCATCCAGATGGCCACGAGCCTCCCGCCTTCTCCCTGCCCCGTGCTGATCCACCGGCAGTACAAAGAGGATGCCTTAGGAACCCTGTTTCTTTTGTGAATGAACTGTAACTTCATCGCGCCTTCTTTCGAGTCCCGGTTCCGGAGCATCCAGCTTGCGGGGCAGCGCTCGCGGCCGGCCGAAGGCGGTGAGACCCGGTCAGCGGTGTAGGTCGCGGATCATTGCCCGGAGGCGTTCTCGAGGGGGCTCCGGCTCTTGCTTCGGTGTCTTCATTTGTTTTACCCTCTCTCCGGCAGTGTTGCCGCGCTTGCACGCGGCCACATTTTCTTGATACCATACCCCCCTAGGGTAGTCAACCGAAATGTCACACTTAACAAGCGAAAAACTCGATCTCATTTCCCGCACCAAAAAACTGATTGGCCAGTTGGAGTCCGCCCTGCACGCCATCGAGGACGACGCGCATTGCGCCGACATCCTCCAGCGCCTGGCCGCGGCCCGCGGCTCCCTCAATGCCCTGATGGCCGAGCTGATGGAAGACCACATCCTCAATCACATGCCGCGCAAAAACAAATCATCCGCCGAAGCGGCTCAGGATCTCATCGAAATTGTCCGCACGTATTTGAAATAGGCGGTGTCCCGCTACGGCTCTCGCTGCACGATCTGCAGCGCGTTCACGCGCGCCCGCCCCACCGTCAATCCCCAGTGCAAGTGCGGCCCGGTCACTCTTCCGGTCGCGCCCACCTTCCCGATCTCTTCGCCCGTCTTCACCGTCTGCCCGGGTTTCGCTTCTATTTCCAAAAGGTGCGCATACAGCGTGTAAATTCCGTAGCCGTGGTCAATCACGATGGTGTTCCCCGAATAATACAGCTCCTCCGCGAGAACCACTTTTCCACCCTGCGTGGAGAAAACCGGCGTCCCCGCCGGTGCCGGAAAATCCACTCCGGCATGGGGTGATTTGGCCTCACCATTCAAAATCCTGCGCCGCCCGAAATTTCCTCCGGTCGTCACGCCCTTCAATGGCAACTGAAACTTCCCATCCCAATAGCGCTCCGGCGTCACGTTTTCAAGAATCGCCCGCATCTTTTTCTGATCTTCTTCCGCGCGCTTTTCCTGTTCCGGGTCCGGCTGGACAAACTGTTTCTCCACGGTTAATCGTTCGATGGGAAACTTTCCCGCCCGCACGGTCACGAATGCGCTGCAGGATTTCGCCTCCCCAGCCGCATTCTTCCAGGAGACCTTCCACGCATAGCGCCCCGGCGCCTTTTCCAGATCCACGCCGATCAATCCGTGCAGGGTCCCGGTTTTCTCCCCTTCCCTCCACAAAGGAATCTCCCGCCCGTCCCAGTCTCCCGCAAACTCAGCGAACGGCTTTGTTCCCCCTACCTCCACAATTAGAAGACTTCCCTGCGGCATCACCCCGGCATTCAATTTCAGCGTGACGCCGCCCTCGCAAGTTTTCCGTACTTGCCCCGGCAGGCGGCCCGGCGCCAGCGCCAGAACTCCCGCCACCAAGGCTATGGTTCCGAGGATCCTCTTTCGCTTCCGCCGCATAAAACCAGATGTCAGAGACAAGCTCGCTTCCTTTCCACAATCACAATTTCATGTGATGCAGGTCACAGCCGCCTTTTCCCTCTTCCCCCACAATCTTATCCCGTAATGACCAGGCGATCCGTGGGAGTGGTCCTGATCGTAGCGCTACTGGGCTGGACAGTATTCCTCAACCAGCCGCTTCTAGCGTGCACTGGCATGCGCTCTCGGGCAGCAGTTGGGGTGCCGGCAGGAGCTTCACCTGCCTATAAGCCTGAACCTTCCCCTTCGCGCCACAGCTGCTGCCCTCCCGAGGGTACGCGTTCCGAGATTGCCCAGCCCTCAGTCTCCCCCATCTGCCTCCATAAGTCGCCGGACCGCAGCTGCTGTTCGGTTTCCCGTAGTTCCGGTGAAATTCCACTCTTTCCATTAGCTCCGAAGCCAGAGCTCGCCAAATTCGTCGCCACGCCGCTGCCTGCCTTTCTGACGGGTGCTTTGGCTTCCAATGGGCCTCTGTTTGTCATTTCGATTTCCTTGCCCTCGGCGTATTTTGTTTCGAGCACCGTACTTCGCCTCTGAAACCTACCCCCGCTTCACTTGTCCTTCCACCATTGTGTCCGCGTGGGACGTGCTTCCCACCTTTCCATTCAAAACTAATCTTTGAGGTGAAAGAATGAAACTCCGAGTTTTAGCTATACTCCTGATCTTTACTCTTGCGGCCTGGCTGCCTCTTGCTGCCCAGCAATCCGCTCCAGCATCGCAAGCTTCCGCTACCCCGCAGGACTCCGGCAAAACCACTGCAAAACCCGCCTGTTGCTGCTGTGCGCATAAGACTCAGCAAGACAAGGGCAAGGCTGCCGTCACTCCGGACCATTCCGCCATGGCTTGCTGCCAGGGCAAAGATGCTAAGGATATGGCCTGCTGCGGCAAAGACAACAAAGACGGCAAGGCTTCCATGGACTGCTGCAAGGGTAAGGACGCCAAGATGTGCGCGAAAGACGGTAAGTCCTGTTGCGGATCGGGCGATGCCAAATCCTGCTGCGGCAAAGACGCGGTCGCTTGCAACTCCAAGGACGCCAAGAACTGCTGTGCCAGCGCAAGCGATTGCTGCGCTGGACACGCTCACGCCACATAACCACTCCATCTCGGGGTCCAGCACCCTGCTGGAGCCCTTCTCGGCAACCCGCAAACCCAAAACAAAAGAAGGCTCTGTCCTCCGGCAGGGCCTTCTTCGTCTGTCAATCCAATTTCTCCGCGCCCAATTGCTCCTACAACTTCAAACCCAGCACGCGCACCAGTTTTTCTTCCAGCCGCTTCAATTCCACTTCCCGCGCATGTTCTTCCCGGGTCCGGTCGTTCAGCGCATCCTTCAGCAACCGAAGATTCTGCCGCAATTCCATCTGGCCGAGCGACAGCCGGCTCAACGACTTCAGCGCTTCTTTCTGGGTCTCATCCAATTCCCGCGGCTCCCGGTCAATCACGCAGAGCGTTCCCAAGGCAAAGCCATCCTCGTTGATGAGCGGCGCGCCGGCATAGAACCGGATGTGCGGTTCGCCCAGCACCATCGGATTCTCCCTAAACCTCGCATCGTTCCGCGTGTCCGGCACGATAAACAGGTCCTGTTGCTGGATGGCGTGCGCGCAAATCGAACTTTCACGCGGCGTCTCGCGAATCTCCACGCCCACCTTCGATTTGAACCACTGCCGGTGGTCATCCACCAGCGACAACATCGCGATGGGCGTTTTGCAAACATAAGCCGCCAGGACCACCAGGTCGTCAAAAGTTTGTTCGGGTTCCGTATCCAGAATCGCGTAACGGTCGAGTGCGGCCACGCGAGCCAACTCAACACTTGGAGAGGGTGCGCTCATGTCCGGCTCCGGGAGCCTGCCATCGGGGCGGGCAGGTTTGCGGGGGGAATCATACTTCAGAGCATAGGGTCTGCCCAGCGTTTCATCCGCTGCCCGTGGGAATCCATTGGAGATTGTCGCTCTTCAATGTCATCCTCTAGTAGTTTTTAGACGGCTCCTGGACTTAACGGGATGCCCCCTTCGGAGGGATTCATGAAGCGTTTGCAGATCGTCGCCAGTATCGTCTTGCTTGCTCTTGGCTCGGCCCTGGGCACCACTGCCCGGCCTCAGCAGCCGTCGTCCGGCATCGGCGACCGCGAGCGGGAACGCCGCAGCTTCGCCATCAACCTGGTCCGCGCCATCCAGAAGGCCCAGATCGATTTCAAATCCAAACACGCGATCTACGCCAATTGGGACTCCCTTATCGGCAACGGTTACTTCACCTCAAGCGGCACCAAATGGGCCTCCCCGGACTTCCCTACGGTCGGCCAGGCGCTCTACGGCAGCGGCCCGGAAATCGTCCCCGGCTGGAGGTTGCGCTTGAATGTCTCCCATAGCGGGAGCGCCTACGACTTGTTGCTCGAGGATGTCAACGATCCCAAATGCGGCTACGCGGTCCTAACCGATGAGCGCGGCACAGTTCGCCAAGCCAAATCCCTCGATTGCCCGATACAGTGAGAGTGGGTCCACGCCAAGCATCCTCCGTTTGGGCAAATCACAAGCGCCAATCAGTGCAAGAGGGGTAAGGGGAACTTCGCTGCAGGCAGGTTTAGAGTCGCCGTCGGCCTGGCCGGTTTGTACTTTCCAGAGCAGTTTAAGCCGTTGGATGAGATAATCGGCATGCGGGCAGGAGGATCGCCATGGCTTCCCACTCTGAATGCGTAATTATCCAGGACCCGGAAATCCTCAGCGGAGAACCCGTTTTCCGCGGCGCGCGCGTTCCATTCCAGACGCTCCTCGACTACCTGGAAGGCGGAGACACGCTCGACGAATTCCTGGAGCAGTATCCTGGTGTCAGCCGTGAGCAAGCCATCGCCGCGCTGGAAGAAGCGAAGGCTCTAGTGTTAGCGCGCTTCGCAAAATGAGAATCCTGATTGACGAGTGCGTTCATTGGCATTCCCAAACAGCGCCGGACAAACATGGTAGTTCGGGGCCTCTGCCTAAAGGATGTGACTGCCACGCTGGAAGAGCGGTGCTGCTGTGCCGGGGGGGACACAGCATCTCAATCTGGCCAAAAGGGGCAAGCGCCGCCCCCGATTACAATACAGCTTGACTCCTAGTTCTCATTGTGAGAACCTACCTCTCGATGCGCATCATAAAACGAGGTGCCCTAGTGCAGTTCTGGCGGGAGCATCCGGACGCGAAGTCTAGCCTCGAATCCTGGTACGCAGTGGTACGCAAAGCGGATTGGAAAACACCTGCGGAACTGAAACAGGTGTACTCCAGCGCCGACTTGGTTGGACGGAGAACGGTTTTCAATATCGCCGGCAACAAGTACCGGTTGATTGCTCGGGTGAACTACCAGACCCAGCGAGTATTCGTTCTCTACATTTTGACACACGTGGAATATGACAGAGGGGCTTGGAGACAATGAGCACTACGACAATTGAACTGAACGAAAAAACTTACGGGCAACTGCTGGGGCGTACTCTTCCCCATGTCATCCGTACGGAGGAAGAATACGAACGCCTGACGAACGAACTGATGCGTCTAGATGAACGTGAGGATCTTTCCCGCGAAGAAAAGGAACTTGCCGAACTGTTGACCGTGCTTATTGACGAATATGAAGAACGTCGCTATCCCATTCGGAAGGCGAACCCACAGCAAACCCTTCAGCATTTAATGGAAGCCCGCAAGCTGACACAGAAAGACCTCTGGAAGGTTTTCGGTTCAAAGGGCATTACCTCCGAGGTGTTTCACGGCAAGCGCTCGATCAGCAAAGCGCAGGCAAGAAAACTGGCGGAATTCTTTCACGTCAACGTTGAGCTTTTCATTTAGCGTGCTTGGGTTGAGGCCCAAGAATGGAGCCGCTGCAAGTGGTAAACCAGAGTGCATCCGACTACCGCGCCAGATACTACGACCCGGCTGCCGAGTGGCCGCCACGCGGCGACTGAACACGTAAAAACTTAAAGGGAATGGCCAATTAATCCACGGAAGAAGCGCGTACGGGCTCTTCCTCTGGCTCTATCTCACGTATGGGGAGAATCGAGAAGTATTTGTACCGGCAGGGTTCGCAACGCAACGCGGGCATGCCGAGTAGCCGCCAGACGATGCCCAAGGTGCTATGCACGTGCTCCGGCGAGACGCGCTTCAATTCGAGGTTGCCGCAAATCGGGCAGTGTGCGTGAAACGTATCGCTCAGCGCCATCAGCCGCGCATGAAATCTCGTGTGGCAGGCCCGGCAGCGCCAGGGATAGACACCAAAAACGCTCAGCGCGTAGTCTGCAATCGACTGGCGCCGCGATCGTCGAGCGCCATGCTCTTTACAGATGGGGCAGGTCATCTGTGGTTTGGGCTGTCCTCCGATTTTGCGCTCAGAATATGGCAAAGTCGCCTGTCAGGCAAGTGGAGTCACATGCTGTTTTCAAAGGTACAATAGGTCTGGAAGAACCAGAGGCTCACAATGGCTAATTACACCGACGCTCATGCCAAGGCGGGAATCGCCGCCGCTCTATCCAAGCTGGAAGTCTGGCCCAACCAGTATCCGGACTATGTCATCACCACCCGCTTTCCCGAATACTCTTCCGTGTGCCCGAAGACCGGCCTGCCCGACTATGGCACCATCACCATTCAGTACCAGCCGCGCAAATCCTGCATCGAGCTGAAGTCCCTGAAAATGTACCTGCTTGCTTACCGCAACCTCGGCATCTTTTACGAAAACGCCGTCAACAAAATGCTTCGCGACCTGGTGGATGCCATGCAACCCGAATGGTGTGTCGTCAAAGGCGAGTTCACGCCCCGTGGCGGCCTCAGCACCTCCGTTTTTGCGCGCTGGCCCCGGCGCTCGGCCTCCCGCGCGCCTCGGCCCAGACGGCCGGGCAATTCGCGCTGAGCCCGATGGACTTGTCACAAAACAAATTGCATAATCCTTATGTCATCGTTTCATGTCCACGACTTTCATTTCTGAGGAGGGAGAATGAGTATTTCTCCAAACGTGCCGGATCCGCAGGAGTCCTATCACTACGAAAACTTGGGTACACCCCGCTGGATTATCGTACTGTTCGCCGTGTTGCTCGTTGCGGTGGGTCTGCTTGCCTACATCGGTTATTCCGTGCAGACACGCCTGCAGCAGGAGTTCGCCAAATCCGAAGAGCAGAACAAAATTCTCACCGCGCAGCTTGACCAGGCCAATGCCCGCCTCGCTGAGCTTAAGGGACAGATGGATGTCACCTCGCAAAAGATTGGCATGACCCAGGCGGAACTCGCCGACGCCCGGAGCCGCGCTGAAGCCATCCGCAAGCAGCAGACCGCTTCTGACCAGCGCCTCTCCGAGGAAATTTCTACCGCGCAAAAGGAAAGTGAAGCCAAAATCGGCGCCGTCGCCACCGATGTCACCGGCGCCAAGAAAGACATCGAAGCCACCAAGAGCGATCTCGAGGCCACCAAGTCCAAACTTGAACGCTCCATGGGCGACATGAACGTGATGAGCGGCCTCATCGCCCGCAATCACGACGACCTGGAAGAACTGAAGCGTCGCGGCGACCGCAACTATTATGAATTCACATTGGCCAAGGCCAAGACCCCGCAGCGCGTTGGCCCCGTCCAGATGTCCCTGAACAAGACCGACCCGAAAAAGTCCAAGTACACCATGACCGTCCTCGCCGATGACAAGTCCATCGAGAAGAAG
>Ga0074044_10003985_pt1 | contig 12380 bp, 8 predicted proteins | sample BogForMeECP23OM1_FD_94443 | JGI IMG/M metagenome (GOLD analysis project Ga0074044, IMG submission 94443) | Bog forest soil microbial communities from Calvert Island, British Columbia, Canada - Bog Forest MetaG ECP23OM1 | ecosystem: Environmental > Terrestrial > Soil > Wetlands ...
GAGAATGGCGCCCAGACTCTGCTCATCGATGCCGATGACACGCTCTGGGAAAACAACATCTATTTCGAACGGGCGATTGGCGAGTTCATTTCGTTCCTCGATCATCGCGAACACTCACCGGAGGCGGTTCGGCTGGTGTTGAACGACGTTGAGCGGGATTCCATCGTCAAGCACGGCTACGGCCTGCACAGCTTCACGCATTCGCTCATTAAAACTTTCGAGAAGCTTTCCGTCGATCCGGTCACGCCCGAGTTGCACGAACGCATTCGCAGCTTTGCCCACCAGATCGCCGATCATCCCATCGAAGTTCTTCCCGGTGTGCCCGAGACCCTGCAGTATCTCGGTGATCGCCACCACCTCATCCTGATGACCAAAGGGAACCCCGCCGAACAATCCGGGAAAGTCGAGCGTTCAGGATTGAAAGAATATTTTTCCGCCGTCGAGATCGTTGCCGAGAAGGACGAATCGACCTACCGCTCCGCCATCGCCAAGTACGCCCTTCCGACGGACACTACATGGATGGTGGGCAACAGCCCCAAATCCGACATCAACCCAGCCCTCGCCGCGGGCCTGCACGCCGTTTTTATACCTCACGGCCAGACCTGGATTCTTGAGCACGAGGAAGTCGCGACCGCCCCGGCAGCACAGCGACTGCTGGTGGTAGAGCGTTTCGGCGACCTCACAAAACACTTCTAACTGGCGGGTCGCCCCCAAATAGACACAGGCCGGGAGCCCGGAATTTCTTCCGGTCCCGGCCCGCGCTTCTATCAACTTGGTAGCCGACTCAGTTGGCCGGCGTGGGGTTGGCGTTGGCAGTGGTTGTGGTCGATGCTGGCGCTGCCGCCGTGGTAGCCGCAGCCGTGTTCGCATTGCTGTACCGCGAAAGCCGCGGGTAGAACGGCGTTACTTCAAACGGCATCTTGTCGCGCGCCGAGGTGATTGCGACCGGCTGCGCCTTCACGATCTCGACTTTGTCGTCCCATGGGTTCAGCTTGACGCGGCCGCCCAAAGGCAGCGCGGCGATCTGGTCCAGTTTGTTCCAGTCGAGCGCCGGAGACGAGGTGGCGAGCGCCGCCATGCGCGTTACCGTCCCGTTCTCGGTGATGTTGTTGCCGAGGTGCGCTTGCAGCAAAGCGCTCAATTGTGGAGCGCGCTGTTGCAGAGCTTTGATGAACAGTCCGGCCGTTTCCAGTTTCTGCGCGTACGGCGAGGCCTTTAACATCTCGATAGCTTTCTTGTCAGCAGCCGTTTCCTCTTCGGGAATGTGCTTGAAGCCGAAGTTCTGGTAAGTCGCCTCGTCGGAGAAAAGCATGCGGTCGTTGAACGCATACTGGCTGCCCAGGTTATGTCCCAGAACGATGTGCGCCAGTTCGTGCGAAAGCACCATGGCCAGGCTGCCCTCATCCGGAAGCACGTCGATCAGCCCGCGGCTTACCACGATGGTGTTGCCGACACTGAAAGTCTCCAGCGGAGAAGTCGTCAGCACGCGCGTCCGGACTGGCCGCGGCAGTTCGATGTTATTGGTGATTTCCAGATTATTCACCACGGTTTGCAGAATCTTATCCACGTCGCCTTCCGGCGCCAGCAGTCCGGCGCGTTCCAGCCGTTCGATGACGTTGTCTTCGGCCTGCTGCTGCCATTCGCGCTCAGCGGCCAGCGGAGTGGCATCCTGCGCAGTCGGCGTGTCGTCCTTTACGCTGTCCACACGGATGTTAGTAAGTTCATCGTTCGCCGTGCCCGTCTTCAGGTTATATCCCCACATGCGGGTCTGCGCTTTGAACGCGATGGTGTTGTGAGCGCCAGCCGTGAAGTCGCCTTCCTCGCTGTAGATGTAAGATGGCACCCAATAGCCAGGGACCAAGTTCAACCGCCAGCTGTCCATGTGGAAGTAATAACTATTACGCGAAGGGTGCGCATAGGTGCCGTTCAGCCGCACGATGCTGAAGTCCTGATCCTCAACCCAGATGCGTCCCAGAAAGCGACCGCGTCCCGCGTCTTTTTTCGGAGTCAGATCAAACACCAGGCAGCGCACATCGCCCAGGAACTCGCGTCGCGAGTAGTGGAAATCGTAGTGCTGCCGGTCAAAGTCGTTGCGGTCGACGAAGATCATCCACGAAAAACCGAGCGGCTGGTACTGGAACTTGAACCTCTTGGTGAGTCCGCCCAGAAGGCGCTTCTCCATGCCTTCGTCCTTGTTTTTGTCTTTGTCCTGAAGGTAGTCGCTGCGGTCGATTGACTCACTCAGATCCATGCGTCCCAGAAAGTAATGATCGTCCTGCGGAACCGGCCCCAGCTGCTTGTCCTGCGTCAGGTTCTGCAGATAGGTCTCCACGATTGGAGTGCGCGGCGCCAAGAACTTGATCAGGTCTTTTTCGCGCATAATCACGCGGTCGACGACCTGATCCATGGTGGTCGGCGGCGCCAGAGCGACCGGAGCCTGAGCTGACGGAGCTTGACTTGACGGAGCTGCGCTCGGCTGAGCCGGCGTGGGATCCGCCTGCGCCGCCGAAGCCGGCTGTGGGTTCTGCGGCGCGGACGCCGGTTGCTGGGCAGCTGCCGTCATGGTCAACGCCAGCAGAGCCAACAGTATCCAGTTCATAGTGGGCATGACGTTCCGCATATCGTTCCGCATGTCTTTCCGCATAACTTTCCGCATGACTCTCCGCATAACTCTCATCTCCAAGGTTTCAATACGCCAGTTGAAATACCACGTGCACAATTGCTGTTGAATCCACTGCCTGCCCGCTTCGCATGGCCGGCTTGAACCGCATCTTGTTCGCGGCAGCTATGGCGGCTTCATCAAGTCCATGGCCCAGACCCCGGACCACGCGATTCACATGTAACTGCCCGTTCGCCGCGAATTGCACTTCCAGAAGAACTTCGCCTTCCAGCTTGAGACTTCGTGCTTCATCCGTATAAACCGGATTCGGCTTAAAGGTAATCTCGACCGAGGTTGCCGCTGGTCCGCTATCCACGCGCTGGATATGGGGCGTGTTCTGCGCGACCTCCTGCGAGCCAAAGCCTGAGGTCTGGACGCCGCGGCCACTTCTGCGTCCGTCTCCCTGGCCTCCGGTTGCAACCCCATTACCAAAATCGGCGCTGGCCACGGTTCCCTTAATACCTTTGGCGCCGCCCGAGCCGTTCCCTTGGCCGGGTCCTACCGGCATGTCGAAGCCACCTGCGGCGGTTGCGATCAGCTTGCCGTTGGGCTTGCCTTTATCACTGGGCTTCAATCCATTCGGATCGCCAAACCCGCCCGTCTGCACCTTCTCAATCGGAGCATTCACGGTCGGCACCACCGAACTTCCCGCCGCGAATTCCCCGGTATGAATCAGCACCGGACGCGCTCCGCTAGTCTGCTTCAACACCGCCGGCGCGAAGTTATTCATCGCGACCTTGGGCGGTTCAATTTCCTGGGGCTGCTGCTTGGGCGCGCGGATTTCTTTCGGCACGATCAATTTCGGCGCCTGGAACACCGGCTCCGGCGGCGGCAGCAACTTGGCATGCACCGGCAGCGGCTTCGGCTTGGGCAGCGGCTCCGGGTTCAGCTCCGGCCGCGGTACCAACTCCGTGACGTGGTAACTCACGATCGGAATGATGGTATCGGTCGCCATGATCCCGACGACAATGAGCAGCAGAATCAGGGCGACAAGTATTCCGTAGCTCGCCGCAAAGGTCCGCCAGTTCCACTTTCGTTCAGGCAGCAGGCCGAGTTTAAAACCGCGATCGTACGTAGGCATCCAATGACTCCAAAATGGGGGCCCGAAGCTGGGGAGAGCGCTCGGGGTTGGAGTCTTCACCTTATGGGAGATTGGGCAGGGGGTAAACGTGTCGCTTGCGCGTGTCCTTTGGTAACCAGCCCTTGTAATTGGGGTAATTTTCTGTTCGATTACTTTGGGTCCCTTACTTCGGTGCCGCCGCCCGGCGCCGCGCAAAAAAGTAGAACACTGGAACACCCGCCAGAATCGCCAGGCATCCACCGGCCGAACTTTTCAGATTGTCGGTGAACGTGTAGAAAAGAAGGGCCGCGGAAGCCAGCACAAACAGCGCCGGAACCACCGGATATCCCCACACGCGATAAGGGCGGTCGGCGAGCGGCTCGCGCCGGCGGAAAACGAAAACCGTGCTGCCTGCGATCATGTAGAACAACCACTCGGCAAAAATTGCCAGCGAAAAGAGTTGCCGGAAACTGCCCCCCAGCAGCAGCAGGATGATGGCCAGCCCGCATTGCACAACAATGGCCATCGACGGCGTACGGAAACGCGGATGTACCTCCGCAATCGCCTTGAAGAAATATCCATCGCGCGCCATGGCAAAGGGCACACGCGCACCGCTCATGATGGTGCCATTCAAAGTCACCAGCATCGAAACCGCCATGCCCGCCGACACCAGGCTGGCGCCTGCGCGCCCCAGCACCAGGGCCACCGCGTCCGACGCCGGGCGCTCCGAAGCGGCCACCGCTGCCGCCGGCAGCACATACTGCACGGCGGCGTTTACCAGGATGTAGAGCGCGCCCACCGTGGCCACGCCCCAGATCAGCGATAGCGGAATGTTGCGCTGTGGATTCCGTATCTCGCCCGCAACCATATTCAGATCGTTCCAGCCGTCATAAGCCCACAGGGCAGCCACCAGCGCTGCGAAAAATCCAGCCACGCCGCCTTTCGCTCCGGCAAACTCGGTTGCGAAATTCGCCCACGTTCCTCCGCGATAAGAGAAGCCCACCGCCACGATCCCGAGGATGATCGCAACCTTCAGCAGCGTGAACAGAAACTGAAATTCACCCGCCCGGCGCACCCCAATGTAATTCAGCCACGAAACCAGTATCGTCGCTCCGATCGCCACCAGTTGCCCGTAGTTGACGGTGAATGGATGCGAGACGCAGGCATGAGAAAAAAAGGAGAAGATGGGAAAGGTTTCCAGGATTCGCACCAGGCCGGTGGTCACGGTGGCAATCGAGGCCGGCTTGGCGATCAGAAACCAGGTCCAGGAATAAAGAAATCCGGCCAGCGGCCCGTAGGCGTCGCGAACGTAGACGTACTCGCCGCCTGCCTGCGGCTTCATGGCTCCCAATTCGGCATAGGTAAGCGCGCCGAAAAAGGAAAGGAGTCCTCCAACCATCCAGGCGAGATAGACAAGCCGAGCGGACCCCACCGCCTGCATCATCTCCGTCGGAACCAGGAAAATTCCGCTTCCGATGATGGTCCCAACCACGACCGCGCCGGCGTGCGACAGGCCCAGGTCGCGTGCCAGTTCGGGACGGGAATGATTGTCCTTTGCGAGCATGTCCATAATTTCTACAGCCTGATCGGAAGAAAGATTCTAACCGCAACTTCTCCGCGTCCTCTGCGATCTCCGCGGTTCAAGCCTTTGGTTGAACCCTCCACAAGGCGCTAGCCCCATATCCCACCGCAAACGTCACGCAGGTCCCAATCGGCACCCACCAGGTGAAAGCCACCGGCGACCATCGCCACAAATACAGCTCCGTCGCCAATCCAAAGACCATCCCCACCATCGCGCCACGCTGATTTGCGCGTTTTGTCCACACTCCCAGCAGAAACACTCCGAGCAAAGCTCCATAGGCAACCGACGCGATTTGCAAACCAACTTCCACCACGCGCGCGACTCGATGCAGCGCCAGCACCGCGAGCGCGAACAGCACCAGCGCCCACCGGACGGTCGCCAGCCGCGCCAGGCGCAGCCGTCCGGCTTCGCTCACCTCGGGACGGAAGCGAACATACAAATCCATAATCGAACTCGATGACAGCGAATTCAGCGCCGCGCTCAAGTTCGACATCGCCGCGGCCAGAATCGCGGCGATCAATAGCCCGGCAATCCCGTGCGGCATATGGCTCACGATGAACGTCGGATAGATCCTGTCCGCACGTCCAAACACGGACGAGGGAACGCGGTAGTAGGCAAACAGCATCACGCCCACCAGGAGAAACAACGCAAACTGAAAGAAGACCGCGATTCCACTCGATACTATGGCCAGCGCCGACTGCCGTTGATTCCGCGCTGCCAGCAATCGCTGCACGATGAGTTGGTCGGTGCCATGGCTGGCCAAGGTGAAGATCGCGCCGCCGACGATCCCCGCCCACAGCGTATAGGGTTTCGCAAAATTAAGATGCGGCCAATGCGACGAAGCCGCTGGATTGAGAATCGAGAGATCGAACATCCGGAACTTGTGCAGCCCACTTGCGATGGCTTGCACCGACCCCCATCCTCCGGGCACGAGATGGAGAATGGTCACGAGGCCGACCAGCGTCCCGCCCACATAAATGAAGGTCTGCACGACGTCGGTCCAGATCACGGCCGCCAGTCCGCCCTCAAAGGTATAGATCAAAGTCAGCAGTGTGATGATCGCGATCGAAGCGACTTCGCCCGTGCCCAGCGCAATCGACACCACAATGGACACGGCATACACGCGCACGCCCTCGGCCGCCGCCCGCGTCAACAGAAACAGGCCCGCCGTTACTGTCCGCAGCCCGGGGCCAAAGCGCCGCTCAATCAGCTGATAAGCCGTATACAGCTCGCCGCGAAAATACTGCGGCAGCAGCACAAAACTAATGATGACGCGCCCGATTACATAGCCCATCACCACTTGCAGAAAAGTAAAATTCGAATCGTAGGCGAGGCCGGGAATACTGATAATGGTCAGCGTGCTGGTCTCCGCCGCCACAATCGACAGCGAAATCGCCCACCAGGGAATGTTGCGGTCGGCGAGAAAGTAGTCTCGCATGGTGCGCTGCCGCTTGCGGAAGCGCAGGCCGAACAGCGTGATCCCCGCCAAGTACAACGCAATGATGAGCAGGTCGATCCGATTCAATCCCAAATCGTTTCCTTCCAGCTTGGTGTGCGGCCGAACTCTCCACCCCGCCAAGCCAACAGCGGGCTTGGCGGGGCCCCCGGTCCGCTCGACTGGCCAGCCGGGGGGCGGCTGTCCCTACGTGTCCCAAAAGGGTTCGCTGCATTGTACAAGCATGTTCGCGAACCGAACCGGCGCTCGGCTGATTGTGTTAGAACTACCCCGATGGCCTACTACCTCGGAATCGACGGCGGCGGCACCAAGACGCGCTGCGTTCTGGGCGACGAGACGACTGAGCTCGCTACGGCCATGACCGGGGGCTGCAGCGTGATCCGCCACGGCGAGCAGCAGGCCAGGGAAGCGCTGCATACTGCGATCCGCCAGGTCTGCGCCACCGCGGGGATTTCTCCCGATCGGATCAGCGCCATCTGTATCGGCGTCACCGGCGCTGCCCGGCCCGAGATCGCCGCCAAGATCCGCGGCATTCTCACCGAGCTAATTCCCGGAAACCCAACCGGAATCGAAGTCGTCGGCGACAACGTAATCGCGCTTGAAGCCGCGTTCGGCGCGGGTGCTGGAGTGATCGCGATTGCCGGCACCGGCTCCATTGTTTGCGGACGCGATGCCGCCGGGCACACCGCTCGCGCCGGAGGCTGGGGCTTCGCCATCTCCGACGAAGGCTCCGGCCACTGGATCGGCCGCCGCGCCGTCTCCGCCATCTTGAACGCCCAGGATCAGGGGCTCGAAACCGCGCTTACGGATCTGGTCTACCAGGCCTGGAAAATCAACACAATCGACGAACTTGTGCAGCAGGCGAACTCGGCTCCGCCACCAGACTTCCCGCGGCTGTTTCCCATCGTCCTCCGCGCCGCTGAGGAGGCTGATGCCATCGCCTGCGAACTCCTCTCAGATGCTGGCGCTAAGTTGGCTGAACTCGCGGCCATCGTCATCCATCGTCTCGCTCCGCACGCTCCCGTGGCCATGCTCCCCGTAGCCACGTTCCCCGTAGCAATGACGGGCAGCGTCTTTCGTCAGTCGCTGGTAGTGCGCCAGGTTTTTTGCAATGCTCTGCGGACGAGCTTTCCCGGCATCGAAGTGCGTGAAGATCCAGCTGATCCGGTCGAGGGCGCGCTAGCCAGAGCGCGCGCAACACGAAGGTAGAGACGGGGCTTGCCCCGTCTGAAGCAGGCTGACCTGGAATGGCCGACAACGAAATGTCCGAAGACGAAAGTTTCGAAAACGAAATCGCGCCATTCTCAACGGAGTCGGCAACTCCGACGCCCGCGCCTGACGATCTGCTCGCAACCGCCGCCGACTCCGACCTGAGCGAGGACTTGGCCCTGGCCTTGCTCAAGCGCGCCGATTTGCACCCTGAAGTCCTGGAGCAACTCGCTAAGAACGCCAACGCGCTCAAGAGCCGTAAGGTAAAGATCGCGCTCGCCAGCCATCCGAAGACACCGCGACATGTCTCCGTGCCGCTGGCGCGCCAGTTTTACACTTTCGATCTGATGAAAGTTGCGCTCTCGCCCACTGTCCCCGCCGACGTGAAGGTTGCCGTCGACGATGTCCTCATCTCGCGGCTCAAAACTGTCACCACCGGCGAGCGTCTTACGCTGGCCCGTCGCGCCTCAGGCAGAGTAGCGGCTGCTCTTCTGCTCGAGGTGGAAATTGTCAGCACCAGAATCGTCGATGCCAAGACCGTAGCCCGCGAAACCCGTGTTATGCAGACGGCGCTCGAAAATCCGCGCCTCACCGAAGCCCTGGTCATCCACTCCGTCTTGCGCTCAGCCGCCAGCGCCGCTCTGGTGCATGCCGTTGCACAGCACCCGAAGTGGTCCTGCCGCAGAGAAATCCGTGCCGCCCTGCTGCGAACCGAGCATCTCTCTCTAGCGCGCGCGCTGGAATTCAGCCAGGAGATCCCCACCCCGCTGCTGCAGGAGCTACTTGCCAGTTCGCGTCTCCCCGAGCCCATCAAGGACCAACTCCTCCGCGAGAATCCCGTGAAATCGTAGGTGCATGTGGCGCGGGTATCATCAGGCGCCGTCCTTCGCGCGAATCGCGGTCATCAAGTCCATCGTGGTCGACACCTCAATACCGTATCGTTTCCCACCGCGCACAATGGGACCGCCAATGTCATCCAACTCAAGCTGCCGCCCAGCCGCTAGGTCTTTTTGCATGGAACTGCGCATAGCCGGCGGCGCGCTGGCAAAGCCGGTCCGGACCCGCTCCGCATCGAGCTCCGCACCGCTAGCGTTCGCCACGATGCATGTTTCGGCAATCGCAGAATGTAACTTCTGTTTCCAATCTACGTTTGCCAGGATCTCGCCGATATTCATTCCCGATGCCGAGGTCACCAGCGCAAACGGCGCCAGAAAGCTGAGCTTCCCCCACAGCAAAGTCTGCTCGTTTGGGATGAACTGACAGTTGAATCCAAGCTTGCCCAGGCGTCCGATGATGGCGCCCAAGAGTGGCTCTCCGCTGGAGGCGAGGTTGAGGAGAACGAATGGGGAGCGCTGGATGAATCGTCCCGGAGCAATCCGCTCCGCTTCCACCGCGATCGTCGCTGGAACCACGCGCTCCGGTCCGAATCGCGCCCGCAGCGCCTCGACATGGTCCACGCCGTTCAGCAAGGGAACCACGCGGCCTGGTGACACCTGGACCTCTTCCAACGCGGCTTGCAGTTGATAAGTCTTGGTGGCGATCCAGAGCACGTCAACCGATGCTGCCAAAGTAGCCACCGCTTTTGCTGGCGCCGTGAGCAGGCCCGACGGACGCTCCAGTGTCAAGTTCGCGGGATAGCTCGACAACTTCTCCGCTCGAACTACCACCGTGACATCTTCGCCAAGTGATGAGAGCACGGCGCCGACCAACCCTCCGATTGCTCCGGCTCCCAAAATTGCGTGTTTCATGTAACCGCTCCGGTGAGAACTATACGATACGGTAGTTTTGGATGCAGCAAGTGTCGACCTCGACCCGCCTTTACGCTGCGCCTGAGATTCTGTCACACTGACCACTGGCCACTTGCCACTGACCACTGATTTTATGGGCAAAATCCACGTTCTTCCCGAGAGAGTCGCCAACCAGATCGCCGCCGGCGAGGTGGTCGAGCGTCCCGCGTCGGTGGTGAAAGAGTTGCTGGAGAACGCGCTGGACGCTGGTTCCACGCGCATCCGCATTCAGGTTGAAGCGGGCGGGAAGAAGCTGATCCAGATTACCGACAACGGCTGCGGGATGGTGCGCGACGATGCCATGCTGGCTTTCGAGCGCCACGCCACTTCGAAAATCAAGAACACGGAAGACCTGCTGAGCATTTCGACACTGGGATTTCGCGGCGAGGCGCTGCCCTCCATCGCTTCCGTTGCCCGGCTGCATTTGGAAACCCGCGCGGAAGAGGAAGCCGCCGGAACGGTGCTCGAGATTAATGGTGGCAAGATCATCCGCGTGGAAGAGGCGGGGCTACCGCTCGGGACTTCGATCACGATTCGCGATCTCTTCTTTAATACGCCGGCGCGCAAGAAATTTCTAAAATCAGAATCGACCGAGCTTTCCCACATCGCCTCGCTGGTCACTCACTATGCGCTGGCGCATCCGGAGAAGCATTTCGAGTTGCACTCGGCGACCAACGCGTTGCTGGTGGCGCCGCCGGTGACCGGCCATCGCGAGCGCGTGTACCAGGTTTTTGGACGCGAGACGCTTGACCAGTTGATTCCGCTGGCGGCGGTGCAGCCCTTGGAGCGTATCGGCTTGCCGCAGCCTCCGCCGTGGCGGCGCGGCGCGGAGACCGTCGTTAACGAATCTGCCGACCTCTCGGATGACGGCTCGCGGGCGGGGGCGCCCGCGCTACACGATTTCGGCGAGGTGCGGCTGCATGGCTTTGTCTCGAAGCCGGAAATTCAGAAACTGAATCGCAATTCGATTTTTATTTTTGTGAACGGGCGCCTGATTCGAGACCGTCTCATTCAGCACGCCATCACCGAGGCCTATCGCAACATTTTGCCGCCGACGGTGTTTCCGGTCGTTCTGCTTTTTATTGAGATGCCGACCGCCGAGGTGGATGTGAATGTGCACCCATCGAAGACCGAGGTGCGCTTCCGGCAGCAAACCGTTATCCACGATTTCGTGCGTGAGTCGGTGCGGGCTGCGCTGATGAAGGCGCGGCCGGTGCCGCAGTTCTTGACGGAAATTGGCGCGCAGCCCACCGCGAGTGTTGGGCTCACCAGCCCTCTGCTTAACCACGGCACGGGCGATGGATTGCAGCGGGCACCGTGGCGCGACTTGTACGAACCGGCAGCGGCGGGCGGATTCGCGTTGCAGGCTCCGTCAGTTCCCGCGACGACGGCGCGCCTGGAGTTTGAAGGGGGAATCGCGGTCGAAGCCAACGCGGCGCTATCGCTCGAACGCGATCCGGAGGCAGCGATCGCCTATACCACGATCGATCATCCCGCGATCGATCATCAACATCAGCCAATTCCCGACCACGGCTGCGCGCCGCCGATCGCGCAAGAGCCGCAAGCTGCGCCTACTCTTGAGTCGCTGCGGACACTGAGGCCATTAGGCCAGATTCGGAATTCGTTCATTCTTGCGGTCAACGAAGACGGACTCTGGATCATCGATCAACATGTGGCCCACGAGCGCGTGCTGTTCGAGCGCGTTCTGCGGCAACGCTCGGCGCAGCAGGTGGAGAGCCAGCGTTTGCTCATGCCTCTGGTCATCGAACTGACTCCGGCGCAGCAAGCTACTTTCAGCGATATTGCCGAAGAGCTGGCGCACAATGGCTTCGAAGCGGAACCCTTTGGCACGCGCAGCGTGGCGGTAAAGATGGCGCCAGCGGGAGTGGACGCGGCGCAGATCGAGCATATGCTGAACGAAATCTTTGAGCAGCTTACGCGCGAAGACCAGGTCATTAATCTGGATGCGGTGCGAACGCGCATTGCCGCCTCCATCGCCTGCCACGCTGCCATCAAAGTCAATATGCCGCTGGAGCAGAACAAAATAGAGTGGCTACTTGCGGAGCTGGCGAAAACCGAGCATCCAATGTCATGCCCGCACGGACGGCCGGTGGTGCTGCGCTATTCCATGCGGGATATTCAGAAGGCATTCAAGAGAATCTAGTTCTCAGTTGTCAGTTCTCAGTTGTCAGTAAAATCCCACCGACACGGAGCGGTGCTTTTTTCTCGGTTGCCCAATTGCCAATTGACTGCTGTGGTCGTTGGGCGAACTCTTCTGAGAACTGAGAACTGAGAACTGAGAACTCAGACCTGTGTTCTAATCGAAATCATGACCGACCCGGAACTCTTGCAGGCTCGCATGCAAAAGTGGCGCCTTGACGGCAAGTCCGTGCGTACTCTCGATGATGCGCGCGCCTTCCTCGAGTCGGTTGGATTTTGCCTGATGTATCCTACGCGACCGGTGATTCTGCTACCCACTTTTATTGGGGCTTGGGTCGGAGCGGATGACAAGTTGCCTGCGCGGCAGCACGCTTATAACGATCCGCGAGCGAAAGAGGCGACTGAATTGATGGTGCGCGCGCTGCGCGACCAGGCAGCTTACGAGGCTCCGCTGATTGACGAGAACA
>Ga0074044_10003986_pt1 | contig 12379 bp, 5 predicted proteins | sample BogForMeECP23OM1_FD_94443 | JGI IMG/M metagenome (GOLD analysis project Ga0074044, IMG submission 94443) | Bog forest soil microbial communities from Calvert Island, British Columbia, Canada - Bog Forest MetaG ECP23OM1 | ecosystem: Environmental > Terrestrial > Soil > Wetlands ...
CAATCAAATCAAGGGCAAACCCGCCCAGACCTTCTATCGGCCCGATCACCAGTGGATTTTCGGGAGCTCCAGCCGCATTTACAACTACACGTTTTTCGACCCTGACAAGAATGTCTTCGCCAACCTCTCGGTATTCGAATTCGATCCCGTCACTTTCCGCATGACCCGCCGTTTGCAAGCGGCGCGCGCGTTTTGGGAAGGATCAATCCACGGCTGGATCCTGGAAAACGGGTGGTCGCGGGACCTGAACGGCGACCGGGTTACCAACTACCAGCCGTTCTCCGTGGCGACTTTCAAGGAATTGACGGAAGAACCGGGCTACTTCAAAAAGGAAGTCAAACCCTCGGAACAAATGAGCACGCTCGAATTACGCGGCTATATCGCCGACCTCAGCCAAAGCGGCTTCGACGTGGTCCGGCTTTCCGTACAGTTCTACCGCAAGTTCTCTTATCCCCTCATCGCCTTCGTGGTTACCCTCATCGGAATTCCCTTCTCCTTTACCATGGGCGGCAAAGGCGCTCTGACTGGGATCGCCTTAAGCATCGGCATCGCTATCGTTTACTGGTCAACCTCCAGCCTCTTCGAAGCCATGGGCAACCTGAGCCAGCTCCCCCCCGCCATGGCCGCTTGGTCACCTGACATCCTTTTCGGTTTGGCAGGAACATATTTGCTGCTCCGGATCAAGACGTAAGAGCAATGACAAGTGACGAGTGACCAGTGACCAGGCGGAAGACTGCACGAGCAATGCGTTCCGAAGTTTGGCTGTTCAATCGTACGGAGAGTCGAGCGGAAATTCACACCTAGCCGGGTAAACACTTCGACTCGCGGCCTGGTCAGTGCGACTAACGCTTTGATGCCAATTAGTTAGATATAACTTCTAAAGTGTTACTTGATAGTTATTGGGTCGCCTTTTGGCGCCTGCTCAACGGAAGGTTTTTCGGCTTGTGCCTGCACCTGCCGGATGACTTCATCCAGCAGGGTTCTCGCTTGCGCGTTCTGCGCGTCTTCGGCAAGTTCGGCTTCAATTTCCTGCCTTGCCTCGGGGAGTCTTCCCTCCGCCCTCAGGACCATCCCCAAACCTAGGTGGTAATTCTTCCCTTGCGGGCGAACAAGCAAGGCGGTTCGGGAAGCCTTCTCTGCCTCGGTGAGTCGGCCCATTTCAAGCAGCGCCATACCCAAGTACAGGAATTGATCGCCGTCCGTGGGATCGGCGGCGCAGGCCCGCCCGAAGAACCGGGCGGCCTCCGGATAATTTCCATGAGCGTAATAGAGGTACGCCAGGTTCACGTTCGCCCGCCAGAAATCGGGTTGGATGGCCAGCGCTTGCTGGTAGAGCACCATAGCTTGACCATCCATTCCCCGCTGCGCCACGGCTGCCGCCAAACTGGTCGTAGCGGAAATATTGTGGGGAGCAATTTCATGCGCCCGATAGTCCAGGGTGAGGTCGTCTGACCAAAAAAGGCATTGGCGCGCCGTCGCGTAGCCCATCACGCCGGAAAGAAGCAATACCCCCAGCAGCGCCCAAGCGCGCCCGTGGAAAGATTTCGTCTCCGCACCCATTGCTTGGCGCAGCGCCACGGCCACAAGGATGGCGAACCCCACGGAGGGAAGATAGACATAACGGTCATGCGCGATTTCGCTCTCCGGCAGGAAGCGAAAATTGAGCACGGGAAGGAGCGTCAGAATCATCCACAGGCACGCAAAGGCTATGGCCTTTGCCTCCTCCGGCGCATCGAAGCGCATACGCCAATACCAAAAGGCCAGCGCCGCAACTACGGCCGCGAGCAACGCGGCGGGCAGTACGAAGGCATGCCAACTTGCGCTCGAAATATAGGGCGTGTCGTAATAGCAGCTCAGTCCAAAGGGCCAGACCAGCAGGCGCAGGTAGAACAGCAGCACCGAGGGAATGGTGAAAACTTCCTGGGATAACGAAAGGGGCGTGACCACGTGGGCAAATCCCTTGAGCGCCCGGATGCGCAGCGGCACGTAAAGCAGAATCACCACCCAGAAGGGAATCGACGCGGCTAGGGCGGAGCGCAGACCTTCAAGGGGACGGGCACGGCCTTCGACTAGCGCGACTTCCCTGCCGCCGGTCCCTCTATAAATCCAAGCGAACCCGCTGACCAGAATCGGTAGCACCATGCCGCTCTCCTTGGAGAGTAGCGCCGCGGCCGTGAGGGCCAATGACGCGGCAAGCCAGTCGAGCCTTGGCCCTGCTTCCCGGCTGCGGCCAAAGGTAAGCATGGCCCCCAAAATGAACAAGGTCGAGAGCGGCTCTTGAATTGAAGTGATATCCGCGACGGCTTCCACGTGAACGGGATGAAGTCCGAAGAGCAGCCCCGCGGCCCCCGCCACCCATCCGTCTCCCGTAAGCCTGAGGCAGAGACGGTAAACCAAATAGGTCACCGCGACATGCGCCAACACCGAGGTGAGGTGCCATCCCCAGGCGTGGAGCCCAAAAAGCGCATCGTTCAGGCGCAGCCAAGTCAGGAAGAGTGGCCGGTAATAATTGGCGAGCAGGTGCGGGTAGCGAAAGCTCCAAATGTGCGAGGCAAAGTAGCTGGGGAAATAGCGCCAGGAGCGAATAGAGTCATTGGTGACGATCAGAACGTGATCGTCAAAAACAAACCCCAAGACGAGCGTGGCCACGTAACTGAGGAAGGTCGCGGCCAGGATCGCCGCCGGCAGCAGCGCGCGCGCCCAACGGGAGTCACCAGCGTTATGCCTTTGCCATGTAATTTGCTGAGAAGCATCCTTGGCACACATGGTTGATGCCCTCTACCATAACGCAAACCGGCGCGATCTGTGCAGAGATTCTGCTGGGCGAAAATCCAGGAACGCGACGACTTTCGTAGAGGCGGGCTTCAGAGTGTGTGTGAAAACGTCCCCTGAGGCTGGGAACGCATTGGATGCCGATCGGGGTGGATGCGTGCGGTCCCTCAGTTGACGGACTGCCGCTTTGACGCCAGCCAGCTTGCTGGCTGGGATTTGTGCTCTTGCTTGAAATTCCCGCGAGCAAGCTCGCGGGAAAGAAAGCGGCGGCAAGCTGCCGCACTCCAAAACTTCGCACGAACGCTCCAAATGTCGGCGCGTCGACATGTGCGAACATGGCGGGTTAAACAACGGATCCCTGCCTGAAAATAGCCCCTCCGTTCGCCGACCGTCAAAACACTCGCACTTGCAAGGCAACGAACACGATTTGAATCCATGGCCTAAAAGAATTAATTAAAGTAATACTTTAAGCTAAAATTCGCTCTTTGCGTACCTACCCCAGGACCGCAATCAAGCTCTGGAGCAAGTACCTAATTGCATTAATGAGCCCGATTATTTATGGCTCCAGGAAGCGCGGGGCTTTACAGGCTGCGAAAAACTCGCTGATTTTTCGTGCCCTATGGGGGCACCAGATAATAGCCGGGGGCAACGCCCCCGGAAAGCGCAACGTTCATTCCCCGACCCTGAAGGGGTCGCACCACCCCGTGCCGCGGGACGCAGGACTGACGGGACGGCACCGGGATTCGACCCTTTCAGGGTCGGACCTCATTGGGCGCACGTTTTCCGGGGGCGTTGCCCCCGGCTATTATATCGATCCCCTGCGGGGATCAAGGATGGACAGTGCCGACAAGTTTTTCCGCCAGCCTGTTTAGCCCCGTCACTCCTTGGCAGCATATTGAACGGGCCTTCAGGCCCTGAAGCCGCATAGGTTCAGGGGGCTAAAGCCCCTGGAATCAACCCAAGTTCTGGGACGGGGCTAAAGCCCCGTCCTTCCGCCCGGCTACAAATAATGTCGCGCATTTCTGCAACTTGGCACTCGCGAGCTATTCCCCACCCTCGCGGCCAGCTACGCCGTCGTGTAGGCTTTTCCCGTCTGCTTCCTCACCGCTGCTTGCGCTGCGGCGAGACGCGCGATGGGCACGCGATAAGGCGAGCAGCTCACGTAGTTTAATCCCGCCTCGGCGCAAATCTCGATCGAGGAGGGATCGCCACCGTGCTCGCCGCAGATTCCCACCTTCAACTTTTCGCGGGCCTCGCGGCCTTCCTTGGTGGCCAGCTTCAGCAGGCGGCCGACACGCTTCGGGTCGAGCTGGGCAAACGGGTCCGCCGGCCAGATTTTCGCCTTCACATAGGCGTTGATGATCTTGGCGCAGTCGTCCCGGGAAATACCGAAGGTGGTCTGGGTCAGGTCATTGGTGCCGAAGCTGAAGAACTCCGCCTCCTGCGCGATCTCGCCTGCTGACAGGGCTGCGGCCGGCAGTTCGATCATCGTGCCCACCAAGTACTCGACCTTAATCCCCTTCTTCTTGAAAACTTCCGCAGCAACGCGGTTCACGATTTCTTTCTGCGCGATTAACTCTTTTACATCTCCGACGAGAGGGATCATTACCTCAGGTTTTGCTTCAATATTTCGCTTCTTGCAGTCGCAGGCCGCCTCGAAGATGGCCCGCGCCTGCATCTCGGTGATTTCCGGATACATAATGCCCAAGCGGCAGCCGCGCAGGCCGAGCATGGGATTGAATTCATGTAATCCTTCAACTACTTCCAGTAACTTCTTGAGCTGTGAGATTTTAGGACTCTTCTTCTTGGTCGCTTCCAGGGTCGCGATCTCCACCATCAACTCTTCCCGCTTGGGCAGGAACTCATGTAGAGGAGGATCGAGCGTACGGATGGTTACGGGCAGCCCGTTCATGGCTTTGAACAACCCGTAAAAATCTTTGCGCTGCATGGGCAGCAACTTGGCAAGGGCGGCGCGACGTTCTTTCGCATAGCGAACAGTCTCGCTCAGTCGCTTCTTGAGATCGCTGGCTCTCTTAGGATCTTTTTCTTTGGAGATTTGTTCCTTTATTTCTCCCGGACTCGGCATATCCTTGCACGCCATGATCATGCGCTGGACGTGCGGCAGTCGGTCCTGAGCGAAGAACATGTGCTCAGTGCGGCAAAGACCAATGCCCTCGGCACCATATTCGCGCGCCTTCAGGGCGTCCCGCGGTATGTCAGCATTCGCGCGCACGCCGAGTTCCCTGGCCTCGTCCGCCCACCCTAAAAATTTGATAAAGTTGGGGTTGTTAGGATCTGGATCGAGTAAAGGCGTTCGTCCCTCGATCACGCGCCCGGTTGTGCCATCAAGGGATAGCCAATCACCTTCTTTGAACACTGCAGTGCCAATCTTGAGTTGTTTTGCCTTCTCGTCCACTTCGGCAGCGCTGCAGCCAGCAACGCAAGACTTGCCCATGCCGCGTGTCACGACAGCCGCGTGTGAGGTCATGCCGCCACGCGAGGTGAGAATGCCTGCTGCCACTTCCATGCCGTGAATATCGTCCGGCGTCGTCTCGCCCCGTACAAGGATGACTGGATAACCTTTACCTTGTCTCACTGCTTCCTCAGCGGTGAAGACGATCCGGCCCACTGCCCCACCCGGAGAAGCAGCCAACCCCTTGGCAAGCTCCTTTAGTGGTTTGGTCTCATCCAGACGCGGCACCAGGAAATGATTCAACTGCTCCGGCTCGACACGCAGAATTGCCTCTTCCTTACTGATCATTCTTTCGTCCACCATGTCGAGGGCAATCTTCACGGCTGCGATTCCTGTACGTTTACCGTTGCGGGTCTGGAGCATGTAAAGCTTGCCGTCCTGAATCGTGAACTCGAAATCCTGCACGTCCTTGTAATGCTGCTCAAGGCGCGTGGTGATTTCGCGAAGCTGGTTGTAGACCTCGGGCATGATCGTTTCCAGTTCTTTAATCGGCACCGGGGTGCGCACGCCCGAAACAACGTCTTCGCCCTGCGCGTTCATCAAGAATTCGCCATAAAACACCTTTTCGCCGTTGGCGGGATTGCGTGTAAAGCCCACGCCTGTCCCGGAGGATTCGCCCAAATTGCCGAACACCATGGTCTGGACGCTCACGGCCGTCCCCAGGTCATCGGGGATTTGGTTCATGCGCCGGTAGGTCTGGGCGCGGGGGTTATACCAGGAGCGGAACACAGCCTCAATCGCCATGTTCAATTGCACTTTGGGATCCTGGGGGAAGTCCTTGCCGGATTCCTTGCGCACCACCTTTTTGTAATCGGCGATGACGGCCTTCAGGTCGTCGGCCGTCAAATCGGTGTCGAGCTTCACGTGCTCTTTCTTCTTCTGGCCGTCGAAAACGTGCTCGAACTTTTCCTTGGGGATTTCCATCACCACGTTGCCGAACATCTGGATGAAGCGCCGGTAGCTGTCATAAGCAAACCGCGGGTTGCCCGCCTTTTTCGCGATGACCTCGACCACCGTGTCGTTCATGCCCAAGTTCAGGATGGTATCCATCATTCCGGGCATGGAAAACTTGGCGCCGGAACGGACCGATACCAGCAAGGGATTCTGCGGATCGCCAAGTTTTTGGCCTTGCAAGGCTTCGAGTTTCGCCACTGCCTCGTCCTTCTGGGTGAGGATGTCAGCAGGCGTCTGATTGTTGTTCTGGAAATAGAGCCGGCAGGCGGAAGTTACAATAGTAAATCCCGGGGGAACCGGCAGGCCCGCGTTGGTCATTTCCGCCAAGCCGGCGCCTTTGCCTCCCAAGGCATCTTTCATCGTCCCATCGCCATCGGCTTTACCGCCTCCAAAGAAATAAACGTACTTCTCCATGATTGCTCCTTTCGGGTTGTCAGTTGTCCGTCGTCAGTCGCCAGTTGTGGGTTGCTGGTTCGCAACCGAAGACTGTCCTTGATTCGCTAAAAAGGACCAATGATCTTGCCGCATTTTCCGGGGATTTGCAATGGACATCGGGTCAATTTTGGGGATTTCTTTTGATCCATGTCGACGCGTCGACATGGGAAAAACGCCCATTGAATCGCGAGGAGGAAAACAGCCCATCGCCGATTTTCGATTCTTTCCATCGTCCCTTGGCAATCGAAACTCGGCGATCTTGCTCGCCACTTGTCACTTTTCACTCGTCACTGCTTTTCTGCTATTTCCGCAAAGTGCGCGATTCCGGAAAACAGCTCATCCAGCTTCTTCAGCAGGCGCAGCCGGTTCTGCCGCACTTCCCGATCCTCGGCCATTACCAGGACCTTGTCGAAAAACCGGTCTACCGCCGGACGCAGGGTGGAAATCTCCTCCAAGGCGCGCCGATATTCCCGCCCGGCGCGCCTGCGTTCGACTTCGCCGGCAATCCTCCCGTAGGCTTCGTAGAGATCTCTTTCCTGCGGCTCGGTTAGAAGCTCCGGCACTACTTCACCCGCCTCCCAGTCGGCCGCCGTGGCGGATTTCGCCAGGATGTTGCGAATCCGTTTGGCCGCTGCCGAGAGGGCTTCAAAATCCTCGCCTCCCCGCAAGGCTTCCATCGCCTCGGCGCGCGCCAGTACGTTCAGAGGCACATTGCAGCCCGCAGCCATGACCGCCCGCACGGTATCGTACCGAAATCCCCGTATCTTCTCCAGGTAGTATCGAAGCCGGTCACCGAAAAAATCAAGAAGTGGGGCATAGACTTCATGACCCGGACGCTTCGTGCCAAGATTGAGCCGAGCGTAGCTTCCCTTAATCAACTCCTGCAAATCGATTGCGAGGCGGAATTCAAGTAATACTTTAATAATTCCTGCCGCGTGCCGACGCATCGCGAACGGGTCATTGGAACCGGTTGGCTCCAATCGAGCCGCGTACCCGGCGAGGACTGCGTCGAACTTATCGATAAGCGAGGTGAGCGCTCCGACTATGGTCTTTGGGGATTGATCCTCGAATCCTTGAGGGAGGTAGTGTTCATAGATTGCATCAAAAACTTCGGGCGCTTCCCCTTGCGCGAGGGCGTACAGGCCCCCGACTTTACCCTGCAATTCTGGAAATTCTTGGACCATCTGCGTAGTCAAATCGCACTTCGACAGCTCGATGGCTCGTCGCAAATGTCCACCGGCTTCTTCAAGCATGACTGGAGGGTGGGCAACTTCGTCTTTGATGAGCTGCATCCGCCGAATCTTGTCTGCGTAACTTCCCAGCTTTTCGTGATAAGTCACCCGTTCAAGCAATTCGAACCGTTTCTCCAGTGGCATCCTCTGGTCAGCGTTCCAAAAGAACTCCGCGTCGCGGAAGCGTGCAGTGAGCACACGCTGGTGTCCTTGGCGAATCAACCCCTTCTCGTCCGAATCCATATTGAGGACGGCCACGAAGTGAGGGCGCAGGTTTCCCTGGTCCTCCTCGACGGCGAAGTATTTTTGGTGGTCGCGCATCACGGTGATCAGGATTTCACGCGGCAAGTGGAGGAAGCGTTCGTCAAAGCTCCCCAGCATGGGGCGCGGCCACTCCGTGGAATTGGCGATCCAGTCGGCTAACCATTCGTCCTGGACGATCTTTCCAGCAGCCTCGCCGACTACCGTCTGTGCTTCCTGAACGATGCGCTCGCGACGCTTGTCATAATCAATTTCTACATTATGTTGCGCGAGTTTTTTCGTGTAATCCTTGAAGCCCTTAACGGGTAGCGCCTTGCGAGATTTTGCTCGGTGCCCGAAGGTGAAATTCCCTGTTTTGACGCCCAGGATCTTGAAGTCGACCGTGGCCGCGTGCTTCCCTTCTCCCAGGAGAGCCACAATCCAACGGATGGGCCTTACAAAGCGCGGGGCCAACTTCTCCGTCCAGTACATGCTCTTGGGAAAAGCCAAGCCGAGGATGGCCCCGGGCAGAATTTCCGGCAGTATCTCAAGGGCAGGGCGACCCTGGGTTGTTTTCTTCAGGGACAGGTATTCCCCTTTAGGCGTCATCGTGCGGGTCAGATCCTCGAGGCGGGCAGAGTTCTTTTGCGCAAAACTTTCCGCCGCCCGGGTGTAATTTCCTTCCGCGGAGATCGCGACTTTGACGGGCGGTCCGATGATTTCTTCGACCCTGTCGGGCTGTTGCACCAGCAAAGCGGGAATGTAAACCACCAGGCGGCAGGGAGTGGAATAGGTTTGTAGGGGCGCTTCGCGAAGCGCCCTTCCGCGGTCCGATTCAACGTGCATCGAATGGGGCGGTTCGCGAACCGCCCTTTCGCCGGTTTGAGGGGGTGCATCAGTGGGGAGCAACAACCGAGCCCCTACGAGCGCTGCGTGAACGCGTTCACCCAATCCTTTTTCCGCGTCGCGCAGGAAGCGCGCGGGAATTTCCTCGCAGCCGACTTCCAGCAGCAGGGGCACGGTGATTGCCGATGGCCGATTGCCGATTGTCGAACGGCTCGCTTCAACAGTCGGATTTCCAGTTTCGAGTTTCGAGTCTCGAGTCTCGACCGTCATGCCGCCACCTCCGCAGCCGGTTGCCGGTCCAGGTAAATGGCGGCGACTTGGCAGGCCAGTTTGCGCACCCGGGCGATCAAAGCGACGCGCTCCGTCACGCTGATGGCGCCGCGCGCATCCAGGATGTTGAACAAATGCGAGCACTTCAAGGTGAGGTCATAAATCTTGCGCAGGGGGAAGCGATTCCTACTTAAAGTTAAACTTTTTAATTTATCTTCATCTAATTGGTTTCGTTCCGGTTCTCCTAAGCTATCGGTTCGCGGATACTCCGACAGCAAGCGCGCCGCCTCGCCTTCGTAAAGGTCCAGGAGTTTGCGGCAGACCTCAGGATTCGCAAGCTCGAAATCGTACACGGAAAATTCCAATTCTTCCGTGCGGCGCATGTCACCATAGGTCACCCTGTCGTTCCACCGCACTTGGTAGACATCCTCGACGTTCTGGAGGAAGGCGGCGATGCGCTCCAGGCCATAGGTCAGCTCGGCGCTGATGGGCTCCAGGTCTACCCCGCCCGATTGCTGGAAGTAGGTGAACTGGGTGATCTCAAGACCATCCAGCATAACTTGCCAGCCGATCCCCCAAGCCCCCAGCGTGGGCGCTTCCCAGTTGTCTTCCTCGAAGCGGATGTCGTGGTGGCGAATGTCGATGCCGAGGGCCCCCAGGCTTTCGAGGTAGATGTCCTGGATATTCTCGGGTGGCGGCTTCAGGATGACCTGCATCTGAGTGTGTTTGAGCAGCCGATTGGGATTCTCACCGTAGCGGCCGTCGGCGGGGCGGCGCGAAGGCTGCAGGTATGCCACCCGCCAAGGCTGCGGCCCCAGGACACGCAGGAAAGTCTCTGGACACATGGTGCCCGCCCCCACTTCCACATCGTAGGGCAAGGCGATCACGCACCCCTGCTCCGCCCAAAATTCGCTTAGGCGGAAAAGCATGTCTTGGAAGGTAAGAGGCTCGGGTGTCGTCCCGGTCGATTTGTGGATTTTCGGCATTGGTTCCGTCTCTCGCTTTTAGCTCTCAGCTCTCAGCTATCAGTTTTCAGCTATCAGTTTTAAGCTGTCACTTGAGATTCCCGCGAGCAAACTCGCGGGCAGGAAAGCGGCAGCAAGCTGCCGCACTCCAAAGCTTCACATCCACGCCCGCTGCTTTAGCTGAAAGCTGAGAGCTGTCTGCCTCAAACCTCCTCCTCCATCATCTGCCGCGTGACCAGCTTCCGTTCCGTGTGGCTCTCGATTATCTCCTCGAAGAAGTGGCGCGCTTCGCGGCAGCCGGGGGGAGCCTTTTCCTGCGTCAGCCACTTGTCGAGAGGCACATGGCAGGAGGCTCGAACCATCGCCAGGCTAGCGGCGGAGGCCCGCAGGCCCCCCGCGGGCTTGCAATCGCGGCAGAGCAGGGTTTCTGAACCTCGGGCGTAGTAGCCACCCTCTTCTCCGAGGGCTCGACCACAAGCCGAGCAGGTCTCAAAATCCGGCAGAAAACCGCCCAGCCGCACCATCCAGTAATCGAAATAGAGCAGGGGCCGGTTGACTTCCCCGGAGTGCTTGAGCGCCCGCAATACGGCCAGCAGCAGGCGGAAGATGCGCTCGTTCACCTCGCGTTCCGGCAGCAGGCGCTCGCTCACTTCGGAGAGGTATTGCGCCGCAAGCTGCACGCGGTAGTCTTTCTGCATATCGAAGAACGACTCGATGATCTCGACGGAATTCAGGCGCAGCAGGTCGCGGTTTTCCCGCTCGAAGATCCAGAGCCGCACATAGCTCAGGGGCTCAAGCGTCCCGCCGTAGCGGCTTTTCGTGCGCAAAGCGCCTTGGGCCACGGCCCTCAAGCGGCCTAATTGCCGCGTGAAGAGCGAAGCGATCTTGTCTGCTTCACCCAGGCGGTAGGTTCGGAGAACGATGGCTTCCGTTTCGCGCAGAGGCATTCGAGGGCCAATGTCGACGCGCCGACAAAACCAAAAGGTTAGCACACGCGCCCGCAGGCGGGAAGAGAAAAAGCAGACTTCGGGCTGGGATCGTGTCGCCCGGCTGCTGTATCCATCCCCTGCAAGGTTCAACGATGGACAGGTCCGCTGACCGTTTTCCTCAAATTTGGCCTAGCCAAATAGGAATACTTGCCCCATGTTTTCAAGGAATTAAGCGAGTTAAGAAAGGCGTAGCTTGAGATTTGTGGAAATTTTCGAGCCCTTCGTGGATACCATATTATGTTAACTACAATCCCCCCACTCAAAATATTATCAGACGTTCCTCCGCAAAACTCGCGTATTCTCGCGACGCCCGTTTGGCGTCACGAAATCGGCCACGCCGCCCCGAGTGTCGACGCGGGCGAGTTCCCTTTTCTGATGGCGAGGAAGCGGAGCACACCTTGGCCGCCCGGCCCACGTCCTCAGTATCCTGCGCGTCTTAAAGCCTTCAACATTGACAACACAGCGCGTTTCCGTGATCTCTATCTTAAGGCTTTGCCGCCGACGGAGGACCCGGAGACACCGCTTCCCCGCCCCGCTTGCCTGGACCTGTCATGGGAGGTGAGAAGAGAATCAGTTGGTGATCGCGGTAACCCAAGGTCAGTCCACCGGCTAGTTCGGAGGATCTTGCAGCCCGACCTTGTTGCTCTGGTACGGCTGGAAGCCGGCGCCCCAATCCACACCGAAGACTTCCAGGTTGATCTGTTCGCCGTCCACATGGATGACGACAAAGTGGTAGGGGCTCAAGGCTCCCTCCGGACCGGGCTTCGCCAGGTGCTGAAGGCGAACCTGCATCTCTTTGTTGGCTTTCAGGTAATCGTCCAGATTAGGCTCGCCTTGGTAACTGTAGAGTGGAGCCCCGCCTCCGCCCGAAACCAGAAAGTCCATCCGATGCGTGCCGCTGTTGTCGGTGTAGTGTTCCACCCAATGCTCGTACAGGTGTTCGTGGCCGGAAAACACGGCGCGGACATGGTGGGCCTCAAACAGCGGCAGGTATCGTGATCGAAGCACGAGGGTCGACTCGTCAGGGTGAACGCTGTGGGGGCCCGATGAGAACGGCGGGTGGTGGCAGAAAACGAAAATATTAACGTAACGTTTGCGGTCGAGCCCCTCAAGCTGGCCCTTTACCCACTGATACTGCCGATCATCATTGGCGATGATGGAATCAAATCCCAGCACAAAGGTGTTTCCGTACCCAAAAGAGTA
>Ga0074044_10003987_pt1 | contig 12378 bp, 11 predicted proteins | sample BogForMeECP23OM1_FD_94443 | JGI IMG/M metagenome (GOLD analysis project Ga0074044, IMG submission 94443) | Bog forest soil microbial communities from Calvert Island, British Columbia, Canada - Bog Forest MetaG ECP23OM1 | ecosystem: Environmental > Terrestrial > Soil > Wetlands ...
AGTTCCGCTTTCCATCTCTCACGCTAGCTTCTAGAATTCAGCTCAGCTACTTACTATGGAGACCATACTGCTGGTTACCGTGCTCGCCGGAACCCTTGTCCTGCTTGGGTTCTCGGCTGTTCTTCTGCGCCGCATTTCGGCTGCCGCGCAAGTGGATGTAAAAGCGGAAGTTGCAGATCAGCTCGAAAGGTTCAATACCACCCTTGGCCAGAAGATCAGTGTCAGCACTGCCGACATGGCCAGTAGGCTGGAGCAGACTAAGGGGGACCTTCGCCAGCAGGTCACAGACCGCATCCAGCAAGGGTTTTCAGAGATCCGGAGCTCGGTCGAACAGCAACTTGCCGCGGGAAGGGAAGAGCAAAACCGGAGCTTGAGCGATGGCCGCAGCGAGATGACCAGTTCTCTTCTGCTCACCACGCAGCAACTGAAGAGCGAATTTCAGAGCCTGAATCAGCAGACCGCGCAGAGCCTCGATTCGATTCGCGATCGCGTGGACTCGAAGCTGATGGCGATCACCGAGCAGGTGCAGGTGAAGCTCGATCAGAACATCAAGGAAGGATTTGCGCAGTTCGAAAAAGTGCAGCAGCACTTGAAGGCGGCGGAAGAGCAACTCCGCGAAGTGGGCGCGCTCGGCCACTCGATTAACGATCTGAACAACCTACTCAAGTTGCCGCATCTGCGCGGCCAGTTTGGCGAGGCGAGCCTGGAGCGGCTGCTTGCGGACTTCCTGCCCGCGCATATGTTCTCGCTGCAGTCGTCGCCGGGCGAGGGCGGAGGACGCGCCGACGCCGTCATCTATTTTCCCGATCGCAAGCTGCCGATCGATGCCAAGTTTCCGCGCGAACAGGTGATTGCTCTCTTCGAGAGCAACGACAAGGCTGAGATTGAAGCGGCGCGCGTGGCGCTGGTGCGCGTGATGAAGGCGGAAGCCAAGCGCATTCAGCAGTACATCCAGCCGGAGAATGGCACGACCGAAATCGCGCTCATGTATTTGCCGAGTGAGACGCTTTACATGGAAGTGATCCGCAACCGCGAACTGGGCGACTGGATGAATGAACAGCATGTGTTTCCCGTCTCGCCCAACACCTTGTTGATGACGCTGCACACGATTGCGCTGGTGCATAAGTGGTACGAAGTCGCCAGCCGCTTCGAGAAGAGCCGCGCCGAACTGGCCAAGGCGCAGAAGTCGTTCGACTTTTTCCAGAACCAGTTTGAAAACGTCGGCAAGAATTTGAACAAAGCGCAGGAAGCATTCGAAACCGCGCAGCGGCATCTGAAGAGCTATCGGGGGAAGGTTTCCGCGCTCAGCGGACAGGAGCAGTTGGAGTTGGAGTCGTCGGCGTCAAGCGAGAAACCGCTGTCATTGCTCGACGAAACCAGGATCGACGAAGACAGGATCGACAAGACCAGGATCGACAAAGCCAGCGCGTAATCTTGTCAAAGTGTTCGTTGGAACGGGCGCGGAGCCCGGTCGTCCGGCTACGCGATCTTGCGGGCGGCATCCGAGAGTTTTCTCTGCGGCGTGGACTGCAGGTGGTCCGCGTCTTTCACTTCCCAGATTCCGTCGAACTTCACGAAGTAGGGCTCAACCGAAATGCCGGGGAATTCTGCGGTGAGAAGCTCTCCGGCGCGGAGGAGTTCGCCGCGATGATGTTCGGCTTCGGCTTGGCGGTCACCTTTGAAATGGTCCAGGCCACCGTAAGTGCCACAGTCGGAATGGGTCATGACCATGACGCGTTTGGTCTGGTGCAGGTGGACGGACATGCGGACCTGTTCGAGGAGGAAGTCCTGTTCGAAGTCGTTGCGCGGGGAGGCGAGGGTCTTGGCTCCTCCGGCGACGGTGATCATGTCAGCGCGCTCGATGCCCTGCTTCTTCAGGAACTTTCGCACGGCCGTGCTGATGCGGTGGTCGAAACAGCAGAGGACGGCGGCGTCGGCTACATACGGGCCGGCGGGTGAGTCGAAATGGAAGACTTTGCGCATAGGACCCTCGTGCTGATTTTAACTTACCTTACAAAATGTGCCACCACTTATTTGGAGACTTTTCAGCCATCGACTCTGGCAGACAAACGAGGACTCTTTTCACGTCGGCTGCCCCTTTCGATGTGCGGCTCCTATCGCCTTATCTAAGACGCTTCAACAGCAAAGCCACGATGAGCGCAGCGATGCCGATGAGCACCCCAATTAAACGGGCCTTGTTCGCTCTTTCCGACATGATTTTCCGGTTACGCTCCACGCTTTGTTTTCAGCTCGGTTAGTAACTGCTCGATGCGGTCCTCTTTCTCCAGGGCGGCGAGGCGGTCTTCCACATCGTCGGCCAGGAGTTGGGCTTTGGCTCCGCCGATGGCTTCTTCGCGGGCTACTTTTCTCTTCATGCGATCGAAGGTGGCGGACTTGGTGTTGGCGCTCATCCCGGACTGCGCGTCCGTGGCCCGGTTAGCGGCGCGGGCGCGGCGGTGCTGCGCGATCAGCAGATCGGCTTTGGCGTTGGCCTCGGCTAACTTCTGATCGAGGTTACGCAGGGCCGATTTCAGATTCTCGACCTGGGCTTTCTGGTCTTCGAGCTGCTGCCCGAAGTTGGCGCTCAGGTCGCGATAACTCTCGACGCGGAGCAGAGCGGCGCGAGCCAGGTCGTCTTGTTTCTTGTCGACTGCGAGCTCGGCCTTGCGCATCCATTCCTGGATTTTGTCGTCGTTTTCGAGTTTCTTCTTTTCGAGCAGATGCTGGTCGGCGATGGCGATGGCCACCTGCGTTTTGACCTGCAAGAGCTGGTTGTTCATGTCGAGGATGACCTGCTTGATCATCTTTTCGGGCTCCTCGGCTTTGTCGATCAAGTCGTTGAGGTTGGCCCGGACTAAGGTGGAAACGCGTTCGAGTAATGCCATAGAACACCTCGTGTAAGTTAGTCGTTAGTCGTTCGTCATTGGTCGTTTGGTTTCTTACTCCAGGCACCGCCTGCCAGCGAAATCGCTATATAAGCCGCGATTCCGGCTGCGACCCACACGCCCACATGTCCGGTGGCGGAGCCGATGGCCGCACCCATGGCGGCTCCGAGGGCGACGGACAGGCCTAGTGATCTGGCGTGGTGAACTTCTTGTGACACGTGATACCTCCTAAGAATCAGTCGTTGGTCGTTGGTCGATGGTCGTTCGCTATTCGCCGTTCGCTGTTCGCTGTTCGCGTTCCTGCCGAACAACGATTGCTGACGACCGACGACCGACGACTAACGACCAACGACTGCCTTCTTAATGCTTTTCCTCCGGCTTCGGCGACTTATCGCCGATCTGGCGGACTTTGCCTAACAGTTCTCCTAGCGGCATGCCGGAGAGCGTTTCGAACAGGGCCGGCACTTGTGCCGCCATTTTTGTGATGTCGCCGGTAATCTTGTTCAGACCGGCAGTGTCGCCGTTGCCGGTGGAAACGATGGTGATCTTGTCCACGTTGGCGAGCGGCGCGGCCAGGGCTTTCACGATTTCCGGCAACCCGGTGATCAGTTTGTCGACGACCGCGGCTTGGTTGTACTCCTGATAAGCCGCGGCTTTGACGTTCATGGCTTTCGCTTCGGCCTCGCCTTTCTTGAAGATGATTTCGGCCTCGGCTTCTCCTTGAGCGCGAATCGCCGACGCGTGGCCCTCGGCTTCCGCAATCAGGCGTTGCTTTTCGGCGGCGGCCAGCGTTTCGATGCGCTGGCGCTCGATCTCGGCCCCTTTCAAGACGGTCGCGATGAGTTCCTTTTCGCGGCGGCTGATTTCGGCGTCCTGAACTTTGACCTGGCCTTCTTTTTCGACTTGCTGCACCCTCACGCTTTCGGTGGTGACCTGCTGCTGCATGACATTGGTTTGAATGTCGTAAGCCTTGTCGGCCTGCGCCTGCTGCTTTTTCGAGACTTCAAGGTACTGCGCTTTCTTGACCTCGAGGTCGCGCTGCGCTTCCGCCTGCTTGGCCTGGGAGAGCGTCTCCGCCAGCACGCGCTCCTGATCGGCTTGCGCTCTCGCAATCGCGGCTTCGCGAGTCGCCATGGCACGCTTGATGGCCGTATCGCGCTCGGCTTCGGCGGTGGCGACGTCGGCATCGCGCTTGATGCGGGCAACGTCGGGCTTGCCCATATTGGTGATGTATTCGTTCTTGTCACGGACCTCTTTGATGGTGAAGGAAATGACTTCGAGGCCCATCTTGTTCATGTCGTCGGCGCAAGTGGCGCGCATGCGGTCGCCGACCATCTCCGGCTGCTTGACGATTTCTTCGACGGTCAGCTGTCCGATGATGCCGCGCAGATGGCCTTCCATCACGAGGCGGATCAGGCCTTCGCGCTCCTGATCACTTTTGGTGAGGAACTGCTCGGCCGCGGTGAGGATGGATTCCTTGTCAGACTTAACTTTTATTTGAGCGACGGCCTCGACGGTGACGGCGACGCCCTGCTTGGTGTAGAGATCCTGCTGCGGGGCGACGTCGAACGACATGAGTTCGAGCGAAAGATCCCGGCAGTTTTCGACCATCGGAAAGATGACGGTGCCGTGACCCTGGACCACGCGCGTTCCGCGAAAGCCGTAAACAATCAGCGCTTCATGGGGTCCCGCCTTGCGGTATAAGCGGGCCAGCATGCTCATCAGGAACAGGATGGCCAGAACCATCAGCCCCGCGATGACCCAGATTTCAATTGCTATGCCGAGATACATATCGCCTCCTGAAAAATCGCCTCTAGCTACTTGCTTCTAGCCTCTAGCAGACTGAAGCCGTACCCTTTCCAAAACCTGCGTAAATCAAGACTTCCTTCTAGCTACGCGTCAAAACGCCTGTCACCATGTCCAGGTCGCGGACGATCCGCTCCGGATCGCTGTGCCCCAGAAAAACCTCGCCGTTCGAAGTCCTGATGTGCACTACCTTGTTGCACCAGACGTAAGCTCGCGTGCTCCCGATGCCGCGAATGCCGTAGCCGCGAATAAACGCCCAGGGCTCGATCGAATAACTCACAATCGACTGCTTTGGAATCGACCGCAGGCGGAATCCGAGCATGCGAATCTCAACCCCGTGCCGCAGGAAACGGTACTGGAACCCGCTCCACGCCATGGCGCACGCGCCGAGACCTACCACGCCTACGAGGATCACCGGCCAGAGGACTGCCGCTGTCCGAGCCAGCGACAATGCGATCACCGGCCCAGTCATCGACAGCAGGATCAGCAGACTCCAGGCGCGCCCGGAGTGCGTCTCTTCCGCCAACACATCGCTCTGGAATGAATCGCTCATAACTAATTCAGCCGTTAGCTATCAGCTGTTAGCCGTTAGCTCCCCATTGCTCATCTCCTCCCACAGACGCACATACGCAATGCCTTTGTCATAGCGTGTGACTACGATCTCCGCGCCCTTTTCGATCGCGCCGCCGTTTTCGCTACGCGCGCCGCAGGTGCGGCGTGTGCCGGCCTGCGAGTAAATGATTTCGCCGGTGCCGTTCTTACGAATGGGCATGGAGATTCGTCCCAGCACGCCGACCATTTCGTAGTCGGCGGAGTCCATGTTTTCCTCGTGCGAGACCAGCACGCGCGTAAAGAACAGGAAGACGATGGCGGCGCCGAAGAGTCCGGCTCCCAGGGCGATCAGCAGTCCGAGCGCGAACCATACGCTCGAAAAGCGCGTGATCAAGAATCCGGTGCCTCCGAACCAGGCGAGAAACGCGGTCAAGGTAATGAAGTTGAACGGCGAGACCGGCGCCTGGCGACCGGCATGCGCCGCTGTGCCGCCGACGTTGCCCTGCGCCACTGGGGCGTGTCCCGCGGCAACATGCCCGCCGCTATGCGGAAAATGCGGAAGGTGCAAGTGCCAGCGCAGTCCCCCCGCGATGAACGAAATCGCGCTTAGCAGAAAACCGACGGCGAAACAGATCAGATAAAAGTCAGCCCATGTCATGGCCTTCGCCTCCCTGGTGCGGAGCCGGTGGCGCGCGCGGGTTCCGGCCGCAGAGCTTCGAACAGGCGGTCGGCGAGTCCGGGCGTGTTCAGGATTTCGCCGAGCAGCAGCAGGCAGCGCCGGGTGTCCTTGTCACGCGCGACCTTGATCAAAACGTCGCTCACCTCCGGGTCGGTGGCGAAACGCTCCGAGCCTTGCAACAGCCAGACATCGAGCTGACCTTCGGTGGTGCGCAGATCGGAGACCAGTTCCGTGTGGTAGCCCTCGGGGTCGTCGACCAGAAAGCCCGGGTGCACCTTAAAAAAGCGCGCCAACACGGTGCGCGAGGATTGCGTCATGTGCGGACGCTTGCCGTGCTCAATCTGCGAGAGGTACGACTGGCTGATGGTCTTGCCGGTTTCGGCTTGAATGCCCTTCATCAACTCCTGTTGGGTGAGGGGCCGATTCAAGCCGCGGAGGGAACCTTCGACCTCGCGGAGGTAGCGAATTTTTTCGCCGAGGGTCATATATGCCAAATCGCGATAATGATATCGCAATATGAAATATTGTCAAGAGCTGGATTAGCTTTGTTTGCAGTGGCTTACGCAGGGGTTCTACGGCGCGCGTCCAAGAATGAAGCCTCCGCCGGGGCGGAGGCTCCAATCGAGAGGTTTGAGGAGGGTGCTTTGCGTTGGTTTAGTTCACCGTCAGTGTCACCGGATAGGTGTGCACCGCTCCCGTGCCGGCAGAGCCGGTGATGGTGATGGTGTACTCTCCAGCCAACGTGCCGCCGGCGGTGGCGGGAGTATTGCTGTTGCTGGATGACCCACAGCCCGGCTGCAGCAGGATTATGCCCGCGATCAGGCCCAGGACGGCTCCGACTAACCAGCGACGACGCTTGCGACCGACACCGATACCCAGTCCGACGAGGCTCAGGCCGCCGATGGGGAGCCATGCGGCGTAGAACGAGCCGCGGCGGAAGAGGCTGCCGGTGATCACGGGGCGAGGCACGGTATAGATTGTCAGGTTCGTAGTTGCCTGACCGGTCCCCGAAAGGGTGACGGTGGTGGGGGCGAAGGTGGGAGTGCTTGCGGTCACCATCGACGGCGACGTGCTTTGGCTGGGGGTGATGACGGCGTTATAGCCAGAGCCATTCTGGGGCGTAGGAGTAAAGGTGACCAGGATCGTGACAAAGTCGCCAGCATTAATGGGGGCCGGGGTCGCGGCACTGATGGCGAAGTCGACGACGTACACGATTGGCTGCGAGACGGACGGCCCCACTAGACCGCCGTTCGCGCTGACGCTGCCCGAGATAGTGATTTTCGAATTGACGACAGGAATGGACGGGGTCACGTCGACTTGGACAGTTGCTTCTGCATTCGCAGCCAGGGTCGGAATCGTGCAAGTGATCGACGACCCTTGCACCGCGTTGCAGCTTCCCAAACCGCTGTTGACTTGGGCTGTAGGGGCTGATGCCAGGCCGCTGGTAGGCAATCCTTGCACGGTAAACACCACCTGGCTTGCCGGGTCGGTTCCGCTGGGGCTGGAGTTGGTGATGTCGAAAGTAAACTCGACCTGGTTTCCAGCCGCGACCGCGGGGTAGGGAGATGGAGTGGTAGCGGTTACGTTGAGTGTGCTGCTGTTGCCGATCTTGCTCACGAAGGCATTCTGCGCATTCTGGGTCCCGTTCAACTGCGACTGGTACGCATTTGGAGTAGTGGGGAAGTGCGAGGATTGGGTGATGCCGGCCACGTAAGTGGAGCCATAGACAGGGTCGATGGCGACTCCTGTGCCCTGATCCAAAACGTTGCCGCCCAGATAGGATGAGTAATCGCCAATGGGGCTTGTCACTGTGCCCCCCAACGTGGTTGAAATCAGCGCGACGAAGGCGTTCTGCGCCGCACCGACGCCAAGCGTCGGCTGGTAGGTATTGATGGTTGTGGGGAAGTTCGTGGATGTGGTTGACCCCACCACGTGGACGGCCTGCACTGTGTCAACCTTAATGTCCTGGCCGATGTCGTTGCTGGAGCCGCCGAGGTATGTAAAGTAGGTCATCGGATACGACGACCCACTCAGATTGCCGATCTTAACGATGAAGGCGTCTTGCCCACCCCCGTTAGCGGGCTGAAATTCAGCGGTGCTGCAGTCGCCGCAAGCCCAGTCGGTCGAGTCGGTCCAACCGGTGACGTAGGCGTTGCCGGAGGTGTCCACATCGATGGCGTTGCCATAGTCATCACCGCTGCCGCCTATATAAGTGGAGTAGACGGGATTGGAGCCAGCCTGGTACGGGTTGATCTTGGCAACGAAGGCGTCCGGAGTGGTCGTGGGGGTTTGCGAGGTGCAACTTGTTTTGCCGGATTCGTTGAGGCAGGACTGCTGTGCATTGAAGAGCGGAAACGGCGCCGCACCGTTCTGGACCACGCCCAGCATGGTGGTGGTGCCGGTGATGTACATGTTGGGAGAAGTGTTCGGGGCAGGGTCCACGGCAATGCCGCCGCCAATCGCCGTTGCGTTAGCCGGATATCCGCCACCGAAGTAGGTGGAGTAGAGCATGCTCTGGTAACCGCTGTCAGTTGTGCTGATCTGGCTGGCGAAGAACTGGGGATTCCCGGGATTGTTCGACTTCGTCTGGTAGCCGTTCGGGCTCGCGGGGAAGGGGTAGAGCGTGGTAGCGGGGTTGCTGGAAGTGGTGGTGCCGGTGACGTAGGCGTTCTGAACGCCGTCGATGGCGAGTCCGGTGACCGTATCAGTGCCATTGCCGGCGAGATAGGTGGAATAGGCGAGATTGTAAACGACGGGGACAGAGGTCAGGGTGAGCGCGCTGAGGAATCCGTGGGTCCCGCTCACGGGGCCCGGTTGGGGGAGTGCGCTGCTGGTAGTAGGAAAGTCGGTAGAAGTGGTCGTACCGGCAACGTAGATATTGCGGCTCGTGTCGACCGCGATTCCCGCCAAGCTGTCAGTTTCGGGCGGCTGACCTGCAACTTGCGCTCCGCCAAGATAGGTCGCGTAAACCAGTTGCTGATTGGGCGGAGTGGGCGACTGCAGAGTCGGGTTGATCACCGCGATGAAGATGTTCTGCGCGCCCGCACCGCCAAGCTGCGACTGGATCGGGTTGTTCGTGTTAGGCGGGACGGGCATGGGAAAGTCGGTTGAGGTGGTTGAGCCCGCGACATAGATCCAGTCGGCGGAGTCGATCGCGACTTTCACCAGATTCAGGGGACTTGCGCCGATCAGGGCGCCCTCGACGCCGTTGCTGCCGCCGAGGAAGGTCGAATAGCTTAGGACCGGGTCGATGACGAGTTCGCGGCTGTGGTCGTAGTCTCCGATGGTGAAGCCGATTTTGTTGTCGGCGAGCTGGCGGAAACTTCCCGTGATTGTCTTCTGGGCGTTGCCGGACGGATTTCCGGACTCGGGCGTGGCGGGCTGATAAACGTTCGGTGCGTGGAAGCGCACGTCGCCCTGGTCTGTCGAGAGAATCAGATCGCCGGAAGCGCCCGAATCCCCCGAAACAATGTGCGCGGAAGCGCCTTGGAAGCTCAGCGCAATCTGGTTCGGGTCAGCGCCGGGCGCGACACGGAAGTCGTATTCGAGCTGTCCCTGATTGCCGTAGTAAACCAGGTCGACACCGGGATAAACCGCCCGATACTCCACGCGGGCAAACTGGGGAATGTCGTGACGCCACTTGGCAGGATCGTTTCCAATAAAATAGTTGCTCTTCCCCGGCAGCAGCGAAGCGCCCGAGACGCGTGCCGAAGAGTTCGCTCCCTCCAGCCGCATGCGAATCACCGAACTGGATGAAGGCTGCGAACTGAGTGCTGAATACTGAGTGCTGACGGCTGAAGTCTGCAGTTCCAGCACCGCTTCGTCGGCGGTCAGAAACAGACCGTAGCCGACGCCGCGCGCCAGGAACTTGACCTGAGGAGCGGTCTGACCCTGGTTCTGCTCGAAGAACAGCGGCAGCGACAGCGCCGTCGACGCGAGCGCCTTATGGGCGGCAGATCTTTGCTCGGTAGATCGGGGCTCGGCAGATCCTGGCCGGCTGGTTTTGGCGGAGTGTACAGCGGTTCCAAAATAAAACACGACGCCTGCGGTGGCGAGCACGGCCGCCGCCAGAAAGGCAGCCTTCATCCCATTTCCCGTCTTGCCTGTCTTTTTCTCTGAAACTGAACGTCTCACCGAACCTCCTACCGACAGCGGGCAATTCCGATTCACGAAGCTCCTCCGATTTCCCAATTGCGTGGGGTGAGAACAAGAAGGCACACAAACACCGCTGCGGCTCGACGCCCCTACGAAGCGGATGCGTACCTGTCACCAGAACTGGGATTGAACCAAACAAATACTTTTACATCCAACAGATACGCTGTCAAGCTGGGCAAACACCATGGACCGCATAGTGAGAAGCCAGAAGAGGGCCAAATGGTTGCAAAGAAAAAGGCAGGTCTAAGGTTTCAGGTCTCAGGTCTCAGGAAAAAACCTCGGCGATAAAACCACGGGCCTCACACCTGACCCCTGAGACCTGACACCTAAGAGCTGACACCTGGTTTTTTCAATTCCTCGATTTCCCGCTTCAGGTGCGAGTAGCGGCGGACGATGGTCCCCAAATAGGCGATGTGGATGATCCAGGTGACGGTGTAGGCGGCAAAGAGGTAATAGGTTTTGTTCATCGCACGCTCCCGCGTGGGGCCAACAACGATTCCAGGGCATGGGCATGGTCGACGTCGCGCTGCAGCTTTTCCAGTCGATAGCGCGACCAGCAAACGAGATATGCGAAGCAGGAAAACGCCAGCCAGTTGATGAGCAGCACGTGCAGCATGCGCGGATCGATTGATCCGCCTCCGCCCATGACCGGCTGCGGGTGCTGGGTGCGGAAGAACCAGATCGAGAAGTAAACGAACGGCACGCACAGCGCGCCCAGAACCGCGAGGGCAGCTGCCAGCAAGGGAGTCTGTCCGCTGGACGAAAAGCGGCGCAGAAAAAGATAGCTTACGTAGATAAGCCACAGAACCAGGGTCGAGGTCAGGCGCATGTCCCATGTCCACCAGATCCCCCAGACCGGACGCGCCCAGATCGGGCCCGTGACCAGCACGACGGTGCAGAAAACCACGCCGACTTCAGCCGTGACCAGAGCGACGATATCGGCAGCCGGGTTGCGCTTGATCAGATAGAAGACCGAGGCTCCGAAATTGATGAAGAAGAGGATGAACGCCGTCCAGGCCGAAGGCACGTGGTAGTAGAAAATCCGCTGCACGTCGCCCATGGTCCGTTCGGTGGGAGCAACGACCAGCGCCAGGTACAACGCGTAGCTCAGCAGGATCGCGGTCAGGACTCCGAGTATGGGGAAGGCTCGTTTCATTCCGCGTTCAAGACGGTTTCAAACAAGAGCAGGCACACCGTAGTAAACACCAGATCGTAGGTTACAAGCAACACGATCCAGAAACGCGCGCCTTCGCCGTTCAGTATAGCGGTGGTAGATTGCACCATGGCGAGCAGGGCCGGGATCGAGATTGGGAACAGCAGCAAGGGCAGCATAATCTCGCGGCTGCGGGTCCGCAGGGACATGGCGGCGAAGAAAGTTCCGTTTACCACGAGCGCCCAGGTCCCGAGCACCGCGACCAGCAGCAGTTGCCACGCCGGGCCCAGCGCCCGCAGCCGATAAAACACGATGAACAACGGAGTCATGAGCGCTTCCAGCACGCTCACGAAAATAAAATTGCCCAGCGTCTTCGCCATGAACAGCGAGTTTGCGGGTGCGGGCGATACCCGGTAGGCGTCGAGCACCTGGTTGCGCAGCTCGCGCGCCCAGGTCTGGTTGAGCGCCACCACCGCCGCGAACAGGAACGCCACCCAGATCAATCCGCCGGCGATCTGGCGCGATTCTTCGGCGCTCGGATCGAACGAAAAACTGAACACGACCACCACCAGCAGAGAAAAAAACAGCATGGAGTTGATGGCGTCTTTCGATCTCCACTCCAGGCGCAGGTCTTTGAGCAGGGTGACGCGGGTGATGCCGGTGGGCGCGGTCATTTTAGGTTTCCCCCCGTTAAGTTTCCGCCAGCGCTCTCCCCATGACTCTCTGGCCGTTTCAGTTCCCGCGTGCGCCCGACGATTTTGCCGGATTCCATCCAGACGAACTCGTCGGCCGCGCCCTCGAGCAACGAGGCCTGGTGGGTGACGATGAATAGCGTTTTGCCCTGATCGCGGGTACGGGCCAGCAGGCGGACCATTTCCGTTGCGGAATGGGTGTCCACATTCGAGAAGGGCTCATCGAGCAATAAGATTTTGGGATTGTTTAATAAAGCCCGCGCCAAAGACATGCGCTGCTTCATGCCTTGCGAATACTGGCCGACGGGGCGGACGAGATCGGGATCGAGACCTACCGCGCGAATGACCTCCGCGCAACGCTCCCTGCTGGTGATTCCGTACAGCCGGGCAAAGTATTCCAGGTTCTCCATCCCGCTCATCTCGTCATAGAGCAGAGAAGGATGCGCCATGTAGCCC
>Ga0074044_10003988_pt1 | contig 12376 bp, 8 predicted proteins | sample BogForMeECP23OM1_FD_94443 | JGI IMG/M metagenome (GOLD analysis project Ga0074044, IMG submission 94443) | Bog forest soil microbial communities from Calvert Island, British Columbia, Canada - Bog Forest MetaG ECP23OM1 | ecosystem: Environmental > Terrestrial > Soil > Wetlands ...
ATTGACATTCTATGCGCGCTCCAATATTTCTAGCCGCGGCGCCACTCCAAGTGCCATAAGTTCTTGCAACAAGAGCTTGAATGCGTAGGAAAGCTGCACTCCTGAAACCACAGCTTTGTCGCCATCGATGCGGCAAATGTATTTGTTCTGTTTCACATCGTGATATGCAAGCAATCCGCACGTCTCACAGATCATTACAGTATACTTGTCCGATTCCTCTAGAAGTCGATCTCTGAGTAATGCTGACGCTCCATGTCCAATTAGGCAGTCGCGTTCCATCTCTCCAAATCTGAGCCCTCCTCCCCTCGCTCGTCCTTCCGTTGGTTGCCTGGTGAGCATTTGAACTTGGCCACGCGCTCGTGCATGCATCTTGTCAGCTACCATGTGGTGAAGTTTCTGATAATAGACTACTCCAACAAACACGTCAGCCACCAGCTTCTTTCCGTCGACGCCATTGTACAATACTTCACGTCCGCTGTGTCCGAATCCCAACTCAAGCAATGCGTCACGTAAGGCTTGGGGGCCTTCATTGCTGAAAGCAGTGCCATCAACTGCTTCTCCGCGAAGGCTTGCAACTTTTCCGGCAACGGCTTCAACGAACTGTCCGATGGTCATTCGTGATGGAATTGCATGTGGATTGATGATTATGTCCGGGACGACTCCTTGTTCTGTGAACGGCATATTTTCATGAGGAATTAGCGTTCCGATGACTCCTTTCTGTCCGTGTCTAGATGCGAATTTATCTCCCAACTCCGGAATACGAGTATCGCGAACTCGTACCTTTACGAGACGATTACCTTCAATCGATTCACTGAGGAAGACTGCGTCTACGATACCTTCCTCGGAGGGGCGCATGCCTACGGATGAGTCTCTCTTCGTTGGACCCTTGACTTCGAACTCTCGATACTCTTCAAGAAATCTTGGTGGGCTTGTTCGCCCGATCAATACTGAATTTCCAGTAACTTCCGACTCGACCGAAATTACACCGTCCTCCTCAAGCAGCCGGTAGTATCTGTCTCCTCTGTATCCTCGAATTCCCGCTTCGGGAACCTCAAACTTGTCACGTAAACCTCCGAGGTATTGTCTACATTCACCTTCATAGACTCGGTAGAAACTGGACCGGAAGAGACCTCGGTCAACAGATGATCGGTTAATGATGATTGCATCTTCCATGTTGTATCCTTGATAGCAGAGAAGCGCTACGACACAGTTCTGTCCGGCGGGTCGGCTATCATACTTAATGATCTCCATGGGTTTGGTGCGGATGACCGGCACTTGTGGATAATGCAGGACGTGGGCGCGGGAATCGGTTCGATTCGCATAGTTTACGCAGTAGACACCCAGCGCTTGTTTTGCCATAGCTGATTCGTACGCGTTTCGCGGTGACTGATTATGTTCAGGATACACGATCAGCGACGCGCATATTCCTAAGATTGTGTAAGGTGCAATCTCGAGATGGGTGGTCTTCTCGCTTATCCTATTTGGGGCATCAGCAACTAGTGCGTTCTCTTCTTCATCGGCGTCGAGGTATTCGATTATTCCGCGTTCAACAAGATCTTCCCATCTAAGTTCGCCGCGTTGTACTCCTTCAACATGCTCTCGTGTGAGTTTTGGTTTAGAATTTTCAACAATTATTAGAGGTCGTCGAACTCGCCCCGCGTCACAGTTAACGTACAGCTCCGCACGACCGCCTTCAGCTTGAGGTGGAGAGTAGGCTACGTTTACTTCGGAGCTGATCTCTCCTCCTCTTCGCATGTGGATGAGTTCTTGCGCCATCTTTTCCGCGTCGCGAACATACCCCGCTATCAAACCGTCCACGAAAACTTTGGTTCCTGTCTGTCGTAGCTTCGGGTCGGATTCTTCTACGCTTACTGCTCCTACCCTTCTAACCTTTGAGACGAAGTCTCGCGAATCAACCCCGACTGAGATTACGGCGCTAAGTGCGAGATTCTTTACGAGACCGCAGTTTGATCCTTCAGGAGTCTCACTTGGACATAACCTTCCCCAGTGAGTTGGGTGAAGATCTCTTGCCTCCAAGTTGGGTTGACTTCTGCTGAGTGGTGATTGCAGCCTCCTGAGATGGCTGAGAGTTGATGAGAAGTTCGTTCGGTCAAGAAGTTGGGTTACTCCAACTCGACCTCTTACCCAGTTGCCGGTAGCAATAGCGTGTTGAATTCGTTCCGTTATGATTCCTGGACGAATTGCGTTGCCAATTGAGAGTTCAGCGTGTCGTCGAATGGTTATCCGTTCTAATTGATATTTCAGGTCACGAATTAGATTTCTGAAGGAGATTCGGAAGAGCTCCGCTAGTAATGAGCCGGCGAGTTTTAGTCGCTTGTTAGCATAATGGTCCTTGTCATCGGGCTGACGCATCTTCAGCTTTAGTTCGATTACTCGACAACCAACCTCTGCTAGTTCCGCACATTTTTCTTTCCGATCTTCAGGATTTCGACCAATGTGTGGGAGGAAGTTTCTGTCGACCGCTGCCTCTGCTTTCTTTAACCTATAATCTTCAACTTGTCCTGGAGCCAGCCTGTTGCCAATGTATAACAGTGCATCTCTCTGCGTCACTACTCCTATTGATTTCTCAAAAGTTGGCGCAAGCTGGTTCTGTACGTTCTCGTCGCTTGAAATCATCTCAGCAATCTTTGCGTCCTCCTCATAACCGAGGGCCTTCATCATAACAACGATCGGGATGTCAGATGGAACACCTGGCATCGTAACGTAGCTGGCGCCATCTGTCTTCAGCGTTACCTCAGTCCTAGCTCTGAATCCGACTGTTGTCGAAAATATTTTGGCTTTGTAGGATGGATGAACTCCCGCTTGTTCTTTGTCCACAAGAATCCTATTAGCGGCCAGATCCTCAAGCGCAACAACCACTCTCTCTGCGCCATTAACGATGAAGTATCCGCCCGGGTCGAGCGGATCTTCGCCGATGCCAACCAACTCTTCTGATGTCATGCGTGCTAGTGGGCAAATTTTGGATCGTAACATTACGGGGAAGTCGCCAATGTAGACGATCTCCGTCTGACCCTCCCGTTCTCCAATGACGGGAGTCATTTCAAGATGCAGTGGAGCAGCGTATGTTAAGTTGCGAATTCGCGCCTCGGTGGGGAAAATCTGTCTTTCTGAACCATCAACCTCGGTTACGCGTGGGGTTCCAATCTCTATCTTGCCCAGCTTAATCTTGAGAGGATAATCTTCGATCTCGATGGGGATTTCTCCGCTCTCGTCAACAATCGCTTGAAGCCCAGTCTCTATAAAGTCGTTATACGAGTCGATGTGTTGTCTGACAAGACCCTTCTCTTCAAGGAAACGTTTTATCAATTCCCATATCTGGGGACTTACCATGGTGCTTGATGTTACACTCATATTTTCACTAACCTTCAACTACATAACGATAAACGACTACTTCGCCTGCAGTAGCGCTCTTTCGAGTAACTCTCAAAATATCTCCGGGCTTGGCAGAAAGAGCGTGAGAAGCAGGATCAGCTGCCTTGATGTATGGGAGTTGATGCGGTTGGATATGAAACTCTTGCATGAGTTGTTCAGCTTCCTTCTTTGAAAGGAGTTCATGTTTTGGAACTATTTGATGCTCGAAGATGTCGTATGACTTTTCTTTTTCAGCTTCTTTCTTCAAACTAAGTATTCTCTCCACGGAGAACGATGAAAGATTCATCCGGCCCTCGAGGTGAGCCCTACCGAAACTTTCCCGAGAACACCTTGACGGACGCTAATAAAGTTTGATAATCGAGGCGCTACGCTAACTGTGTCTTACGCCCGAGTTGCGGACGACGAGAAAGAATTGGGCGCACCCTAATACAATATCTGAAGCCCTTTATTTACTTCACTCAGATGGTATACTAACGTTGCAACACAAATCCAGTAATATTATGCAAAGCCTTTAGAATTCCCTACATTCCGTCTCGGATGAATCTGCGAAGAAGAACGCATCTAACAATATTATTCGTATTCTTGTCGATAGACTTTCCGAACTTGCCGGATGAGTGAAGGCCCTATTGTTCCGAGAAGTACAGCGGTCGTTAACTCATGGACGAACCCGAACGGATATAGACTCTGATTACCAGGCATGAAAGGAACATATAATGCGAGAACGGCCGGGAACCAAGGGTAACCATATAGTAAGGCATCAGTTACCGACGTCGCTATGTCGAAGAAAGCTGTGAGAATGAAACCGGCGACGGCTAGCCTCCAACGATTGAAGCTCAGTGACTTGTTCCAAACAAAACCTGCAATCAACCTTATAATTCCCATACAGACTGATGTTTCCATCGTCCAGACTCCGGCTCCGAAAGGGCTTGTGAAGTCTCCTAGTGTCATGCTTAGGAAGCCCACTCCGAACCCGGCTATAGGACCGGCAACTATTCCACCAACGATCACCAAGAAAGCGACGGGCTTGATGTTTGGCGGGCCACCGGCCAGAACGAACCGGAAGGCAACATTGCAAGCGGACAGGCATGCGATTAGAGCTAAAGTTTCGGTCTTGCTGGGCATCTGTCTGTTGCCTACGCGAATTGCCCAGTTGGAGGATTTATGTTAAGGATTTGATTGTGCTGCTAGAACATGTTTATTTTTTGAAAGTCCGAGTATAGTACACGAGACGGGTCCGCTCCAAGCCAATCTTGAAGAACCGTCGCGTATACCTGTCTGAAATCAACTGTAAATCTCAAGTCGCCACTATCCAAGTCGGTGAGGCTTGGATATGTTCCGTAGAGTCCCCCATTAACGCGTCCTCCAATTAGAAACATGGGCTCGGCGCTGCCATGGTCTGTTCCGAGGCTTCCGTTCTCCTTAACTCTACGACCAAACTCTGAAAATGTCATTACCATCGTATCGTTTGCTTTTCCTTTCGAGTCCATATCCTTGTAGAAGGCTGCTATTCCATCGCTGACCGTCTTGAGAAGGTTTGCTTGCGTATCCTTCTGATTCGCATGAGTGTCGAAGCCTCCGATTTGGAGATAGACGATTTGAGGCCTTAGGCTAGAGGTTATGATTTGGGCGGCTAGTTTGAGGCGGTTGGCGAAATCGTTCTTTGGATAGGTTACTGAGGTTTGGTAATTGGAAGCTGCTTGTTGGACTATGCCTGATGCGGTGATGGCATCGAGTCCTGCATCAACCATTGCGTTCACCAGGTTGTTGTATTCCTGACATGAACTGCATTGAATCGAGTCTAAAGCCTGGATTGCCTGCTCCGATCGTGTTTGCGTAAAGTTTCGATTCAGTGGCCTGACCCGGAAGCTGTCTAGACTCTCTATAGCCATTCCGCGTTGTTGTTGCCCGATCAAGGCGGGAAAGAGTAATGAATCTAAGTTTACCGCGTTGATGCTGTTGTCTAATGGTTTGGCAACGTCAAGATATCGTCCGAGCCATCCGGATTTTGAAGTTGCACTCGGCGATGCTGTTTGCCAAATGCTCATAGACTCATAGTGTGACCTGTTTGGATTGGGGTAACCCGCACCTTGCACAATAGCCATGTGGCCAGAATCGTACAACTCTTTAATGCTCGTCATGTTCGGATGCAAAGCCACGTTGCCGTCGAGCTGAAGAACCTGACTCTTGTCCAGCTTCAATGTGGGACGAGCGTCGTAGTAGGCTTGCTGTGAATATGGAACGACTGTGTTGATTCCGTCGTTTCCGCCGCTCAGCTGAACTACGACCAACGTCTTATTCTTTAGATCCTGTGCTTGTTCAGGCGTCATTAGATTAGTGAGGTCTACTATTCTGGGACCGAAACTTAACGGGTTGAGTGAGGGAACTTTGCCCACGGAATGCGCTACTTGTTGTAGCAAAGCCCGTCTTGCAATATTGATTGGCATTCTAACATCTTCTCCTAATTCAAGTTGTAGAATGGCGACGCCATAGTCAAACGAATAATGCCCCTCAACTTCTCAGATGAATTTACCAGAGAGTCCGTGGACTGCTGGATGGTCTGCAAGACGTCCGAGGGAAGGCCTTCTGGAAAGAGGACCTGGGAGACGTCGCCAACGGTTTGAAGATTCTGCAACGAGTTAGCCTTTGTTGGGTCGATCAACAATGGAAAATTATAACGATCGAGCATCGTTGAGGTACTGATCCAAGCTGGGCCCGATGGCCAGCCGAAGACGCTAGGAGGATTGAAAGGCAGTTGACCCATCATTCTTAGCGTGTACACTATCGAGTTCGGACTAATCGTCGCACCAAGAGAACGGAGCGCGCCGGCGACAAAATCTACTGGCCCCTTAACCAGGTTAAGGTGAGCGTTCTCTGACCAGAACTCATCAGATTTCAAGATGGCTCCAACGACCGCTTTAATATTTCCATCAGTCGACAGGTACACGTTCTGAAGGTTATCCAGAACCCCGCTGCTTGGCTGATCGTAAGCGAAGAAGGTGAAGAGTTCACGCGAAATGTTTCTGGCAGTCGCAGGATGACTGGCTAGGATAGTTACAACATCCTCCAGCCCAAGATCACCAGTCTGACCTAAGAATGATTTCGTTCCATTATCGTGAAGCTTCGGGTTGAAGTACGAGTTTCCGGCCTTGTCGATTTGGTATCCAGTGAATGCTCGAGCTGCCGCCTTCACATCATCTTCAGTGTAATTCCCAACTCCAATCGTAAAGACCTCCATAACTTCACGACCATAATTTTCGTTCGCGATCCCCTTCCGATTCCTCGCACCGTCAAGCCAGATCAACATAGCCGGATCCTCACTCACGCCCATCAAGAGATCACGAAACTTTCCCATCCCTTTACTTCGGAGTAGTTCATTCTGTTTGAACATGAGGAATGGACTATGAACTTTGTAGATGGCGGTTGCGAAATGATTGTGCCAGAATAGGGCCATCTTCTCCTCCAACGGTCTCGGCGTATTGATCATTCGATTTACCCACCACCAGACAAGGTTGTTAATCTCCCCCGGTGCGGGTTTCTTCTCCAGCTCCATCGTAATATCCGGCTGAGCCGGAAGATTACTGTCATCAATAGATTCATAATTCAGTAAACGATCCAATGCACCGCTAACTCCAAGATTCTGGTAGAACGACAACTCGTCTGGTGAAGCTCCAAAACCAGCCCTCCTGAGTAGGTGTGGAATCTGCCAGTCGGAATCCATCGAGTCGGTAGGATTTCTTAGGGATTGCGAGTTTACGGAGTTGACCGAGGCGTTCGCCATCTGCATAAAATCTGAACCATAAACACCAGCAACCGTCAAACCAGAGGTGACAACGGCTAATTTGAGAAAGGCTCGTCTATCCATTCTAACCACCAACAATTTTAGAGTAATCTGAAACCAAGTTTTATGTCATGAAACATGTCATATAATGGTTCAGGATGAATCATTCATGACATCTGAAAAGCAGTGACTCGATGCGCATGAACATTCGAATTGTACCATAATCAACGCCTATTGCCCGAGAATTTTACTCGAATCGATCCATAACTGACTGTTAGCGTAAACTTCTCTAGAACCATAACCAGCCGTAAGGTTCTTCTTCGCCAGAAATACTTCGACCGTTAGACCCCGAATGACTATCAAAGCTTCTCAAGGAATGAAGAACTGGTTCAGCTGGAAGCAGAAGAATCCTGATTGGAGCATCGCAGAGGAGGCAACGATAAGTGAGCTTACAAAGTCAGGAAAGAGAATCATCAACCTGAGCGGAGCGAGCATACCGCGGTACAGAGAAGACAGGGACGAAGGATGCGTGAACAGTGTTGCAACCAAACACTTAGTTGAAGCGGCAAGGAATGAAGATTGGGGCACCTATCCCCAGTCAAGCGCTGACCTAGGCGTAAAGGAGAACGCAATCTACAACCTCAAGCAAGCGATCACTGGTTTCTTGAAAAAATACTGCGACGTAGACACAACTAGTGAACATGTAATGATCGGAAACGCTACATCAGCCTGTATAGCAATAGTTCACCTCGCACTCCTTAATCCCGGAGATGAAACAATCTCAGTTGAACCAAGCCACTACCCTTGGGAAGAATACAAGACAGTCCTAATGTTGCAGGGGAAAGTGGTAACAGTACCGAGCGATCCGGAAAACCATTGGGAACCTAACTTTGATCAATTACGAAAGAAGATAGGAAAACGAACCAAAGCTATCGCAATAAATCAACCAACCAACCCAACAGGAATCATCTACAGTGAGAATACCATCAAACAATTTATTGACATTGCCGGCGAGCATGACCTACCAATATTATCAGACGAAATGTACCAACTGATCACTTACGACGGCCTGAAATCAAGATCCGTAACCTCATTGTCTAAAGATGTACCCGTAATAGCGACGGGCAGCATGTCGAAGTTCTTCATGAAGCCTGGATGGTGTGTAGGCTACGCGTACTTCCACGACCCTGAGGATAAAATGAAGGAACTGGAAAAGGCCATGTTTACCATCTCAAACACTCCGGGTTATGGCGGAACACGCGTACCCACGCCAATATTGGTTGCCGCTGCGAAAACCTACAGTGACAAGGAAGCAATCGATGAGTCCTTCAAAATGGTCAAGAACCTTCAAACCAAGCGAGACTGGACATGCAAACGCATCAACCAAATCAACGACCTAAGCATAACCCCTCCCCAAGCTTCACTCTATGGCTTCTACCACGTGACGGAGATTGGACAAAAGAACTCGCGATGGAAGGACGATTACGAATTTGTGCTCGACCTCTTGAAGAAGAAAAATGTCCTATTTCGCTCGGGCCAAAAGATGGGTAAGTCTGGGTTCGGACACGTGCGGACGTTGATGTACAGAAACAATGCACTACTAAACGAAGCCTACAACAAACTTGAAGAATTCATGAAATAACCCAACAACTACTCCACCGCGTTATCTGCAACATTCGAGAGATAGTCCATAAAATAGCGTGCTGGAATGCTTCTAGTGGAGATTAGCTGGCAAGGCTTCCTTGAACCAGTCGGGTATGGAGTTCCAGCGGCTTTTCAGTAGACGAGTGAAACTTCCGTCTACGATATAGAAACGGGCGTTATCATCTTCCGCTCTGATGGCGCGCCCGTACGCTTGAATAACTTCAAGCATTGCTTGATTCTCATACCACTTTCGATGCCCTAAGTCTAAGCGGCGTTTGACGCGTTTATCGCCTAGATTTGGGAATGGAACCTTGAGAAGAATCTGAGCATTGCATACCTCATATTTCCAGTCCTGGCCTTCGTTAAAAGCGACTGAGACGAAGACTTTGCCTCGTGAATGCATCCAAGCATTGAGCTTTTCCTCACGATCCCTGCTTGTGTGAACTATCAGCCTTTCAGCGAATTCGTTTGAGATATTCTCGGCTAAGTATCTTTGATGCTGGTAACTATGGCAGTGGATCGCAACGTTGCCGGGTTCCTTGCGGAGAATCTCTTCCACCATGCGTACGGCTTTGGGCATGTTCGTCTCCCACTCCTGTCGCGAGAGAGGGCCAACCATTGCATCAATCACGGGGCGATTCGCAACTGGAAACGTGCTGGGAATGGATATGGAGGTTATTTGATCGTCTGTTAAGAAATCTAAAAGTCCAGTTAATTCAGCAAACTCATGAGAATCCAAAATAGTAGCGGATGAGATTATGTAACGTTCCGCTCTTTTCCAAACAAGTTGGCGTATGAATTCACGTCCGAAGACTGGTTGGAGGAGGAGTTGATCGTTCCTCACCTGCCAGACCCATTCAGACCTTGAATTTTTATAGAGTTCGTAGCTTGCAAGAAATTGTTCAATACGATTCTTGTCCTCAACCTGTGCTATGGATAGACCAGAAGTTTCAGCAATCATCTTACTCTTTTCAAGAAGATTTTCAAGACGTTCGCTAACGGTCTTTACTAACTCTTTGACCTGCGCATCACTCTCCAAACGTTCCAGTTCTGGCTGAACCTCTTTGTAGATTTCGTGCGGGAGGGTGAAAGGCCCCAGCCGGAGTGAGATATGGTTCAGGCACTGGTCTTCGAGATTGTGAGCCTCGTCGAGGACGAGTAGTTTCCTGTTACCCAGGTACGAATCGCTACGGTCTTCAGTTTGACCTTCTGAAATCAAATACGCCAGCGTTGTCAAAACGGTAGGGGCGTTGCGAGCACGCATCTTCTGAATCCAATAGGGGCATACTTCGTATCGTTCCTTGCATGCGTAATCTTCCGTCTCACACTTTCCCACGTTAACGCGGCGGTTGGGTTGGTAGTAGCATTGGTAGTTCTGCCTACCACTTACCTCGACAAATCTGCCTTCTAAATATGGATCATTCTTGATCTGGTCAAGTAAGGCTAACTGCGGCGTAGCATAGAACGAGTGCGTAACCGAAGTGAACGCCGCATTCACATACGACTTGCCAAAACCGGTGGGCGCCGCGAGAATGGCACACTTCTTGCCAGTTTGGAAAGCTTCGACTATACGAACGATAATATCCTTCTGATAGCGTCGAAGTCTTGGGCTTGGGAATCTCTGTAACACTTCATCTACCGTCAAAGCTTCAAGATCAACTTGTATCGGTTTCGAGGCAGCAGTCTTCTCTAGAATGACCTTGGCAGAGACGTGCGGTTTCATGGTTCGACTGATGGGTATAATGGTCTGGCTGGGTTTGTGTTCAGGCTCATGAAAGATGGTTGACTTTCGACCGCAAGAGCCGCAAAGAAAGGAATCCGCCGGGATACTTGCGCCACAGTATCTACAAACCTTAACCACAGCGGACCGACCAGTTCCTTCTTCAGTCTCACGCAATACATAACAGCATGCTCACCGCTGCAGTGAAACCAACTTACAGAGCACACTAACGAAAGGCGTGAACATGAAACATCTAAGGGTTGAAAATGTGACCCAAACAGGCTAATCGTAGGCTTTGAAGCAGGGATTACCAAATTCTCCCTGAATGCTCACCGTCATGGGCTGGAATATCTCGAATTGTGTTGATGTTGCCTGAAGATTCAGTACAGTGGATATGACCTGATTCATTGCAACTGTAAACTTGTAATTATCTGTTTGAACCGCGGCTAACCCTTTTGCCATAAGACTCTCGGGATAATGAAGACGCCCTTGTACATCCCACTGGTATCCTGCATCACTCAGTATTCTCTTCGCTTCGGTTAGGTTGTAGCTGAAAATATTCTTCAATTCCTGAGCGAAGAGTGGAGTGTCGACCCAAGCTTTGCTTACGGGAGCGATGACTCCCACTCCTCGAATGAGGTTCCCGCCGAATACGACGTTTACAATGTTATCATAATTTATGGCGTGAGCCACAGCCAACCTGAACGCCCTATCAACGCTAGGAAATTTGCGCATGTTGAAATGAAAATCAAATACTGTTCCCGTAGGAATCTTCGCTATTTGCAGACTAGGATACGTATTGACTTCTTGAATTTCTGAGGTAGTCAGTGTGTCTCCGGATGGTATAGTATCTATCTGCCCTTGTTCTAATGCAGTGATTGCGACTGAACGCGAAGTGAAGTATACGAATCGGATGTTCTTGAAGTGTGGCTGTATGAAGTAATTTGGATTCCGTTCGAACATTACTTGTGAACCATAATTGAAACTTGTCAACTTCCATGGACCACTGCCCACGAATAGGTCTGGAGTCAACTTCAAGTCGGATGGATTCTTGACACCCTGCTTCTCCATGAGTCCATCAAAAATGTGTTGAGGCAAAATTGGAATCTGAGTCAACGTGTTAGTTATGAATGGTGCGAAGGGTTGCTTCAGAACAAACTGTACAGTTGTCGAGTTTAGAACATTGACGCGGGAGATTGAGGAGATATAAGGTTGCAAGATACCTGGCTGACCGGTTTTTGCTAAGTAATTGAATGTGAAGGCGACGTCTTGTGCGGTGACGGGTTGGCCATCCGTCCACTTGGCATCGCTCCGTAACTGCACGACGATATTCGTATTGTTAACAATCTTCCATCCAACCGCAAGCGCTGGCGTGACAGACCCGTCTGGCCGCGTCTTGAGTAAATCATCATAAACCCCATTCAGGATCATAGCCTGCAAACCGTTTTGCCTGAGGGTATATGCGAAGATGTTGTAGGTAGCAGGAACCACGTCACCATTGCCAGACGTTATGACTGCAACGTTGAAAGTGTCAGAACCAACCAACGAGGATGCGTTCAAATATGTCCAAATATTCCCCAACCCTTCGGAACCGTACGCAGTAGCTCCAGAAACTCTAACCTTGTTGATTGCAACATTGACTACCTCAAAGCCTACTGTGATGCGTACCACGTTTTCAGCATAATTTTGCGTCATCCAATCGACAAGGAACTTTCTCCTAGTTAGGTCCAGTTGGCTTAGTTGCTGATAGTAAAGCGAATCATACTGTGAATTATTATATCCAGCATAGTTGAAACTCCCGTTCGCATACCTACCCACGCCTCGAACCAACAAGGTGCTAG